>JGI25616J43925_10000676_pt1 | contig 12513 bp, 13 predicted proteins | sample GraSoi2013_100cm_FD_43925 | JGI IMG/M metagenome (IMG submission 43925) | reverse complement strand
GAGATGATTCGCCGCGACGATCTGCCGCCCGCCGATGAGATGATTCGCAGCGACGACCTGCCGCCCGCGCCCGTATAATCCGCTCTGTCCGTAGAATCGGCGTCGTTTCACTGGGATTCGTCATGTCCGGCAAAAAGCCGTCTTTGGGTCGTGGCCTCGCTGAGTTGAGCCCCTTGCTCGCGAAGCGCGCGGGCACGTCCGCGGTTGAACCACCGGTGCTCGCCGGCGACCGCTTGGCGAGTTTGCCGCTCGATTTGCTGCAGCGGGGCAAGTTCCAGCCTCGCGTCGATATGCGGACCGAGACCTTGAGCGAACTGGCGGACTCGATCAAATCACAGGGCCTGGTGCAGCCCATCCTGGTGCGCCCCGTCGGAGGCCGCAATCCCGGCGAATCGCAACGCTATGAAATCATCGCCGGCGAGCGGCGCTGGCGAGCGGCGCAAATGGCGGGGCTTGCGGAGATTCCCGCGGTTATTCGAGACGTGCCCGATGAGGCGGCCGTTTCCATGGCGCTCATCGAGAATATTCAGCGGGAAGACCTGAACCCCCTGGAAGAGGCGGGCGCGCTGCTGCGCTTGATCGAGGAATTCGGCTTGACGCATCAGGCGGCCGCGGAGGCCGTCGGGCGTTCGCGCGCCGCCGTGAGCAATCTATTGCGCCTCATGGAGCTGGCCGACGAGGTCAAGGAATTGCTGGAACAGCGGCGCATTGAAATGGGTCACGCGCGCGCGCTGTTGGGTTTGAACTCGCGCCGTCAGCAGATCGAAGTGGCCGGCCTCGTGGCCAAGAAATCCCTGTCGGTGCGTGAAACTGAAGCATTGGTGCGTCGCATCATCACGCCGCACTCCGCCGACTCGCAAACGGCGCCCGCGGTGGACCCGGATATTCAGCGACTAGAGCGCGAATTGGCCGATAAATTGGGCGCCAAGGTAGCGTTCCAGCACACCGCTTCCGGCAAGGGAAAGCTCGTCGTGAGCTATAACAGCTTGGATGAGCTCGAGGGCATCCTCGGCCACATCCAATGAAAAGAGCGAAAAAATACCTGGCCCAAACGCCTTGATGCAGCGGGTCGGCCTCTCTATAATGCGCCGGCTATTTTGACTGGCGACGGCTCATAGAATGTGGAAATCGAGGGTAGCGCCGCCGGTCCGGTTCCCTTCGCGATGAATGAAGTTCTGAGTCGCGGCAAGCGGACGGTCGTTCGTGTCGTGCTCCTGCAAACAGGTTGCGCGGCATTTGTCGCGTCTGTGTTTCTTGTGTTCAAAGGCGCGCACCAAGCCCTTGCGGCGCTGGTGGGTGGATTGATCGTGGCTGCCGGAAGTGCCGTGTTGGGTTGGCGCGTGTTCAAGCCCGGGATTGCGGGCGGCGCCACGCTCACGACGGCGATGTATGCCGGAGTGGCGCTGAAGTGGTTATGGTTTGCGCTCGCACTGTATTTAGCGATCGCGCGGTTGAAACTCGACGCGGCACCGCTATTGATAGGGATAGTGGTCACGCAATTGGGGTATTGGGTCGGTCTAGTTCGGCTCAAATGACGATTGGGGACTTATGCGTTTTGGAATCATGGCAGAGGAAGAAGGTTCGGGTGGGGTGACGGGCTACATCAAGCACCACCTTACTCATCTCACCGTGGATACAGGGCACGGTGCCTTCTGGTCCATCCATCTGGACAGCATATTTTTTACCCTGATCGTGTCCTTCGTCTTCATTCTCGTACTCTCGATGGCCGCGCGGCGAGCGACCAGCGGTGTGCCGGGTAAATTGCAGGCTGCGGTGGAGATACTCGTGGAAGGCGTGGATGGTATGGTGAAAGACACCTATCACGGCCCGAACAAATTCATCGCGCCGCTCGCCATTACGATTTTCTGCATCGTGTTCCTGGAAAATTTCATGGATATCCTGCCGGTGGATGCGTTGCCCGCCGCCGCCAAGCTCTTCGGCGTGGAGCATCTGCGCACGGTGGCAACGGCCGACCTCAACACCACCGTCGGCATGGCGTTGGGTGTGTTTCTCCTGATCCAGTGGGTGGGCATTACGCACAAGGGCTTGGGTGTTTTTGCCGGAGAGTGGTTCACGGCTCCGTTTCATGCTCATAGCACCGCTCTCAAGGTCCTGCTGGCGCCGATCAATTTTGCATTTCGAGTGATCGAAGAAGTAGTCCGGCCGCTATCTCTGTCGATGCGATTGTTCGGCAACATGTACGCGGGTGAACTCATCTTTTTGCTGATCGCCTGCTTCACGCTCGGCGCGGCACTCAATCAACTGTCGACCTACTTCTTAGGTATAGCGCAATTCGGCGCCGGCCTCGTGTGGACCTTGTTTCACTACCTCATCATCACGCTGCAGGCGTTTATTTTCGGGGTGCTGACCATCGTGTATGTGGGCATTTCGGCCGAGAAGCACTAGATTCGATTCATTCAAGACATTAAAGACCGGAGACAATAATGGACAATGTGACCCAAATCGCTCAACTCATGAGCTCGACCGTGATTGCAGCGGGCTTGGTAATCGGCCTGGGTGGCGCGGGCGCCGCCGTCGGCTTCGGTCTTCTGGGCGGCAAGTTCCTCGAGAGCTCCGCTCGCCAACCGGAACTCACCAACATGCTGCAGACCAAGATGTTCATCGTTGCGGGCCTCTTGGACGCGGTGCCGATCATCGGCGTAGCCGTCGGCTTCTTGCTGCTTTACGCCAATCCTTTCTTGGGCGCGCTCGGTCTCAAGTAAAGCGCCGCATAGGCGCCTGAACGGCGTCGGGTAAGGAGTACGCAATGAACTTAGCACTTACGCTGGTCATCCAAGGGGTCGTGTTTTTCTTGGTCGCCTGGGCGGTCATGAAATTCTTCTGGCCGTGGCTCATGGGAGCCATCGAAGAGCGGCAGAAGAAAATTGCAGCCGGTTTGGCGGCCGCCAGCAAGAGCGAAAAGGATCTCGAAGAGGCCGAGGCGCGCTCCAAGGACATCATCCGCGAAGCACGCGACCGGGCTGCGCAGCTCGTCGACCTGGCGGGCAAGCGTTCGAATGAAATCGTCGAGGAAGCCAAGGGCACGGCATCGAGCGAAGCGCAACGCCTGGTGGATCAGGCGCGCGAAGAAGTGGCACGGGAAACCACGCGCGCGCGGGAAGGCCTGGCTCGAGAAGTGGGCAAGCTCGCAGTCGAGGGTGCGTCGCGCCTGCTGGAACGCGAGATCGATCCGAAGACTCACGCCGAGCTGTTGGACAAATTGGCGGCCGAGGTTGCGCGTGGCTGAGCGAGCTACCATCGCCCGGCCTTATGCGAAAGCCGCGTTCGAATACGCGCGCGACGCGAATGCATTGGCACAGTGGTCGGAGGGACTGAAAGCAGCGGCCCAGATCGTCGCCGATCCGCGCGTCGCCCCGCTCACCAAGAGTCCCGAATGGTCGGCGGCCGACCTGGTCGGCCTCATCACCGATGTCGCCGGCGCCAAACTCGATGCCGGCATGCAGAACTTCGTGCGCGTGCTGGCGGAGAATCACCGCTTGCTGCTGTTGCCCGAGATCGCGGCGCATTACGAGGTTCTGCGCTCCGCGGTTGAAAATACCATCGACGTCGAGGTGGTCTCCGCCGTGCCGCTCGACGCCGCTCAAGCCGACAAACTTAGGGCAGCTTTGAGCACGCGGCTCAAGCGCAAGGTGCGCATGCAGAATTCGGTCGATTCGACGCTGCTGGGCGGCGCCGTGGTGCGGGCGGGTGATCTGGTCATCGACGGTTCGCTGAAAGGCCGCCTGCAACGACTCGCCACGAATTTAACTAGTTAGAACTGATTTAGTCGCGGGTTCTAAGGCCCGCAGCAAGAGGATCGATATGTCCATCAAGGCATCGGAAATCAGCGACCTGATCAAGGCGCGCATCGAAAAATTCCAGTCCGCGACCGAGGCGCGCAATGTCGGCACGGTGGTGAGCGTCACCGACGGCATCGTACGCATCCATGGCCTCGCCGACGCGCGTTACGGCGAAATGCTGGAATTCGTCGGAAACACCTTTGGGCTGGCGCTGAACCTCGAGCAAGACTCGGTGGGCGCCGTGGTGCTCGGCGACTACAAGCACATCTCCGAAGGATCTTCCGTCAAGACCACCGGCCGCATTCTCGAAGTGCCGGTGGGTCCGGAACTTTTGGGCCGCGTCGTCGATGCGCTGGGTAATCCCATCGACGGCAAGGGCCCGGTGAATGCCAAGCTGAAGTCGCCGCTCGAGCGCGTGGCGCCGGGCGTGATTTTCCGCAAGAGCGTATCGCAACCGGTACAGACCGGCCTCAAAGCCATCGACGCCATGGTGCCGATCGGGCGCGGCCAGCGTGAGCTCATCATCGGCGACCGCCAGACCGGCAAGACGGCGGTGGCCATCGACACCATCATCAACCAGAAGGGCACGGGCGTTAAATGCGTCTACGTCGCCATCGGTCAGAAGCAGAGCTCGATCGCCAACGTGGTGCGCAAGCTCGAAGAGCACGGCGCCATGGGCCACACGGTCGTGGTCGCGGCTTCCGCCTCGGTGCCCGCGGCGATGCAGTACCTCGCGCCCTACGGCGGCTGCGCCATGGGCGAGTACTTCATGGACAACGGCGAAGACGCGCTGATCGTCTATGACGATTTATCCAAGCAGGCCGTCGCCTATCGCCAGATCTCGCTGCTGCTGCGCCGTCCGCCGGGACGCGAGGCGTATCCGGGCGACGTGTTCTACCTGCACTCCCGCCTGCTCGAGCGCTCGGCGCGCGTCAACGAAGAGTACGTCGAGAAGATCACCAATGGGCGCGTCAAGGGCAAGACCGGTTCGCTGACGGGTCTGCCCATCATCGAAACCCAGGCCGGCGACGTCACCGCCTTCGTGCCGACCAACGTGATTTCCATCACCGACGGCCAGATCTTCCTGGAAACCGATTTGTTCAACGCCGGGATGCGCCCCGCCATCAACGCCGGCATTTCAGTGTCGCGCGTCGGCGGCGCCGCGCAGACCAACATCATCAAGAAGCTGGGCGGCGGCGTTCGTCTGGCCCTTGCGCAATACCGCGAGCTCGCGGCCTTCTCGCAGTTTGCCTCGGACTTGGACGAAGCGACGCGCAGGCAGCTCGAACGCGGTCAGCGCGTCACCGAGCTCATGAAGCAGAAGCAGTACGCGCCCATGTCGGTGGCGGAGATGGCATTGTCCCTGTACGCCGCGAACAACGGATTCTTCGACAAAGTCGACCGCCGCAAAGTGGTGGAGACGGAAGCCGCATTGCAATCTTTCGCGCGTTCGAGCTACGCCGATCTGTTGAAGAGCATCAACTCCAAACCCGATCTGTCGGGCGAAGTCGAGGCCGCATTGAAGAAGTGCTGCACCGAATTCTTCGCGACGCTGTAAGCGCGCTTAAGAGAAGGCAATGGCAGGCGCAAAAGAAATCCGGGGCAAGATCGCGAGTATCAAGAATACTCAGAAGATCACCAAGGCCATGGAAATGGTGGCGGCGAGCAAGATGCGCAAGGCGCAGGATCGGATGCGGGCGGCGCGCCCCTATGCGGAAAAGATCCGCAAGATCATCGGCCACCTGCGCCAGGTGAATTTGGATTACAAGCATCCCTTCACCGTGGAGCGGCCGGTTCAATCCGTCGGCATCGTCGTCATCAGCACCGACCGCGGCTTGTGCGGTTCACTGAATCTGAACCTGTTCAAGGCGGCCTTGGGCGCCATCCGCGAAGCGCAGGGAAAGAACGCCAAGGTCTACGTGTGCGCCATCGGCTCCAAGGCGGTGCAGTTCTTTCGCCGGCTGTCGGGCGTCGAACTCGTCGCCTCGGTAACCCACCTGGGCGACAAGCCGCGCGTCGCCGAACTGATCGGTACCACCAAGGTCATGCTCGATTTTTATCGCGACACGAAGGTCGATCAGCTGCTGCTGGTGCACAACGTGTTCGTCAACACGATGACCCAAAGGGGCGTCGTCTCGCAGCTGCTGCCGCTTCAGACCATCGACAAGGATGAATTGCAGGAGCGCTGGGACTATATCTACGAGCCCGATGCCATCGAAATTCTCGACGGCATTCTGATGCGCTACATCGAGTCCCAAATTTTTCAAGGCGCCGTCGAAAATGTCGCCTGCGAAATGGCGGCACGCATGGTGGCCATGAAGAGCGCGTCCGACAACGCCGGCAAGCTCATCGACGAGTTGCAACTCATTTACAACAAAGCCCGTCAGGCGGCGATCACGAAAGAACTTTCGGAAATCGTCGGCGGCGCCGCCGCGGTTTAGTTCGGATTAGGCTAGGTACGATTCAGGTGGGTATAGGTCAGATACGGTTTAGGTCTAATCGGCGCGCAGCGCCGCATATAGTTCGGGGTCGCGCAGCGACCCCGTTGAGAGGTTAATCAATGATAATATCCAGCGGCAAAATCGTGCAAATCATCGGCGCGGTCATCGATGTGGAATTTCCGCGCGATCAGATTCCCAAGGTCTACGACGCCCTCAAGCTCGATGACGTGGACTTGACCCTCGAAGTTCAGCAGCAGTTGGGTGACGGCATCGTGCGCACGATCGCGATGGGCCCTTCCGAGGGCTTGCGCCGCGGCCTCAGCGTCAAAGGCACGGGCAAGGGGATTTCAGTGCCGGTGGGCGCGGGCACTCTCGGCCGCATCATGGACGTGCTCGGCAAGCCGCAGGACGAAAAAGGCCCGGTGCAGGCCAAGGAGTACCTGCCCATTCACCGCCCAGCCCCGGCCTACGACGAGCAGGCGGGTGGCCAGGACCTTCTGGTCACGGGCATCAAGGTGATCGATTTGCTGGTACCCTTTGCCAAGGGCGGCAAGGTCGGTCTGTTCGGCGGCGCCGGCGTGGGCAAGACGGTGAACATGCTCGAGCTCATCAACAACATCGCCAAGCAGTACAGCGGCCTGTCGGTATTCGCGGGCGTCGGTGAGCGCACCCGCGAAGGCAATGACTTCTATCACGAGATGATCGAGTCCGGCGTCATCGACAAGGACAATCTGGCCAACTCCAAGGTGGCCATGGTGTACGGTCAGATGAACGAGCCGCCGGGCAATCGTCTGCGCGTGGCGCTCACCGGCCTCACCATGGCCGAATACTTCCGCGACGAAAAGCAAGCCTCCGGCAAGGGCCGCGACGTGCTGTTCTTCGTCGACAATATCTACCGCTACACGCTGGCAGGGACGGAAGTATCCGCGCTGCTCGGCCGCATGCCGTCGGCGGTGGGCTATCAACCGACGCTCGCCGAGGAAATGGGCGTGCTGCAGGAACGCATCACGTCGACCAAGACCGGCTCCATTACCTCCATTCAAGCGGTGTACGTTCCGGCGGACGATTTGACCGACCCCTCGCCGGCGACGACCTTTGCACACTTGGATGCCACCGTGGTGCTGTCGCGGCAAATTGCCTCGCTGGGTATTTATCCCGCGGTCGATCCGCTGGATTCCACCAGCCGCCAGCTCGATCCACTGGTGGTGGGTGAGGATCACTACGACACGGCGCGCGGCGTGCAGGCGGTATTGCAGCGCTATAAAGAGCTTCAGGACATCATCGCGATTCTCGGCATGGACGAGCTGTCCGAAGAGGACAAGCTCACGGTGTACCGCGCGCGTAAAATTCAGCGCTTCCTGTCGCAACCCTTCAACGTGGCCAAGGTGTTCACCGGGCAAGACGGCAAGATCGTGCCCCTCAAGGACACCATCCGCGGCTTCAAGGCCATCATCGCCGGCGAATACGACCACCTGCCCGAGCAGGCGTTCTACATGATCGGCGCCATCGAAGAAGCCGTCGAAAAAGCCAAGACCCTGGCTTGAGAGCGATCATGGCCAGCACCATTCACGTCGACATCGTCAGCGCCGAAGGACAGATCTTCTCGGGCGAGGCGAGCATGGTGTTCGTGCCGGGTTCGCAAGGCGAACTCGGCATCGCGCCGCGTCATGCGCCCTTGCTGACCACCCTGAAGGCCGGCGAAGTCCGCGTTCAGTCGGAAGGCGAGGAGGAGCAGTCGTTCTATGTCGGCGGCGGCTCGCTGGAAATTCAGCCCCATCTCGTGACCGTGCTGGCCGACACGGCCGCGCGGGCGCGCGACCTGGACGAAGCCGCTGCGTTGGCCGCGAAGCAACGCGCGGAGGATGCCGTGCGGGAGCGCACCGACAAGATGGATATCGCCGAGGCGCAGGCCGAGCTCGCGCGTGCCGTGGCACAGCTTCGAGCCATCGAACGATTGCGTAAGAAACGCTAGGAGCCTTTAGCAAGCGGAACTGTCATGCAGCTTTCCGTCGTCATACTCGCTGCGGGTCAGGGCAAGCGGATGAATTCCGACTTACCGAAAGTGCTGCAACCATTGGCCGGGCGGCCGCTGCTGCAACACGTGATCGGCACCGCACGCGATCTCCGCCCGACCAATATCTACGTGGTCTACGGGCATGGCGGCGCGCAAGTGCAGGCGGCACTCGCCCACGAGCACATCGAGTGGATACTCCAAGCGGATCAATTGGGCACCGGTCATGCCGTCATGCAGGCCATGTGCGTGATTCCCGACGATCACACGGTGCTGGTGCTCTACGGCGACGTGCCGCTCATCCGCACGGCATCTCTGACGAAACTGGTTGCGGCGGCCGACGAAGGCGCCTTGAGTCTCCTGTCCGTGAATCTTGACGACGCCACGGGTTACGGGCGCATCGTCCGCGACGCCGCCGGGCATGTCTCTGCCATCGTCGAGCAAAAGGATGCGAGCCCGGAGCAATTGCAGATACGCGAAGTCAACTCGGGACTCATGGCTGCTCCCGCGGGTCGCCTGCGCGAATGGCTGCTGGGGTTGGGGAGGAACAACGCCCAGCGCGAGTACTACTTGACCGATGTGGTGGCGGGCGCCGTGCTGGCGGGCGATCGGGTCGAGGCGACCCGGTGCGTGAACGCTGCGGAAGTCATGGGCGTCAACGACAAGATCCAACTCGCGCAGGTCGAGGCTTTCTACCGGCGCGAGCGGGCGGACGAGTTGATGCTCGCCGGCGCGACCTTGGCGGATCCCGCGCGCATCGACATACGCGGCGACGTCAAGGTCGGGCGCGACGTGTTCATCGATGTCAATGCGGTCTTGATCGGTACCGTGCGGTTGGGCAAGGGCGTGAAGATCGGACCCAATTGCGTCATCAGCAATTCCGAGATCGGAGCCGGCACGGAAGTCTTCGCGAATAGCGTCATCGACCGCGCGAGCGTGGCCGAGAACTGTCGGATCGGTCCCTTCGCGAGAGTCCGGCCCGAGACGATTTTGCATCAGGACGTGCACATCGGGAATTTCGTCGAGGTCAAGAGCAGCGAAATCGGCGCGGGCAGCAAGGCGAACCATCTGACCTATCTGGGTGACACCCGGGTGGGCAGCGGCGTCAATGTAGGGGCCGGCAGCATTACCTGCAACTACGATGGTCAAAACAAGTGGCCGACCGTGATTGAGGACGGTGCCTTCATCGGTTCCGGGAGCATGTTGGTGGCGCCGGTTCGAATCGGCGCCGGCGCGACCATCGGCGCAGGGTCGACCATTACCCAGAATGCCCCGGGCGGCGAGCTCACGCTGACGCGGGCCAAGCAGACCACCGTCGCCGGATGGAAACGGCCGCGTAAGCTCGATGAAAACGAGAAAGCTGCCGTAATCGATGCGGCGCTCGCAAAGACCACGGGACCGACAACTACCAAGAAATAGTGCGAATCTTCCGCGTGACGGGAGCGTGGGCCGCGCTTAGCGGGCTCTTCAAGCATTTTGATAAGATTTTTCCACGCGAGGCGGCAACGGCGGCGTCTTTTTGACACGCCAGCGCTTATTGTGCGGTGACCGTCTTGCACATCCCGTGGAGCCTCCCCCGAGGGAGGATGAGCCTGATGATGAAATGCCGCTTTGGTTCTGTTCACTTGAGTATTGCCGTAGGTTTGATGTCGCTGGCGATACCGGTATTCGCGGACACCCCGCCCGCGGCGACTCGATCGGCGGCCGATCGTGATCCAGACGGGCCGGCGGCGGGTTGTGCCAAAGGCTCGGAAGACGAGGGGTTCTTCGCGCGTCTCAAGAACAGCTATAAATCGCATCTTGCATGGGACGGCGGCGACCCCAGCGCGCCGCCGGCTGCGGTCGTCGGCGGCGCCGAGGTTCCCGAATCCGATCCGCCTTGGCCCTACTCGACTTGGAACGTGGGCGGTTCCGAGGTCATCGGCGTAGAGAACATGTACTACAGCGCGGTGATGGACGCGCTGTACTGCGGCAAGGGCGGCCAGAAATTGAAGGATAGCCGCTTCACCATCTACGGTTGGGTTGAACCGGGCGGCAACGTCAGCACTTCGCACACGCGGTTCAACTACGCGAACGGCACGGGCGGCAACTTTCCCGCAGCCTATTCATTCGAGCCCAACACCGTGCAAATGGATCAGCTTGCCCTGTATGTCGAGCGCACGCCCGATGAAATTCAACGTGATCATTTCGATTGGGGCGGCCGTTTCTCCGGGTTGTACGGGACCGATTACAAGTACACGTTCAGCAACGGTATCTTCAGCAATCAGTACTTGAACAGCAGGAGGCAATATGGCTTCGATCCCGTCATGTACTACTTGGATTTCTGGTTTCCGAAAATCGCCCAAGGCACCAATGTTCGTGTCGGTCGATATATTTCCATTCCCGACATCGAAGCACAGCTTGCGCCGAACAATCTCACCTACAGCCATTCATTGCTCTACACCTACGATCCTTATACTCAAAACGGTATCGTCAGCACGACCAAACTGAACAAGAATTGGCAGATTCAAGCCGAAATCTCGGCGGGCAACGACGTCGCGCCCTGGGTCAAAAGCGAACGCCACTTGACCCCGGCTGCATGCGTCATATGGACCTCGGATTCCGGGAATGACAACATCTACCCCTGCATGAACGGGCTCAATGACAGCAAATGGCGCTGGAACAATGTTCAACACGCGGTAGTCACTTGGTACCACAAGTTCGACTCCAAATGGCACATGGATACTGAAGCCTGGTACATGTGGCAAAGCCATACGCCGAACGTCAACAATCCGGCCGGCTTGGCGGCCATTGCGCAGGCTTACTCCTATGTGAATGTAGGGGCGCCGGGGGGCGCGCAATGCAACCCGGCCGTGGCGTTTTGCTATTCCTACGAGTGGGCCATCGTCAACTACATCAACTATCAGCTAGGGCCCCGTGACGTAGTGGTGTGGCGCACTGATTACATGAACGACGCCAGAGCCCAGCGCACCGGATTCAAGACACGATATTACGAGTTCGATTTGAGCTACACCCACTGGGTGGGCGACGTGATCGAGCTGCGCCCCGAGATTCGCTTCGAACACGCTCGCGACGCGGATGCCTATGACAATCCCACTGCGACGCCGGGCCGCGGCAGGCACTCGCAGGCCATGATTGCGGCCGATGCGATAGTTCACTTTTGAGCCGCGCGCAGGAATTCAGCGCCCGCTGTCGCCCCGGACGTTTGACAGGATGAGAGAACGCATACAGAAAGCTTCACTCTCGAAGCTATTTGTCGCTGTGGTTCAAGGCGATTTGGTCGCCGCAGACCTGGAAGGAGTTGCTTCGATATGAGTCTTGCGCCTTCCGCCATGGGCATCCGGCGTGAGTGGACATTTTCCGCCGACGTGCGCAGCCGCGCGGCAGGGTTGTCGTACGGGTGCCGGTTTGGCGGCCATCGTCATCCTTGATTGAATCTGTTCAAGTCGCCAAACCGCCTCCACTTCGCTCCCCCTCGAGCAGGCTTCTCGGATCAGTCCCAGCTCGAAGCGCATCCAGCGGACATTTTCGTCCGGTTTAACTGCCGACGGATCTGCCGCATCGAGCGGCAGCAAATCAACGGCACGTTCGACCGCCTGAATAGAAGCCGTCAGGGGCAAATCGCAGGTCTCTGAGAACGCCTCCGAAGAGAAGAATAGCCCATGCATCATCCCGATGACGGCNGGAGCTGCGAGAGCCCAGCGATTCACTCCGATCTTTCTACTCATTGACGTTTCGGCTTTGAGATGAGGACGCTGAACCTGGCAACGGGGCGATGCCAAGGCTGCCAGGCTCGCACGGCGCGAATAAGAATAGTGTCAAAAATCTCCGCGTACATATAAAAACGGCGGCCATCGCGGTGCATCCAACTCACATCAGCGAGGTGCCCAGCGCGTGGCTGGCCTCGGCCTGCGACAATTGCAAGAACAAGTCCTTGCGCAAGGGATCCGCTTCCGCGGCGGCCAGCGCCGCATAGAGCGCCGCTCCGTTGAGTTCGTCGCGCAGGTTGTCTCGATACCGTTTGTCATGTGGGAACGTCCTCAATAGTGACTTCAAGCGCCTGACGATCTGCTCGAGCGTACCGATGTTCGCTCTAGAACTGCGCATGCGCGCGTACGGCGACAATCGACACGGGGCCACGATCGGTGTTGTAGCCCGGATTCTTGACCCACTGGTAGTCGAGACTCAGGTGAGCCCACGAACGCGCGGCGACGTCATAGTAGATCTCGACGATCTGCTCGGCTCCGGGATGCGGCAGACG
>JGI25616J43925_10000671_pt1 | contig 12563 bp, 11 predicted proteins | sample GraSoi2013_100cm_FD_43925 | JGI IMG/M metagenome (IMG submission 43925) | reverse complement strand
CCCGATCACCGCCGAGAGGGTCTGGCGCGCCCTTAGGCGGGCAAAGCCCGCCGGATAACCCTGCTCGCGACTGGCGCTACGCGCTCAGGGGCCCCTGCCCCTGCTCGCGGGGGCCCCTGTCATCCCCCGACCTTTCTCTCCTGCGCGTTCTTCACGAACGAGTTGTCGATGATCTTCGTCACGTCGAGGTCCTTCACCGTCGGGGTCGTCTTGGCGAGCTCGTCGCGGCTATAGGTCCACTCCTTCGGCGCGACCGTCGGGTACACCGGGAAGATCTGCGTCACGTAGTAGTCGTAGGTCTGGGACAGCGCATCCTGGTCCGAGACCTTGAGGAGCTTCTCCATGACCGGCAGCGTCCCGGCCTTGTCCTTTTTCATCGCGACGATGGCCTGGATGAGCGAGTCGACGTACTTCTGCATCACGCCGGGGTTCGCGGTCGCGAATTTCTTGGTGACGATGGTGCAGTTCTCGACCGCCGGCACATTCTGCGCGGCCAGGTCGGCCACGACCTTGTAGCCGGCCTTGAACAGCGCGGCCGTGTCCGGCGGGTGGCCCGGGCCCGCGTACACCTGCTTTGCGAGCATCGCGGATGTCAGGTTCGCGGTGGAGCCCGTCGCGAGGATGGTCACGTCGGTCAGCTTGAGCCCCAGCTTGTCGATCATCTGGTTCGCGGCGATCTCGGACGAGCCGCCCTTCGATGCGATCCCGATGGTCTTGCCCTTGAGGTCGTTCGGGCCGGTGTAGCTGGAGGGCGCCATCATCACCCACGGCGAGACGGGCACGAAGAGCGCGACCGCTTCGACGTCCCCTCCGCCGACGAACGCGTTCATCAGCTCGGTCCCGCCGAGCTGCGCGATCTCGACGGAGCCCCCGAGCAGCGCGGCCATGGACTTGCCGCCGCCGTCGATGAGCTGGAGATCCACGTCGAGGCCGTTCTGTAGGAAGATCCCCTTCTCCTTCGCGTAGAACGGCGCGAGGTTCGCCGGGGTCACGTTGCCGTACGCGGCGCGGAGCTTGACGATCGTCGGTGCCGGGGTCGGGGTGCTCGCCGCGGCCGACGGGCTCGTGACCGCGGCCGGCGCCCCCGTGCCGCCGCACGCGACGACGAGGGCCATGGCGATCGTGATCGCGAAGCTGCGACGTGCCTGCGTGGACCTCACCTGCCACCTCCCACGTCCCGCCCCGCGGNCACGCCCGCGAGCGAGACGCGGGAATTATCAGACCATTTGACCATTGCTGCTAGCCTCGCCCGCATGCCTGAAAACACTGGCGATCGGTATGAGATCGCCCGCGTCGCGCTGTCGCGGATCCCGCATGGCGTGGCGATCATCGGCGCCGCCGACGGGGCTGAACGGTCCTGCGCGACCGGCACCGCGATGTATGTCTCGTTCGTCCCCCCGATGGTNGCGATCGCCGAGCATCCCGGAAGCCGGACCTGCAAGCTCATTCAGCGGAGCGGCGCGTTCAGCGTGTCGTTCCTCCACAGCTCGCAGCAGGACATCGCCGAGCGGGCCGGCAAGTCCGCCGACGGCCCGGACAAGTTCGCCACGCTGAAGATCCGGCCGCTCGATGCGCCGCCCGACGCCGGCGGCGCGCCCGCGGTCGCCGGGTCGATGGCNGTGCTCTGGTGCGTCGTTCGTGATTCGCGCGAGAGCGGCGACCACATNCTCTTCACCGGCGAGGTGCGCGCGCATCGGGTCGATCCGGCGAAGGTCGACGCGCTGCTGCGCTTCCGCCGACGGTACGCGCACATCGGCCACGTCACGAGCGAGGAAGCGCCGGAGGGCTATCCCACGTGAGCGAGCTGAAGGCTCCCGTGACGACCCTTCCGCGGGAGGCCGAGAACCGGGCGCTCGTCGCGCTCGCGTGCCGGGTCATGGCGGTTGCCGGCCTGTTCGACATGCACGGCCACATCAGCCTCCGGGATGGGGACGTCGCGTACATCAACGGCCGCCGGACGTCGCGGATCGCGGTCCGCCCGGATGAGGTCGCCNTCGTGCGGGTGGCCGACGGGTCCGTCGTCGCCGGCGAGCCGCCCGCGGAGACGCCCCTGCACCTCGGCTGCTATCGCGCCCGGCCGGAGATCCGCAGCGCGTCGCACTTCCATCCGCTCGCGGCGACGGCGTTCGCGACGGTGGGGAAGCCGCTCATCACCGCGTTCAACGCCGGCGCGCCGTTCGGGAACGTGGTGCCGGTGCACGACGATCCCGACCTCGTCCGCACCGATCAGCAGGGGACCGCGATGGCGCGCGACCTCGGCGCGCATCGCGCCGTGCTGCTCCGCGGTCACGGTGTCGCCGTCGTCGCCGACGACGTGCCGAGCTGCGTGACCCTGTCGCTGTACCTCGAGGAGAACGCGAAGCGCCTGGCGTATGCGATGACCATCGGCGATCCGAAGCCATACACCGAGGACGAGATCAGGCGGGTCGCGGTGAGCCTGTGGCAGCCGTTCGTGATCGAGAAGACGTGGATCGACGCGCAGGAGCGCGCGCGGCGCGCCGGCGCGCTGGATGACCTCTAGCTCGAGGTCACTGGTCCAGCGGGTTGACGATCCGCCCGTCGCGCTTCACTTCCCAGTGGACGTGCGGGCCGGTCGTGAGCCCGGTCATGCCGACCAACGCGACGGGCTGGCCGCGGGCGACGTGGTCGCCGATGTTCACGAGCGACAGGGACGTGTGGTAGTCGCAGCTCTCGAGCCCGCCCGCATGCATGACGCACACCCGGAAGCCGCCGACCGGGACCCAGCCGACCGCGTCGACGACGCCGTCGTCGGAGGCGACGAGGAGCGAGCCCACCGGGGCCGCGACGTCGATGCCGGTGTGACTGCCCTGCAGGAACTGGGTGAAGGCACCGGCGGTCGGCCGCACGAACCGGTTCGCATCGGTGGCGATCGTCTGCGCTCGCGAGCGCGACACGGGGTCGGACCGGAAGTCGACGCCGTCGCCGATGAGCACGCCGCAGCGATAGAGCTCGAGGACGCTCGAATAGAGGCCGGTCCGGCTGACGCCGGCGAACCAGCGGCCGTCGGGACTGAAGGCGCGCGCCCCGAGGAGATTCGGGATCGTCGCGATCGCGTCGTCGTCGCCGTTCCAGATGGCGAACCGGTCGAAGGCGTTGCCGCCCGGGACGGTCGCGGACATCGTGCCGACGTAGAGGCGGCCGTCACCGGTCCAGCCATGGACCGGGCCGCGGAAGCTCGCGAGCGCTGCGTTCTGGACGGTCCCATCGGCCGCGCGGAGCGAGACCGCCGTCGCCGAGCGGAGCAGCAGCGTCGCGCCGGTCGGCGACCACTGGGTGAACGTCGTGTTGCCGTCGCCGATCGGCGCCATCGCGCCGGTGGCGGTCAGTCCGACGGAGCGGCGGCTCGTGCCGTCATACGAATAGCGCGTGATCGTGAACTGCGTCCCATCCGCGCTGAAGTAGGCGTCGTCGTAGGGGTAGCGCGGCGCCTGATCCTCGCCGACGTGGGCGAGGGTCCAGTCCACGCCCGAGTCCCAGACCCGGATCTCGTCGTGGAACCAGTAGAGGAGCGCGTCGCCNTTCCAGCCGAAGCCGGGCTGCGANGCGTCGATCTTCGCGACGATCTCGCCGCGGTGGAGAATGTGGATCGTGCCGTCGTCGTTCCAATACCCAAGGTAGGCTCCGCTGGCGGACCACGAGGGCCGGTTGCCGTGGCCCCGGTCACGCAAGGTGCCGGTCTCGACGTCGAAGAACGCGAGGCGCTGGTCCTCCTCGTAGCCGGTGATGCTCGCCCGCGACGGGATGTTGACCGTGTGCACGAGCGCGATCGTCGACGAGTCCGGCGACCAGGCGGTCGCGGTCACGTTCTCGACCGCCGGGATCGACGCGCGGTCGGTGCAGCTCAGTGGATCGGCGAGCGCGCTGCGCGACCTCGGTCGGTCGTCCGGCACGGAGACGAGAGAGGTCTCGATCGTCTGGGGCACTGGCGCCCAGGCGATGAGCGCGATCGCGGCGAGGCTCACGAGGACTTCGCATCCGCGGAGGAACAGTGAGCGCACGTGATGCGGAACGCCGGCATCCCGCTATCACTGCGGGCCGAATGGATCGTCGCGGTGTCAATGGAGGCCGGCGCCACAACTTGTTGCATTCGCCGCCAGCCTTGGGTGTCGGGCGAGCGAGCGTAGGCTTCCCGAGATGAACGCACCCGAGGTCCGCTACGCGAAGAGCGGCGACGTCAGCATCGCCTACGGCGTCGTCGGCAACGGCCCGGTCGACCTCGTCTTCATCGGCGGCTGGCCTCTCGGGCTGCTCGACCGGGCCTGGGACGGCCCCGCGGCCGAGTTCTTCGCCCGCTACGCCCGTTCCTGCCGGCTCATCCTCTTCGACAAGCGCGGCACGGGCATGTCCGACCGGATCGGCATCGCGGACCTCGAGACGCGCATGGACGATGTGCGCGCGGTGATGGACGCGGCCGGCTCGCCGCGCGCGGCGATCATGGGCGTCTCCGAGGGCGGACCGATGACCCTGCTCTTCGCGGCGACCTACCCGGAGCGCACGGCCGCCGCGATCCTGCTCGGGACCGGGCCATCCTTCCACCGCAACAGCGAGTTTCCGGAGCTGCGAACGCGCGAGGAGGCGCTGGCCGGCATCGACCGCAACGAGCGCGAGGGCCGCTGGGGCACCCAGGCCTACGCGGACGAGCGACTGCGGGTCTTCGCCCCCGGCCTGATCCCGCACAGCGACGAGCTGAAACGGTGGTTCGCGCTCTGGATGCGGTCGAGCGCGAGCCCCGGTGCCGCCGCGAACCTGTTCCGGATGAACGTCGAAATGGACGTCCGGCACGTGCTGCCGACGATCCGCGTCCCGACCCTCGTGCTGCACCGCCGGGACGAGCTGACGTTCAGCCTGCACGGCGCGCGCTACATGGCGGACCGCATCCCGAACGCGGAGCTCGTGGAGCTCGAGGGCGCGGACCACGCGTTCTTCGTAGATCCCGAGCAGACCGGGCGCGAGGTCGAGCGCTTCATCGCCGGGATCCGGGAGCGCGGGGAGTGGGACGTCCCCGAGCCCGAGCGGGTGCTCGCGACGGTCCTGTTCACCGACATCGTGAACGGGACCGTGAAGGCGAGCGAGCTGGGCGATCGCGGCTGGCGGCAGCTCGTCGAGGCGCACCACGCCGCCGTGCGCCGGCAGCTCGCGCGGTACCGCGGACGCGAGGTCGACACCGCGGGCGACGGCTTCTATGCGACGTTCGACGGCCCGGCGCGCGCCGTTCGCTGCGCGACCGCGATCCGCGACGCGCTGCGCCCGCTCGGGCTCGAGATCCGCGCCGGGCTGCATGCCGGCGAATGCGAGATCATCGCGGGGAAGACCGGCGGGATCGCGACGATCATCGGCGCCCGCGTGCGCGAGCAGGCCGCGCCGGGGGAGGTCCTCGTCTCGAGCACCGTGAAGGACCTCGTCGCGGGCTCCGGCCTGCGGTTCGCCGAGCGCGCCCGCACCGAGCTCAAGGGCGTGCCCGGCGAGTGGTCGCTGTTCTCCGTCGAGCCGGAGCTCGCGCCCGCCGGCTAGCGGAAGCGGGTGAGCTCGCGCTTGCGGACGATCGTGTCGATGAGCGCGGGCCGGCCCTCCTTCTTGATCGCGTCGATCGCGCGCTTCAGCGCCGGGCCGATGTCCGCGGGCTGCACGATCGGGCCCTCGCTGTACCAGCCGAACGATTTCGCGAGCATCGCGAAGTCGGGGGCCGGGTCCGAGAGGTCCATCCCGATGTACGCCTTCTCCTTGTCGGTCCCGCGCTTGTCGGCGACGCGGAGCTGATGCTCCCAGTCGTTGTAGTACGCGCGGTTGTTGTACATGACGAGCAGCATCGGCAGCTTCAGGTTCGCCGCCGTCCAGAGCGCGCCGGGGTCGAACAGCAGGTCGCCGTCCGGCTGGATGCCCACGACGAGCTTGCCGTCACCGCGGTGCGCGAGCGCGACGCCGATCGACATGCCGATCTGCGTCGCCGTGCCCAGGCTGCGGCCCGGCCAGCGGACCGGCGAGTCGATGTCCCAGAGCTTCCAGGCCCAGTCCTCGAGGTCGGCGCCGGTGAAGACCCAGTCCTCGCCCTTGATCGCGTCCCAGACCTCGCTCGCCAGCCGCGCAGGCCAGATCGGCGAGTCGTCCCAGTGCTCGCGGCTCTTCTTCTGCACGTCCGCGCGGAGCCTCTCGTTCTCCTTCTCGGCCCTCGCCCGGCGGCCGGGCCAGGTCGCGCTCGCGTCGGCCTGGACCAGCTCGCGGAGGGCCGGCAGCGCGAGCGCGCTGTCGGCGACGATGGAGAGATCGACCGGCTGGAACGCGCCGAGGTCCTCCGACCACTTGCTCGAGCGCAGCTCCATGAGGCCGAGATCGATGATCGTGCAGCCCTCGGGGATGCGGCGCTCCTTCTCGTGCGTCGACCGGTCGAGCCGGTTCAGCTGGCGCGAGAGGTCGCCGACGTCGACGGCGAGCACGAGGTCGGCGTCCTTCAGCGGCTCGTCCGATCCGGTGAAGTTCAGCGGGTGGCGGGTGGGCAGGTTGAGCCGGCCCTGGCCGTCGATGACCGGCGCGCCGAGCAGCTCGGCGAGGCGGCGCAGCTCGGAGAACGCGACGGGGTGGCGGCCGGCGAACTCCGCGATGATGACCGGCCGCTCCGCGTGCGCGATGAGGTGCGCCGCGTGCTCGAGCGCGCTCGGATCGGCCTGCACCGCCGTCGGGCGCGCGCCCGCGATCTCCGCGGCCACGCTCACCGGCTTCTCGAGCTCGTCCTCCTGCAGCCCGGCGTCGTAGCAGAGGTACACCGGGCCGGACGGCTCCTGGGTCGCGATGCGGAAGCCGCGGGCGAAGGACGAGCCGAAGTCCGCGATGCTCGCCGGCTGGTCGTCCCACTTCACGTAATCGCGGACGGCGTTGCCCTGGACGAGGGCGCTGTGGATCCAGTCGATGTACGGGCGCCGCTTGCTCCGGTCGAGCGGGCCCGTGGCCCCCAGCACCAGGACCGGCACGCGGTCGACGTGCGCGTAATAGATCGCCATCGCGCAATGGAGCAGGCCCACGACATCGTGGACGATCGCGGCCATCGGCTTGCCGGTCACCTTCGCGTAGCCGTGCGCGATCTGCACCGCGACCTCTTCGTGCGTGCAGGTCACGATCTCGGGCGAGTTGCCGCCGTAGTTGACGATCGAGTCGTGGAGCCCGCGATAGGTGGCGCCAGGATTCAGGGCGGCGTACTCGATACCGAACCCCTGCAGCAGGTCGACGATGACATCGGAGCCGTACTTCGCGGCCAAATCGCACCCTCCTCGAAATTCACGCCGGGAATCGTCTGATTGTTATACCTTTGCGCCTGGAAGCCTGTTGAAAGGTCTGGGAATGGGAATCGCCTTTACGCCGGTCCGCCAAGCGCGAGCCTCGGGCGAGATCGTGTCCCAGATCGAGCGCGCGATCTTCTCCGGCGAGCTGAAGATCGGTGATCGCCTCGAGTCCGAGCGCGAGCTTGCCGAGCGGTTCGGCGTCTCGCGGATCACCGTGCGCGACGCGCTGCGCGTGCTCGAGGCCCGCGGCCTCGTGTACGTGAAGGTGGGTGCGAGCGGTGGCGCGTTCGTGGCCGAGACGAACGTCGACCAGGTCGCCGAGTCGATCTCGACGATGATCCTGCTCCGCCGGATGACGCTCTCCGGGGTCGCGGAGGCCCGCACGGTCGTGGAGACCGCGACGTCCGAGCTCGCCGCCGAGCGCGCGGATGCCGCGGCCATCGAGCGCATCGCGCGCACCGTGGAGCAGGGCAAGTCCGTCGTCCGCGAGCAGGCGCCGCACACCGAGGCGAGCATGGACTTCCACGTCGCCGTCGCCGACGCGGCGCAGAACGAGCTGCTCGCCGGCACGGTCGCGGCCTACCGCGACCTGCTGATCCAGACGCTGCACGACATGCGCGACGTGCGCTCCGCGAAGGCGACGCAGCGGGCTCACGAGGAGATCCTCGACGCGATCCGCTCGCACGATCCGGAGGCGGCGCGGAGCCTCATGCTCGCGCATCTCCAGGACTTCGAGAAGCGGCTTCGGCGGTGGCTCGCGACGCAGGAGCAGTCGGACATCGTCGCCCGTGCGCGCCGCCGTCCGGCGCGCACCGGCTGAGCCCCCTGACGGCGACCCGCCGGCTCGTCGTCGCCCTCTCCGGCGCGTCGGGCGCGATCTACGGGATCCGGGCGCTCGAGGTGCTCCGGGCCGACCCGGCGGTCGAGATCCACGCGATCATCTCGAAGGGTGCGCGCGCCACGATCGAGTACGAGACCGATCGCGCGGTCGCCGACGTCCTGAAGCTCGCCCACGTCACGTACGAGGAGAACGATCTCGCGGCGGCGCTGGCCAGCGGCACGTTCCTCACCAGCGGGATGCTCGTCGCGCCGTGCAGCATCCGCACGATGAGCGCGATCGCCCACTCGCTGAATGACAACCTCATCGTCCGCGCGGCCGACGTCCACCTGAAGGAGCGCCGCCCGCTCGTGCTCATGGTCCGCGAGACCCCGCTCCATGCCGGTCATCTGAAGTCGATGCACGAGCTGGCGCTCTACGGCGCGACGATCCTGCCGCCGGTTCCCGGCTTCTACGTCCGTCCGAAGACGGTCGCCGAGATCGTCGACCACAGCGTCGGCAAGGCGCTCGACCAGCTCGGGGTCGCGCACCAGCTCTTCGAGCGCTGGAGCGGCGTCCCGAAGGGCTAGGCGAACCGCTTCCGCAGCCGGGGCAGGATGTGCTCGGCGTACAGATCCATGAATCGCAGCTGATCCGGGCCGGGCGCGTGGAACACGAGGTGGTCGAAGCCGTAGCCGACGTATTGCGCGATCTGCTCGACGTGCTCGTCGGGGTCGCTCGAGACGAGCCAGCGGCTCGCGATCTTCTCGATCGGCAGGGCCAATGCACGGCGTTCCATCTCGATCGGATCCTCGACGCCGTGCTTGTCCTCCGCGGGCAGCGCGAGCGCCGCCCAGTGGCGGGTGTCCTCGAGCGCGCGCTGCGGATCCGTATCGAACGAGACCTTGACCTCGATCATCTTCTCGATGGCGGCCACGTCGCGCCTGGCCTTCGCGGCGGCCTCGGCGAGGGCGGGGAGCAGGGTCTCGGTGTAGAGCCCGGCGCCCTTGCCGCTGGTGCAGATGAGGCCGTCGCCGACGCGCCCGGCGAGGCGGGCCGCCGACTCGCCCGACGCCGCGACGTAGAGCGGGATCGGATGGGGCGGCCGGTCGTACACCGTCGCGTTGCGCAGGTGGTAGTAGTCGCCGTCGAAGGTGATCCGTTCTTCGGTCCAGAGCCGCCGCATGATCTCGATCGCTTCCTTGAGCCGGCCGAAGCGCTCCTTGAAGTCGGGCCACTCGATGCCGAGCACCGGCACCTCGTTCAGCGACTCGCCGGTGCCGACGCCGAGCAGGACCCGGTCCGGGTAGAGCGACGCGAGCGTCGCCATCGCCTGCGCGACGATCGCGGGGTGGTAGCGGAAGGTCGGCGTGACGACGCTCGTGCCGATCGTCGCGCGCTTCGTGCGCTCGCCAAGTGCGGCGAGCCACGCGAACGAGAACGGCGCGTGCCCGTCGGTGTGCTTCCACGGCTGGAAGTGGTCGCTCACGACGATGCTGTCGAAGCCCTTCGCCTCGGCCGCGACGCCGAACTCGACCAGGGGCCGCGGCGCGAACTGCTCGGCGGAGGCCTTGTATCCGAGCTTGATCATGCCCGCACCGCCTGCTTGCCGAAGCCGTCCCGAAGCGCGAGCGCGCCGTCGTCGAGGATCGCCGTGCCGCGAAGGAACGTGTACACCGGCACGCCCTGGACCTGGTGGCCCGCGTACGGGGTCCACCCGCATTTGCTCAGCTGATCGGCGTCGGTGATCGTCTTGGTCTTCTTCGGGTCGACGAGCACGATGTCGGCGTCGGCCCCGGNGCGGATCGCGCCCTTGCGGGGATAGAGACCGAAGAGCTTGGCCGGCCGGGTGGCGGTCGCGTCGGCGACGCGTTCGTAGCTGAGCTTGCCCGCGGCGACGTCGGTGAGCAGCAGCGAGAGGTAGTACTGCTCCGAGGGCGTCCCGGTGTGGGCCTTCCACCCATCGGTCCAGCCCGGCTCCTTCTCCTCACGGAGGTGCGGCGCGTGATCGGTGGCCATGATGTCGACCGTTCCGTCCCTGAAGCCCTCGTACACGGCCGCGGAGTGATGCGGCGCCACGTAATACGAGAGCGCGTACGAGCCGAGCCGCTCGATGTTGGCCCAGTCGTTGCCGAGCCAGAAGCACCACGGGTTCACCTCGGACGACACGCTGCGGCCGGCGGCCTTCGCCGCGCGCAGCATCTCGACGACGCGCTTGGTCTGGGTGTGCAGGAGGTGCAGCCGGACGCCCGTCGCCTCCTGGAGGCGGAGCAGCGTCCCGACGGCGCTGTCCCAGATCACACCGTCGTCGTGCGCGTAGGCCTTCGCGTACGCGCGGAAGTCGCGCTCGCCGCGCTCCCAGTACTCCTTCTCGATCGCGTCCATGAGCGCCTGGTCGTGCGGATGGATCATCAACGGGAGGCCCGTCGCCTTCACCGCCTTCATGCGCTCGTAGAGCTCGCCGTGCTCGTGCAGGCCGATCCCCGGCATGTGGGGGTACGAGCGGCCGGTGTCCACGACCATGAAGATCTTGAACGCGAGGATCCCGCGCTCGGCCAGCTTCGGGATCTCGGCGAGCTGCACGCCCGAGGCATTCACGTTCCAGTCGAACCCGGCGCGCTGCCGGTAGAGCTCCATCATCCCGTCGAGGTCCTTCGCCGTCGTCGGCGCGGGGCTCACGTTCGGCATCGCGACGGAGACCGTCACCCCGCCGGCGGCGCACTGGCGGCCCATGTGGGCGAGGTCCTCCTTGTGGGCGAAGCCGGGCTCGCGGTGGTGCGAGTGCATGTCGATCATGCCGGGCAGGGCGACGAGATCCTCGGCCGCGATCTCGCGCTTCGCCTTCGGCGCCGTGCCGGCGTCGTGGACCGCTTCGATCGTCTCGCCGGCGATGGAGATGTCCGCGCGGCGCACGCCGTCCTCGAAGACCACGGTCGCGCCGCGGATCACGGTGTCGCTCGTCATGCGTTGGGGCCTCCGATGTGGCGCACGCTTTCCTCCTGTGCCTTCGCCTCGCGGACCTCGATGTCGTCGTCCCGGAGGACGAGGGCCCGCAGCCACTCGACCATCATCGGGATGACCTCGCCCGCGTACTGCTTGTACGCGGCGTAATGCGTCGTGTTGCGCTGGAGCACGAGCCGCTTCGGCCGCCGCGCCGCCTCGTACAGGGCCTCGGCGTGATCGGTCGGCGTGACCGCGTCGTCGGCGACGCCGATCACCATGAGCCCGCGGACCCTTCCGGCGACGTCGAGCGGCCGGTACGCGAGGATGCCGTCCGCCGCGCTCAACGGGATCGCGGTCGGGATGCGCGAGTCGACGTCGGCCTTCACCGCGCTCGCGCGCCGCTCCGGCGTCTCGACCATGATCCCCTCGCGCGGGTGGACGACCGTGCCCGAACCCGTCGCCGCGCGCGCCCGCCGGTCGGCGTCGACGCTCGCGAGGAACGCGACCCATTCGTGCTCCTGGCGCATCCGGTGCAGCCAGTCGCGGCCGTCGGCCACCGGGACCTGGCTGATCGTCGCACGCACGTCCGGCTCGAAGCCGGCGACCAGCACGGCGTTGCCGCCGCCGGTGCCGCCGCTCCCGAAGACGGCCGCCCGCGCCGCGTCCATATCGTCGCGCGAGCGCATGTAGGCGATGGCGTTCCGCCAGTCCTCGAGCTGCCACNGCGGCGACAGCGTGCCGCGATCCCCTTCGCTCTCGCCGAACCCGCGGTAGTCGAAGATGAGGACGGCGAAGCCCGCCTTNGTGAAGGCCTCGTGGTACGGCCCGTAGAGCTTCGCGTCGGCGAGGCCGAGCCACCCGGGGCCCTGGACGATGAACGGCAGCTTGCCGGCGGCGTCGGCGTCGGGACGATGGAGGAAGCCCGAGAGGCGCACGCCCTCGCTGAAGAACCGGACCCGCTCGGTCCTCACAGCGACCCGTCCCGCTCGAGCACGTCGACGAGGTCCGCGCACGCTCGCGCNAGGTGCTGGGCGTGGACCCGCGCCGCGCGCTCGGCGTCCTTGGCCCGGATGCACTCGCGGAGCTCGGCGTGATCGTGGAGCGCCGCCGCGACGTTCTTCAGCACGTGGTAGCGCTGGACGTCGTCGCGCAGGCCGAGGATCAGNCGGTGGATGCGCGGCCGTCCGGCGTAGGCGTAGAGCTCGCTGTAGAAGGCGCGGCGCGCCCGCAGNCCCTCGGCCGGCTTGTCGACGCGCGCGTCCATCTGCTCGGACATGTCGANGAGCCGCTTCGTGTCCGCGGGCCCGAGCGCCGCGACGGCCCGGCGCATGAGGTCCGGCTCGAGCGCGATGCGGACCTCGTAGATCTCGAGCACATCGGCGCGGGTCAGGGACGCGACCTCGGCGCCGCGGCGCGGTCCGATCCGCACGAGGCCCTCGGCCTCGAGCCGCCGCAGGGCGTCGCGGAGCGGGATGCGACTGACCCGGAGCTGGTCCGCGAGCTGCTCCTGG
>JGI25616J43925_10000667_pt1 | contig 12587 bp, 7 predicted proteins | sample GraSoi2013_100cm_FD_43925 | JGI IMG/M metagenome (IMG submission 43925) | reverse complement strand
CTGGCCGTCCTTGCTCACGTTCGGGCGCGCTATTTCCCGCCGCAGATCGGCGGGCTGGGCGCCACCATCACGGGCGGAGAAGTGTTCCGCATCGACCACGACCAGGCATTCAATCAGACAACCCATTTTCAGTATCAACCGTGGCCGAAATTGCCCTGGGTTGCCTTCAATTGGCGTTACGACAGCGGGCTGGTAGCCAGCAATCCAAACCTTAGCAATTTCGCCAGCGCCTCGGGTTTTCTTGATGCAGACCAGCAAACGGCCATAGGGCTCTTCTGCGTCGACGCTGGCGGGGTCATCCATGCTGCGACGTTAACGGCCCCTCTCTCGCCCGGTAGCTGCGGACCTAATCCGACAAGGGCAGGCGCCAAGCTACTCAACATTGCAGGTGCCACGTTTGACGTAGACCGCAACCCCACGCGCGTCAAACCGCGCAACCTGTTTGACGCCAGCGTCGGTGACGACAACCTGTTCCACGGCGACCGGTACAAGTGGAGTTTGCGTTTTACGGTCATCAACCTGACCAACAAAACGGCCCCGTACAACTTTTTGTCGACGTTCAGCGGCACACACTTCGTAACCCCGCGCGCGGAGACAGTNGAGCTGGGCTTCCACTTCTAGCTCTTGCCAACAAGGCGACGCCTCGGGGGATGGGTCTGCTTGTCCCTCCGAGGCGTTTCCATTTTCGCGGGCGTCCGGTGGAGGTTCCTCTCACGAGGATTGTGCCGGAAGGGGCCACCCCCTCTCCGCGAAGCGCGGAGTGCGAGAGATAAGGCGCCCCCCACCCCTATGTTTTTCATAAGTGTTGATTCTAAAGGGAGTTAAAATCCTTTGTTTTGATACACTTTTGCAAGTGTTGATTCTAAATAGGTTAGGNGGGGTGCTTCTGACGTCGGGGGAAAGCGCCGTACCGCAAAGAGAGCTTTCTACAAGACNAATTATACCAAAGGGATAATTAAGAGTCAAGGAAAATTTGGGTGTAGGTCAGTTTCCGAATGTGCCGTGATCCGGGAGGTATAATTGGCAGACTGTTGGTAGGAGTCTTCTATGGAAGCCCAGAGCCGGCGCACAACGTGGAAGACCCTGTTGGCTTTCGCGATTATCTATTTTGTGTGGGGATCCACGTATCTTGCAATTCGCGTCGGCGTCCGCGAAGTTCCGCCGTTTCTCCTGGCGGCGATGCGTTTCCTGGTTGCGGGATTCGTTCTTTATGGCTGGATGATCGCGCGGGGCGAGCGCTCTCCGAGCGGACGCCAATGGATGTCTGCATCTTTACTTGCAATCCTGATCTTCGTGCTCGACTACGGGCTGGTGTTCTGGGCCGAGCAGCGTGTGCTTTCGGGCATCGCTGCGGTCATGATGGCCACGATCCCGGCGTTTATGGCGCTGTCGGAAATCATTTTGCTGCGAACGCAGAGGATGACGGTCCGCTTGGGGACGGCGCTCTTGATCGGGATCGTCGGAGTGGCAGTTCTGGCGAGCCGCTCGTTGAATCTCGGCGGAGCGCCAATCGACCCAGTAGGCGCGGTGGCACTGATCATTGCATCGATGAGCTGGTCCGTAGGGTCAGTGCTTGCGCGCAAGCTGCCGCTGCCGCCTTCCAAAGTCATGAGCTCGGGAGCGCAGATGCTCGCCGGCGGAGTGTTTCTGGCTCTGGCAGCGGGCGCGCTGGGCGAATTTCGTAATTTCCATCCGTCAAGCGTCTCTCGTGGAGCGTGGTTTTCGTTGCTCTACATGATTGTCGCCGGCTCCATCATCGGGTTTACCGCCTACGTGTGGCTGATTCATCATGAATCGCCGACGAAAGTCGGGACCTACGCGTATGTGAATCCAGTTGTGGCCGTGCTGGTTGGATATTTCCTGGGCGGCGAAGCGCTTGGCCTGCGAACCATTCTGGGGACCCTGTTTGTGCTGATCAGCGTGCTGGTGATCACCACAACGCGAGCGAAGAAGCCGGTAGCGACACTCCTGGTGGAGGATACGCCAGAAGTCGCGGGGTCGTAATCCAGAAGCGCAGCGGACCGTACCTTGCAGACTACCGTTGTGCAACGCCGCAACGACGGCAGCTTGCGGTACTTCCGGCGGGCATCCTGCTAGAATAGCGGCCGGAGCGGCACTTCGAAGCAGGTGAGGGAGCGAAAGCCATTTGAACCAATGACGAATCTCTGAGGAGCCGCGGATAGACAGCCTGTGCGCATGGCCTGTCCCGCTGGCACGTCGCGTGGAACGCTGGCGATCAGCGAGGAAGACGATTGAAAGACGTGCGAGCGGGGCAGGAAAGCCTAACGGTTGGCTCGTGGCGCCCACCTATTTCAGAGGTTCATGGCCTAGTTCCCCACGGCCGAGCGGTCCGCTCCGTTGTTGCATTTACGTGGTGTGACGCTTCCAGAAGTCCTTTACCAGATGCGTGTTTTATTCATCGGAGACATCGTCGGCTCGCCGGGGCGGCACATTGTTCATGAGCGCCTCGCAGATACCGTTGCGCAACGGCAGATTGATTTGGTCATCGCGAACGGAGAGAACGCCGCGTCGGGCTTCGGCATCACGCCGCGGCTGGCGGAAGAACTGCTGAAGACCGGGATTGACGTGCTGACCGGCGGGAACCACAGTTGGGATCGCAAGGAAATACTCGAGTATATGCCTCATGAGCCGCGACTGCTGCGGCCGGCTAACTTTCCCGAAGGCAATCCGGGGAGCGGAGTTTATGCAGGCACGGCGAAGAACGGCGTGAAGTACGCGGTGCTGAATTTGCAAGGGCGCGTTTTTCTTCCGGCAATCGACGACCCGTTTCGAAAGGCGGACAGCTTACTTGGCGAATTGCCGGGAGAGGTGGCGTTTGTGCTGGTGGACATGCACGCGGAAACGACCAGCGAGAAGCTCGCGATGGGATGGTACCTGGACGGGCGCGTGACCGCAGTGGTGGGCACGCACACGCACGTGGCCACGGCGGACGAGCGCGTCCTACCCGAAGGAACCGCATGCATCACCGATGTCGGGATGACCGGCCCCCACGCCGGGGTCATCGGCATGGACCGTAAGGGGATCATCAAGAAATTTCTTAACGGGCTGCCTGCACGGTTCGATGTGGCTTCGGGCGATGTGCAGATGAATTGCGTGGTCATCGAAACCGATGATGCTGCGCCGCGCAACGCAGCGGGACGGCTCCGCGCACGGGCGATCGAGCGGCTTTGTTTGCGCATTGATTAGCGCGCGGGCAAATCCGCTGGAACGCAGGGCAACTTCTGCGGGACGGATACAATCTGAATATCCATGCGAAAAAGGCTGAATTTTGGGGTGAAGGTTGGCGCGGCGTTGTGTCTGCTGGCGTGCGCGGCGGGGACGGCCTTTGGTCAGGATGAAGGCGAACTGACCGCGAAGAGGCGGCTGTTCCCGGGGGTCGGGCCTGGGTTGCGCACCGTGAAGCGAGGAGCGGATGGGCGCGTGTACGTGCTGGCTTCACCGGCCCCCGGCCTGGTTGTTTTTGACGCTGCCGGAAGGCAAGTACTCTCAATCGGCGCTCCAGTGCCAGAGGCAGCGGGAAAGACGGTAGGGACACCGATCACTTTTGGAGAAGACTGCGACGTCGACGCAGAAGGCCGTATCTACGTTGCCGACCGCGGGGCGAATCGCATTCTGATTTTTTCGAAAGACGGCGCGTTGCTCCGCTCGATAACGGCGCCGTCGCCGGTTTCTATCGCCGCAATGCCAGAAGGTGAAGTTGGCGTGGCGACCCTGCGCGAGCCGCACCTGGTGATCGTTTTCGACAAGAACGGGCGGGATGTGCGTGAGTTTGGCGACCCGGAGGCGATTGCGGAGCGCGCGGAATTGAACCGTTTCCTAAACATCGGAAAACTAGCCACGGACGATCAAGGGCATCTCTATTACGCGTTCGAATATTTTCCGGAGCCGACGGTGCGACAATACGACCGTTTCGGCTACAGCCAACTGGAAATACGGTACACGGCGATCGAGGCGCTGACCACGGCGCGGGCGGCGCGGCGCGAGATCGACCGCCAGGAGCGCCGAGGAGACACGCCCACATTCAAACGCGTGCTGACCGCCATGGGTGTCGACCGAGCCAGCGGAGAAGTGTGGATCGCGCTGCAGAACACCCTTCTGCACTTCGACAAAGACGGCAACCGCAGGGCGAACTACCAGCTGTACACGCCGCAAGGCGCGCGACTCGAAGCAGGCACCATTCTGGTGGAAAAAGAACGCTTGATCATCGGAAGCGACCCGCTGGGCGTTTACGAATTCGAGCGGCCAACGCTAAGAGTTAAGGAGTAGCGNGACTTTTCCTCAGGCAAAATCTTGGACAAGAGTGAATCCGTTGTTCGCGTTNCTCCCAACATTGGAAANTTTGGCGGGATTTCTCTTAGTTTTGCGCGAAATTGCACAAGGATTGTGCTTGTGGAAAAGTTGTGCATGGTGTGTGAACGCCAGCACAAGCCTTCGNGCATTTTTCGCTTGCCCCAGCCGNGCCAATCGGCGACAATCCCGCGCTGTCTCGTAGCCGCGGTACGTGGGCAGACGAATCCAAACGGGCCGCGCGCGGAGCGACAGGGGCAAAGCAAGGCGTTCCGGCGCGGGCGTAAACCCCGAAGCCAGAAAGAAAACGCGAGTGGGCCTCCTTTCCACAGTTTTTTCACACCTGTGGAAATACCTAAGGGTTTGCTTTTTCTCATCCGATGACGACTCCGATCCATGCCGGNCGTGACCGCGAAGCGGCCAACTCCTGGGATAAGTTACTCGAACGCGTGAAGTCNAGGGTCAGCATTAACACGTTCACGACGTGGTTCCAGCCGACGCGGCTGAGCCGCGCCGAGGGGGAGAACCTGTTCGTGCAAATACCCAGCACCGTCTTCCGGCAAGTTTTGACGCGCACCTACGGCGAGATCGTGAAGGCGGTGTTCCACGAGATCGGAACGCCCAATATGAAAGTGCAGTACGTCTGCACCGAGGAAGAAGCTGTGCCTGCGCCGCCGGGGGCAGCTGCCGCGAAACAATCGAAGCTCGACTTCGAGAGCAGCGATCACCAACTCAACACGCGCTACACCTTTGATAGCTTCGTGGTCGGCAAGTCCAACGAATTTGCGCATGCGGCCTCACGGGCCGTGGCGGAGCAGCCCTCCAAGTCGTACAACCCGCTTTTTCTGTATGGCGGCGTGGGGATGGGCAAAACGCACCTGATGCACGCCATCGGGCACACTATCAAGAGGCGCAACCCGGCGATGCACTTGAGTTACGTCAGCGCGGAAAAATTCACCATCGAGGTGATCAATTCGCTGCGCTTCGACCGGATGATCAGCTTCCGCGACCGTTTTCACACCGTGGATGTGCTGCTGGTGGACGACATCCAGTTCATCGCGGGAAAAGAGCGCACGCAGGAGGAGTTTTTNCATACCTTCAACGCNCTCTACGAGCAGCAAAAGCAGATTGTGATTTCTTCGGACTGCCTGCCGAAGGATATTAATTCGATCGAGGAAAGACTGCGCTCGCGGTTTGAATGGGGTTTGATCGCGGACATCCAGCCGCCGGACCTGGAAACCAAGATCGCGATTCTGCAGAAAAAGGCGGAGAACGACCGCTTCCACTTGCCGGACGACGTGGCCGAGTACATTGCGCGCGCCATCAAGTCCAACGTGCGCGAGTTGGAAGGCGCGCTGACGCGGCTGATGGCCTATGCGTCGCTGACGGGCGCCGTGATCTCGCTGGCCACCGCGCAGCAAGTGTTGCGCAACATCATCGCGTCGCAGGAAAAACGCGTGACGATCGACCTGATCCAGAAACGCGTGAGCGAGCACTTCAATCTGCGCGAGCAGGACCTCAAGATCCGCAGCAATACGCGCGCAATCGCCTTTCCGCGGCAAGTGGCAATGTATATCGTAAAGCAGCTCACCACTGCGTCGCTGCCGGAAATCGGAAGGCAGTTTGGCGGGAAGCACCACACGACGGTACTGCACTCGATCCATAAAATCGAAGAGTTGCGCCGCTCAGACAAGGATTTAAACCGCACGATCACACGTCTGATGGACGCTTTACAGTGAGGTACTGCCTGGGTTTTTCCTCTCGTCGTACTTCGAAATGCGGGCTGCTGACCCCCAGTTTGTGTTTCGAACGAGCTCCTGAGGTCTCTAACTGCTCTTTCCTTGCGGCCATTTGAACGAACTGCGCCCGCTCACGGCTTGTGGAAAAGGATTGAGAAAGGTGCGAGTTTTTTGTGGATCAGAGTGCATGAATCTATGCAAAGAGAGTCTCAACATGCCAACAGAGAGGAAATTTCCGAGGTTCCCACAAAGTACGCACAGAAGAATGAATGGAAAAAGACGTTTAACACAGCGGAGTTACGGGGCTTTTCCACGTTTCCAGAGCGCTCATCATCACAACAAGCTTTATAGTTTTCTAAATTCTTGAAAGCCTCTGTTGTGATGATACTGTTTGTGAACAAGGTCCGCGCTCCGCGCTGTGTGGGGACAAGTTAGCTGAAAAGTGCAGAGGCTGTGACATAGCTCATTTCCACAGTACTGGGAAGGCTGTCGGCCTTTATACTTTTGGGAAAAACGAGTACAGTACGGCAGCGGTAAAAGCGAGGAAGCGCGATGACTGCACCAGGGGCCGCACGCGAGGAACATCAAGCGATGGAATTCAGCGTTACCAAATCAGTGCTGTTGAATGAACTCTCTATCACACAAGGTGTTGTGGAACGCAAGACGACTATCCCCATACTTTCAAATTTACTCGTCGAGGCCCAAGGGAGCCGCCTGACGATTACGGCGACGGATCTTGAGCTAAGCATTCGCACATCTTGCGAAGCAAAGATCAAGAAAGAAGGCGCGGGAACTATCCCTGCCAAGAAGCTGATTGAGCTCGTCCGGCTGCTTCCTGAAGGTGAAATCAGGTTCAAACTGCTTGAGAACCATTGGGTGGAGATCGTCAGCGACAGAAAAAAATACAAGCTCGTTGGGATGGCCAAAGAAAATTTTCCTGCCCTGCCAGTAATGCCGCATGTGCTCGTGAAGATTCCCGCGGCGGTTCTTGAGAGCCTGATTGGGAAAACGAAATTCGCGATCTCCATGGAAGAATCGCGCTACACGCTGAATGGAGGCCTGCTGATCTTAAAGCCTGAAACGCTGGCGATGGTGGCGACCGATGGCCACCGCCTAGCCCTTGCGGAAACGGACCAAAAACTTGCCGGCTTGAACGGGGAAGTGAAAGTTCTAATTCCGAAGAAGGCCATGGACGAAGTGGAAAAACTCGCCAGCGTTGCGGGCTCCGACGCGCTCATCGAGTTTGCGAAGGACGAGAGCCATCTATTCTTTCAAGTCGACCACCGGCTGCTGATCTCGCGGATCCTGACGGGTCAATTCCCCAATTATGAGGCGGTCCTTCCGCGGGATAACAACAAGACCGTGGTGCTCGATCGCGCGGAACTGAGCGATGCTGTACGCCGCGTTTCGCAGCTCGCCGACCAGCGCTCGCACGCCGTGAAGCTGGCTGTCTCGCAGGAAGGAATCGAGATTTCCGCTTCCAGCCCGGAGTATGGCGAAGCGAAGGAGAACATCGAGAAGGAGTACAAGGGCGATCCCATCGCCATTGGTTTCAACTCAAGCTACATGCTAGATTTTCTTGCCGCCGCGGCCGATGGGCCGGTGAGCATCGAGCTGAAAGACGAGCAGTCCGCCGGCCAGATGCGCCCGCTGGCCGACGAAAGCTACCGCTATCGCTACGTCATCATGCCCATGCGCATCTGATTCTTGCGGGCCACACGACTTCCAAGTGGTGTTGCACGTTTGAAATTNCAAGCCTTCATCTCAAATCCCTCGCACGATCCTCTGAACAGGCCACAAGCTATTAAGGATAAGTGACTTACGGGCTGTGGACGTGGGGAATTTTCTTGAGAAAAACCACTTTATAACGTAGAATTTCTATGTTGTGGATTCGCTGTAAGGTTTCCTCCAAATCGGCCCGGTCCGGTCAGTTCGTGGGTGGCCGCAAAGCGGTCAACCGGGCCACGTCGGCCAAGCAACCCGGCCCAGTCATTTGGCTCTGCGCCAGGAGCCAGGGAGCCGCTTGCTTGGAGTTTAACCCCTCGGATTTCGATCCTCGGGGTGAATGAGTCTTCGCCGCGTCTCGCTGCGCGAGACGGGATGGAGCAGGAACCCTACGAGCCCCGATGCAGCATCGGGGTCAAAGGGTAAGGCGACGTACCAAGAAGTCCGCGAGCACGCCTTTCCTCGCTTCAAAAAAATTTTGGCTGATATCGAGTGCAGAAGCTTGCCTTTGCTTATGTGGAAGCGGGCTGCGGCGCAAGGTTCGCACCCCTCGGCGAGGAGCCTCGGGGCAAGGGAGAAGACATGGGTGAGAAAGAAACGGTAACGGGAAAAGGTCCGGGCCATCAGTACGACGCCAAGTCCATCAAAGTTCTTGGCGGCATCGAAGCGGTGCGGCTGCGCCCGGCGATGTACATCGGCTCGACCGGCGACCTGGGCTTGCACCACCTGGTGTGGGAAGTGGTGGACAATTCGGTGGACGAAGCAATGGCCGGCTTTGCGGATGAGATCAATGTCACTGTCCACGCCGATGATTCCGTCACGGTGGTGGACAACGGGCGCGGCATTCCCGTGGACATGCATGCAACCGAAAAGCGGCCTGCGGCCGAGGTTGTGCTCACCGTGCTCCATGCCGGAGGAAAATTCGACAGCGACACCTACAAAGTTTCCGGCGGCTTGCACGGCGTCGGCGTTTCCGTTGTTAACGCGCTCTCGGATTGGCTCGAGCTGGAGATCTCCCGCGACGGCGAGGTGTGGGAACAGACTTATGAGAAGGGCAAGCCGACCTCGAAACTGAAGCAGACAGGAAAGACGCGAAAGACGGGCACGAAAGTTACGTTTCATCCAGACCCGGAGATTTTCGACAAGACCACCTTCAGCTTCGATACGCTTGCGCAGCGCCTGCGCGAGCTGGCCTTCCTGAACAAGGGCCTGAACATCACGCTGACGGACGAGCGCACGGAGAAAACGGCGGAGTTCCGTTTCACGGGAGGCATCACCGAGTTCGTCAAGCACCTCAACCGCGGAAAATCCACGCTGCACGATTCGCCGATTTACATAGAGGGAAAGCGCGGGAACGTGGAGATCGAGATCGCGCTGCAGTACAACGACACCTACGGCGAAAACGTATTTGCGTTCGCCAACACCATCAACACCGTGGANGGCGGCACGCACCTCTCCGGGTTCCGCTCGGCGCTGACGCGCACGATCAACAACTTCGCTTCTTCCGCGGGAATGCTGAAAGAGCAAAAAGACGAGGTGACCATCACCGGCGACGACGTGCGCGAAGGGCTGGTGGCGGTGGTGAGCGTGCGCCTGCCGCAGCCGCAATTCGAGGGGCAAACAAAAGGGAAGCTGAATAGCGACATCAAGGGAGACGTCGAGCAATTGGTGAACGAAAAGCTTGGCGAATGGTTCGACAAGCATTCCACCGTGGCGCGGCGAATTATTTCCAAATGCATTGATGCCGCGCGTGCGAGAGAAGCCGCCCGCAAAGCGCGGGAGCTGACACGTCGCAAGTCGGCGATGGATTCGAGCGGGTTGCCGGGCAAGCTGGCGGATTGCCAGGAACGCGACCCATCACGCTGCGAGCTGTTCGTCGTCGAGGGCGAATCGGCGGGCGGCTCGGCCAAGCAGGGCCGCGACCGCAAATACCAAGCGATCCTGCCGCTCAAAGGAAAAATTCTGAACGTGGAGAAAGCGCGCTACGACAAAATGCTGGGCCACGAAGAAATTCGCGCCATCATCACCGCGCTCGGCACCGGCATCGGCAAGGACGATTTTGACGCCGGGAAATTGCGCTACCACAAAGTCATCCTCATGACCGATGCGGACGTCGACGGCTCGCACATCCGCACGCTGCTGCTGACGTTCTTCTTCCGGCACATGAAGGAGCTGATCGAGCGCGGCCACGTGTACATCGCACAGCCGCCGCTCTATCGCGTGAAGCGCGGCAAGAGCGAGCGGTATATCCGCGACGAACGCGACTTCGCGCGCGAGCTGATGAAGCGCGCCACGGAAGACCACGTGGTGAAAGCCATGGAAGGCGTTTCGCTGCAGGGAGCGGGACTCACGTCGTTCCTTCTGAACGTGCAGGAATACGACGCGCTGACCGCAAAGCTCGCGCGGCGCTTGCGCGACTCCGGCCTGGTGGAAGTTCTGGCGGAGAGCGGACTCGAGAAGAAAACCGATTTCGAGGACAAGAAGGCGCTCGAGAAACTGCTGAAGGAAGTGGACAAGGCCAAGCTGAAGCTCGACGGAAAAATCGTCTTCGATGAAGAGCACAGCCTGCACGAAATCCAGTTCGGCCCTCCGCACAACCAGAAGATCAACTGGGCGCTGGCTTCCTCCGCNGAATACAAGCGCATGCGCGCGCTGGCCAAGCAAATTGACCAGTACAACAAGCCGCCGTTCACCGTGGCGCGCAACGGCGACAAAGTGACGAAGGAAAAAGCCGCCGACGTGCTGAGTTACGTGATGGAAGACGCGAAAAAAGATTTCACCATCACGCGGTTCAAAGGCTTGGGGGAAATGAATCCCGGGCAGCTTTGGGAAACCACGATGAACGCCGACACGCGCACGCTGCTCAAAGTGAGGCTTGAGGACGCGGTGGCGGCTGAAGATATTTTCACGACGCTCATGGGCGAAAACGTCGAAGCGCGGCGGAAATTCATCGAGGACAACGCGCTGGAAGTCGTGAACCTGGATATTTGATCAGGATCGAATGCTGTACCAATTAGGCTGGGCGACATTGCCGGGGCTGCGGGGGTTGAGCGTGAGCGAATTTCGCGCGACGCCGACGGCGAATCCGGATAACGAGAGAGGCGTGGCCGTGGAATTTGCCAGCGAGCAGGAGCGCGATGAGTTTCTGCACCAGATCGAGGCGGCATTTGCTGCTCGGCGATTCACAAATTCAGCGGATGCTTTCGACACCGTGAAGGCGTACGTGGTCGAACATGCGGCGAAAAGGTTGTAGCTCAGGCCTTGAGGCCTGAGGAATCTCTGATTGGCGGCGCGAAAAAAAGGAAAATCCTCACCCCTAAAGGGGTGAGCTACAGAATTTCTTAATCACGAGGACACATGGCGGACGAACAGAATACGTCGGTAATGATTCCGGTTGATATCGAAGTGGAGATGCGCAAGTCGTATCTCGATTACTCGATGAGTGTGATCATCGGACGCGCGCTGCCCGACGTGCGCGACGGGCTGAAGCCCGTGCACCGGCGCATTCTTTTCGGCATGTACGAGCTGGGGCTCACCTCGACGAAGCCCTACCGCAAATGCGCGAAGATCACCGGCGAAGTCCTCGGAAAATATCACCCGCACGGCGACGCGCCGGTCTACGACGCGCTGGTGCGCATGGCGCAGCCGTTCAACATGCGCTATCCGCTGGTGGACGGCCAGGGCAACTTCGGCTCCGTTGACGGCGACATGCCCGCGGCGATGCGGTACACGGAAGCGCGGCTTTCGAAAATTGCGGAAGAGCTGCTGGCGGACATTGAAAAGGAAACTGTCGATTTCACACCGAACTTCGACGAAACCGAACAGGAGCCTACAGTACTTCCGACGCGCGTGCCGAATCTGCTGGTCAACGGCGCGAGCGGCATCGCGGTGGGCATGACGACAAACATCCCGCCGCACAACCTGCGCGAAATCGTCGAAGCAACCATGTTGCTGATCGAAAAGCCGGACACCACATTGAGAGAGGTGATGAAGCTCGTCCCGGGCCCCGATTTTCCGACCGGAGGCTACATTGCCGGCCGCGACGGCATCGAGGCTGCCTACAAGTCCGGGCGCGGCAGCTTCACCATGCGAGCGAAGGCCGCGATCGAAGAATCCGGCAAGGACCGCGAAAGCGTCGTGGTCACCGAAATTCCCTATCAGGTCAACAAGGCCACGCTCATCAAGCGCATCGCCGAGCTGGTGCAGACCAAGAAGATCGAGGGCATCGCCGATGTGCGCGATGAAAGCGACCGCGACGGCATGCGCATCGTCATCGAGCTGAAGCGCGGCGAAGAGTCGCAGCTCATCCTGAACAATCTCTTCAAGCACACGCAGATGCAGGAATCGTTCGGCATGATCATGCTGGCGATTGTCGGCGGACAGCCGCGCGAGATGGGTTTGCTGGAGTTCATCCGACTATTCATCGAGCACCGCCGCGACGTCGTCCTGCGCCGCACGCGCTATGAGCTTCGCAAGGCGCGCGAGCGCGAGCACATCTTGGTGGGCTACCAGATTGCTCTGGATCACCTGGACGATGTGATCCGGATTATCCGCGGATCAAGCAGCCGAGCTGAAGCAAAAGAAAATCTCCTCAAGCACTTCTCCGAGCAGGAAGTTACGATCACGGAGAATGGCAAGTCCAAAAAGCTGGAAGGCGTCAAGCTCGATGGAAGAAAGTACAAGCTCGGCGGCGTGGAGGGAGAGGCGCCGCGAGGCGGTCTCGGGCTTACGCCGGTTCAAGTCGACGCCATTCTTGAGTTACAGCTTCACCGCCTCACGCAGCTCTCAGTTGACGAAATCCTGAAGGAATTGAAG
>JGI25616J43925_10000665_pt1 | contig 12599 bp, 13 predicted proteins | sample GraSoi2013_100cm_FD_43925 | JGI IMG/M metagenome (IMG submission 43925) | reverse complement strand
GCCTGGGGTTGTTCGCCATCGTCTACCTGGTCATGGAGCAGCGCCGCAAGGAAATAGGGGTGCGGAAGGTGCTGGGTGCGTCTATCTCATCGATCACCGGTCTGCTGGCTAAGGATTTTCTGCGACTGGTGCTGCTGGCCTTTGTGATTGCCACTCCGCTCGCCTGGTATTTCCTGCATCAATGGTTGAATAATTTTACCTATCGGGTTGCTGTTGATTGGTGGATCTTCCCACTGGCCGGGGTGCTGACGCTGCTGATCGCCTTGCTGACCATCGGTGTTCAGACGGTTCGGGCTGCGTTGACGAATCCCGTGAGGAGTTTGCGGTCGGACTAAGTGTTTGGCAAAAGCCTTATATTTGCCCACATTTTTTATAAGGCGCATTATGAAATCAGACGAACAATTATTGGAAAGAAGTCAGAACAAGTGTGAATTATGTCAATCCGGGGAATCGTTGAGGGTATATGAAGTGCTGCCTGAGCCCGGCGGCACCCTGGATAGTGGGATCTATATCTGTGGCAAATGCCAGGCGCAAATCGATAAGAAGGGGGAATTAGACAGTAATCACTGGAATTGTCTGTCAACTGCCATGTGGAGCGAAGTACCCGGTATACAGGTGGTATCCTGGCGTATGCTGAATCGGTTGAAGCAGGAAAGCTGGGCGATGGACAGCCTGGATATGATGTATCTTCCTGATGAAACATTGTCCTGGGCCAAGGCTACCGGCGATCATGATAATGACGCTTCCGTCGAGCTTCATAAGGATTCTAACGGTAATCTGTTGCAGAACGGCGATGCCGTGACTTTAATAAAATCTTTGGATGTAAAGGGATCTACCCTCAATGCAAAAATGGGTACGGTGGTAAAGAATATCCGGTTGGTAGCCGATAATACGGAGCAAATCGAGGGTAAAATAGAGGGGCAGGTAATTGTGATCCTTACAAAATACGTGCGAAAACAGAATTGACTTTTTGCGGATGGCCGGCTGATCGGCAAGTTGGCAGGGGGGCCGGATCCTGGGTTTTTGCTAAATCGTTGTAAAAATTTATTGAGCTGGCCGGATGGTATCAGCGGATCGTATCCGACAGCCATTTCCCTGCTGCGGACTTTGGGATAAGCTGTCACGTTCTCTTTTAAATTCCATAAATTTAGCGGCATATCGTTTAAAATCTTTTGTAGTCATGCTGTCTACATTTTTCTGGTTCTGCAGCCGGTGTATTTCACTTTCGGAATAAAATGTCACCCCGTATTTCCTGCCTGTATCCGAANGAATGTATGCATCGACAGCGGCTGTGTCTNTGAAATTAGAGTCCGGAGAGTTGAGCACTAACAAAATACGATTCTTTGGCTCNGTAATCCGGATNGTATTCAATAGGATCTTCTTCGATGTGTCCTTATTCATACCTTTAGCCGACAATAGNAAAAGATAGATATTCTTATTCGCTTCTCTTACCTGATAAATTATTTGACGGTTCGGCTTTTCATCAGGCTCCCTGATTGATAAGTCCCAATTGAGCGGTTGGGAGGTTATCCCTGCAGGGCGTTCTGGCTTTGGGCGAGGAGAGTGAAACCAAGCAGGAAAGGGGTCAGAAGGGATTTTTTCATGCTTCCAAGGAGGGGGAGGTGTTTTGGCGGAGGTTAGTTGGGGATTTTTCAAGGGGTTGAAAATGAATGGGTTGAAAAATCCCCAACTAAGGTTTGATCGAAATAAAAGATTTTTTTTCAATTGATTGGGTGATAATCCGTGTATTCGGGTATGAACAAATGAGCCTATACCATAAAAAATGGAAAGAATATCAGATAACTACCTCATTAACAGACTGAAAGATGAAAAAAATGAAGATTTCGAAGCTTTGTATAAAAGCTATTATCCATCTGTGAGGTCATTTGTCACTAATAAATTCGGAAGCACGGAGGATGCGGAAGACATTTTTCAGGAGACAATTGTTATTCTGCTGCAAAAGGTAAGGCAGAAGGACTTTACACTTACTTCCAGCCTCAAAACCTACGTGGTGGCCATTGCTAAAAATCTTTGGTTAAAAAGATTGAGGGATAACCGGCTTTTACCGGTAGATGCCATAGAAAAATATCAACAGGGAGCAGACTTATTCTCTATAGAGATCAGGCCGGAAAAGACAAACGAAGAAAAGGTAGGTTCATGGCTGGCTAAGATCACCGAAAATTGNCAGCGGATTTTGAAAGCGATATTCTTTTATAAGGACGCTATGGAGATCGTCTCTAAAAAGATGGGCTGGAAAAATAGTCATACTGCGGCTAATCAAAAATACAAATGTATCGAACAGGTAAAGAAAGCGAAACGTAAATCAGAAAATTATTGATTTCAAACGGGTGATTTTATTTTTAAGTTGGTATAAATAGGAAATCAAATCAACTTAAAAATGAAAAATGTAAGACTTCTTCTTTCCCTGTTATTAATCCTCTCAGGCTATGTTGCCAGTTCTCAGGACAGTAGCTTCACAAAACATGCAGAACCCAGACTTATTGCAGTAGTCAACCGCGCAACCTGGTGCCGGGTATGCAAAGCCAACGGAGAGCGGGCTGGCGCACTCCTGATGTCTTATACGGATAAAGGGCTCCGTATTTTTATGAACGACCTCACAGATTCCATTTCCATCGAAGCGTCTAAAGCAGCATTGAGGAAAGAAAATCTTTATGCTGCCGTGTATACCTCTCCGCGAAAGGGGATGGGCCGGATGATGCAGCATTGTGGGTTATTGAAAGGGAAAGCGCAGCCATCCATGGCGACGGGGATCGTCACTTTTATAAACCCAGTGTCCCATCAGCGATTGCAACAGGTAAGCATTGCTGTGTCGAATGAAGAAATGAAGGCCGATATTGAAACTATGTTAAAATGAAAAAAATGCAAATGAAAGAGCCTGTTAATATTTGGGGAATAAAGGAATTTGACGGTGATGGGGAGAGTTGTCCCATTATTCCCGTAAATCTGCCCTGGTATAAAAAACTTGCCTTGTTCTTTTTCCGCTTCGGAATCTGTCCTTTGTGCATAGCCATGAGTTTGGGTTATAATATTCGAAGGCATTTTCGGAAATACATGGGCAAGACCTCTTCTTCTGGAACGTGAGGTGATAGTTGGATATGCATTACGTGGAAGGGCCACTTATTAAGGAGGAGCGGAGGGGAGAAAGGACGGGGAAATCAATGCGATTTCCCCGTCTTGTTAAGGTGTCGGACTTATTCTTTGATGGTACTCAGCATCTCTTTCACGGCGGCTTCCAGTTGCTGGTCTTCTCCATTCAGGATCTTGTTGTATTCGTTGGGGACCCGGATATCGGGTTCCAGCTGATGATTTTCCGTAGCGTGACTCTCGCCGCTGCCATAGGTGGCGATCATGGGAATCCCGAACACCAGGCGTTTGTCGATCTGTGTTTCCCACCAGACGGCTGTTCCCGTACCAGCCACCGGCATGCCGATCAATTTGCCGATGCCTAATTCCTTATAAGCATAGGGGAACATGAAGGCATCCGAGTAGTTGCTCTCACTCATCAGCACGCAGCTGGGTTTGGTCCATTTATTCAGTGGCTCGCCGCCTTTGGTGATATGGCTTTGCGGGCGGAGGGTGAAGTATAATTTACCGCTTAAGAAAGTGACCAGGTCATCATGCAGCCAGCCGCCGCCATTGAAGCGGGAGTCGACGATCAGGGCTGCTTTGTCGGTATTCCTTCCCAGCACTTTATCGAAGGTGACGCGGAAACTGGGATCATCCATACTACGAACGTGCACATAGCCGATTTTTCCTCCCGAAAGGCTGTCTACCATATGTTCCATCATCTTTGTCCAGCGTTTGTATAGCAATACGGAGGTCTCGATGCGGGGTTTGATGGGTTTGACCGCTTCCTCATATGGAGCGCCTGAGGAGGCATCATGGAAACTGATCAGCGTGAGCTGGCCTGCCTTCCGGTTCAGCAGTTTTGCCCAGTCAGCTCCGGACGTGACAGCTATGCCGTCGATCCGGTCGATCACCGAATTCCCGTTCATATGCGTGCCATCTATATCGAAGGGCCCTCCCGGGATCACTTCTTTTACCCGGAGCCCATCGCCTTTTTTGCTGAGGTCGTACAGCAATCCCAGGGCAGCCGTCTCATCTCCATTGGGAAAGTCGGGAGCATATCGTCCGCCGGTATGGGAGCCATTCAGCTCGCCCAGCAGCTCACTGAGCAATACCTGGAAATCATAGTTGTTATTGATATAGGGCAAGAACTGCTGGTAGAGGTCATGGTAATAGACCCAGTCCACGCCTTGAAGGTTCGGGTCGAAGAATTTCTTTTTGACCTGCTTCCAGGCATGTTCGAAGATGTAAGCCCGCTCTGCCGATGCGTTGAGTTCCATCTCCGTATTGATCTTAACCGGGGTGGTCTTGCCGTCCTCTGCATTCACTTTCATGATACCGCCGCCCGTCAGGACAAATAAGGATTTTCCGTCTTTCGTCATTTCCAGCTCCGCGGAGGGTGCGTCCAGTTTGGCGAGTAGTTTGGTCTCGTGTGTGCGCAGGGTGGTCACCCAGAGGTCGAACCCTTTTTCATAACGGGCCAGGTAGAAGAGCCGTTCTCCGTCTTTGGAGAGCCGGGTTCCGTTCAGGATGGCGGAATTGGCCGTCAGTCTTTGTGTCCGGTCGTCCAGGTTCCGAAGGTTGGGGTTGAGGGGTTCAGCGGTTTTCCGGGCCGTCGCTGAATCCTTCTTTTCCGCTTCTACCTTCAGGTCAAAATCTTCTTTGCTCAACTGGAAGCGATCCCAGGCTTTGGTGTCGAAGAACATGGCATAGATGTCGTTCTGGCCTCCGCGGCTGAGGTTCTTCATCCCGTTCTTGTTACTTAGCCAATACATCATCTTGCCATCCAGCCCCCACTGGGGGTATTCGTCATTGAAACCGCTCCAGGTAAGGTTGGTCCTTTTGCCGGAACCATCGTCTTTGATCAGCACTACTTCCTGGGTACTCCATCCGCTGCCTTCTGCCGACTGGGCAAGAATATATTTACTGTCGGGCGACCAGGTGAAATATTGGTCTCCGTCGGCATAGGAATAGTTGACTCCTTCCGGAATGAGGATGGTCGCAGTCTTCGCTGCCAGGTCGTATGATTTTAAAATATTCCTTTCTTCCAGGTAAGCGATCTTTTTTCCATCCGGCGAGTATACGCCCTGGAATTCATCTTTGGGTGAGGCGACGATATTCTCTGTTTTCAGTAAGGTGGCCGCAAAGAAGTAAAGCTCGCTCTTACTGGCGATCGTGACCTGTTCGATATCCCAGGTATCGTGTTCGACGGAATAAAGCAGGGAGCGTCCATCCGGGCTGAATTCGATCATCCTTTCCTGGTAGGGGGTATTGGTGATGCGTCGGGTGGTGGCGCCATCGGCGGAGGCGACGAAGATATCTCCCCTGTATACGAATGCCACCTGTTTGCCGTCATTGGATATGGCCATTTCGGAGGCATCTCCTTTTACCGGAACAATGGTGGATTGATCGCCGGCAAAGTCTGCATCCAGGGTGATCATCAGCTTCTGCGGCTCCTGGCCTTCCGTCAGGGTATAGATATCCCCGCTATAGGTGAAGGCGAGACGGCCGTCTTTGGAGCGGGAGAGGTTGCGGACGGGGTTCTTTTCGAAATGGGTAAGTTGTTGGGGGGAGGCTATATTGCTCAGAGAGGATTTATATAAGTTCTGGTTGCCATTCCGTTCACTGAGATAGTAAAAGGTTTCTCCCTGGCCCCAGACCGGTTCTCTGTCCTCGCCTTTGAAATCCGAGACTTTCGTGTAGGCATTCCCAGGGATATCGTATACCCAGATGTCGCGGGTAACGGCGGAAGTGTGATGTTTTCTCCAGGGGTCTTCGTATCCTTTCCGATCCTGGTAGATCCATTTGTCGCCCTGGTCATTATAGTGTACATATTCGGTGCCGGCACTGTTGAGCATTGTACTGCCGCCTCCTTTTACGGGCACTTCGAATAGTTTAATAAAATTCGCGTCCGAGGGAAACCGGGCCGAAGTATAAATATCATGCCGGTCCGTACCGAAAATAATCTGTTGGTCGTCCGGTGTAAAATCATAGGGAATATCTTTTCCGGAGTTGAAGGTCAGCCGGCTTACTTCGCTGCCGTTTGCCTGCATGACATAGACATCGAAGTTGCCATAGCGGTCGGAGGCGAAGGCGATCTTCTTGCTGTCATGGCTCCAGATGGGATATCCGTTATAGGAGTCGTTGATGGTGAGGGCGATGGCGGCGCCGCCGGTGACCGGCACTTTGAACAGGTTGCCCTTGTATTCGAAAGCGATCCATTTGCCATCGGGGGAAAGAGCGGGTTGCTGCAGCCAGCGTGGCTGGGTCTGGGCTTCGGCTGCAGCTATCATGAATAGCAATAGCGTAAAGGACGCAAACAGTTTTCTCATAATAACAGTTATTTTAAATGGTATGGGGGTGATAGGTGCGCAGGCAGCGGCCTTCTTTAAAAATAGGGAAAAAACGGTTGCCAATAAAGGAAAGAGTGATGGGTGGGGAACGGATAGTATAAATTGCGCATATGCATAATGAAAGTTGAACTATTAAGCGGTGAGTGGGGTATATTTGGCAGGCAAATGGGTAAGACATTCCCCAATTGTGTTGTTTATTGAATATCAGTATTTTAGGGGATAAATAGCCTTTTTTTTGGTTGCGAAGCAAACTATTTTAGGCGGGTTTGGTTATACATACAAACACTTAGAAACGGGCAGGGATTTTGCCTTTAATGTCCATAACCAAATTTACTAAAATGAAAAAAGGTATACTTTTCACAGTAGGTATCCTGTCATTCGGTCTTGCTGCTTCCGCTCAACTTGTCAATAAGGATTCTCTTTCTCTTGTTTCGAAGATCAATTCTGACAAAGAGAAGCTGGCCAAGTTGCAGAGTAGTGTGGACGATAGAACGAGGGAAAAGAAAGAGACGGCAGAGAAGGCTCAGGAATCGGCGGATGACAATCGCAGGGCCGCCAATAAGCTGAGCAACGATCCCCAGGATAGAAAGCTGGCGAGGCAGGCTGATAATGAAGCCAGTGATGCCCGGAGCGATGCGAAGAAAGCCCGGAAAGCGGCGGATCGATTGGATGATCTGAATAAGGATATCCGGAACCTGACGGAAAGGATAGAGAAGGAGCAGACAAAACTGAACAAGTATATACAAATCCAGAAGAATGATGACACAGCGCCCACGGTGATCCTGCAAAAGGATTCAACGAGAAATTAAGATTGGAACTGTTGGGGGTGGGGATAGGGCACAAGCGTATTTGACCATCTCCCTGTCCGGATAGGTCAATAGCATACACGGATAGACGAAAGGCTGGTGGGGCGTATCGGCGGCGGCGGTAAAGCAGTGCGTGGAGGCCACTCAGTCTGCTTCTGCTATATCGGAGTAGATTTAAGCGTTAGTAAGGACGCCCTCGTCATTTGGATCATGATATTTTTATCGTCCATAAAGCTCTTGATTATTGAATCGTTACTCAAGACGTTAAAAAGATCTTTTCCAATGGCGGCGACGCCAATGGTATTTTCAACTTTACCTTTTGTAATAGCTAAATTGAATGAGAAGTTGGCATTTTTCCTGTTGTCGAGTGTTTGCAATTCCATTTTGCCCAATGAGATCTGTTGATCTTCATTGACCGATTTCTTTAGCAGAATCCTAATAGCTGGCAGATATTTCATCCAAAGTGTCAAAAACTTCCCTTCGCTCATAGTTTGTTTTTATGTTTTCCTCTGATTTTCCTCATGTACTTCCCGCAATGGTACACTTTTACGAAGCATTTTGCAAATATGGTTTTTTTACATTACTTTGTAGTTCAAAGTGCTTTTAATGACAAAACGCATATTTCGATTCCATGGCCGGTACTTTCTATTGACTGTCATGCTGTTAGGGTTGGAAATCTTCATCGGGGCCTGCCTGCATGACCCCATTATACGTCCGTACGGGGGGGATTTTCTGGTCGTTATCTTCCTATATTGCCTGGTGAGGAGTTGTGGGGATTTCCCTGTCCTGCCCACCGCTATATCGGTGCTGTTATTTGCCTACCTGGTCGAAACGGGGCAGTATTTCGGGTTGGCTGATCGCCTGGGCTTCAAAGGGCATTCGCTGGGCCGTGTTCTTTTGGGAAGTTATTTCACCTGGACGGATATCGTTGCGTACACCCTGGGGATTCTATTGGTGTTGGGCCTGGAAAGGGGAGTGCAGGGGGAAATTGATAAAGGAGGCGAGGAAGATGGGTTGGGGGGCTGATAGGGGAGGAGATGAATCAGGGCTGTGAGGCAAATCGTAAAAACCTAAAATATGACGGAATTCTTTGTGCAGAAGGAGTCCATTGTCCGGAAGATCTGGGGGAGGGGGGATACCGTCCTGCTGATCTTTGCGGGGGCTTCCGCGGAGTTTGCCCTGAATAAGGCTGTGGACTGGCTGTATTTTACCGGCCGGTTGCCTGCCGATCCCCTTGGCAGGTTGTTTTCCACGGTCCGGTACGCACAGGACATCGTTTTCGCGGAATACAATGCCGCTTTGGCTGCTATCGACAAGATCACGGCTGTGCACCAGGGTGTGGAGAAAAGCCGGGGCGCCCGGATACCCGACGATGCCTATCTCGATGTACTCTTCATGCTGATCGATTATTCGATCCGGTCTTTTGAGTTATTGGAGCGCAGATTGAAGGACGTGGAAAAAGAGGAGGTCTTCGATGTATTTTATCGCGTCGGATTGCGGATGGGGTTGAAGGGACTTCCCGGTAACTACCGGGACTGGAAGGATCAGCGGGCGGTAAACATAGAGAAGAACCTGGTTCGCAGTGTCTTCACCCCCGACTTGTACGGGCGGTATCGGAAGAGCTTGGGGGCTTTCCGATACCAACTCTTACTACAGGTCCAGGTCTTGCTGGCGCCGGTCCGGGTGCGCCGGCTGATCGGATTGCCCCCGGCACCCTTCCTATGGCCCGTGCTGTTACTCTATAAGGCAGGACGGTGGTTACGGTGTGACCGGTTTGTCAGGGATCTCCTGTTGCCGGTGAAATACAAGTCAGAGATTGCCGCTTTGGATATACTGCCCGGCTAACGGGCGCGGGATTTTATTGCGCTATTGCATTTCTGGTTTTGTTCTTATGGACCATCACGGGGTGAAGTAGGAAAAGTTTGATTATTTGTCTATTTTGATTTGGAAAACGAATAATATGGTACACCGGCCTCCTGCTCTTTCCTTCCTCCTTGCTCTTTTTATAGGCTCTGTCCTGCTGCATTCCTGTACGATGCCGGAGAGACCGGTGACGAAAGAAGAGGCTATGGAGCTTTCGCGTAAAATTGAGAAATCGGTCGCCCGTCACAATTCTACGTTACTGGATAAAATCTTTGACGAGCGGGGATTTGCCAGGCGCGTGAGGGCGGAAACTAATATTTCGTTGGATAAGGGGCTGCTGGAAGGAGCCATAGAGGGTGTCCAGAAAGCGCGTTTCGGGCAACAGATCGTGCAGGGATTGGGTACGGATGGGAGTTATCAATTAGTAAAACAGTACGAAAAAGATAATCATCAGCACCTGTTGTTTCGCCTGTATGGGAATGGCAATATCAATTACCATGACTATGAATTAGTTAAAAGGGGGGATACTATCAAGGCGATCGACATATTCGTCTATATGAGTGGTGAAAATATCAGTAAAACATTGGCCCAGACCCTGATGATGATGCAGAGTAACATGCGGGACATGCCTAAAGCCGACCAGGAGAAGATCAATAAGATCAATACTATCAAGGCCTTGCTGGCACAGCGGGATTTTATAAAAGCCGGGCAGGTGTATGATGAGCTCCCTGCCGAATTCAAGAAACAAAAAATTTTTCAGCTGATCCATATCCGGATCAGCGAGGGGCAGGGAACGGAAAGTTATGCTGCAGCCTTGAATGAATACGAGTCCTTGTTTCCCAACGAGCCTAATATGTACTTGATGAAGGTGGATGTCTATGTGCTGAAGAAAGATTATGCCAAGGCGCTGGAGTCCGTCAATAAACTGGACTCGCTCATCGATAAAGACCCTTTCCAGGATTATTACCGGGGGCTTATGTACAAGCTGATGCAGGATACGACGCAGTCTCTTGAATGTTTTGAGCGGTTACATGCCTACATGCCTGGCTTCAGCAAGGGGATGATCGAATTGATCGCCGCCTATACCAGGGCCGGCGACATGAATAAGGCGGTGCAGCTTGTCAAACAAGTGAAAGCGGATAAGTCCCTGAGCCCCGAAGCGATACAGATGCTCTTCACCTTACATCCGGACCTTCAAAAGGCAGTGGAGGCGGCTCGCTGACCGGTTATTTTTTAGGGTCATCAGCCGGATTCACGTAGGTCACTCCCGAAGGCCCGTAACCGGTGATCTCTACAACGACGGGTCCTTTGGTCATGGCAAAGTGATTTTGTCCTTTCACTTCTGAATAAATACTGCCTACAGGCAGTCTCTTCAATTTACGTTCATCGAATTTATCGCCATACCCAAAATACCAGGTTCCTGATATGACAGTGGCTATCCGCTGGTCAGGGTGAAGATGGGCGGCAATTTTAGTGTTAGCCGCTATCTTTAATATAATGGTATAGAGCCCGGCTTTGGAAGGATCGCCCTGGAGCACTATTTCCTGAACGGCGCTGTAATTGGAAGACCCCGGCGCGTTGGCGCCGGTTGCCCGGAGGGCGATGACTTCCTGCTGTGTCATTCGAAGTTGCCCATTGTTAACTGCCTGGGCATGGGCAGCTGCGAATCCCAGGAGGGCGGCTGTCAGCAGGGAAAATCGGGTGAATAATACCTTCATAACGGTTGAATAATTAATGATGAGGAGATGAGGCCCTTTTTGTAAGGGTAATTCACTAGGCCAAACCCTATGCCGTTATTGTAAATAGCTTTTAATAAACGTGTTATGAAAATAAGAGCTATGAAATGGCTACGAAATTTCGTGGTACTCTTCGTCAGACTACGAAAAAGCGTATATCCTTCCCGGGGTTTTCTACCTTGCCGGCGAGTAATTATTGAATAATTAACCCTTCTATTAATCATCTTTTTTTAAAAAGCGGAATTAATTTCAAAATTAATCGCAGGGTTATACCGGCAATTAATCCCCTGACTGTTTCTTGCAGGTATACGTCTAAAACGATCTTGCTATGAAAAAATTGACCTTAGTCAGGGGACTCCCCTCTTACACCTCTCTTTCCCATTCTTCCTCTGTAATGGTTCCTTTCCGATCCCGGTATCTCTTTTCGATGCCGTAGTTATTTTTTGATGCCGTAGCTATTTCCAGACCATTAACCTTTTTTATTAAACCAAAATGCTTAAAGTATGAAAAAACTGCTTTTGCCAGCGTCTGCCTTTTTCAGGCGAACGGCAGGCCTCTTCGTCCTTCTTTATTTATCACTGACTTCTGTAAACGCCCAGCAACCGGGATCTTCCCCGGCAAGGCCTCTCCTTGCCATCCGGGGTAGGATCACGAACGACAAAGGAGAGCCTCTGGCCGGCGCTTCCATCAAACTGAAAAAGGGCAATAGGGGAACCTCGACAGATTCTTCCGGTCATTTTGCCCTGATGGCCCGGCCAGGAGATGAATTGATCATCAGTTATATCGGATTTACGCAAAGCCAGTACATTATTAGTGACCCGCCGCGGGACATTAATATTTTTTTAAAAGCCCTGCCGGGTTCTAACCTGAATGACGTCATCGTCGTAGGGTATGGCACACAGAAAAAGGCGAATGTCCTGGGCGCCGTATCGGTGGTCAAGGCGGAGGACCTGGTAGTGACCAAGAATGAGAACGTCGTCAACATGCTGACGGGAAAAGTGCCGGGGATGCGCATACAGCAGATGAGCTCCGAGCCCGGGTCCTTTAACACCCAATACGATATCCGGGGATACGGCAGCAGCGCCACCGGTAATCCCAGTCCGCCCCTTATCATTATTGACGGGGTACCCCGCGGCAGCGGTGATCTTTCCCGGATGGACCCCTCTGAAATCGACAATATATCTGTATTGAAAGACGCCTCCGCTGCCATTTACGGAGTAAAGGCGGCCAACGGGGTGATCCTGGTGACGACCAAACGCGGCGGCCGGAATGCCAATGGAAAGTTCAATATCAATTACTCCTTTTCCCAGAGCTTTCAGCAATTCCTGGATGTTCCCCAAACCGTCAACGGAGCACAATATATGGAGCTGTATAACGAATCCATTAAACGGAATTTCGCGACTAATTCAATCACTACCGCTCCTCCTTCCTTTTCCGATAGCCTTATCCAGCAATATGCTACCGGCAAGTTGCCATCCACTAATTGGATGAAGGCGATAAACCGGACCTTTGCTCCGGAGTCCCAGCATAATTTAAGCATGTCCGGCGGCAGCGACAAGGTGAATTATTTCTTCGACCTGGGATATCTTACACAGGGCAGCCTGTTCAGGACGAACAGCATCAATTACGACCGGTGGAATTTCCGAAGTAACGTAAACGTCAATTTTACCAGGCGCCTGAGGGGAGCGGCCCTGGTCTCCGGATATACGGACACCAAGAACGCCCCGAATTCGGCCGTATGGACCATATTCAAA
>JGI25616J43925_10000664_pt1 | contig 12606 bp, 13 predicted proteins | sample GraSoi2013_100cm_FD_43925 | JGI IMG/M metagenome (IMG submission 43925) | reverse complement strand
CATTCATGACGCTTGCCACGACGAAGACCGCGTTCCAGCTGCCGGTCGCAGTCACCAGAACATTGCCAAGCGGCACCAGCAGCGCCGCGGCTCCCTTCGCCGTATAGAGCATCCCGGCGTTCGCCGCCGCGTACTCGGTGCCGAAAGCATCGGCCGAGGTGGACGGAAACAGACTGTAGATCTCGCCCCAGGCGAAAAACACCAGCCCGGTGAGCAGCACGAACGTAAGCGGGTCGCGTCCGTAGATGCTCAGGGCCATGATCCCGATCGCTTCGAGCGCGAAGGCGATGAGCATGGTCAATTCGCGGCCGATATTGTCCGAGACCCAGCCGAAGAACGGCCGCGTGATGCCGTTGAGAATCCGGTCGATGAACAGGGCGAACGTAAGCGCGGGCAGCGTGATTCCAAGACTCACCGGTATCTCGGCGATCTTGAAGTCCTTGGCGATCGGCGCGAGCTGGGCTGTGGCCATCAAGCCGCCGGCACCCACCAGCACGAACATGACGTACATCACATAGAAAACCGGCTGCTTGAGGACTTCCATCGGCCGGAATTGGCGGCGCGTCTGCAGAAGTTTCTTCGAGATCTCGGGAACCTCGCCTTTCTTCGGCGCAGCCAATATCAGGGCCAGCAGGACTACGATGACACCCTGGCCGATGCCGAAATACAGGAACGTCGATTCGTAGCCGCCGGACTTGATCGCCGCCGATATCGGAATGATCGTCGCCGCCGATCCCGCGCCGAACCCCCCCGCGGTCAGCCCGGCAGCGAGTCCACGCCGGTCCGGAAACCATTTCAGGGCGTTGCCGACGCATGTCCCGTACACCGCTCCCGCACCGAGGCCGCCCACCGCCGCCGCCACATAAAGAAACATGAGCGAATCCGCGTAGGCGTTCATCGCCCACGCGATGCCGCAAAGAATTCCTCCGGCCAGAACCACGAGCCGCGGGCCGAAGCGGTCGACCAGATACCCCTCGAAGGGCACCAGCCAGGTTTCGAGCGCGACGAATACGGAAAACGCCACCTGGATCGAAGCTCGTCCCCAATGGAACTTGGCGTCGATCGGATTTACGAACAGCGTCCAGCCGTACTGCAGATTCGCGATCATGGCCATGCAGATGATGCCGACCGCCAGCTGCACCCACCGATACGCCGCCGGCTTCGTGCCCAGCCCTTCCTGGACTATCGCACCCATATCCTCCCCCTTGCCGCCCGATCACCTCGGGTACAGGCCCCAGATGCAACGGCAGTNCGAATTGTCGCGACATTGCAAGCCTCGGAACCTTGACCTCAATCAAGACCGACGTGTCAGGACTGTGTCAGGTATTCTCGTTTCCCCTGGCTCAGTCTATTTCCCGATCGCTCCGAATACCTTCCTGAGTATCGCCGAGGCTGCGCCGGCGGGATCCCGGCGGATCTTTTTCTCTTCCTCGGCGATAGTGAAGAACAAGCCGTCGAGCGCTTTGCGCGTGACGTAGTCCTCCAGTTGCGCGTCTTCTTCCTTGACCAGCCCGAGCTTCGCCCCGCTCGCGGCGATCTCGTCGTACTTCTCGGCGAGCTTCACCTTTTCCATCGCTTTCCTGACGATCGGCTGAAACCGCCTGGCGAGCGGCTCGGAAGTCGTGCGCTTGAAGTACTGGGTCGCGGCGTCCTCGCCGCCCGAGAGGATCCCTTTCGCATCCTGCACGCTCATTTTCTTTACCGCATCGACGAGCAGGGTCTTCGCTTCGGGCACCGCGGCCTCGGCCGCGCGGTTCATGCGCAGCACCAGCTCGTCGGCATGCCTGTCCATGCCGATCGAGCGCATCACCGCCTCGAGTCTTCGCAGGGAAGGCGGCAAAGGAATCTTGACGCGGTCGTTGCCGAAAAACCCGTTCTCGACGCCCAAGCGCGCGACGGCGGTTTGTCCACCCCTGGTAAGCGCTTCCTTCAGTCCGTTGATGGCGTCGCGATTGGAGATGTCTTCCAAGCCCGCAGCCGTTACCGCGGCCGGAACGAGAAGCGAGGCGACGCATCCGAGAAATCGAATCAAAATTTCTCCTTAGTTCACGCCCACCGCGTGCGCCTGCCGGTCGGCGTGGTAGGAAGAGCGCACCATGGCGCCGACAGCGGCATGGCTGAAACCAAGCGCCTGAGCTTCGCGCTCGAACATCCCGAAACCGTCCGGGTGCACGTAGCGCGCGACCGGAAGATGGTGCGCCGAAGGCTGCAGGTACTGGCCGATCGTGAGCATGTCCACGTCGTGCGCGCGCAGGTCGCGCATCACCTGGATGATTTCCTCGTCGGTCTCGCCGAGGCCCACCATCAGGCCCGACTTGGTCGGGATTTGCGGGTGGCGCGCCTTGAAGTCTTTCAGCAGCTTGAGCGAATGCACATAGTCCGCCCCCGGGCGCGCCTGCCTGTACAGGCGCGGCACGGTCTCGAGGTTGTGGTTCATTACGTCGGGCAGGGCCGGTGCGAGGGCATCGAGCGCACGCTCGAGCCGGCTGCGGAAGTCGGGCACGAGGACTTCGATGCGCGTGGCGGGAGAGCGCTCGCGCACTGCGCGAATGCAGTCGGCGAAGTGCTTCGCGCCGCCGTCTCTCAGGTCGTCGCGGTCCACGCTCGTGATGACGACGTAGGCGAGACCAAGCGCGGCAATCGTCTGCGCGAGGTGCGCCGGCTCCTCCGGATCGGGAGCGAGCGGCCGGCCATGGGCGACGTCGCAGAACGGGCAGCGCCGCGTACATAGATCGCCGAGGATCATAAAGGTCGCGGTGCCCTTGCCGAAGCACTCGCCGATGTTGGGGCAAGAGGCTTCCTCGCACACCGTGTGAAGATTGTTCTCGCGGAGGATTTGCTTGATCTCGTGGAAACGCGAGCCGGGCGAGGCGGCGCGCACGCGGATCCACTCGGGCTTTGCGAGCCGTTCGGCCGGAACGAGCGCGATCGGAATGCGCGTCTTCGCCATGCCCTTCTTTTTTTCGAGGGTCGTCATTTGTCGATCAGCCGGGCGATACGGCGGGCGAGCTCGTCGCCCATTTCCGTCGCGCCGGCGAGGACTCCGTGCGCGCGGGTCTGCGTGACCGCGAGGCCCGGATAGCCGCAGGGGTCGATCGCGGAGAAGGGCGCGAGATCCATGGCCACGTTGAGCGCGACGCCGTGATAGCAGCAGCCGCGCCGCACCCGAAGCCCGAGCGCCGCGATCTTCGCGCCGTCGACGTATACGCCCGGCGCACCTTTCCTGCGCTCGGCTCCCACGCCGTGAGCCCCGAGCAGTTCGATCACCGCCCGCTCGATCAAGCTCACCATGCCGCGCACGGTCAGGCCGCGCCGCCCCAGATCGACGAGCGCATACACGATCGCCTGTCCCGGCCCGTGATAGGTGATCTGGCCGCCGCGGTCGGTCCGCTCGACCGGCACTTCGCCGCCACGCGGGAAATGTTCGGCCCGGCCGGCGATCCCGACCGTATAGATGGGCGGATGCTCGAGCGCCCATAGCTCGTCGGGCGTTGTCGTCCCGCGCGCATCGGTAAACCGGCGCATCGCCTGGCAGGTCGACGCGTACTCGGCGAGGGCGAGATGCCTGACGATAGTCGCATTGCCAACCTTTATTCCCGCTTGCGCGGGAATAAAGACGGAAGCCAATCTCGCAGTGCTTTGCATGGGGGATTCACAACACCATCGTCACCATCGGATGATCGCACAGTTCCCGGTACAGGTCGTCGAGTTGCTCGCGCGAAACCGCGCGCACGTTGCAGGTGAGCGAAAGATATTTCCCCGCGCGGCTCGGGCGCATCTCGAGCGTAGCCGGGTCGAAATCGGGCGCGTGGTGCCTGACGACCTCGATCACCGCTTGCGCGAACCCGGCCTGCGTCTTTCCCATGATCTTGATGGGGAAGTCGCAGGGGAACGCGAGGACCGGGGCGTCGCTCTCAGGCATGAGCGGGGGCGCGCATCACCCGGGCTTTGTACTCCTGGTACAGCGCGTAGACGCGCGCGCAGACGGGCCCCCGCTTTCCCGCGTTTTTCCCCGTGCCGACCGGTTTTCCGTCGAGCATCGTGATGGCGAGCACCTCTCTCGAGGACGAAGTCACCCAGATCTCCTCCGCAGAGCGCAGCTCGCTCTCGGCAACGGGGCGAATTTCGTGAGGCAGTATGTTGGCGCGGAGGATTTCGAGCACGACGTCGTAAGTGATTCCGGGCAATATCAGGTGAGACTTGGGCGGGGCGAGAACGGTCCCATTTTTCACGATGAACACGTTGCTCGCCGAGGCTTCGGTGAGCTGGCCGTCGCGCACCAGGATAGCCTCGACGCAGCCCTGGTCCGCGGCGAGGGTGCGCAGCATGCAATTGCCCAATAGCGAAGTCGACTTGATGTCGCAGCGCAGCCACCGGAAGTCGGGCAGCACGATCGCCTTGGCGCCGCTCTCGACGAGCTCCGGCGAGGGTGGAACGAGCTCGCTCGCCATAAGGAAAATCGTAGGCGCGATGCCCTTGGGGAACGCATGATCGCGCTTGGCCGCGCCGCGGGTGACCTGGAGATAGACGTTCTGGTCATCCCAGGGATTTCCCGCGATGATTCTTCCGACGAGCTCGGTCCACTTCGGGAGCGGATGCGGATTGGCGAGGCGAATCGAGTCCAGACTCGCCTGGAGCCGGGCCAGATGCTCCTCGAGGCGGAACGGCCGCCGCGAATATACCGGGATCACCTCGTAGACACCGTCCCCGAATATGAAGCCGCGGTCGAGCACCGAAATCTTCGCCTGCTCGATCGGCATGAACTCGCCGTTGAGATGAATCATGCGGCTTCCTTCACTTGAACCACAGCCGAACAGAATCCCAGGCTCGGGCGAAAAATCCCGCGGCCGCCACGCTCTCGAGCGCGATCACCGGATACTCCGCGAGCGGCTTGCCGTCGTGCGACACGCGCAGCGTCGCCACGCGCTGTGCTGCCTCCACGGGCGCGATAAGCGGTTGCTGGCTCACGAGCTCCGCCTGCAGCTTGTCGGCGGTGCCTTTGGGCACCGTTACGTACAGGTCCGCGGCGACCCCCGCCTTCAGCTCGCGTTCGCTGCCTTTCCATACCTTGAGCTTGCCGATCGCATCGCCCTTCTGGTACAGACGCAGGGCGTCATAGGACTGGAACCCGAAGTTGAGCAGCTTTTGACTTTCCCGCGCGCGCAGGCGCTCCGACACCGTGCCTATGACCACCGACACCAGGCGTCGCCCGCCGCGCTGCGCCGAGGCGATGAGGCAGTAACCGGCGCTCTCGGTGTGGCCGGTCTTCACCCCGTCCACGTTGGGGTCGAGCCACAGGAGCTGGTTGCGGTTGCGCTGCGTGATGTCGTTGTAGCGATATTCGCGTTCCGAATACAGTTTGTAGTACTCGGGGTAGTCGCGGATCAACGCGGAGGTGATAAGCGCCAAATCTCTGGCGGTCGAATAGTGTCCTGGGCCGGGCAGCCCGCTCGAATTCGTGAAATTCGTGTCGGCCATGCCGAGACGCCCGGCCTCGCGATTCATGCGTTCCACGAACGCGGGTTCCGAGCCCGCGACGGCTTCGGCAAGAGCGATGGAGGCATCGTTGCCTGACTGGATGATCAATCCGTGCAGCAGCTCCTCGACCGTAACAGGTTTCCTCGGCTCGATAAACATGCGTGAGCCGCCCGCGTGCCATGCGCGCTCCGACACCCGGATCGTTTGGCCGAGGGCAAGCGACCTGCCCTTCAGCGCCGCGAAAGCGAGGTACGCGGTCATAAGCTTGGTGAGCGATGCCGGCTCGATGCGCTCCTGCGGGTTGCGGCTTGCGATCGCCTGTCCGCTGGTGACGTCCAGGAGCAGCCACGCGAGCGCATCCACGGTGGGCGGCTGCGGCGCGGCGGCGAGCGCGACGCCGGAAAGCAGCAGGGCGAAACAGGCGGCGAGATTGCGTAGCATGGGGACCGCAGGGCGGATTATACCGGCCGCGGCGGGCCGTCAGCGCACCGCGGCCATCGATTCGCGAGTTGCGGTCGATCCTCGCGGCAAGATGGCCTCCACTTCCACCTGAGCGCTGCCGGCGTTCACGAAACCGAGCTTGTACGCCGCGGTGTAGGACAGATCGATGATTCGCTCGGGGTGAAACGGCCCGCGATCGTTGACGCGCACGACGACGCTGCGGCCGTTGGAGAGATTGGTCACGCGTGCGTAGCTGGGGATCGGCAGGATCGTGTGGGCCGCGGTCATCGCGTACATGTCGTAGCGCTCGCCGCTGGAGGTGGCCTTGCCGTGAAATTTGCGGCCGTACCAGGTCGCGATGCCGCGCGCTCGGTAAGGCTTCAGCGACTGGTAGGGAACGTATTTCCTGCCCAGGGCAGTGTAGGGGCTGTTGGCGCCGGGGTTGAGCGGTTCGGACCTGGGCCTGGCGTCCGTGATTCTGTCGAGGTTGCCCGGAGGCGCCGCCCCCGGGCCGTCGTCGCGCCCGCCGCGCATCGGCTCGAGAGTGCATCCGGCGAGGGCAGTGAACGCGACGAGCAGGAACACGAGCGCGGGCTCTTTCACGACTGCACGAGCGCGCGGTGATACTGGATGCTCATCAGTATTCCGATGCCGAGAAACAGCGTCACCAGTGATGTTCCGCCGTAGCTGATAAGCGGCAGCGGCACCCCGACGACGGGCAGGAGCCCGCTCACCATGCCCATGTTGACGACNGCGTAGGTGAAGAAGGTGAGGGTGATCGAGCCCGCGAGCAGGCGCGTGAAGAANGTCGGCGCGTTGGCTGCGATCATCAGNCCGCGCATGATGAGCGCGAAGTAGAGCACCAGCAGAAGGCTCGCNCCGATCAGCCCGAATTCCTCGGAATACACCGCGAAAATGAAATCGGTGGCGCGTTCCGGGATGAACTCGAGATGCGTCTGCGTGCCCCCCAGCCAGCCCTTGCCGGTGATGCCGCCGGAGCCCACGGCGATGGTGGACTGGATGATGTGATAGCCCGCGCCGAGCGGATCCGACGAGGGATCGATCAGCGTCAGAAAACGCCGGCGCTGGTAATCGTGCAGAACGCCCCACAGGATCGGCAGGCTCGCAAGAGTGGCGGCGGAGCCGGCGGCGATGAACTTCCAGGAGAGGCCCGCGAGAAAAATCACGTAAAACCCGGCCGCGGCGACCAGCAGAGCGGTGCCCAGATCGGGCTGGCGCACGATCATCACAGTCGGCACCGCCAGGAGCAGCGCGGCGACGGCGTATTCGCGGAAGCGCAGCGACGCCTCGTGCCTGTGAAAATAGCGAGCGAGCATAAGCGGCATCGCGATTTTCATGAACTCCGAGGGCTGGAGGCTCGCGAAACCGAGCGGCAGCCATCGGCGCGCGCCGTTCCTCACGTCGCCGAACAAGGCGACGCCGGCCAGCATCAGAAGGACCACGACAAAGGCCGGGATCGCATAGCGCATGAAAACTTGCGGAGGCGTCTGCGCCGCGATCCACATCAGAGCGAGCGCCAGGACCACGTTGAGAGCCTGAGCGCCGACGCGTCCCGGCGCCTGGTAGGCGGCGCTGTAGAGCGTGGCGAGACCGAGCGCGAGGAGGCAGGCCACGATGGCGAACAGCGGCCCGTCGATCTTGGCCGCGAGTCGCTCGAAGAAGAGCCTAATCATTGTCTTCGTCCTCGTCCGTCGCGGGCGGCGCCGGCTCGTCAGGCCCGCCGAGCAGAGGCGGGAGTTCCGCCGGCTTGTCGGTGCGCTTGCGGAGCTGCGGCGCCGGCTCCGTCGGCTTGTCGACGCGCTTTCCGAGCAGGTAGTAGTCGAGCACCTTGCGCGCGACCGGCGCCGCCGCGCGCGCTCCAAAGCCGGCGTTCTCAACCAGCACGGCGAGCGCGATCCGCGGATTTTCCTCCGGCGCGAAGGCGATGAAGAGCGCGTGGTCGCGCAAATGCTCGGCAACCGTCGCGTCGGAGTATTTCTCGTTCTGCTTGAGCGCGATGACCTGGGCGGTGCCCGTCTTGCCGGCGCTCGCGTAGCCTGCGCCGGCGAAGGCGCGCGCGCCGGTGCCTTCCTTGTTGACCCCGACCATGGCGCGCTTGATCAGCTCCAGATTCCGGGCCTTGAGGGGAATGGTCTTGGAAGCGTGAGGTTGCACATATGCGCGCTCACCCGTTATCGGGTTCTCGATATAGTCGACCAGATGCGGGCGGAACATCACACCGTCGTTGGCGAGCGTCGCGACCGCCTGCGCGAGCTGCAGCGGGGTGTAGGAGTTATAGCCCTGCCCGATGCCCACGCTGATGGTTTCACCCGGGAACCACCGCTGCTGCGCTGGATTCTTGAAGCGCTTCACCTTCCATTCCGGGGAGGGCAGCACGCCGACGAATTCTCCCTCGATGTCGATGCCGGTGCGTGCGCCGAAGCCGAACTGGCCGATGAAGCGCGCGATATTGTCGATGCCGAGGTCGTTGGCGAGCATGTAGTAGTAGGTATCGCAGGACACCACGATCGACTTGTACATGTCGACGTAGCCGTGGCCGCCCGCCTTGTCGTCGCGAAACCGGTTGTTGCCGAAAAGGAAGTAGCCCGGGTCGAAGATGGTCTGCGTCGGTGTCCTCGTGCCCAGCTCGAGCGCGGCGAGCGCCATGTAGGGCTTGAAAGTCGACCCGGGCGGGTAAAGACCGGTGAGCGCGCGGTTGTTGAGCGGCTTGTCCGGCGAATTGTTGAGCGCGTCCCAGTTTGCCGGGTCGATGCCGTCGATGAAGAGGTTGGGGTCGTACCCGGGCTTGGATACGAAGGCGAGTATTCCTCCGGTGGAAGGCTCGATCGCGACGAGCGCCCCGCGGTTTTCGCCGAAGGCGCGTTCGGCGGCTTCCTGCAGGCGAATGTCGAGGGTGAGCGCGAGGTTGTTTCCGGGCACGGGCGCGGTGCGCGGCGCGAGCTTCTGCACGTTCTGGCCACGCATGATGCGTCCTCCCGCGTCGGTCTCGACCTGTTCGAAGCCGGTGGTGCCGTGCAACGCGCGCTCGTAGCGCTGCTCCAGACCCGTTTTCCCGATGTGGTCGGTGCCCTTGTAGTTGCCCGACTCATCGGCCTCTTCGATACGTTCGAGGTCGCGGTCGTCGATGCGGCTGATGTAGCCCACGACGTGCGCGGCGATCTCCCCGAGGGGATACTGCCGGAACGGCCTTCCCTTGATATCGACACCGGGGAACCGGTAGCGATTGACCGCGAGCTTGGCGACCTCTTCGTCGGTGAGGCGCGTGCGTATGGGCAGGTTGTCGAGCCCCTTGCCTTCCTCCCTCAATCGCTGGAACCTGCGTCGGTCCCTCGGCTGGATATCGACGATGGCCGCAAGCTCATCGATCATGCCTTCGAGGTCGGCGATCTTGCTCAAGGTGAGCTCCAGCGTGTAGGCCGAGTAGTTGCGGGCGAGCACCACGCCGTTGCGGTCGAGAATGAGCCCCCGGTTGGGTTGAATCGGCACGATCGAAATGCGGTTGTCCTCGGCCTTGGTGTCGTAGTACTGGTGCTGGATGACCTGCAGGTAGAAAAAACGCCCGAACAGNACCGTGAACGCGGCGAGCACGACGAACCCGGCGACTCCCAGGCGCAGCTGGAAGTAGTGCAGCTCCCGCTTGGTGTTTCGGATCTCGGCGAGACGCATCGGTCTTCAGATCGGCCGGTTCTCGTCCATGCCTTCGGGCCTGCGTTGCGGCAAGAGGAGCAGAAAGCTCGCGGTGGGCCACAGCGCCGCGGCGACGAAGCTTCCCGCGAAATAGGTCAATCCGGGGAACACCCCGCCCGCGACGACCCGCACCGCGAGCATCAGCAATTGGCTCGCGAGCAGCAATACCAGCACGTGCGCGGCCTGCCGCCACGCCGAGAACCACAGAATGCGCCGGTGCAGGCTGACGGCGGCGAAGGCGAGAAAAGCGTAAGCGAAGGCATGTTGACCGAGGAGCGTGCCGTTTCCGGCGTCCATCACGAGCCCGACGAACCACGCGATGCCGATCCCCATCTTGCGGGGCTGGTGCACGCACCAGAACGTGAGCACGAGTGCAACCATGTCGGGCAGCCCGACGACGTTGTGCCAGGGCAGCAGGTTGAACAGCAACGCGAGCACCAGGGTGAGCGCCATATAACCCGCCTTCGCGGGCGACAGGATGCGCTGCTGCTGTTCGTAGAAAGACACTAGCTCTCCCTCGCGCTCATTCGCGTTTTTTGGCGCGCTTTTGTTTGGGGAGCTTGCCCGCCACGGATTCCGTTTCGGCGGGGGCGGGCGGAATGTTCATTTCCTGAGACAGCACGAGCACTTGGCGGTTCTGGTCCGTCCCGGCCGTGGGGACGCAGGTGATCTTTGCAAACGAGTAGGCGGCATCGCGCTCGATGCGCGAAACCTTCGCGACCGGAAGGCCGGCCGGATAAGTGCCGTCGATGCCCGAGGTCACGAGGACGTCATCGGCCAGTACGTCGGCGTTCGCAGCCGTATAGCTCAAGTCGAGCGTGCCTCTTTCCCCGCCGCCGTAGATGACGGCGCGCAGGCCGTTCCTCAAAACCTGCACCGGTGTTCTCTGCTCCTTGTCCGTGATCAGAGTCACTTCGGAGAGCAGCGGATATACACGCGTCACCTGTCCGACGACGCCGATGTCGTCGATGACCGCCTGTCCCGACCGGATGCCCTGCCGGCTACCCTTGTCGATGATCACCTTGCGCGAGAAAGGATCGCGCCCTTGATAGAGGATCTCCGCCAATATGGAGGGACGCGGCAGACGCTCGCGCGCCTCGAGCAATCGCCTCAGCTGCGCGTTCTCGGCGCGCAGCGCATCGACCGTGAGCAGCTCGTTCGCCGCCAGCAGCTGCTTTGCCTTGAGCTGCTCGTTCTCCTGCTTGAGCGACACCTGTGTCGTGAAGAATCCGGCGGCGCCGCCGAACAGCTCCGCCGGCGCGAGCGCCGCGCGCTGCAGCGGATAGACAAGCAAGGCGGCGACCTGACGCAGCGACTCGGCGTATCGGAAACGCGCGTCCAGCACCATCAGGAGAATTGCGAGACACGCGAAAAACCCCAGGCGGACGAGCGGCGCGGGACCGCGGCTGAAGAACGGCGGCGGCTGGTAATCCATGGGACTAGGGGCTGGGGCTCGAGGGGCCTGGGCAGTGCAAACCCGTTACGAACACGCCTGGCTGCACTCGCTTTTCCCCAGTCTCGAGCCCCGGATTCCCCACCCCTATTCGCTCGCGAAGATGCTCCCCAGCTTGTCCATTCTTTCCAGCGCCTTGCCCGAGCCGCGCACCACGCAGGTGAGCGGATCGTCAGCGACGATCACCGGCAGCCCGGTTTCTTCCATGAGGAGGCGATCGAGGTCGCGCAAGAGCGCTCCGCCCCCGGTGAGCACCATGCCTTTTTCGGCGATGTCGGCGCCNAGCTCGGGCGGTGTCTGCTCCAGCGCCGACTTCACCGCGCCGACGATCTGGTTGAGCGGTTCGGTGAGCGCTTCCAGGATCTCGTTCGAGGAAATGGTGAAGCTTCTCGGGATGCCCTCCGCGAGGTTGCGGCCCTTCACTTCCATTTCGCGCACTTCGGAGCCGGGGAAGGCCGAGCCGATTTCCTTCTTGACCGTTTCCGCCGTGGTCTCACCGATCAGCATGCCGTAATTGCGGCGGATGTAGTTGATGATGGCCTCGTCGAACTTGTCCCCGCCGACGCGCACCGAGCCCGAATAGACCATGCCGCCGAGCGATATGACGCCGACTTCCGTCGTCCCGCCGCCGACGTCCACCACCATCGAGCCCGTGGCTTCGGCCACCGGCAGGTCCGCTCCGATCGCCGCAGCCATCGGCTCCTCGATCAGGAACACCTGGCTCGCACCGGCCTCGATGGCGGCTTCGCGGATGGCGCGCCGCTCGACCTGCGTCGAGCCGCAGGGCACGCAGATGATGATGCGCGGTGAAGGCGAGAACAGGCGCGACTGGTGCACTTTCTTGATGAACTGCTTCAACATCTGCTCGGTGACGGTGAAGTCGGCGATNACGCCGTCCTTCATCGGCCGGATCGCGGTGATGTTGCCCGGCGTCTTGCCGAGCATCATTTTCGCTTCCTTGCCGACCGCCTGAATGGTTTTCTTGGAGTTGGGGCCGCCTTCCTGACGGATCGCCACGACCGAAGGCTCGTCCAGCACGATCCCTTTGCCCCGCACGTAAATCAGCGTATTGGCCGTGCCGAGNTCAATCGCCATGTCGTCTGAGAAATATCCACGCAAAAAGCCGAACATCCTGCTGATTTCCTTAGGAAAGAGGGTTCTCGAATGCGCTATAATACAACAAATAAATTTCCGCTCTAAGCGATTTTTCATGCCGCTGTCCNTAGACGAAGTCCGCCGCATAGCGGAGTTGGCCCGAATCGGCATCAGCGACGCGGAAACCCGGGCCGTCCAGGGCCAGTTGAACGACATCTTCGAGCTGATCGGGAGAATGCAGAAGGTCGACACCGAGGGTGTCGAGCCGATGTCGCACGCTCATGGATCGGCGCTGCGTCTGCGCGAGGATAAAGTGACCGAGGGGGACCAAAGGGAGCAGTTCCAGTCGGTGGCGCCGCAGGTCGAAGCGGGTCTGTATCTCGTTCCGAAAGTCATTGAGTAAAGCTTGGATGGGTGAAGGCGTGGAGGGT
>JGI25616J43925_10000662_pt1 | contig 12608 bp, 16 predicted proteins | sample GraSoi2013_100cm_FD_43925 | JGI IMG/M metagenome (IMG submission 43925) | reverse complement strand
CTACGATGCGCTCCTAGCGGCGCCACCCTTTCCTTGGCTCCGGCCGCCGATGCCGCGAATCTGCGGCGGACCCTCCCGAGCCCGGCCACTTAGTTCCCGCCTCTTACACTCGATTCGATGGGCGGGCTGCCGGACGACTTCGCGGACACGCTTGCCCGGGTGCTCGAGCCGGGCCACCGTGAGGCCGCGGCGGGCGTGATCGAAGCCGCCACGCTGCTCGACGACGCGGGTCTACGACGCTTTCTCGAGCTGTTTGCCGCTCGGGTCCGCGCATCGGGCGCGCCGGTCAAATACGGAGAGCTGCATGGCTTCTTACGCGCTGCCGGGGGCGCAAGCGCTCCCTGATTCGCTCCGACTCCATCAGCAGCTCCCAGTAGTTGACCCACGCGACCTTTGCCACCGCCGCAGCGACGGGGGCCTTGAAATGCTCGCGGGCTGCCCGTGCCGCGTGCTGCTGCGCATAGCACCAGCGGTCCCACGCGCGTTCGACCGTGCAATCGACGAGCTCGAGCCACTCCGCATCGGTTGCGCCGTTGGTTGGAAATGGCAGCGTCAGCACCTTCCAGACGCGGTTGTTCGCGACTCGAGTCATCACCGGCTGGCCGCTCGGCCTCCCCACATGCCGGTTGGGATTGGGAAGATTCGGGTTGGCGGCCATGAGTCGCTGTTGGACCGCGAATACGAGGTCGTGGGCGGCGTGAAGCGTGGCCGGGGGGACCGNCGGGTTGCGCCTGCCCAGCCTCAGCTGCAGCGCATTGATCGCTTCGCGCAGGCGTGGAGGTGCCTCCGTCTCGTCTTGAAGGCGGAGTGTCTCGACGTCGTCGAGCAGGACGTCCGACTCGGCGAGCAGGGACCTCCTGCGGGTCTCTAAGGCGGCTTCGGAGGGCGCGTCTATGGTCGCGGCGGCCATGCGAAGCACCATAAACGCTGCCGCGGGTTTGTCAAGTGGACATTTACACGTGGAGCGTCTTAACAAGCTGGATTGTGACCGCGCAGCTGAGGTCATAAGGTCGAGCGGTCATGAGACGCTGGGCGACTGCGCTGCTTGCACTGGGCCTGGGTGTGAGTGTGAGTGCGGCACTTCTGGTGTTCGCCAGCCCTGACCGAAACACNGTCGAGGTGTATGCGGCCGCGCGTGACATTCCTGCCGGTAGTTCGATTTCGCCGGATTCGGTAGTGAAGGTGCGCGTGAGCTCCACCGGGCTTCCGTCGCTGTTGTTCACCGGCGGCGATCAGGCGACCCTCACCGGCCTGCACGCGACGCACGACCTGGCGGCCGGGCAGTTGATTCAGCGCACGGACGCAGCAAGACTGGAGGCGATTCCAGACCGCCGGCTCGTGTTCGTGCCGGTCAAGGATGCGCCGCCGGCCGCCGCCGGATCCAGGGTGGACCTCCTGGTCGTCGACGGAGCGCCAGACCATCTCTCGGTGTCTCCGTTCGCTCTCGGCGTCGAGGTTCAGGCTTCGGTTGCGGGCGGCCTGGTGGTCGTTGTGTCGTCGAGACAAGCGCCCGCTTTCGTGTATGCCGCCACCGCGATGCACCTGACGGCAGTAATTGCCGGCGCCGGCGCCGCCGCCGGCGCCGAGGGCGCGGTCTCCAGCTCCGAGCAGGCGGCGACCGTGGCGGCGCAACCGTGAGCAACATCGGGGTGCTGAGCAGTGAGGACGGGCTTCGTGCGCGAGTGGAAGCCGAGCTTGCGGCGGAGCTGGCCCGTCGAGATCGCACGCGCCTTCGAGTCGAGGACCAGGNTTGGATCTACCAGCTGGTCGGCCGGCTCGTCGGAGAAGAGGCCGGCCTGGACGGCACTCAAGCACAGGACGCGTGGCGGCGAATCTTTGCTTCGGTCACACCATTGGGTCCGCTCGCGGAGCACCTGGCCGATCCTGAGGTCGAGGAGGTGCGGATCAATGGAACCCAGGCCTGTTTCGTTTTCAGGGCAGGTCGCCGCCATGCGGTTGCCCCTCCGTTCGACGACGAGGATGCATTGATCGAGCTGGTGCACTGGTACACAGACGGCACACCGACCGCGAGGCTCGACCGAGCGAGCCCCACAGTGACGATGACCCTGCCAGAGGGCAGCCGCCTGCACGCCGTCCTGTCGCCCCCGGCCCGGCCGATGAGCGTGACGATCCGCAAGCATCCACCCGCCAGGTTTCCCGACCTTGGCGCGCTCGCGACCTCAGGGTTCCTACCCAACGCGCTGATCGAATTTCTCGAGGCAGCAATCGCCGCTCGGTTGAACATCCTCGTCTCAGGCGGTGCGGGCGCCGGAAAGACGACCTTCATGCGCGTGCTCGCGCGCCTGGTCGCGGCCGACGAGCGCATTGTCACCATTGAAGACCAGGCAGAGCTGCACCTCTGGCGCGAGCTCCCCGACTGCATCGCGCTGGAGGGGCGGCCGTCCAACACAGAGGGACGCGGGGCGATCACGATCCAGATGCTGGTCCACGAGGCTCTTCGGATGTCTCCCGACCGGATCGTCATCGGCGAGGTTCGCGGTCCGGAGGCTCTCGACCTGCTCGACGCGATGAACACCGGTCACCCGGGAAGTGTCTGCACGCTGCACGCAGACAGCCCGCGTGAAACGTTGCCCCGCCTTGTCCGGCTTGCCCTCCGCAATCCGCAAGCGCCGCGCGCGGAGGCCGTCCTCGCCGAGGTGGTAAACACAGTCGACCTCGTCCTGCACGCGGCCATCGTCAGAGGCTCTGCCGATCACTCGAGGGAACGAAAGCTTCTTTCGCTGGGCTGTGTCGNGGGTCTCGACGAGGGACATCCAATGCTGCAGGAGCTCGTTGCTTTCCGCCCGGACGGCCGCTGGCACCGGGTCGGTTCNGCGGCGGCCATGCCACAGCGCATCTGGTCCAAGCTTGCGCAAGTTTCCGATCCAGCGGGTTTGCTGGACGGGTTCGATGATTGAAACCGCTGCGGCATTGGTCGCGGGCTTCGCTGTCATGACCGGGGTTCTCGCCGTAGCGGCGCCACCGCGCCAGGCCCGCATTCCAAGATTGGTTTCAGCCAACGTCGCCAGGTGGTGGGCGCGCGAAAGCACTCTCGCGGCCGGAACCGGCTGGTCAGGGCTCGATGCGCGCACGCTGGTCGCCCTGCAGGTGTGCGCGGCCCTCGCCGCGGCGATCTGCGCGACGTCGATGACGGGACTGATGGTGCTGGCGGTTCCGGCTGCGGCCGGCGGAGCCTCAGCAGTTCGGGCGGCGGTGAAAGCTCGTGCCCGGACACAGCAGGTCATCCGGCAGGACGCGGTCCTCGAGGCCACGCGAATGCTCAGGCAACTTCTCGAGACCGGCGCGAGCAGCGTCAATCAAGCGATCGCGCTCCTGGCCGAACGAGGGCCGGTCGCCCTGCGGGCTGACTTCCGCATCATCGCGGCCAGGTCGATNGGCCGGCGTCAGGCTTGGAAGGACGCGCGTGAGCGCATCGGCGAGCCGCTGTTCGACATGCTCGCGGCGGCGGTACTGATTCAACGTCCCGGCGGTGGCGAGCTCGTCCCGCTGTTCGCGGACCTCGAGTCGTCCGTCACTGCCGCGCAGGAGGTCGAGCGTGAGGCTCGCGCACTGCAAGCGCAGGCGCGGTCGGCGTCCACCATCATCGTTTCGCTGCCGGTCGCGTTCTTGCTGATCCTCTCCACCCTCCATTCGCCGTACCTCAATGCGTTCCATGAGCCGGAGGGAGAGGCATTTCTGTTCGCGATGCTCAGCGTGATGGCCGCCGGCTATGTGTGGATGCGACGGGTGCTGGACATGCCTGGCCTGCAGCGTGTGCGGCTCGCCGATGCCTGATGCCGTGGTGGCAGCAGCTGCGATCGCGGCAGGTGGGCTCTGCACAGGTGCGGTTCTGCTGGCCCAGCATGGTGATCCCAGTCCAGACGTTCGGAATGCGATCGGTCGGCGCCTCACAAGAATCGGCGCGGCGTTGCACGTTGGCGCCGGCCGCCGCCGCCTGGCTCGAGACATGGAGCGCGCGGGTTGGCGCGAACCGCCCGAGCGAATCGCGGTGATTGCGGTCGCGGCGTCGCTGTGCNTGGGCGTCCTCGGGGCGGCCGCGTCCCCTGTGGTCGCGATTTCTGGTGCCCTGGCGGGCGGTGTCGCGTTCTTGGTCGTCCTGAATGCTGCAGTGGAAAAGCGCCGCCGGCGCTATCAGGAAGAGTTGGTTCCTCTCCTGGAGCTGTTCACGCTCGAGCTCAGCGGCGGCGGGAGTGCGATCGCTGCATTGGGGTCGGTGTGCGTGCAGGTCGAAAGCGGGTTGGCGGGCGACCTCCGCCGGATGCTCATCGCTTCGCAGGTCGCGGGCTCGGCATCGTTCGAGGCGCGCCTGGTCGAATATGCCGATGANCGCGAGATCGCAGCCCTGGGCAGCCTCGCCACGATCCTCGCCGCGAGTCGCGACTACGGCACGGCCGCCAGCCAGGGAGCGCGGGCGCTCGCCACGGACCTGCGGCGAGCGCAGCGTCGTGCGCTGATCGCCCAGAGCCGGCGCGCGTTGAACCACGTGCTGCTTCCCGCGGCGATAGCNGTCCTGCTGCCGTTCCTGGGAGTTCTGATGTTCCCGGCCGTTTCGGTGCTTCAGAGAAGTTTGCGTTGAGGTGCGTCGNGTCTCGGCGCGGCACGGCGCTCCTCGAGTTCGCGCTCGCGTGGCCGGTCGCCCTGCTGCTGGTGTTCGGCTGCGTCGAGCTCGCGGTGTGGGGCGCCGAGTCTTTTGCCGCGAGGTCGGCGGCGCTTGCGGGCGCCAGGGCNGCGTCGGTCGCGGGTTCCAATCCACGAACGGCAGCCCTTGTGACGATTCGCGCGCTCTCGCCCAGCCTCGTTGGAGTGCAGGCCGGCGCCTGGTGTCCAGGGCAAGGTGCGCCACCAGCGGTGTGGGTGTGCGCCGCGGATGAGGGTCGGGTCATTCAGGTTGAGGTGGGTGGGTCGGTGCCCGCCCTGGTGCCGGTCGGGCTGGGACAAGGCTTGCCCCTCCACGCTCGCGTCCAAATCCTTAAAGAGGCGTTCACGTCATGAGTCGAGGACAGGCGCTGGTCGAGCTGGCGCTCTGTGCGCCGGTCGTCATCCTGCTCACGCTCGGAGTGGCCGCGGGCGTGCAAGCCGTCGATGCTCGGTCGGGCCTGGAGGCCGCCACCCAGGCTGCGGCGGCGGAAGCTGCGCGGGCGCCGGATCGGTCGAGCGCCGAGACGGAAGCGCAGGCGCGCTTCGCCTCGATTATCGCCGCGTATCCGCTGAGCTCTGCGCGCCTGAGCCTGTCCCTCGGAAGCTTCAGCCGNACTGGCGAGGTGCTGGCGACGTCTTCAGGCACGGTTGAAGTCGGCTGGGCGGCCGTGGTTTTTCCAAAGACGTTGATCCTCGAGTCGCGATGCACCGTCCCCATCGAGACGTGGCGAAGTCACCGACCGTGACTGGTCGCGNCTGCAGAGGTCAGGTGCTTGCGTTCTTCGCCCTGGTGCTCTCGATCGTGCTGCTGCCCGTCGCCGCGTACGCGGTCGACGCCACAATTGTGGCCGGCCGCGAGGCCGACCTGCAAGCGGCCACAGCCCAAGCAGCGGAGACGGCAGCCGAACGCCTGAATGTCAGCTCCCTCCGGGCGACGAGTGCGCTAACGCTGGATCCGGCAGCGGCTGGTGCGGCCGTCGCCGAGACCCTCCTCGATGAAGAACCTGGTGCAAGAGTTGACGCTTACTCGGTCATCGGCACTGAGGTGAGTGTCCTTACGAGCGAGCCAGTAGCTCTGCCTTTCAGCGTGTTCACTCATACAGTCACGCTGCACGCTCACGCGACCGCCCGACTCGCGGCCGGCTTCGACGGTCCCAGCCCGCCCACCAAGCAGCCTCCAACTTCGTGAACGCAAACGTGGTTCGAATTGCGACCGTATTGGTCGCGTGTCAATCGTCGTCGCCTTCGCCGATCGGGTTCCGAATGACATCCCGGCATATGCCTTCGGAGATGCCTCGGTTCTGCGAGCCGAGCGAGGCTTGACCATGCTGCCGATCGTGTTCATATCTTTCGTTGGGGTAGGACGTCACTCCGACCTAGACTTCAGGAGATGACCGAAGAAGAAGACCTTCGCAAGCACCTCCTGGAGTCCAAAGAGCGCATCTACGAGGACATGGAATTTGTCAGAAAATCGCTTGAGCGCGCCGAGGCGGCTCGGCTACGGATGCTCAAGGCTGCGGGCATCCCGGCCGACGGCGAACTTCAGCGTAAGTAGGTGCGGCGGATGTCCTTGATGATTCGCGACTATGAGGACGTTCCAGAGCTCCAGGTCGTGCCGGTCTGAAAGCCGTCGAGTTTGTGCGCGAAGGTCTCGCTCAACGATTCGAGCGGAACTCTGTAGCGATCGACGCGGCTGCTACGGTTGCTGCCGGCTGGGTGAAACTGCAGCTTGTAGTTCGGCCCATCGATTGACGCGATCTCGGCTATGACCTGGCTCGGAATGACCAGGCATGTTTCGTGGAATCGATGCTCCGACATCATCCACGCGATGGCCACTACGAAAGTAGTCGGCGCGGGCACGAGGCTGGACCGGCTGATCAGGATCCTGCGCCGGTCGTTCGGCTCCGATAGCTGAGCTGTCTTGACCTGGATCCCGATCGTCGCCCCTGTCGCCAGGCGTCTGATCAAGATCTCGTTTGCTTCATTGTCCGGAAATGGTCGGAACAGCCCGCAGTCTTCGAGAAAGGCCAGCCGTCGCTTCACTTCCTGCTCGCCCCAGGAGCCGATCAAACGGTCTTCGTCCAAAACCGGTTCTGCCTCGAGCGCCTCAGTCAGTTCAGCTTTCGTGGCGCCAAGCCTTGCCGCCAACTGGTCGAGGGCAACGAGGTCCTCCGACCAGCTGTGACCCGGGATCCTGTGGATGGGCATGTCCGCGACCAACTTCACGCGACCGCGGTCGAGCATCCTCGTGGCCTTTCTCTTGAAAGTGGCTGCGTCAGCCACCAGCGCGAAGGGCCCAAGCTGGTTGCCATCGAGATGGACTCCGATGACCAACTGGTCCGGCGTGAACAAGTGTTTCTCGTACACCGCGATCACAGCCTCAGGGCCGCTGAGATAGGTCTTTGTCTTCACCTGTAACGCCAGGTAGGCGCCGTCGTGCAACCGGTGAACGACCGCATCGAGGCCGCGGTCGAGCTCCGGCAGAAAGACGTGCAGGCCGCCACCCGATTGCGTGATCAGCGCCGCCCACACGAGGAACTCGCCGGCTTGCCCAATCGGATCCTGGCTGCCGTGGGGCCAGCTGGAGTCAAGGTCGGACATAGGCTCCGCAGAGCGTAGTCGAGGCTTTACGTTCCGGCAAAGGGAGAATCATCAGATGCGAATCGCGGTGCTGTGCGACATCCATGGCAATGTGCCGGCTCTGCAAGCCGTCCTAACGGAAGTCGAGAAAGCCGGCGTGGACCTGGTCGTCTTCGGCGGGGACGTGGCTGCCGGCCCGATGCCGGTCGAAACGATCGAGGTGCTGGCCGGCTACAGCCGCCCAGCGCGCTTCGTACGCGGCAACGCAGACCGCCAGATGGTGGAGTCGTTCGACGGCATGCCAAGGGCCGGTAACACGTCGGACTCTTGGCTGGCGCGCATGCTCAATCGCACCCACCGCGATTTCCTGAGCACATTCGAGCCCTCTGTAGAAGTTGCGTTCGATGGGCTCGGCTTGGTGGTTTGCTGTCACGCGGGTCTCGACAGCGATGAGCTGCCGATCATCACGCCCGCTACGCCGGACGATGTGATCGCCGAGGCGGTGGCTGCGGCGCACGGAAAACTGGTGGTGGCCGGTCATACGCACATGCAGTTCGACCGCCGCGTCGCTGGTGGACGAATGGTCAACGCGGGCAGCGTCGGCAAGCCATACGCGGACCAGCCGGGCGCCTATTGGGCGCTGCTCGGCCCCGAGGTCGAGCTCCGCCGAACGGCGTATGACTTTGCGGCGGCGGCTGAAGCGGTGCGCTTGACCGCCATCCCGCAGCGCGAGGAGTGGGCAGCCGATGTCGTCCGGCCCCCGACCGCCGAGGAGGCGATCACCGTGTTCGAAAAGATGGCGGGGAGGGCTTATCCCCGCTGAGACAATCCCAGTAGGCGCTCGCCGTTGCCGAGCAGGACTTTCTGAAGCACCGCGTCGGGCAGGTCGAGCCCGCTCAGTTCCTCCAGGCAGCGCTTGGGCTGGATNAACGGGTAGTCGCTGCCGAACAGGAACTGGTCCTGCAGCCGGCCCTTCATGTCTCGCATCACCTCAGCCGGGATGTAGCGCGGCGCCCAACCAGAGATGTCGATGTGGATGTTCGTCTTGTGCAGCGCCATCGCAAGCAGCTCGAGGTGCCAGGGATAACCGAAGTGCGCGGCGATTATCTGCAGGTCGGGGAACGAGGCCGCGGCCGCGTCCAGGCGGATCGGCCGCGCGTAGTCGAGGCGGATGCCCTGCCCGCCGGGCTGCCCGCCGCCGATGCCGCTCGTCCCCGTGTGGAACAGCGCGATCAGCCCGAGCTCCTCGCAGCGTGCGTAAAGAGGCCAGTGCCGCTCGTCGTCGGGCGCGAAGGCTTGCAGCGAGGGGTGAAGCTTGATTCCCTTCAAGCCGAGCTCTGCAATGCCATCGAGCTCCGCGACGGCGCCGGCGCCTTTCAACGGGTCCACGCTGCCGAACCCCACAAAGTTCTGCGGGTGGTCGCGACACGCTTGCGCGACAAGCTCGTTCGGCACTCGCGGCCTCCCGGTCGCCGTCTCCGCGTCCCACGCGAGCAGGACCGCCATCACATCGAGCTCCTCGTAGTCATGGGCGAGCTCGTCTAGCGANCGATGCACGACCTTGGAGCGGAAGTAGCTCTCCGCCGCCTCGACATATCCCTTCATGGACACGTCGAGCCACTCGGGCGTAGGCAGGTGAACGTGGAAGTCGATCGCTTTCACAGGTGGGTCGATGATTAGCTTGATGCAAGCCTCGCTGCTGGTGCTGGCGGGTGGCGACAGCCGGCGCATGGGCCGCCCCAAGGCCTGGCTGGAAGTGGGGGACACGTATCTCCTTCGCTANGTGGCGGAACGCCTCGCCCCCGCGTTCTCAGAAGTGATGGTCTCTTTCGCGGAGCCGGAACAGCTTGAAGAGCCGGTGCCGTATCGGGTCGTCTTCGACCGTCGCCCATCGGCGGGTCCGCTGGCCGGCCTCGAGGCCGGGCTTGCCGGCGCGCGCAACGAGGTGATCTTCGCCGTGGCGTGCGACATGCCGTACGTGACGCAGGAGGTCGCCCAGATGGCGGTCANCGCGGCGCGCCGCTGCGATGCGGCGATTCCCAGGATCGAAGGCCGCGCCGAGCCGGTGTGCGGCGCGTACAGGCGGACCGCGCTGCCCTTCATCACCGGCGCGGTGAACACGGGCCGGTTCAAGGCCGCCGATCTCGCCGCGGAGCTCGACGTCACATGGCTGGAGCACCTCGACCCGCAGCTGTTCAGGAGCCTCAACACGCCGGAAGACCTCGAGCGGTTCCATGCCGAATTCTCGGCGCAGCGATAATTGACGGGCGCTTTGAAAATCGTCGTCACGGTCAAACAGGTCCCCGATCCCAATTCCACGCTCACCCTGGAGGCGGACAACACCCTTTCACGCGAGAAAGAGGTCGTGCTCGACCCTGGCGACGAGTGTGGCGTCGAAGAGGCGCTGCAGCTCAAAGAGGCGCACGGAGGCGAGGTGATCCTGGTCTCCATGGGTCCCGAGCGCGCGAAGGACGCCATCCGCAAGGGCCTTTCGATGGGCGCCGATCGCGGCGTCCTCGTCACCGATCCTCAGCTGGCGGGCGCCGACGCGTTCCTCACCGCCCGCGCTCTCGCCGCAGCCATCAAGGCTGAGAGCCCCGACCTCGTGATCTGCGGAACCGAGTCTTACGACGGAAGCACAGGGATGGTGCCTCCGATGCTCGCCGAGCTCCTCGGTCTGCCCCAGCTGACGATTGCCAAGAAAGTCGAGGTCGACGGGTCGAATCTCAAAATCCACCGACAGACGGCGGATGGTTACGAGGTTCTCGAAGNCTCCACGCCGGCTCTCATCACCGTGACCGCCGGCATCGCCGAGCCTCGCTACGCCTCGCTCAAAGGGATCATGGCCGCGCGGTCCAAGGAGATCAAGCAGATCGGCCTGGGCGACCTTGGAATCGAGCGCGGCGAGGTGGCGGAGACCATCGAAGGTCTCACCGACGCCGAGACGCGCAAGGCCGGCGCGGTGATCGAGTTCGACGGCACATCGATCGATCGCATCATCCAGGTGCTCGCCGAAGCGAAGGTNATCTAGGTGGGCAAGATCTGGGTCTACGCGGAGCTGAACCAGGGCAAGGTGAACCCCACGGTGCTCGAGCTCCTGGCCAAGGCGCGCGAGCTGGGTGACGTCGAAGCGATCGCCCTGGGTACGGGCGCGAAGGCAGCCGCCGCGACGCTCGGCAAGCACGGTGCCAAGGTCGTGCACGCCAACGAGGACACGGCGTTTGACGACTACCTCGCCGAGCCGGCGACGGATGCTCTCGCCGCGCTGCACAAGCAAGGCGCCCCTGATCTCATCTTGTTCGGCTTCACGCCTGATTCGCGCGATGTGGCGGGTCGCCTCGCCGCGCGGCTCGAGGTGGGGCTCATCTCCAACGCGGCCGACGTGGTCGCCGGGGACGGCGGGTTCGTCGCCAGGGTGCCTTACTTCGGCGGCGCCAAGATCGCTTCGATGAAGGCGAACAAGAAACCCGCCATCGTGCTCGTCCGGCCGAAGTCCTTTGAAGCTTCCGAGGTGGGGGGGAGCGCCGAGGTCAAGGACCTCAGCGTCACCATCGGCGACGGCTCGAAGCGCGCGCACATCGTGGAGCGCGTTGTCGAAGCCTCCGAGAAGGTGAAGCTCGAGGACGCGAAGGTCGTGATCAGCGGCGGGCGCGGCATGGGCGGACCCGACAACTTCCCGCTGCTCGAAGACCTCGCCGGCGCGCTGGGCGGCGCTGTCGGCGCCAGCCGGGCCGTGGTCGACGCCGGTTGGGTGCCTTACTCGATGCAGGTGGGCCAGACCGGCAAGTCGGTGCGGCCGGGCGTCTACATCGCGGTCGGTATCTCGGGCGCGATGCAGCACACGGTCGGCATGAAGGCTTCCAAGGTGATCATCGCCATCAACAAGGACGCCGAGGCGCCGATCATGAAGATGGCGGACCTCGGAGTGGTGGGCGACGCACTCAAGATCGTCCCGGCTCTCACCGCCGCGGTCAAGGCCAAAAAGCGCTAGACCAACCCGAGGCCCACAAGCTGCTCGTCGAGCGCGTGCGGCTCCGCCGAGACAAGGACTTCGAAGCGGCCGACGCCATCCGCGAACGGCTGCGTGCGGGCGGATGGGAAGTCGTCGACAGCGCCGAGGGCAGCGAGCTCAAGCCGCTGAAGGCGCCGCCCAGCACTACGCCTGCGCCCACGGCTCGCGCCGTCACTCTGCTCACGGTCGTGCATGGCTGGAAGCCGGACGCCGAGCGCTGGCTGCTCTCGGTGTTCACGCACTGCAAGTCCGACTTCGAAGCCCTAATCGTGGACAACTCCGGTGACGAGCGCATCGCGGCCTGGCTGGACAGCCGCGCGGCCGAGCGTCTGCGCTCGGTGAGGCTGCAGCCTCCACTTGGATTTGGAGCCGCGGTCAACGCGGGCATCGACGCGGCGGCGGGCGAGGTGGTGATCCTCTTCGACTCGGGCGTGGACCTCACCGGAGACGCCGTGACCCCTCTCGTAGAGGCCCTCGAAGATCCATCGGTTGTCGTAGCCGGGCCGTACGGGCTGCGCGGTCAGGGCACGCTCAAGGAGTTCGCCGCCAGCACAGGGCCGGACGTGGACGCGATCGAGGGGTACTGCATGGCCTTCCGGCGCGCCGACGCGCAGGCGCTGGACGGGTTCGACCCCAGGTTCCAGTTCTACCGGATCGCCGACATCGAGTTCAGCTTCCGGCTTCGCGATCGCGGCGGTCGCGCGGTGGTCGTGCCGGACCTGCCGCTCGAGAAGCACGAGCACAGGTTGTGGGAGGCGACCGATCCAAAGGAGCGCCAGCGCCTGTCCAGGCGCAACATGTACCGCTTCCTCGACCGGTGGGGCCAGCGGACCGACCTCCTGGTCGGTCAATAGAATTCGATCCCGTGGGCGACGATTACCCGGCCCGGATCTCCGACCTTAAATCAAGGCGGGCCAAGAACCTCGCCATGGGCGGCGAGGCGAAGATCGCCAAGCAGCACGAGCGCGGCAAGCTGACGGTGCGAGAGCGGCTGGACCTTCTGTTTGACAAGGACACGTTCGTCGAGCTCGGCCTTCTCGCCCACCAGCAGCCGGTGCGCGGCGGCGAGTCAGACCCTGACGGGACCCCGGCCGACGGTGTCGTCACCGGCCACGGTCTCGTCGACGGCCGCCAGGTGTGGGTCATCGCCTACGACTTCACGGTGATGGCCGGATCGATGGGCGCGGTGGGCGAGCAGTTCAAGGCCGCACGGGTGCGCGAGCTGGCGCTGCGCTACCGCAAGCCGCTCGTGTGGCTGCTGGATTCGGCCGGGGCGCGCATCCAGGAAGCGGCCGGCTCGACCTTCGCCGGCACGGGTTACCTTTTCGCCGACCAGGTGGTGATGTCCGGCGTCATC
>JGI25616J43925_10000660_pt1 | contig 12616 bp, 9 predicted proteins | sample GraSoi2013_100cm_FD_43925 | JGI IMG/M metagenome (IMG submission 43925) | reverse complement strand
CCGACGATCAGATTCTGCATCTGATATGTGCCTTCGTAGGAGTACAGCGCCTCGGCATCGGCGAAGAAGCGCGCGACATTGTAGTCGGCGACGATGCCGTTACCGCCCAGGACCTCGCGCCCCCAAGAGACCGTCTCGCGCGATTTCGCCGTACAGAACGCCTTCGCCAGCGCCGCATGATGGTCGCCGAGCTTGCCTTCGTCATCGAGCTGCGCCAGGCGGAGCATCAGGCATTGGCATGCGGTCAGATTGGCAAGCATCTTGGCGAGCAGGTCCTGAATCATCTGGAACGAAGCGATCGGCTTGCCGAATTGCAGTCGTTCCTGTGCGTACTTGACGGTTGCTTCGAATGCGCCCATCTGGATGCCGGTCGACGCCCAACCCACCATGTATCGCGTCATCCGCAGCACGCGTGCGGTATCGCGGAACGAATTGCCGCCCTGCAGGCGGTTCGCCTCGGATACCCGCACATCCTTCAGGGTGATCTGGCCGTTCTGGACCACCTTGAGCGCAATCTTGTGCTCGATCTTCTCGACGCTGAAACCGGGCGTCGACTTGTTCTCGACAATGAATCCCTTCACCTGATTGTCGCCGAGATCGCGCGCCCAGATGATGGAAACGTCGCACCATGGCGCGTTGCCGATCCACCGCTTCTGGCCATTGAGAATCCAGCTATCGCCTTCACGCTTGGCTGTCGTGGTCAGACCGCCGCTCGTTCCCGAACCGACCAGCGGCTCGGTGAGGCCGAAGCAGCCGATCTTTTCCATGCGCGCCATCGGCGGCAGCCATTTCTGCTTCTGCTCCTCGGATCCATCGAGATAGATCGATCCCATGGCCAGGCCGCTGTGCACGCCGAAGAACGTGCAGAACGATGCGTCGGTGCGCGCCAGTTCCATCGCGACGAAGCCGAACAGCTTCTGGCTACCGCCCGCGCAGCCATAGCCCTCAAAGCCGAGCCCGCCGATGCCCAGTTCCTTGAACGAAGGCAGCAATTCGAACGGAAACGCGTCATCGGACCAGTACTTGTTGATGACCGGCTGGACCTTGGTCTCCATATAGGTCCGCACCTTCTTGACGACCGCTCTCTCCTCAGGGCTGAGAAGGTCGACCAACTGATAGAAATCGCCGTTGGGTACGGGCGCCGGCTTCGGTGCGGCGACCTTGCTTGCTGCGGTTGCAGTGGGCATTTGAGACTCCTTTGGCTGCGGCTTTAACGCCGGAAAGATTGCAGGACGTTTCGGATGTGTGATCGATCGCGTCGGCGGCGCCTGGTCTCAGGCAGCCGACTCTGTTGATTTCGCCTGGCTCGACTTGGCAACCTTGTTGCGCAGCTCGATCAGGCCGAGCAAAACTTCGTCGCGCTCCGCCTCCAGCTCCGCAATGGTGCGCGATCCAGCCTCGGCATGGACGCTGTCGATAAGTATCTTTTGCACTTCCGGCGTCAGCACCGGCGAGCCGAGAGTCTTCCACCAAGCCGTCATCGGGCCGGTGAACTGCTGGAAGAAGTGCTCGATGCCGCCTGGACCACCGCCGAGGTGGTTGAGCATCAAGCCGCCCATAACGCCCCAGCGCAGGCCCGGCCCCCAGGAGAGCGCCGTGTCGACATCGGCGGCGCTCACGACGCCCTCCGCAACGAGGTAATAGATCTCGCGGCTCAGCGCCGCCTGCAGACGGTTGGCGACATGGCCCGGCATTTCCTTGTTGACGCGCACCGTCCGTTGCCCGATCGAGGTGTAAAATTCATCCGCGCGCCGGATCGTCGCTTCCGACGTCTTGGCCCCGCCGACGATCTCGACCAGCGGGATCAGGTGGGGCGGATTGAACGGATGACCGATGACGCAGCGCTCAGGATGGGACGCGGCGCCCTTCTGGATTTCGCTCATGGTGAGCCCCGACGAACTCGACGCGACGATCACCTCGGGCGGCAGCAGTTCGTCGAGCTGCCCATAGAGCTTCTGCTTGAAATCGATCCGCTCCGGCCCGTTCTCCTGGACCAGATCGACGCCGGCGAGCGCCTGCGCGAGGTCAGCCGTGAATGTCAGGTTCGACTGCGACGCTCCGGGCGAGAGGCCCAATCGCTTGAGCGCAGGCCATGCGGTCTCGACGAACTTCCTCAGCGCGGCTTCTGCGTTCGGAGCGGGGTCCGTCGCGACGACCTGCAGTCCCTTGGCGAGAAACAGCGAACTCCAGCTCGCGCCGATCACGCCGGTTCCGATGATGGCGATGCGGCGAATGGGCTTGGTACCGTTCATGTCATTTCTCCGATGCGTTTGTTAGATTTCGGCGTAGGCGATGCCGGTGAGGTTGCCCTGAGCGAACAGGAAATTTCGTTCACCGGACCCATCGAGCCGTGCGAAATAGACTGAACCGGCGAAATCGGTCACGAACATGCGGTCGTTTGGAACATCGAGCGCGATGCCGATCCCCTCCATGAGATGAGTCACCACGATCTCCGGCTCGGTGGGCTTGTTGTCGATCGAGGCCCGGTTCACTGTGTTCCCGCGCGGAGGATCGCCGCGGTCGGTCCAGTAGAGAACACGGTTCTTGAGATCGAGCTCGAGATCGATTGGCTCCGGCAGACCGTCGTAGAAGATCTCGATGTCGGACCTGGTCGCTGCAGTCTGGCCGGCGGGAATTTCGACATTGGCGCGGAAGAGGCGGCCGAGCCCGGCATTATCAGGGCCTTTTTGCGTCCAGTAGATATGTCCGAATTTCGGGTCGATCGTCAGCCCGACGCACCATCGCGTCTGATCCCGGCTATCGGCTTCGCCGCGACCGGATTCGATCAGCGTCTCCAGCTGCGAGCCGTCGAAATTGCAGCGCATGACGCGCATGCCCTCGCGGTCGCACCAATAGAGCTTGCCGCCTTTCTTATCGAGGATGATCTGCTTCGGAGTGTGGGTGTTTCCCTGTGGGACGATTGTCTTGCGGTTCTTGCCGTCGATATCGGCGCGCTCGATGGACCCGTCATCCAGACTGGGGATGCCCATGTTGGTCCAGTAGATATGGCCGGCCTCAGCGTCGACGACGATGCCATCGGGCAAATGGCAACCCGACACGATGGTCTTGCGGTCGGAACCGTCCGTATTCATGGAGTGAATGTGGCCGGCGTTCAGCTCAAGGACAAAGAGACGGGGAGCGACGGCGCTGGCGCCAGCAACTCGATTGTTCTTCTTGACGGCTTCAGACATGTGACACCCGTGCGGTGGTCTGACGCGAAATTGGTCAGCGCTTGATCTCGACAGTGCCGCGAATACTTGCCGCGATATTGAATGAGACGATCATAGCTGGAATGGTTGTGCTTCTTCTTCGCTGTCCGGCAGATCGACCTGCCCCGCTGTGCACCTAGACATTTCGTGCGCGTTAGCGTCTCGATCTCGGCGCAACGCGACAGCTTGTCAGTCACTGCTCGCTCTATGTCATTGCGCTGGTCAGCGTGGAATTGAGCGCACGAAGCTGCAAATCGGAGCGCGTCCAGACAAGCGGCGAAATTCGCGCGCTGGCTAAGTCACGGTGCCGCCAAGTCAGACACGGTGCATGGAAGTCCGGCGAGGCCTGACAACCAAGACGGTCATGAACCAAGTGGAGACAGGCATGGACACGCCGACCTCTGGCGAGGATGTTCAAATTGCTTCCGACGCGCCGCGTGACCGCCAGGACAAGAACGCGCGCTCTGCAACGCGTGCTCCTTCCATTATCGTCGGCATCGTTGCAGCTGTCGCCGTGGCGTTATCCGTCTTCTATCTTTTGCGACCGGAACCACTTCTCGTACAGGGTGAGGTCGATGCAACACGCCTCGATATAGCCGCGCGCGTCGACGGACGGGTCAAGGAAATCCCCGTCAACCGTGGCCAGAACGTTACTGCGGGAGCGGTGCTCGTACAGATTGACAATCCCGAAACGCTAGCCAAACACCAACAAATGCGAGCGGCGATGGCCGTGGCCGAGGCCCAGCTTGCCAACATGCTGGTCGGAACGCGAGCGGAAACCATCGCTGCGCGGAAGGCGGAGCTGGAGCGTGCGCAAGCAGCGCTTGTGCTGGCGCAGAAGACCTACGATCGAACCAATACATTGACCGGGCAAGGCAACGCGCCGCAAGCCCGTCTCGACCAGATGACGGATGCGCTGCACGAAAGCGAACGCGCGGTCGATCAGGCCAAATCGGCCTACGACCAGGCCGTCAACGGCTACACAAAAGAAGAGCGGGCGATTGCCAGGACCAACGTCGAAAAGGCCAATGCCGATATCCAGAGCGTTCAATCGATCATCGATCAGCTCCAAGTCTATGCTCCCGTGGCCTCACAGGTCTATCAGCGCAACGTGGAGCCGGGCGAGTATGTGTCGCCGGGCGTACCGCTCGTTACCTTGATCGATCTTGCCGATGTCTGGATCCACTTCGATCTTCGCGAGGATCTCGTCAAGGGATTGAAGGTCGGCGATCGATTCGATGTGCATATTCCGGCCCTCGCTGACCGCCGTGTCACGGTCGAGATCAAGCTTGTTGCAACCAAGGGCGAATATGCGAGCTGGCGGGCCACGCGTGCTTCCGGCGATTTCGACTTGCGGACGTTTTCGATCCGCGCCTACCCGGTTCAGCCGGTGCCGGAGCTGCGACCGGGGATGAGTGCCTATCTCGACTGGCGGTCCCGGCAATGAGGCCGGCGTCAAAACCCGGATTTTGGCGGGTCGCCCAACGCGAGTGCCGCTGGCTGTTTCACGATCGCGTGGCGCTAATCTTGATCTTCGGCGTGCCGCTGTTTGCGTTCGTAGTTCTCACGACCGTTTTCAGCCATCCGGTCATACGGGGGCTCGGGGTGACGGTCGTCGACGAGGACAGCTCGGACGCTTCGCGTGCCCTGGTGGAATACGTCGCGGCCTCGCCGAGCCTGAAAATCGTCGACCGCTCCGGTACGCTGTCGACGGCCGTGCAGGACATACGGTCGGGCAAGGCGATCTCGGCAATCCATATCCCGCCGGATTTCGAGCGCGACCTGAAGGCCGAACGCCGTCCGCAGGTCGTAGGCTTCTATAACCAGCAGTTCCTGACGGCGGCCGGCATTGCGTCCTCGGGCCTGAGCGATGCGCTTTCCGCCGCGGCGTCCGTGGCCGCTCCCGCCAAGCGGGCCGCACCCGCGCCGGCTTCCATGGGAACGCTCGCCGCGGAGACCATCGCGCTTGTCAACCCGCAAAAGAACTATGCGCAGTTCCTGCTCCGCGCGTTGCTGCCGACGATCATCCATGTGGTGATCACGCTCGCCGCAGGCTATTCCGTCGGCTCCGAATTCCGCCGTCGCGACGCGCGGGCCTGGCTCGAAAGCGCCGGTGGCGATCCGGTCGTCGCGCTGGCCGGCAAGCTCGCGCCGCTGTTCTGTATCTTCTTCCTGATCATGTTGGCCGAGCCGCTCTTCCTGGAGGGCGTGCTACAAATCCCGTTCAGGGGAGACCTGCCGTTGATGGTCGCCGCCGGCTCCCTCCTGATTATTGCCTATTTGTCGGTGGGCGCCTTGCTGCAGCTCCTGGTCGGTGACTTGCCGACCGGGCTCGGACTTGCGGGCCTCTTCGCCTCCCCTGCATTCGGTTACGCAGGCGTTGGCTTTCCAACGGTCGGCATGAATGCCTTCGCGCAAGTCTGGAGTTCGATCCTGCCGCTGCGCTGGTACATGGCCGTCCTACTTGGACAAGCGGCGCGAGGATTGCCGGTTTCGGAGTCCGCCGTTCCGTTCGCGGCGCTCGCGGGCCTGGCGATGCTCTTTGCCGGCCTCGCATTGCTGCGCATGGCGAGCCTCAAGCGCAAGGGCTGGTTTGAGATGGCACGGCCTGCCGAGCAACCAGAGATCGGCTGTACGCCGCGAGGCCTCGGCGGCACCTTCATGGCGGAGTGGCGGCGCGTGCTCGGAACCCGGAGCGCCTTCAGCGTGCTGTTCCTGGCTCCCCTGGTTTACGGCATCTATTATCCACAACCCTATCTGAACCAGATCCTTCGCAAGCTTCCCATCGCGGTCGTCGACAATGATCTCAGCGATCTCAGTCGCCGGATCGTCGAGACGCTGGATGCGAGCGGCGCGTTGAGCGTTGCGGTTCGCGCCCGCACACTTGCCGAGGCGCACACCGCCATCGAGCGTGGAAAGGCTTTTGCCGCCGTCGAAATCCCGGCAGGCACTGAGCGCGACGCGCTCAAGGGCATCACCGCTCACATCCCGGTCTACGCGGATGCCACCTACCTTTTCATATTCAGGTCGACCGCAAGCGGGGTCGCCACAGCCGTCGGAGCATTGACGTCCGAGCTCGTTTCGCGAGGCGCACGCTCGGACGGAAGCCTCGTCAAGGCGAAATTGGCGAGCATGAGCCCGGCCGACGTTCTGTTGCAACCGATCTTCAACCCGGTGGGCGGCTACGCGAGCTACGTCGTTCCGGCGGCGTTTGTGCTGATCCTGCAGCAAACACTCCTGATCGGTGCTGCGATGTTGACCGGCACTGCGCTGGCAAACGCCGGCGGAGCGTTTGCGGGCGTGCTCGGCCGCGGCGTCGCCCATCTGACCATCTACCTTCCAGCGCTCGCGCTTTACCTCATCGTGCTGCCGCGGATCTACGGCTTTTCGACGCTCGGACACCTTCCACAAATCTTCGCGCTCGCGACCGTCTTTTTGCTGGCGACGAGTTTTATGGGACAGGCCATCGGGGCCTGGTTCACGCGGCCCGAAAACGCAACCCTCCTCCTGCTTGCAACCAGCCTGCCGCAGTTCTTCACTGCCGGCTTCGCATGGCCGCGCGAAGCAATCCCCGACGCGGCCCTCGCGCTGGGCCGGTTGTTCCCCGCCGACTCCGCGATCGACGGCCTCGTGCGCGTTAACCAGCAAGGTGCCAGCATCTGGGAAGTCGCGCATGATTGGCTCGGACTGTGGTGTCTGGCGCTAGGCTATTTCGCGCTCGCGGTGATCTCGGCGTTTGCCGTCAAGAGAGGACGGGGACATGCACAAAGCTAGGCGCGCCGTCATTGTTACGATCGCGCTCGTGCTCGTCGCGGGCGTTCTGATCACCTCCGCGCGTCGCTTTGAATCGGCGGCCACAATCGTTGGCGTCGTGCGGGCGACCGAAGTCAGGGTAGAGCCGGAGGTGAACGGCCAGCTCATATCGATCGCAGTCGAGAAAGGCGCCTACGTGCGCACGGGCGATGTGCTGGCGCGACTTTCCGCGGTGGAGTTGACGGCGCAGGCAGACCAGGCGCGTGCCGCGCTGGCATCGGCAACCGCGAACCGCAACAACGTCTATGCCGGCGTCCGCCGCGAGCAGGTCGACTCTCTGAAAGCTGCAATCGCCAAGGCAGGCGCCCGCCTCGACTACGTGCAGGCCCAGCTCACAAGAACCAGCACGCTGGCACGCCAGAGCTTTGAGTCGCAACAGTCGCTTGACCAGGCCGAGAACGACGTTGCAAGCGCCCGCGCCGACGTGGCGGGGGCCCAGGCGAATTACGATGCAGCCGTGGCGGGCCCGACCCGGGAGGAACGTGCGATCGCCGACGCGCAGGTGCAGGCTGCGGCCGCCGCGGTCACCGTGCTCGAGCGCCGGCTTGACAAGATGGTCTTGCGTGCTCCGGCTGACGGTGTTGTCACCGTCATCGCCGCAGAGGTGGGCGAGAACGTTCGCGCGGGCCAACCGATCCTGATGGTCGAAGCGGCCGGTAAGCAATGGCTCTCGTTCAATGTGCGCGAAGATCATCTCAACCGTCTCTCGATGGGAGAAACGGCGAGCGTGATGCGGAATGGTGCCGCTGGCGCGATCAAAGCCGGCATCACCGAACTACGGCCGATCGGAACGTTCGCCACCTGGCAGGCCGAGCGGGTTATTGGGGATCATGACCGCAATACGCTTCGCTTGCGCCTCGACCCGCAGGGCGAGCCGGCAAACCTCGAGCCGGGCATGACTGTTTGGATCGAGAACTAGCGAGAGGCGGAAATGCCCCCGGCTCCGGCGGCTCGTGCATCTCAAGAAGGCATCTGTGGGGTTGAATTCCAGGTTTTGGCGCGGCACCTAGGCAGCCAAGCGCTCCTCTTCGATTGCCTCGGGCACCGCCGAAGCCCTCTTCAGGAAGCGGGCCAGAGCAGCTTTTCGTGAATCGCGGTCCAATGCGTAGGCGGTTTGCGTGAACTCTATGCCATCAAGGAGCCCTTGAATGTAGCCCGAGATCGTGTCCGCGGCCATGATGAGTGCTGTGTCAAGTGTATGGATGTATTTGCTTGTTACCGAGCCCTTGGCGTGGCCTACCAGCGCCGCGATGGTCACCTCGGTGAAGCCAAGATCGTTGGCGATACTCGCGAAGCTATGACGTAAGACGTGGGGAGTTACATCGGATAGCGGGGAATCCTCGAAGAGATGTTTCCAATGGCTCGGAAAGCTGCCGAAGGCGTTGTCTTCACCCTGCCCTGGGAAGACGTATGTGCCGACATCGTCGGTGCGCCGTCGTTCAAGATACTCGACCACAGGCAACCCTATGGGACGAATGGATTCACCCTCCTTACTGTCTTCCAACCGCAAGTAGCTCGCCTCGGTGTCGGCCTCCGTCCATTTCAAGCCGATCATTTCGCTTCGCCGACAGCCGGTCAGCGCAAGCTGGCGGATGATATCCACGGCCGTAGTGTATTTCTCCTGCTTGGCGCCGTCGCGGAGCATCTGACCTATTATTCGATAGTCCGCCTCCGATAGTCGACGCTTTCGTACATTGTCCTTCGGCTTACGAATGCCATGGGCTGGATTGCTCTCGATGATGCCCGCTTCGACGGCATAGGTAAGGATGCCACCAAGAAGTCCCACGGTGCGCGTGGCCGTTCCCGCACCGCCCCTGACGATTGCTTTGCCGCGCAGCTTCTTGGTCTTGACCGAAACCCGCGTCTTTCCGGCCATGATGTCCTTGAGGACCTTGTTGATATCGGCCTTGGTGAGATCCTTAACTCGCCGGGTCCCTATGAGCGGAATTATGTGACGCTCAATACGGCCAGTGTCCGTGATGATCGTTGAAGCCTTCTTCGGTCGCCCTCCTTTTCCCAGGATGAGACCGGCCCGGAGATCAGCGAGATAGCGGATGCACAGCTCCTTTACGGTGATCGCCTTGTGATCGAGCTGTCGATCTTCGACGGGATCATCACCCCCAGCGACGCGACCGAGTTGCACCTTTGCCTCTCGGCGCGCGGTCTCTGGCGCCCAGGCTCCGTGTAGCCCGATGGTGTAGCGACGTGAACGACCTCTTATCCGATACTGGATGACGTAGCTGCGCTTGCCGGAACTAAAGACCCGGAGTCCGAATCCAGGCAGTTCGTCGTCCCAGATAACGTAGTCCTTCTCTCGGGCTTCCGCCGCCTCGACGACCCTTTTCGTGACCTTGACCATGACGTTCCTCATTCCGGGCACGATCTCTCGCGTAAGCAGCACGTAAGCGCGCGGGAGAAAATCGGTGCGTGTTTTCGGATAGGAACGTCGCTTGTGTTGTTGAGAATATCCAGTTGCTTCAGCTGGATAGCGTAGCATAGCGTGCCCTATCGCGTTTTTCGGATGGGCACGTTATCTTGCTCCGAAGGCAAAGGTCACACGTTCGAATCGTGTCGGGTGCGCCAGTTTTTTCTTTATTTTACAGCGCGATATCCACTCCCGGACTGAAACTCCAGCTCTGCCTCATTCGAGCGAGTAAGCAAATCTGGTGGAAAATCGTTGCCGAGTTTCGCTGCGTGCTCTCGGAATTGGTGAAGGAGGAATTGTCGGTCTTTCAGGATGATGGCGCTGTCTCGCGGGAACTGGCGCTGCATTTCGTCGTGAGCACATTCCTCACCGTTCTGACTTGGTGCCTGGAAAGAAAACCGAAATTGACGCCGTCTCAGGTCGACGCGATGTTCCGCCGTTTAGTGATCAGCGGCATCGGACGGTCGATTGGCGCCGTGGGCCGCCGTTAGCCGAAAGGTCCGTTTCTGGCGCGACTCGATCGCCCTCGTCGCCGACCACTGGGTCCGGTTATTGAGGCAGGGCCGCCTCGAAGGCGACGTTCGAAATCGTAGCCCATCGCGGTTTTGACGTTCGCGGCGCGCAATAAGCTCCCGCCTCATAGTGCCACGGCGAGCGAATAGTGCCCATCTTAATCGACCGTGGCGCGTCAACGGCACCGTCCGACGGCTCACGGTGCACATCCTGACGCAGGCCCTGACACGACTGTGCGCAGCATTGCCGCGCAAGTGTTCAGGGACGCCGGTAGGTAGTATTCAAAATCGCTTGCATCGACAGAAGCGTAGGTTCACCAATCTCGCCATGAGCGACACGGCAGACACCGCCAATGTCATCATCCGTCCGCCGATCGCGTGGGCACTCGCGGTGCTTGCCGCGCTCGCCCTTCATTGGCTCATCCCGTTGCCGTTCATGCCGGCTGCGGTGCCCGCAGGCTGGGTCGGCGGTGCGGTGTTTGCCATGGCGCTCGCGCTGGCCGCCTGGGCGATCGCTACCATCTCCCGGGCCGGCTCGAACGTACCCACCAACATGCCGACCACCACCATCGTCGACACAGGCCCCTATCGCTTCATGCGCAACCCCATCTACCTCGGCATGTTTCTCGGGCTCGTCGGTCTCGCCATTGCCTTCGACAGCCTCTGGCTGCTGGTGGCGCTCGTGCCCTTCGCCCTCGTGATCCGCTATGGCGTAGTGGCTCGGGAGGAAGCCTATCTCGATCGCAAATTTGGCGACGCTTATCGCCGCTTCCGTTCGCGTGTGCGGCGCTGGCTATAGCGGCGCCGGCCAGAGGAACCCGCGCAAGCTTTGGTCGCAATGGAGTGGCGGGCGCTCAGCAGGCGACGACAACCGAGCTCATGGCATTCATCCGTCATCGGCCGCTCCCGCGCCCATTAGAACCTTCGAAGTCCAATGCTATAAAAATAGTTTTAATTGAGACTACAAGACCAATCCATATCTACCTGCCATCTCGGCGCCGTCGTTCATATGTCCGGCAATAGCACGCGGAACGCAGCAAACCCTGACAAACATCGATTGAATTGGTGGCCAGTTTCCGAACGTGATCGAATTGGGCAAGCTGCAATGAGAGAGAATGAAAGGCCCACGCTCCGAACCCGCCGGCAGATTCTTGCGTCCGGCGTTGCGATGGCCGGTGCAATCCCCTTCCTGCGGATACCGCGGGCCATTGCAGCGCCCGAAACCGACGCCGCCAAGCTTCGCCTGACTGTCGGCACCAGAACCCTCGCCGTCAACGGCAAATCGGCGCGAGTATTTGGTCTTATCGGGCCGAACGGAAAACCTGGCATCACGCTCTCGCCCGGCGAGCGCTTTGACGTCGATCTCGTGAATCAGGCCGGCACATCCACCATCATCCACTGGCACGGCCAGTTGCCGCCCTGGACGCAGGACGGCTTTCCCTGGCCGCAAACGCCGCCGATCCCGGCGGGTGACACCCACTCGTATAATTATGCGGCGATCGCTGGCACGTACTGGATGCACTCCCATCAGGGCATGCAGGAACAGAGCCTGATGACCGCGCCGCTGATCGTGCACAGCGCCGAGGATCTGCGCGCCGACCGGCAGGAAGTGGTGCTGATGCTGCATGATTTCAGCTTCCGCACGCCGGACGAGTTGCTCGCCGGACTGACCAAATCCAACGGCAGTCAGAGCGCGATTCCGAAGAGCGGCATGGACAAAGCCATGAACATGGGCTCGGGGAGCATGGGCGCCATGAACTCGAGGACTATGGGCGCCATGAACATGGGGTCCGGCATGGCGATGGACCTGAACGACGTCGACTATGACGCATTTCTCGTTAATGACCGAACGTTCGCGGATCCGGAAGTCATGCGCACCGAACCGGGCGGGCGGGTCCGGGTGCGGTTGATCAACGCCGCGTCCGCGACGCAGTTCTGGATCGATCTCGGTGCGCTCACCGGCACCGTCGTCGCGGTCGACGGCCATCCGGTTCGACCGATGCGCGGCACCCGTCTCCCGCTCGCCATGGCCCAGCGGCTCGACGTGCTGATTGATCTTCCTGGGAATGGTCCCTATCCAATCTTCGCGCAGGTCGAGGGCAAGCGGGCACGTACGGGGATCGTCCTCGCAGCGCCCGGCGCGCCTGTGTCACGCCTCGCCGCGGAGGCCGGAGAAAATGCGCCGCCGGTCGATCTCTCGCTTGAACGTCGCCTTGAAGCGATCACGCCCCTAGCGCCGCGCGCGCCCGACGTAACCCACCGCGTGATCCTCACCGGCGCCATGGCGCCATATGCTTGGTCGCTGAATGGCGAATACTGGCCCAACGTAACCCCACTGATGATCGCCCACGGTCAGCGCGTGGCGATCGAGTTGGTGAACCATTCGATGATGGCGCATCCGATGCACCTTCATGGCCACGCTTTCCAGGTTGTCGCGATAAACGGTGCCCCTCTCGCAGGTGCCGTGCGAGATACCGTTCTGGTGCCACCGATGGGCAGCGTCACCATCGCCTTCGACGCCGACAATCCCGGCCGCTGGGCGTTTCACTGCCACAATCTCTACCACATGATGAGGGGCATGATGACCGAGGTTCGCTACCCCGCGGTCATCTGAGCATATTACCCATACTATTACCAAGGATACGTCGTTAGTTACA
>JGI25616J43925_10000658_pt1 | contig 12624 bp, 13 predicted proteins | sample GraSoi2013_100cm_FD_43925 | JGI IMG/M metagenome (IMG submission 43925) | reverse complement strand
AAGATGTCTTCGTGGAGCCGGGTCGCCTGCAACAGATGCTCGCGCGAAAGCGGCCGCTCCGGCGCATCGAGGAAGGCCAGCAGCAGGGCGTATTCGCCTTTGCTTAAGGCAACCGGCTGTTCCTGCGGATCGATGAGGCGCCGGCTGCGACGATCAAGCCGCCATCCGCCGAACTTGTATCCGCCCCGCTCGACCTCGCGGGGGCGCGAGGACGATCCGTTGAGGCGGCGCCGCAGCACGGCGCGGAACCGGGCATATAATTCGCGGATACCGAACGGCTTGGTGAGGTAGTCGTCNGCACCGAGTTCTAGGCCGACCACACAGTCAACTTCGTCGGGCGAACGACCTNTCAGAATGACCGGGACGTTCGAACTGGAACGAATCTCCCGCAGCAGATCGAGCCCATTGTCCTGGCCGAAATGCAGGTCGAGAATGATCGCGCTGATGTCCCCGCCGGCCAATTGACGGGCCATCGCCGAGCGGCTCATCGCCGAGACGGTTTGTAAGCCGTGCTGCCCGAAATAATCCGAGATCAGGTGCCGGACCGCCGGATCGTCATCTACGACAAGGACATGGCCCGAGCTGCCGTCGGTGGCCACGATGCTGCTGGACTCGACCTTGGTCAGCATCTGATCAGGCCCCCGCACGGTTGCTGCAGACCGCGCAGACACACAAATTGACACGCATGAATCTCGGCGTTCGCCATGGCGTTGCTACCCAACGGATAAATTCGGGAGATCTACGGCCAGGCAGCGCGTAACGAAACGGTGGATCAGGAGCTACGCCATCGATGCAGGACCGGCTGGCGTNCCGCCGCGCTGCGGTCAACGCCAATATGATCCTGATAGCAGGCTAGACGATGAATGGATTGTAAGAATCGGCCATGTCCGGCGCCGCACACATGCCGCGGAAAGTCCACCGCAATGTCGTACTGAAGAACTCGGCCGGCGTTCCGCCCACGATCGTACCGAAATCATGGATCAAGTGCGCCTGATCGGCAAAGCCGCAGGCATAGGCGACATCCGTCCAGCCCAGGCCGCTTTTCCGCGCGGCGACAACCTTTTCGATCCGCGCCAGTCGCGCATATTGTTTGGGGCTGGTCCCGTATGTCGCGCGAAAGCCGCGCGACAGGTGCCGCTCGCTGATACCCAATAGCGAGGCGAGTTTTCGCATGCGCAGGCCCGGATTGCGCCGCAGCCACGAGGACGCGCGGGAAAAAACCGGATCCTCGCGATCCTGACGCAGATTCTGAAAAAGAAAACGTTCGACGCAGGCGATTCGTTCGCTGCTGCTGCCGGACTCCATCACCCTTTCCTCCAGCAGGGCGATATCGCGATCCCTGAAAATGTTACGCAGTCCGATCTTGACGTTCATGAGCTCATGCATGGACGCCCGCGCCAAGCGGGAGGCGCCCTCGGGCTTGAGCCGGACGGTGATGACACCAAGCGGACCGCGGGGACTGATCGAAAAGCTCCCGCTCTGGGTCTGGGTCAACACATGGCCGTAGTTTTTGTGATCATAGCTGTCGCCGCCGAGTTGCCATCTGCAATGCGTCAGCGTGCGGTATTGAACGACGAAATACGGCGCGGTGCTCGGCGGCACCTTGATCGTCAATGCCGTCGCCGCGTCGCCCTCCGGAATGTCCCAATCCCAGATCGCCTCGATGAGGTCGGCAACGGCGGCGGAGGGGCGGATGCTCCTCGAAAAGCCGTAGGGAACGACGTGTTCGCCGCTCCATCCTGGTGGCTGCAGCTCCATTTGCGAAAGCCCAATAGGTTGTCCCGATACCACGAGGAAAGCTCCACCTGCTGCAACAGCCGGAGAAAGCCGCCTAAGCCAAGCGCGACGCCTCATTTGGCGTTAAGCGCGCTTTTATAAGGGTTGTCCGTGGCTTTTCCTCGTCGCCATTATTACGGTTGAAACATTTCGCCACGAGATAGCCGTCGCATCATCCGAAATGCCTGCCGAAGCGGACCAAGCAACTAATTGTGATCGGACGTAACTGGCATGTGTCTATGGCATATGACTGGGAGGTAGCCCATGACGGAGCAGAGGCACGTCAAATTGTTCCGCAATGGCCGCAACCAAGCGATCCGTATTCCCGTGGAGTTCGAGCTGCCGGGCGATGAAGCGATCATGCACCGCGACGGCGATCGTCTGGTGATCGAGCCGGTGCATAAGCGCGCACTGGTCACCCTGCTCGAGGCGATGAAGCCGCTGGAAGAGGATTTTCCTGAAAATTGACGATCCCGTGCCGGCGCCGGAGAGCGCGTTTTGACTCCCTACCTGCTGGACACAAACATCATTTTCGACCTGATCAGGAACCCGAAAGGCAGAGCTGCGAAGCGGATCCCCAAGGCGGGCGAAGACAACATCTGCACCAGCATCATCGTGGCGGCCGAGCTGCGCTCTGGATGCGCGAAGAGTAGTTCGAAACGGCTGCTCAAAGCCGTCGAAGACCTACTCGGCGAGATCAAGGTGCTGCCGTTCGATGTGCCAGCCGACACTGAATACGGCGGAATCCGCGCGGAGCTGGAAGCGGCCGGAAAGCCGATCGGCAGCAACGACCTGCTCATCGCCGCCCACGCTCATGCGATCGGCGCAACGATCGTGACCGCCAATATGGAGGAGTTCAAACGCATCCGTGGCCTGAACGTGGAGAATTGGCTTGCTTGAGAAGACTTGCGAGCAACGAGCTAACAATTCAAGCAAACAACGCGGCTGATGCAATGAGACGCCGCGCCGTCGCTAATCGAACTTGCGGGCAATTTTAGAAAATGCCGACGGGATAAAGACGATGGTGCGCCCGAAGAGATTCGAACTCCTGACACCCCCAGATTCGCAGTTCAAAAATATCTCTTCGCTGCACCTCGCGCTAAAGTACGACGAGAGTTCAAGTGTGAGTAACGACTAAGGCTTTCAGCTCTCCCTGCAATGACGCCGGCGACCCGGCATTGGCAGATTCCTGGCATTGGCAGATTATTGACTTTTATCGTCCTCGATCATCGCCCACCGCTTGCCGTCGAATCGCGCCAGCCGCGACTGCTTGAGGACCGCGTAATCATCCGCGCTTGTGTTGATGACGATGCCCGGAAGCAGCATTGGCAGCTTGACATCCTTGAGATTTGCGGCTTGCCGCATCACGTTCTCCCGCGTGAGGTCGTCTCCGCACTGCTCCAGCACTTTCTGCATGATGTGCACCGCGGCATAAGCATAGGCATTGAAGAGATCGGTGACATCGCCGCCTGAATATTCCTTCTTCATGAATTCCAGATATTCGGCGACATCAGGGTCCTTCTTCCACTGATCGTCTTCGACATCCTTGTACGTGATGCTGGTGACGATATCCTTCGAGGCCTCCAACCCGGCTACGGCCATGGTACCGGCTATCGAACTCGAATTGCTGATCAAGAGATGAAGCGGACGCCAGGAGAGCTCGTGGGCCTTCCGGATCGCCTGCGCTGCGAATTTGGATACCGCGACATCAAAAAAGACGTTGGCGCCAGACGCCTGCAGGGTCACGACCTGGGATTCGATCGTGGGATCGGACGGCTGGTAGGTAAGCTCCTTGACGATGAGCTTGTCGGCTTTCTCGCCCAGTTCCCCCTTGAACCCTGCGACGAAATCTTTTCCGAGATCATCGTTCTGGCTCAGGATCGCGATCTTGGGGTCGGCGACAGTTCGAAGGACGTAACGCGCAAACTGCTGACCTTCCTCGCGATAGGACTGCGGCCAACCCATCGTCCACGGAAAATGCTGCGGATCATTCCACTTGGAAGCGCCGGCCGCCACGAACAGCATCGGCACCTTGTTGATGTTCATGTACTTCTGAATAGCCGAATTGGTCGGCGTCCCCATCGTGTTGAAGGTGAACAGCACGCCATCGCTCTCGACCAACCGCCTGATCTGCTCGACCGTTTTCGGCGGACTATAGGCGTCGTCGACCGAGATGAAGTTGATCTTGCGGCCTCCGATGCCTCCGCTTTCGTTCAACATCCTGAAGTAGGCACCTTCGAGCTTGCCGATCGTACTATAGCTCGAAAGCGGCCCACTGTAGGGCATCGTTTGCCCGATCTTGATCTCGGTATCCGAGGCACCAGGGTCATATTTCTTCTGCGCGCTCGCCGGCTCGGCAACAGCGATTGCCAGACCCGCCGCCAGAACGATTGACCGTGTCCACATGTTACTTCTCCCTGTCTGTTTCTGATGCGTCGGATTCTTGCCGTTCTTGCTACGTCTTCACCGCCGTCATCTCGCATTGCACGAGCATGCCGCCGGGTAGATATGGATTGATCAGGGTATGCCGGACGGGACGAGAATGCGGATCGCGGAAATGCCGCAGCCATTGACTGTTCAGCGCATCGCGGCTGAGGTCCGGTTTCAGGAACACCGTTACCTTGATGACATCGTCAAGACTGGCGCCTGCGGCTTCCAGGATTTTCGCCGCGAGATCAAACATGTTCGCGCATTGCGCCTCGATNGAGTCCGGCATCTTGGCCGTCGTGAGATCGATGCCGGAGATACCCCCGGTCATAATGAGATTGCCGATCCGNGCAACNGCCGGAATCGGATTGCCGCCATGGGAATATCCTTTGAGTTCGAAGCTTACCCTGCCCGCCAATTCGATTTCCTCCAAACCGCCGACCGCGCCGCTCGCTGCCCGGCGAGGCCCTAGTTGAAATCCGTGCACCCTAATTGCTTCAGCGTGGCATCGACCCAGCTACGGTCCATCGAACCGCCGGCGACGAGGTCACTCAGGATCTTGCCTTCCGCATCGCGTTTGGCTGTCGCCGCAATGCAGACTTCGGCGACCTGATCGAACGGGATTGAAAGCAGCCCGTCGGCGTCGCCGATGACAAGGTCGCCGGGTTCGATCACCATTCCGTCGATCGCGACGGCACGTCCGATCTCGCCGGGTCCCGACCGCATCGGACCGCGATGGGTGACGCCGGCCGCATAGACCGGAAACTTCTGCCGGCCGATTGCACCGGAATCCCGTATCGATCCGTTGATGACGATGCCACCGAGACGACGCCCCCTCGCATACGCGACCATGATCTCGCCGATGATCGAATTGGTGAGATCGCCGCCGGCATCGACCACCACGACGTCTCCGGGCAAGGCGATGTCGAGCGCCTTGTGAACCATCAGATTGTCGCCCGGCCGGGTCTTCACCGTGAAGGCGGGTCCGCACAGCACAGTCCCGGCGTGATAGGGCCGCAACCGCGGTCCGCCGGCCGTCAATCGCGACATGCAGTCGCTGGCATTGGCGACCGGAATGGTCCGGAATTTTTCGATCATGTCCGGAGCAACCCGCCGCCGGATCGGGTGGATCGTGAAGCCGATCACGACCGGGCTCCGGCCGGTTCCATCGCGCTTTGACGTTCGATCTGATGGGTCAATCGGCCGAACACGCGCCTCGCATTGCCTTCGAATATCTTGGCTTTGTCAGCGGCAGATAGCGGCAGCTGGTCGACGTAACGTTTCGTGTCATCGAAATTGTGTCCGGTCTCCGGGTCAACTCCGGGAACCGCGCCGATCATCTCCGAGGCGAACAGGATGTTGTCGACTGGGATCACCTTGGCGAGCAACTCCTGTCCGGGCAAATGGTAGACGCAGGTATCGAAGAAAATGTTCTTGAGCAAATGCTCTCTCAGGTCGGGAAGCTTCATGACCTGGGCGAGCCCGCGGAAGCGGCCCCAATGATAGGGCACTGCCCCGCCGCCATGCGGAATGATCAGCTTGAGGTCGGGAAAATCACGGAACACGGTTGACGTCATCAATTGCATGAAGGCCGTCGTGTCGCCGTTGAGGTAATGTGAGCCGGTGGTGTGGTAAGCAGGATTGCAAGCGTGACTGACGTGGATCATCGCGGGCACGCCGAGTTCGACCAGCTTTTCGTAGACCGGATACCAATAAGAATCGGACAGCGGCGGATCGGTCCAGTAGCCGCCGGAGGGATCCGGATTGAGATTGACGCCAACAAAGCCGTATTCGTTAACGCACCGATCGAGCTCCGCGATGCAGTTTCTGGGCGAAACGCCCGGGCTTTGCGGCAGCATCCCCGCGCCGATGAAATTGCGAGGGAACAGCTTGCACACCCGATGAATGAGTTCGTTGCAGGCCGACGCCCATGCCTGGCTGGTCGAAGCGTCGCCAAGATGATGGCCCATGCCCGCCGCGCGCGGCGAGAAGATCGTCAGGTCGGTACCGCGCTCGCGCTGCACCCGCAATTGACCGCCCGCGATGGTCTGGCGGATTTCATCGTCGCTCATGCTGGGTCGCGGCGGCGCCTGCCCGCTCTTCGAATGCGCCTCGATCTGCTGGTGGCGCCATTGCTCGTGTTGCGGGGGTGCCGTCGTATAATGACCGTGGCAGTCGATGATCATTTCAAGCCTCCTAAAGGTCCAACACCAGCGTTCCGGATTTGGATCGCGAGCAGCAGATTAGCATTCGGTCGTTGGCCTCGCGCTCTTCTTTGCTGAGGATCAGGTCGCGATGATCGGGAATTCCCGAGAGGACGCGTGTCTCGCAACTGCTGCACACGCCCTCGAGACACGAATAGGGTGCATCTATCCCGTGCTTGAGGAGCGCATCCAGAACCGTTTCTCCGGATTGAACCCTGACGATACTGCCCGACCGGGCAAGCCGGACATCGAAGGCCCCGTCCTTGTCGAGGCCGTTGGCATTGGAGAAGAACTCTACATGGGTTTGCCCCGAAGGCAGGGCTGCGGCCGCTTGCTCGAAGCTGGCGAGCATGTTTCGAGGGCCGCAACAATAGACGTGGGCATCGCGGGGAACCTCGGCAACGACCTTGTGAAGGTCGATCCGCCGTGCCGGCGGTTCGCCGTTAAATTCGTTCGGAAAGTAGAATTTCACCTTCGAGCCGTAGGATGCAAGCTGCCGAACGAAGCTGGCCGNGCATCGGCTGCGCGCCGCATAATGCAGCTCCCAGGGCCTNCCAAGCTGCTCCAGCCGGCGTACCATGCTGGCNAACGGAGTGATGCCGATGCCNCCGGCGATCAGGACCGATCGTGGGGCATTTTCACAAAGCCTGAAATTATTCAGCGGCTGGCCGATCTCGATCTCGTCTCCNGCGTGAAGTTGTTCGTGAATGAAACGCGAGCCGCCCCGGCTATCCGGCTCCTTCCTGACGCCNATCACGTAGCGGTGGGTCTCGCTCGGACAATTCACCAGCGAGTAGCTTCGGACCAGACCGTTTCCGAGGCGAAGGTCGATGTGGGCGCCCGCCGAAAACGCCGGCAAGGCCGACCCGTCGGATCGACGAAATTCAAGCAGATTGATGTCCTCGGCCTCGCGCGCAATGTTTTTCAGTTCAGCCTTGATCATGGCGAAGCAACATCAGCGAGCTTCATGCCGCCTCCCGACTTCAGAGCAGATGCGACACGATGGGGCTTCGGTTGCAGGGTCACTTCGCGGCCGCCGCGCGACGATTCCTGAATCGCGAGACAAACTTCCAGCGTGCCACGCGCGAATCTGCCGTCGTGCGGTGGCGCTACATCATTGACGATCGCTTGATACAATTCGTCGAGCACATCCGCACGGCCAGGTCGGCCTTTACTTGAGGGAATCGCGAGCTCGCGAACGCCGCTNTCGGTGTAGATCAAGATTCCGTCCGCGGATTGACGCAGGTCCGCCTTCTCGCAGCTCACGACGAGGGTACCAAAATGCGGCTGGTGCCAGAGCTCGCCTTGTCCGGGCTGCCAGCGGTGGCCGCCGCCATAGCCAAATTTCTCCGAGCGAATCCGCGCTTCCTCCGCGCCATTGGCGACGCTGGCGAGCGCCCGGCCTGTCGCGCCGTGGTTGGGCTTCTTGGGCTGGCCGCTTTCGCCGATCCAGCCATGCAGTTCATCGCTGTCGAAACGATCGTAACCGCTATAGATCAGGCTGGCGGCNGCGCCGTCCTCGAACGACAGCATTGCCATGCACGACCCCTCGGTCGGCCGGTTGCGGTCGAGGATACCGGTCGTCGCGCGGACCTGGCGGACTTCCGACCCGCTCAATAGCCGCGCGATGTCGACCTGATGCGGAATCTGATTGAACAGGATCCCCCCGCCAAGTGAGGTGTCCAGCTCTTCCGGCCGGCGCGGCCGATAGATGAAGTCAGTGTAGTTCGCCATCGCAACCATTGAGAGGCGGCCAACTTCGCCGCCGGCGATGAGCTCGCGCATCAAACGGATCGCTGGATCAAAACTGTGGGTGTGACCGACCAGCAACGCAGTGCAGCTTCGTTCGAAAGCCGAGATCATTTCGTCGCAATGTTCAAGCGACAACGCCATCGGCTTCTCGACGATCGCGTGCTTGCCGGTCCGCGCCGCCAGCACAGCATGCTCGCGGTGCCACTGATGCGGCGTCGCAATATAGACAGCTTCGATGTCACGCCTTTGCATGAGATCCGCGGCGCTTGCGTCTACCGGGCAAGCGTGATCCCTGGCAAAGCGAGCCCGCAGTTCCGGATTCGCATCGGCNGCGCCAGCCAGAATGAAATCAGGATGGGCCTCGATGGCCGGGACCATCGCCGCGCCGGCCATTCCCAAACCGATGACGCCGATCCGAACGGCCCGATCCGATTTCGCCTGATCAGCCATCAAGATCGTCGCACCACGCGCGATGTCTTCTTGACCTGATCCCACCAGGGACAGACACCCGGCATGACCTGATAGTTTCCTTCCATGACTTGTACCGGCGCGCGCAGGCCATCGGCCGCGTTGGCGTGGCGGAGCGCACGGGCTTTTTTCGTCACTTCTTCGGAAGTCCAGACGCGCTCGTGACCCCAAAGGCTTGGTCCCGATCGCCGCTCATGGGGCTGCCAGTTTTCCGGATCGATCGACCGCCCGCCCCAGCCATATTCGATCATGAATTGAGACGGCGTCCGCGAGTAGAACGATGTCATGTAATCGCTGGTGTGACGTCCGAGCGTCGTAGCTACCCTGTCCTCGGCATTCGCCAGATCGTATCCCTGCCCGACATCGTCGAAACTGAACAGCTCCATCATCAGATGATGGAATTCGTTTTTGCCGGTCGCGACAAAGGCGAGGCTGTGGTGCCTCGGGTTGACGTGCAGGAACCGCGCCTCGAACGGNTCGGAGTAATAATCGGTCAAACGAAAGCCGAGGAGATCCCGGTAGAACGGCAGCATTTTGCGCACGGTATCGGCACTCTCGACGCCAAAGACGACGTGTCCCAAACCAAGCACTCCGGTCCGGAAACCTGAGATGGAACGGCCGGGCAGAAAAGGATCCGTCGTGCTCTCCGCGCCGTGGAATGCCTCGAGGCGATTGCCGATGGGGTCCTGAAATACGATCAGGTCCGCAACGTGACGTTCGTCCGCCAATGCACGGGTTCCTCGCGCGACCTTGACGNCNGAAGNTTCGAGCCGGCTCGCAAGGTTGTCGAGCGCCACTGCATCGGCCACTTCCCAACCGAAGAAGCCAATGCCGTCGCCACTGTCCTGGTTGACGATGATCCGCTGCTTCCGATCATCCATGCGGAACGCAAGTGTTGAGGTGCTTTTGTCGATCCGTTGCAGGCCGAGCTGACGCGTTCCATAACCCGCCCAGTGTTCCACGCTCCTTGAGCGGACTCCGATATATCCCAGTGCCTGGACGCTCATCGGCTATTTCCTCTTGGTCGTCTTCACTGGACCGCGGATGCGGCGACAGCGCNTCGGCTGCCGGGAGCCACGCCGGCTTTGCCTTCTTCGCCGTGCACCCTCATGAACTCGTCGAAATCGGCGATCGACGACACTTTAGCGATCGCGCGCAATCCGTATTGCTCGCTCTGCATCGCCGCGACCGGCTCCTTGCCTTCGGCNAGCTCTCGCACNAGCTTCGTCAACTTGCGCCTTGCGAACATCGTCGGCAGGTCGGACTTGACGAGGTGCTCGCCGCGGCGATCGACAATGCCGGGCTGCTCGCCGGGCAAGCTCGGCATGCATTCCTGCAACGCGCGATCCTGCTCGTTGACGCCCCAGATGCCGGTAAAACTTTCCTTCCGCTGCGCCATGCGGTCGATCAGGTAGTCATTGCCCTGGTTTGCAGACGGCAGGAACGTGTCGATGACGTAGCCGTGNGGCAGCTGGGTCGCGCCCTTGGTGGAGCGCGGTGGAAACTGCCCGCCGGCGTNGATCTCCTTCACTTCCGCGGCGGAGAGCGGCCGCTCAGGCCGATACTGATAGGCGAATGCGGTCGTGTGGTAATCGTCGATCGGCACCCACGCGCGACCGGCACCGATGAACTCGTCCGTTCCGCCGGGGATCGCGCTCCACATGGGAAGCATCCACTGCGTGACGCGCCAATAGAATCGATCATCGAAGCGGCGGCGTGCGCCATAGACNAAACCGTAGTCGGTGTCGCGAATCTCGATCTGCGGAGCGCCGTCGCGCGCCAGCCGATGCCGGTCCGGACCGTCCTCCGGCACGTTGAGAACGCTGTGCAGGAAACTGATGTGCGAAGTGTCGATCTCGCCTTCGGCGGCTTGCAGCCAATTACTTCGGTGAAACCATCGCGAAGTGTGAACATGCTTTTGCGGCAACGTCAGCCATTCCATGGCAGGCAATTCGGGCATCCGCTCTTGCGGTCCCATATAGACCCACGCGATTCCACCGGCCTCGCGCACAGGGTAGCTGGTTATCCTCGCCTTTTCCTTGAGCGCCGGAAAATTGTCGGGCGGAATGATGTTGGGAATATCCATGCATTCGCCGTGAACGTTGAATTTCCAACCATGATAGACGCAGCGGATGCCGCACTGCTCGTTTCGGCCAAAGAACAGCGGCGCCAACTTGTGCGGGCAGTACGCGCCTACGATGCCGACCTTTCCGTCAGTGTCGCGAAACGCGACCAGATCCTCGCTTAACAGCCGCAACCGGACAGGCGTCCCGTCCGGTTCGGGCATCTCGCTCGATAGCAGAGCCGGAAGCCAAAAGCGCCGGAACAGATTGCCCATCGGAGTCCCGGGTCCGACCCGCGTCAATAGGTTGAAGCCGTCCTCTTGCATGCCTTCCTCCCGAAATCTGCGTGGTCTTCAAAAATTTGGACGCGGCTCCGCGTCCGCCGAAAAGCCTTTCCGGCAGCGGCTTTGAGTCGCGGTCGCGATTTTTGTTGGAACGCTTGAGCAAACCATGCCGCCAGAACTGCGGGCCGACAATGGGTTCACCGACTACTCTGGCAGTAGCCAAAAGGCTACCACCAATTAGCCNACGCATCGACTAACGTCTTCCAACCGAGTTCCGCTTCCCGGCCCGATAGCTGGCAAAATCGCCCTGCCGGAGAATTTCGGCGAACCTCGTGGCCAGCTTGCCGGGCCGGCGGCGCGGCGGGAAAATCAAATGCAGGTCAGCCAGCAACGGCGGCGCGTCGACTGAGAGCTCGACCAAAAGNTTGTTGCGGATGAAGGCTTCCGCGGCAGGAACGAANCCACAGGCCACGACCCGGCCCTGCGCGGCCAGTTCGTTGAGGACTGCGCCCTCTTGTATTTGATGGACAACCCGGTAGTCGGACAGNCCGATCGAAGCCAGCGAATCAAATATCATCTGGCCGTAGTGACCGTCGCGGCGCGTAGAGACGAACGGCTGATCACCGAGTTCGCCCACGCTGACCTTCTTGCGCCTCGCGAGGGGATGGTGCGGAGCTACAAAGAAGCCGATTCTTTCCTGCCCGATGATTTCCGACTCCAAATCCGCGATCGGTCCGAAATTGATGACACAACCGAGGTCGACCTCGCCGTTTGCGATGATCTCGATTGCTTGCTCGAAGGTGCCGGCGTCGACCACGAGTTCGATATCCTCATGGTCTCGAACGAAATCGCAAATCGGTCGCCGCAATACGTATTCTGCGAGAACGCGTTGAGTGCTCAACGTAAAGCGCGGTCGCTTCAGACCGGCCCTGTTTGGCGCGAGATCCCTGGTGAGAAGGCTCGCCTCCTGCAGCAGGCGCGTCGCCCGTTCGTACAATCGCCGGCCCTGTTCGGTCAGGTTTGAGCCCACCCCCTTGCGCCGCACGAACAACTTGCAGCCGACATGCTGCTCGAGAGCCTTGATGTGGTTGCTGATGGAAGGATGCGAAATTCCCAACCGNTCCGCACCTGCGATAAAGCCGCCCGCTTCGACCACGGCGATAAATACTTCCAGACGCCTGAAGGTCGATGGGAACATGATCTATGGCCGAACAATGCTGGACACTGCAGAAACACCTCTTGAGCTGTCGGGACCAACATTAACCGCGTGCAGCGTGGTTTCAAGATGACGTCTCAAAGCCAGCAAAGCTGACTAGCTGCGTCCAGCTTCTTCCAATCCTGGTTCGGCCATGAGCTTCATGCAACGCATGAAATGCGGCCGATCTTCAATTGTCAGAGGCGCGAGCAGGACGCTTTGGAGCTGGGCTACCCCGGAAACCAGCCGCAACAGCGCATCTTTTCCGGAAGGCGTCAGCGACATCTTGGCCGAACGGCGGTCGTTACCATTGCTTNGTCTCATGACGAGGGAACGCTCCTCCATGCGGCTGATCATTTCGCCTAGCGTGCTCCGATCGATCCGGATGTATCGGGAAAGCTCGGTGAGCGTCACCGTTCCCTGCTGGTGAAGTGTCAGCATAATACTTTCTGAGT
>JGI25616J43925_10000652_pt1 | contig 12701 bp, 12 predicted proteins | sample GraSoi2013_100cm_FD_43925 | JGI IMG/M metagenome (IMG submission 43925) | reverse complement strand
CGAGCGCGTCGACGTCATCGAGCTGCTCGGGACGGCGCACATCGATCGCATCGGCGCCGAGCCGCTGGAAGGTGTCGAGGTGCTCGCGGAAATCGCCCTGGAGGCCGAGGACGCCGGCGCGAGCTAAGCGGTCACCAACCGCGGACGGCAAGCCGTTCGCCAGGCGCGAGCGTCTCGAGAGAGATCCCGCGCATCGCCTGGCCGAGCCCCTTGGACACGTCGGCGATGAGCTTCGGGTCCATGAAGTGCGTCGTGGCCTCGACGATCGCCTTCGCGCGGCGGAGCTGGTCCGCGGGGTCCTCGGATGCCTTGAAGATGCCGCTGCCGACGAAGTTGCCNTCGGCGCCGAGCTGCATCATCAGCGCCGCGTCGGCNGGGGTCGCGATGCCACCGGCGCAGAACAGCACGACCGGGAGCTTCCCGGCCTGCGCGACGTCGCGAACGAGCTCGAGCGGCACGCGGTACTCGGTGGCCTTCTCGCGGAGCGCGGACTCGTCGAGCCCGGCGAGGTCCGCGATGCCGCCGAGGATCTCACGGATGTGCCGGACGGCCTCGACGATGTTGCCGGTGCCCGCCTCGCCCTTGCTGCGGATCATCGCCGCGCCCTCGTTGATGCGCCGGAGCGCCTCACCGAGATCGCGCGCGCCGCAGACGAACGGCACGTCGAACTTCTTCTTGTCGATGTGGAACTTCTCGTCGGCCGGAGTGAGCACCTCGCTCTCGTCGACATAGTCGACGCCGAGGACCTGGAGCACCTGCGCCTCGACGAAGTGGCCGATGCGCGCCTTCGCCATCACCGGGATCGTGACGGTGTCCATGATCTCGGTGATGAGCTGCGGGTCGCTCATCCGCGCGACGCCGCCCTCCTTGCGGATGTCGGAGGGGACGCGTTCGAGGGCCATGACCGCCACCGCGCCGGCCTCTTCGGCGATCCTGGCGTGCTCGGCGGTGACGACGTCCATGATCACCCCGCCCCTGAGCATCTGGGCGAGGCCTGATTTCACCGTCCAGGTGGCCTTGGAAGTGTCCTTTGGGTGTCCGTTCCCGTTGTGTGCCATCGGAAGCCCAATCGTACCGCTCCACCCCTAAAATCGGAACATGGGCGTCGTCGACGCGAACGTGCTCGTGCTCAACCTGGACTACCAGCCGTTGAACGTGTGCAACGTGCGCCGCGCGGTCGTCCTGCTCGACAAGCAGAAGGCCGTCGTGATCGAGCAGAACGGACACATCGTCACGAGCGAGCGAAGACAGCTCGTGACCCCCTCGGTCATCCGTCTCGCCTATCACATCAAGAGACCGAGACCCGTTCTGAAGATGACCCGCAAGGAAGTCCTCGTCCGCGACGATCACACCTGCCAGTACTGCGGCAAGCGCGGCCACGACCTCACGCTCGACCATGTGATCCCCAGGCATCGCGGCGGGCAGCACACCTGGGAGAACGTCGTCGCGGCGTGCAAGGGCTGCAATCACAAGAAGGGCGGCCGGACGCTGCAGGAATCGCACATGACGCTGGCCCGCCAGCCCTTCCGCCCGCCGTCCACGCCGAGCTATCTGTTCTCCAGCTACATCCGCGCCGGCGAGCGCANGTGGTTCAAGTTCCTCGGTGTCGAGGACTCCGCGGCCGCTTCGTAGCCGTTCTGGCATCCGGCATGCGTTCGATNTCCCGCCCGTGAAGCTCCTGTTCACCAAGCGCGGGTTCTCGCCGGTCGGCGGATCGGAGAGCCTCGCCTACCAGTTCGCCGTCCGCCTGGCCGCGCGGGGCCACGACGTCCGCGTCGTTTGCGCGTGGCCGGCTGAGAAGGAGGAGACCGCGTACCGCGGCGCGGCGTTCGACCCGATCGTCCACGACGACCACCGCGTGTTCGTCGACCAGGGCGTTCAGGTCGTGCAGGTCAAGCCGCGCGGCGGGATCCTCGGCAAGGCCGCCGACGCGACGACGCTCGTCGATCTCATGCGCGGCGAGCTCCTCGAGCGTTACGCCGAGGACCGCGATCTCATCCACAACGTCGGCCGCGAGTACCTCGACTCGAGCGTCGACGTCGCGGAAGAGCTGGACATCCCGCTCGTCCTCACGCCGCTCGCCCACCCCGGGCAGTTCCACGGGGGCGACACGGCCGCCGACTTCGGCCGCTACCGCCGCGCGAGCGCGATCACGACGATGACGGATTGGGAGCGCGACTGGTATGCGGCGCACGCGATCGACGCCGCACGCATCGTCACGACCGGCATGGGCCCCAACGCGACCGCGGGGGGCGACGCNGCAGGCTTCCGAGCGCGATANCGCATCCCGGACACGGCGCCGATCGTCCTCTATGTCGGACGCAAGGAGCGCTACAAGGGGTACATCCAGCTCCTCGACGCGACCGAGGCGGTGTGGCGCCGGTACCCGGACACGCGCTTCGTGTTCCTCGGGCTGCCCGGCTTCTACTCGACGTTCTTCGACGACTTCCGGCGCTACGCCGACGAGCGCGTCATCCACGCCGAGAACGCGACAGCACCGGACAAGGACGCGGCGCTGGAGGCGTGCTCGCTGTTCGCGATGCCGTCGCGCCACGAGACGTTCGGCCTTGGCTACCTCGAGGCGTGGCTGCACGGCAAGCCGGTCATCGGCGGGGACATCCCCGCGCTGCGCGAGGTCATCGACCACGACCANGACGGCNTCGTCGTGCGTCAGCGTGCCGCTGAGGTCGCGGCCGCGATCCTCCGGCTCCTCGACGATCCGGCGACCGCGGCGGCCATGGGCGAGCGCGGCCGGGCGAAGGTGGTCGAGCGCTGGAGCTGGGGCGCGGTGATCGACCGCGTCGAGGCGGCGCACGCCATCGCGACGGCCACCGAGCGGGAGACGACCGCCGCCTAGGCTCAACACGTGCGCGTCGTCATCGCGAAGAAGCTCCTCTCCGCGATCGGCGGCTCCGAGGCGCAGGCCCGCGCGCTCGCCTCCGCCCTGCGCGACCGCGGCCACACCCTCAGCCTGGTCGGCCTCCGGCCAGCCCATCGCCGCGCGGGGATCCCGAACCGCGTGTACGCGGCGCCGCCGGGCGACGTCACGATCGAGCAGGACGGGCTCACCTATCACTTCATCGCGAGCCCGGCCGCGCTGCTCGAGGGCACGTTGCCGCTCTCGTTCATCGGCGCGGGCCGTCTCGGGTCGGCGCTCGCCGGAGCCGACGTCGTGCACTGCATCGCGCGCGAGTGGGCCGGACCGTACGAGCGGGCCGCGCGCGAGGCGGGCGCGGCGTTCGTCGAGACGCCGCTCGTGCATCCGGGGCAGCCGTTCTCGGGCGACGGCGCGACCGACGTCGCGCGATACGGCCGCGACGACGCGGTGCTCGCGCTCACCGAGTGGGAGGCCGGCTGGTACCGCGCCCACGGCGTCGCGCGCGCGTTCGTCACGGGCGTCGGGCCGGTGATCGGCGACATCCCGGTGCGCGAGCCGGAGCCGGCGACGATCCTCTTCGTCGGCCGCAAGGAGCGGTACAAGGGCTACGACGCGCTCCGTGGCGCGGCGCGCCTGGTGTGGCACGAGCGTCCCGACGCGCGGTTCGAGGTCATCGGCCAGCGGCGATTCCTCGGCCCGGCGCCGCTCGCCGACGCACGCTGGTCCGAGCCGGGCGTCGTGAGCGAGGCGCGCAAGGCCTACGCGTACGCGCGCGCGACGATCTTCGCGATGCCATCGGATCACGAGACCTTCGGCCACACCTACCTCGAGGCGTGGTGCGCGGGACGCCCGGTCATCGCCGGAGACATCCCGCCGTTGCGCGAGGTCGTGCGTGACGGGATCGACGGGGTGCACGCCGCGAACGACCCGCGCGCGGTGGCCGACGCGATCCTCGAGCTGCTCGCTGATCCGGCGCGCGCGAGCGCGATGGGCGCCGCGGGACTGAAGCGCGTGCGGGAACGATTCACCTGGCCGGCCATCGCGGAGCGGACCGAAGCCGCNTACGAAGCCGCGCGGCTAGCATGACCTCGATGCGGGGAGTCATCGGCCAGCGCGCGATGCTCGGCGATCTCGGTGCGCGCGCGTCGCGCGGCGAGGTCGCCCAGGCCTACGGCCTGTTCGGGCCCCGATCGATCGGCAAGCGCACCGCCGCCGTGCGCCTCGCCCAGACGCTCAACTGCCTGGACCCGGACCGGCCGGCCGGTGGCTGCGGCGTCTGCGCGGCATGCGTGAAGATCGAGCGCGGCGTGCACCCGGACGTTCGCCTCGTCGAGCGCGCGGCCGACAAGAAGGACATCTCGATCGAGCAGATCCGCGAGATGCAGCAGGATCTGGCGCTCCGCCCGCTCGAGGGGCGCTCGCGGGTCGTGATCATCGACGACGGCGCCGAGCTCAACGAGTTCGCGCAGGACGCGCTCCTGAAGACCCTCGAGGAGCCGCCGGTCCACGCGGTGATGCTCCTCATCACCCTGTCGCCCGAGTCGCTCCGCGAGACCATCCGGTCGCGCCTGCGCCCGCTCGCGTTCCGGTTCGTGGCGACGGCCGAGATCGCGGCGGCCCTCGCCGGGCGCAAGGTGAAGGACGCCGAGCGCATCGCGTTGTCGGCCGGCGGACGGCCGGGGCTCGCGTTCCGGCTCGCTGCGGACGACGGCGGCGCGCGCACCATGCGCACGGCCCTCGAGACCGAGCTCTTCAAGCTCGTGTCGAGCGGGCTCACCGACCGCTTCGCGTGGGCCGCGGACCTCGCGGACGAGAGCGACCCGCGCAACGCTCAGAGGCGATCGACCTCCGGTTCGATCACTGGGCCGAGCTCATCCGCGACGCCGCGGTTCGCGCGCGCGGGCTCGCGGACGCGCCACTCCGCCCGAGCGCACGGCGCAGACCGCGAAGATCGCGGCGTCGAGCGACGCGCGGGATCTCGTGAACGCGGCGTTGCTCATCGAGAAGCTGCGACGCGACCTCGCGTGGAACGCGAATGCCCGGGCGATGCTCGAGCTCTTCGCGCTGAAGCTGCCGTACGTCGCGGGAGTCGCGGCATGAGTCGGGTCGTCCTCGGTGCGCGCTTCCAGACCGCTGGGCGGATGTACTTCTTCGAGCCGGGCCCGGTCGAGGACGTCGCGATCAACGAATGGGTCATCGTCCAGACCGAGCTCGGTCAGGACGCCGCCAAAGTGCAGATCCTCCCGACCGATTCGCCGCTCGTGCAGGTCGATCCGCCGCTCGGTCAGGTCCTGCGCAAGGCGACGGCGACCGACAAGTTCGAGCTCGCGAAGCACAAGCGGCGCGAGGCCGACTCGGCGCAGACCGCGAAGGAGATCGCGCACCGGCTCGGGCTCGACGTGAAGATCCTGGGCACCGACTGGCAGTTCGATGGCGGCAACGTCGTCGTCTTCTACTCGGCCGATTCGACCGGGCTCGATCTCTCGCCGTTCAGCGTCGAGCTCGCGGCGCAGCTCGGGACGCGCGTGGAGCTGCGGAAGCTCGGTGCGCGCGACGAGACAAAGGTCATGACCGGGGTCGGCACGTGCGGCCTCGAGCTCTGCTGCTCCTCCTGGCTCGACAAGTTCTCGAACATCTCCATCCGGATGGCGAAGGAGCAGGACCTTCCGCTGAACCAGAGCAAGCTCACGGGCGTCTGCGGGCGGCTCAAGTGCTGCCTCATCTACGAGCTCGAGACGTATCAGGAGGTGAAGGGCAAGCTGCCGAAGCTCGGCGACACCTTCCACATCCCGTCATGCGTCGGCGGCTCGTGCGGCACCGGGGGGTGCGCACAGGTCCAGGGCGTCTCGATGACCAAGGAGGCGATCACCGTCGGGATGATCGACGGCGGCCGGGCGACGATGACGGCCGAGGAGCTCGGCGTGACGTTCGACGCGGTGCCCGCGCACACGAAGGGCGTCGGCTCGTACGGCTCGGACGAGATCCCGCGTCAGGAGCGGCCGACGCCGGTCGCGGCACCCGGTGGCGGCCCGCGCAAGCGGCGCCGTCGCGGCGGACGCCGTCGCGGCGGACGTCCGGGAGGCCCCGGCCCGAGCTAGCGCACCCTCGCGACCACGAAGTCGGCGATCTCCCGCAGCGCCTCGCGTTCCGGACGGTCGGGCAGCGCCGCGAGCGCGGCAACCGCGTCATCGTGGAACGACAGGGCCTTCGTTCGCGCGCGTTCCACGCCGCCGGACTCGCGGATGATCCGCAGCAGGTCACGCATGTCGCCGGGACTCTTGCCCGGCGCGACGATGCGCGACGCGAGCGCCCGATCGTCGAGCTCGTCGACGGCGTAGATCATCGGCAGCGTCGCCATGCCCTCCGCGAGATCGCGCCCGACGATCTTGCCGAAGTCCTCCTCGTCGCCGGCGACGTCGAGCACGTCGTCGGTGATCTGGAAGGCGAGACCGAGATTCGTCCCGTAGGCGCCGAGCGCGGCCACGTGCTCGGGCTCCGCGTCGGCGAGCAGCGCGGCGCCCTGACAGCAGGCCGCGTACAGCGATGCGGTCTTGAGCTCGATGCGTTCCATGTATCTCGACTCGCTTGGCAACGTGCGCGTGCCGGTCACCTCGTTCAGCTCGCCGTCGCACAGCGCGAAGACGGTCTGAGCGACGATCGCGATGACCTCCGGCTTCGGCAGCACCGCCGCGAGGGAGTACGCCTTCGCGAAGAGGTAGTCGCCGACGATGAGCGCGACGTCGTTGTCCCACGTGGCGTTCACCGTGGGCACGTTCCGCCGGAGCTCGGCCTCGTCGACGATGTCGTCGTGCACGAGCGACGCGGTGTGCACGAGCTCGAGCGACTGCGCGAGGTTGAGCACGACCTCGGTGTCGCGGGACGGGCCGAAGCGCGCCGAGAGGAACACCAGGGTCGGGCGCAGGAGCTTGCCCGGCGAGCCGAACAGGTGCTGCACCGCGGCCGCGAACGTCGGATGGCCGCCGTTCCCGACCTGCAGGAGCCGCCGTTGGAGCTCGGCGAGCTCGGGTTCGACGGGCGCGTAGAAGGAGCGCTCCGCCCCCCTGGTCACCACGCGATGAGTCTAGGTTCGGATCAGGTCTTCTTCGGCGGCGGCGTCGGCTGCGGCTTGGGCGTGATGATCCCGGGCGGACTGGTCTGTCCGGGCTGCGGCGGCTGGGGTGAGGGCGCGCCGGGGCTGCCCGACGGTGAGCCGCTCGGCTTCGCGGCGTAGCCGCAGATGCTCCAGCTGAACCGGCCATAGCTGTACTGCCCGGCGTTGGCCGCGCCGGCCCACTTCGCGATGTCCCCCGCCCAGTCGCTGAACGGCACGGTGATCTTGTAGCAGCCGGGCAGGTACACGTCGCGGTCGTCGCTCGTCGGCTCGGTGCCCTGCACGTATTGCTCGGTCCAGCGGAAGCTCGACGGGCAGTTCGGTCCGGGCAGCTTGCCCGAGCCGTTGCCGCCGGTGAGCGCCGGGTTCACGCACACGACCTTGTCGACGATGCCGGCCGGCCGCTTGAAGTCGTCCGGCGGCAGCGAGCCGACGACCGTCTTCATGTAGTCGCGCCACAGGATGCCCGGGCCGAGGGCCGAGCTGATGCCGTTCATCTCGGAGTTGTCCGAGTTCCCCATCCAGATGGCGGTGAGGCGGGTCGGGGTGTAGCCGATCGCGAGCACGTCCTGGAGGTTGTCGGTCGTGCCGGTCTTGAGGGCCGCCGGCCGGCCGATCGAGGTGAACGGACCGAACACGAACGAGCCGTGCACCGGGTCGGTGTTGTCCTTCAGGATGTTCGTCATGACCCAGGCGTAGCGCTCGTCGATGACCTGCTTCGTCTCGGGCTTCGTGAAGTCCTTGGCCACCTTGCCGTCGCGGTCGATGATCTTGGAGATGAAGGTCGGCTCGATGCGCCGGCCGTAGTTGGCCACGACCTGGTACGCGCTCGCCATGTCGAGCAGCCGCATCTCGCCGGCGCCGATGCCGAAGCTGATGCCGAGCTTGGAGCGGTCCCAGTCCCGGTTGATGCCGAGCTGGTGGATCGTGTCGATGATCGCGTCCACGCCGACCATCCGGGTCACATTCAGCGCCGGCAGGTTGAGCGACTCGCGCAGTGCCTGCCGGATGGTGGTCGGGCCGTGCTGCTCCTTCGTCGCGTCCTTCGGCGAATACGACTTGCCGCTTCCGTCGGGCATGTTGAACTCGATGTCGTTCAGCACCGTCGAGGCGGTCATGCCGCCCTTCAGCATCCCGGTGAGGTAGGTGAACAGCTTGAACGTCGAGCCCGGCTGGCGGAGGCCGATGCCGGCGACGTCGTAGTCGCCCTGCACCTTCGGCGAGTGGTCGTAGTAGTCCTTGCTGCCGACGTAGGCCAGGATCTCGCCGGTCGTCGGATCCATCGTGATGAGCGCGGCATTGCCGACATTGGAGAACTTCAGCCCGTCGACGTGGTCCTTGACCTCCTTCTCGGCGAGCTGCTGCATGTTGAAGTCGAGGGTCGTGTAGACGCGGTAGCCGCCGCGGTACGCGGCCTTCTCGCCAAGGAGGTTGATGAGCTGCTCGCGCGCGCGGAACGTGAAGTGCGGCGCGTACAGCGAGGTCTTCGCCTGCGTCACCTTGATCGGCTCGGTCTTCGCCGTATCCGCCCGGTCCTGGGTGATGTACCCGTACTCGGCCATCGCGTCGAGAACGAGCGCGCGCCGCGCGGCAGCCGCGACCGGGTTCTGCACCGGATCGAACTCCGAGGGCGCCTGCGGCAGGCCGGCGAGCAGCGCCATCTGGCCCAGGGTCAGCTGGTTGAGGTCGGCGACGCCGAAGTACGTCTTCGCCGCGGCCTTCAGGCCGTACGACTGGTTGCCGTAGAAGATCTGCGAGAGGTACATCTCGAGGATCTCCTGCTTGCTGAACGTCCGGGTCGCCTCGACGGCGAGGATCGCCTCTTTGATCTTCCGCGTGATCGTCGGCTCGTCACCGAGCAGCCGCGTCTTGATGAGCTGCTGGGTGATCGTCGATCCACCCTGGCTCACGCCGCCGCGGGCCATGTTCACCTGGAAGGCGCGGACGATGCCGCCGACGTCGATGCCGGGGTTGCTCCAGAAGCTGTGGTCCTCGATGGCGATCGTCGCCTGCTGCATGAGCTCGGGGACCTCGTTCAGCTTCACCAGCTCGCGGCGCTCCTCCTCGAGCGTGTAGAGGAGGTGCTCGCCGGTCCGGTCGTAGATGTACGTCGACAGCGGGACNGGCACGGTCGCGAGCTCGTGGGCCGCCGGAAGGTCCGCGGCGAAGTAGCCGAAGAAGGCCGCCGCCGCGGTCCCGGCGAAGACGCCGAAGGTGATGAGGATGGCGGTAAGGACACCCGCGGTCGTGCCGAGCTTGCCGGCCGCGCCCGGGCGCCGGCTGAGCCGTCCGCGCCGGTGCGGCATGCGGTAGGCGCGGTACGAGCGGCCGGAAACGAACCCGTTCCTGCTGGGGGGTGCCATCGGCCGCACGCCGATGCACGGAGCGTGCCGAGGCTAACTAGGCGGGTGCTGTGCGACCGAGCAGTCGAGCGATGAGGCGCCTGAGGGGTCCCGGCTGCGGACGCGCGAGATCCGCGCGAAGACGGCGCTGGGTCTCGCGCGCATCGCCCTCCCACCGTTCGACGATCTCGCGGTCCGCGTCCTTCAGGGAATTCGCGGGACCGCGCCGCTCCATCGCCGATTCCGCGTCGGGCAACCGCTGGTAGAGGTCGGCGGCGAAGGCATGGGCCGCGGGCAGCCCGCGCGCGATGGTCGCTCCGTGGATCTGCCACTGGCCGTTCTCGAGCACGAAGGCCTGCTTCGTCTGGTCGAACATGGTCGTGAGCTCCAGGTTCGCGGCAAGCTCGCGGTCCACCGCGGCCACCGCGCGCTCGAGCTGTGCCTGCGCCTCGGCGGACCGTCCCATTNCNGNGGAGCCTAGCACGTGTATACGCCCACTGCGTCTTTTGTATACGTTGNCTGTATGATTGCGCCATGCCACGCTCGCCGTTCGTGAAGGCTCCCCTGCCCGCGGCGTACTTCCCGCTGGGCGGGCCGGTGCCGGCGGGCGACATCGTCGGGAGGGAGACCTACATCCGGCGCGCGGGCGCGCGCCTTGCCGACGGCACGCACATCCTCATCGCCGGCCCGCGGCGGATCGGCAAGACGTCGGTGATGCTCGAGATCCTCCGCCGGCTGCGGCGAAAGGGGGTCCACACCGCGTACGTCGACTGCATGGGCGCCACCGACCTGCGCGGGCTCGGCGAGCGCCTCGCCGATGCGGTCCTCGAGAACGTGTCGGGCGTCGAGCGGAGCTTCGAGCACGCGAAGGCGATCGCCGCGGGCATCCGTCCGACGGTGAAGATCCGGTACGAGCACCTCGAGCTCGCGCTCGAGCTCGCGCGCGAGAAGAACACCCAGCGGTTCTTCGACGGCGCGCTCGATCTCCCGCGCGCGCTCGCGGCGAAGACGGGCAAGCGCGTCATCGTGGCATTCGACGAGTTCCAGGCCGCCGGGCAGCTCGGGCCGCGCGTGTTCGACCTCATGCGCACGCGCTTCCAGGCGCAGCGCGCCGTGTCATACGCGTTCCTCGGCTCGGAGGAGGGCATCCTCGAGCAGCTGTTCAGCGGCAAAGGGCGCGCGTTCTACCGCTTCGCGCTGCCGCTCGACCTTGCCGACGCGGCGGGACACCGGTTCGGCATCGATCCCGACGACTGGTTGTCGTACATCGCGGAGAAGCTCGATCAGCGCAAGCTGCAGATCGGGGACGCGGAGGTCGACCGGATCCTCGACGCGACCGGCGGACACCCCCAGGACACGATGCAGGTCTGCGCCGCCCTGTACTACCTGATGCGCGACGCCGGCCTTCGCGTCGTGAGCGCCGACGCGATCGGCGTCGCGATCGAGCAGGCCCTTCGCGAGCTCGAACGGCCCTTCGCGCTGCATTGGACGGACCTCGGGAAGGGCAAGTACCTCCAGCAGGTGGCGAAGCGGATCGCCCACGGAGCGGTCCTGTACGCGAGCGACGGCGCGGGCGCGGTGCCGCGCGCCGAGGTCCTGCGCGCGCTCGCNGCGCTCCAGTCCCGCGGCCTCGTGACGCGCCTGGCTCGCGGGCGCTACGAGTTCGTCGAGCCGCTNTTCGGCGAGTACGTCCGGCGCCTCGACGAAGNTATCGTGACGGCGTGATCGATCAGCCNCTCGACCTGCGTCCGGGAACGGCCGTGCGCTACCGCGCCGCCGACAGCGACGAATGGCGCGAGGGCACCCTCGTCAAAGGATCCGCGAACGGCGAGGAGTGGCTGGTGAAGAANCGCTTCGGCAGGTACTGGCTGCACATCAGCCGGCTCCGCCCGGCCCTGGAGCTCGGCGAGCACTAGCGCGNGCCGGGCTCCCCCNTCGCGTGACGCACCCGCGAGAGGCCGGACCAGAGCTCGATCTCGCCGCGACCATGGCTACCGANCGTCTGGGAGATCTCGCCGGTATGCGACGCGTCGTGCGTGATCAGCCGCCAGATGATCGATTGGCGGGTATGGAGCTGGATCGCGCCGGCACGCTCGCGCTCGAACTCCACCGGGAGCATCTCGGGAGTCCACCGCCGGAGGCAGCCGTCGATGACGTCGAACGACGAGCGGAGCGCGCCNACGAGCTCGCCGGCGTCGCGCGGCCGCAACGGATCGTCCTCCCAGCCCGCGTCGGCGAGCGGATCGGTGAAGGGGGTCGACCCGGCACCGGGCTCCTTCAAGACGCCGCAGAGCCAGTACACCCGAGCGCCGGCCATATGCCCCGCGAGCGCCCAGATCGGCCACATTCGCGGCGCCGGCGTCCAGGCCAGCTCGTCGGCGGACAGCGAGCCGATGGTCTCGACGAGCCGGTCATTCAGCAGCCGCCACCCCGCGTAGAACGGCGCGACACTCGCGTTCACCGCTGCGACGATACGGCGAGCGGTACCCCCGCGCGGACTCGAACCGCGGCTTCAGGCTTCGGAGGCCTGCGCTCTATCCACTGAGCTACGGGGGCGCTCGGAGCGCGTCGCGGAATGCCCTGCTCCGACGCTGATTCTACCCTTGCGAGGTGAGCCACAACGCGCAGGAGCGCGACAAAGAGCTTTCCCTCATGCAGCATCTCGGCGAGCTGCGGAACCGCGTGATGGTGGCCTCGCTGGCGGTCCTCATCACGACGGTGATCGGCTTCACCTTCGCGAAGGACGTCATCCTCTGGCTCGAGCTGCCTGCCCATCTGGGCAAGCCGCTGCAGATCATCAGCCCGACCGAGGGCTTCACCACGTACATGCGGGTCGCGCTCTTCACCGGGATCGCGCTCGCGATGCCGGTGATCCTCTATGAGATCTACGCGTACGTCGACCCGGCGCTCCGGCCNGGAGAGCGCAAGTTCATCCTGCTGCTGGGCCCGTTCGTCCTCGCGCTGTTCGTCGGCGGGATGGCCTTCTGCTACTTCATCCTGCTGCCGAGCGCGATCCAATTCCTATTCACCTTCGGGTCGGATGTCTTCGAGGCCTCGCCGCGCGCGAGCGAGTACATCTCGTTCGTCACCACGTTCATCCTCGGCGTCGGCCTGGTGGCGGAGATGCCCGTGATCATCTTCGCGCTCACCCGGATCGGGCTCGTTTCACGCGACTGGCTCGCGAAGAGACGGGGCTACGTCCTGATCATCTGCTTCGTGATCGGCGCGATCATCACGCCGACGCCGGACCCGTTCAACCAGACGCTGGTCTCGGTCCCGATGTATCTCCTGTTCGAGGTCGGTCTGCTCCTCTCGCGGTTCGGCGGGCGGCGTCCAGCTCGTCTCGACGCCGTTTGAGCCCGGCCTCCGC
>JGI25616J43925_10000651_pt1 | contig 12705 bp, 8 predicted proteins | sample GraSoi2013_100cm_FD_43925 | JGI IMG/M metagenome (IMG submission 43925) | reverse complement strand
CTTTGGGTTGGGAATTTTAGCGGGCGAGATCGTTGCCACGCTGATGACCGCGCGCTACTTCGTGAAGCACGAAGTCACGGCCAAGGGTGCGCGCGTGCCTGTGTCCGGCTTCGGGCCGATCTTCCTGAGCACCGGCTCGGTGCTGCTGTTCTTTACGGGCGCCGGCGCCGGTTGGTGGTCGGTGGGTTGGGTTTGGCTTCTGGCCGTCATCGGGGTAGCCTGCGCATCCGTTTGGGGATGGAATACCTTGGAACCCGAACTGCAAAGTCGACTTAAGCGTATTCCAATCAAGCTCCTCGGGCTTTGACGAATCAGTAATATCCCCTTGATGTTGCCGAAGTATAGTTTGTAGCCATGCCTGATTCACCCGCTCCAGCCCGGACCCGCGTCGCCATCGTGCTCGTGAACTGGAACGGCTGGCGAGAATGCATCGAATGCATCGACTCCGTGCTGGCTCAAGCTCACCGGAATTTTCATCTCTTCATTGTGGACAACGACTCGCAGGATCAGTCGATTGAACGGATCATTGCGTGGTGTTCAGCGCCAGAGGCCGATTCGGATTGGCGCCGCCCACCCGGCGTCGATCGCCATACGGACCGGACCCCCCGCGGTGTCGTGCCGCATCGCGTAGTAAACCGTGTCGATCATGCTTTGCGATCAGCGATAGACGGCTGCATGGTCACTTTGATTCGATCCGGGGGCAACTTGGGGTTTGCGGGCGGCTGCAATGTCGGAATCACGGCGGCGGGATTAGACGAATTTGCCTATTTTTGGTTCCTGAATCCCGACACGGTGGTTCAGCATCGGGCATTGGTAGAGTTGATAGCTCGTGCGGAAAAGCAACACAGAATGGGGATCGTGGGTTCGACCCTGCTGTTCTACGACAGGCCCGACACGGTGTTTGCCCTGGGGGGCGGTCACCTCAATCGGCAGAATGGCACCGGCACGCACATTGGTGAGAAATCGCTGTTATCGGAGGTTCCGACCGACGGGTCTGGGGTGGAACGCGAATTGGACTGGGTGTGCGGCGCCTCGATGTTGGTATCGACATCGTTCATTCGCGAAATTGGCCTGATGCAGGAAGATTACTTTCTGTATTACGAAGAAGCCGATTGGGCGATGCGCGGCCTGGATCACTTTCGACTCGGGTTTGCGCCGAAAAGCGTGGTGTTTCACAAGTCCGGCGCCAACAGCAGCAAGATCATGCCATTGTTCACGGCCGGCTTTTACTATCGCAGCCGCCTGCGCTTCGTAAGCCGATTTTTGCCGGATCGCATGGCCGCCGCGAAGCGCCAGTTGTTCGTGGAAATGCTGCGCCACCTTGCCCGCGGACGGTGGACGTCGGCGCGACTGGTGGGTTCAACTCTGCTATGGACGCCGCGCACTTGAGTGCAGGTCGACAGGGCTTCCGAATTCTTACCATCGCGCCCGATCTTCAGGCGGGTGGCCTCCAACGCGTGGCGCGTAATTTCGCTCTCGGTTATCGCCGCTTCGGGGTCGAATCAGCCTATTTCGGCTATCGTGGGGGAGGCTCATTTACGCAACAACTCATTGACGCTGATGTAGAGGTATTTACCGGAACTTCTGATGAGATCGAGCAACGCGCCGCCTTGAAACGTGCACTCGATTGGAGACCCGATGTCGTCCATATTCATCGGGATGGATTCGGCGATGCGCGGCTCTCCGCCATGCTTCTGGCGGCCAAGGCATCAACCCGTCGCGGCACCGCGGCGCCTGTCGGAATTGTCGAGACCAATGTCTTCGGCCGAGTCGACTACAGCGCCGATCGCGGCTGCATCGACATTCACTATCTCATTTCGCGCTGGTGTCTCTGGAAATGGCAGCGGTGGTCGCGGATTCTCTCCCCGCAGCCCATTGGTATCGTCATGCCGAACCTGGTCATGCATACGGAGTTCTCTCATCCGCCTTCCGATGTTCGCCAAGCATTTCGGCAAGCGCATGGTATTCCGGCCGATGCGGTGGTCTTTGGGCGAGTTGGATCTCTGCTCGAACCGAAGTGGTCGCCCATTATTTTTGACGCGTTCTCGGCCTATGCGGCGACTCACGATCGGGCCTGGTTGTTGCTCGTCGGGATGCCCGCGGCGTTGCGCCCCGCACTGATGGCAGTGCCGGACGGCATACGTCAACGCGTGGTGCTGGTCGATTTCATGAACGATGACAGTGCGCTGAGCGGTATCTACGGCTCGATGGACGTGTTTCTTCACGCCGCGCGGATTGGCGAAAGCTTTGGCATGGTCTTGGCGGAAGCTTTGCTGTGCGGCGTACCCGTGATTACGCTCAGCACGCCGGACAAGGACAACAGCCAGATTGAGGTCGTGGGTCACGAGACGGGCGGCCTGGTGGTGGCCAATGTCGCCGGGATGCTCGAAGCTATGCATCGACTCGAGGATCCGGGATTACGGCGACGCTATGCCGATCAGGGCGCCTCGGAAATCGTCAGGAGATTCAGCGCCGAAGCATTGATACCTTCCGCTATCGACATTGCGCAACTCGTATCAGAAGGCCTGTCGCCTCCGCAACTTCAGCGGCGCCTCCTTGCGCGTCCGCAGCTATGTACTCACGTTTCGACCGAAGATATCGCTGCGCTCATGCGAGGTCGAATTGGCGAACACGGCCTCAAGACGCTCACTTTGATGAATCTGGTCTCAAATCCGTATCTCTACCGGGCCTATCGTCTGGCGACGGGCAAGCCGATATAAGGGCGCCGGCAGGGGAGCCACCGGCGGCATGGATCTCGCCGAAATTCCAATAGAATTCGGCGGCGAACGGAAATTCCCGAACTAGAACCGCTGTGAGGTCCGAAGCGGGCTCGTCTCGCGGACGAAAATCGCGTCCATCTGCAGCAGTACTCGGCTTGCCGGTCTGCGGTGTTGACCGCAAATGTCGTAAATTGCATAGCCCAATGCGCCCATTTCGGCCAGAACCTGGGCCGCGAGCGGTGCTCCGCGATTGTACTCGAGCAAGGACAGCTCCAGAACCATGACCTCGGTGGACCGAAGCGTCCGTTCGGAACCACGCAGCACCTCCAGTTCGTATCCCTGCACATCCAACTTGACCAAGAGCGGCCCGACGATCGCAGCTCTGGACGCTACGTCGTCGAGGGTTTGCATGTCCAGCGTGATAGGTGTGCGCGGGACGCTGGTTACTTCAGGCATGACCGAGGATCCCGTTTCCATGGAATAGAAGGTGACAGATTTCTGAGCGGTGGCGCCCAGCAAAGCTCGTTCGAACGAGACGGTAGGTCCGAGTCTCTTTTGGACAGCAGTTAGGTGCCCTTCTTTGTCGGGGTTGGCCTCGATCATGAGGGTCGGTACCGCCGGATATATCGTCTTCACTTCCTGAGTCCACCGGCCTTCGTAGGCGCCGACATCGATGATTGTGTTTGGCACGAACCCATTTCGTTTCAAGTTACCTATGCAGCCAAACATGGTTGGCATGCCCAACCGAAACCTTTCGTTGTCGACCATTCGTTGTATCGAGCTCGGTAAACAATCATAGAGAGTCTTCAATATCATTGATGCGTCAACCGTGTGAACCAGGAGGGGATCTCAACCATGATCATCGCTTCTGCGGAAGCGCGGCTTCGAACACTGCGCGGAACCGCGGCAATTCGGCAGTCGCGAGATGATTACTATCGGAAAACAGCGTGTGACCGTCCATTACGTAGTAGCAGCGGTCGGCAGGACATTGCACCTTGTCGGGACGCGCAAAGTCGATGTCATTTCGCGCCTCGAAATGCCGTATCAAGGACCCGAAGCGGCGCTCGAAATCGGAGGCAGGCAGGTAAGTGAGGCGATTGAGCTGATGGCCGAAGGCCAGCTCGCGGCTCAGGATCGAGGCGATGTCCCAACCGGGCTCGGCAACGGGACCCGTAAGGACGACTTGCTTGCCGTCGTGGTGCAGCCTATCAATGAGGTCATCCAACGCGCTCATTAGTGCCCGGTCATTTGTATTATCGACCGTTCGGCCGCTTGGATCGACCAAGTCGCCTGCGGCATGCCACCAATTCAACCCGATGATCACGGTGCGAGCGCGCGCAAGATTCGCGATTTCCGAAAGATTTCTTGCGGCGATCTCGATGCACTCTCGGTTGACGTTAGCCTGCACGGTTGGAAGGCAGCCATTGACCGGAACGAGCAAACCAGTCTGGCCGCGTGAGGCCAGAATCGACGCCCAAACCGGCTCATACATCTGAGCGTGCGAATTTCCCAACAGGATGACGTCGGCATCCGCGGGATTGCGGGATGGCAGATTCATTAGACACCCGCGCGAGGCCCCGAATGCCAGGTATTCCGATACGGGGCATCGATAATTAGTGCCAACGGCTTGGTTAATGACTGAAGCATCGGCGCTCAGCCGGCTCGGCAACCCGCGGGTCCCGAGCAGCGTACCCGCTGCGGTGGCCAGGATAATGACTCCGGCGCCCGCGGCGACGCGCACGGTATGAATTGGCATGTCCTTGCTGCGGAAGGGACGCTCGGCGAATCGCCAAGCACCGATTGCACAGCCCGTCATCAACGCCAGCGCCGCCAACTCTTCCGGAACCGTGAATGCTCGGACCAGATAGTATCGGCCGAATACGATGATCGGCCAGTGCCAAAGATAAAGCGAATACGAAATGAGTCCTATGAATACGATAGGGCGCCACTGGAGAACTCGATTTATCAACGGAGAGTCGTGCTGTCCCGCAAGGATTATCAGCGCGGTGCCAATGACTGCCGGCACCGCTACCGGAACATACCAGTACGAATCGAGCGGGCGGACCATTCCGACGGCGATCGCCAGTGCGCCGATCGACGCAAACAAGTTCGCCGCCGCGGCACGTGGGGCCAGGTGATGCGGCAGCAACGCCAGCAGCGCTCCCACTCCAAGCTCCCACGCGCGAGTCGGTAGCAGGAAGAACGCCGGCACGCTACCGCCCACGAATGCTGCGAAAATGTTTGCGGCCAAAGAAGCGAATGTAAGTGTTGCGACCGCGGATAGCGCGCGACGCGGCCACCAACGCGCCAAGAGGACCAGCACTATCGGGAAAAGTAGATAGAACTGTTCTTCTACACCGAGGGACCAAATGTGCAACAACGGCTTTTGCTCGGCGGCCTGCGAGAAATAATTGGTGTCGCGCCAGAAATAGAGGTTGGCCGAAAAGACAAGGGTTGCCAGAAGACTGCGGCTGTACCCCATGAGGTCGGAGGGGAGCAGCAGGGCCACCGAAGCCACCGTAGTAGCGACCAGCAGCAACAGCAGCGCGGGCATGATCCTGCGGATTCGGCGATTGTAGAAGCGGACGATGGAAAAGCGCCCTTGTTGCACCTCGTGCCAAATGATCGCTGTGATCAAATATCCCGAGAGCTCGAAAAACATGTCGACGCCCAAATATCCACCCGATAGGCCCTGCCTCGACAGATGGAAAAAGACGACCGACAGGACCGCGATGGCGCGCAGGCCGTCGATATCCGCTCGATACCCAATGGTATGCAAATCCGCGCTGCCACCGCTCTTCATATCCGCCAACTGGCTTCCAAAGGATCTCGGCGCGGCCTGTGTTCCTTTGCAGGCGTTATCTATGGTTCCGATCGAATTCCCAATTTTATGCATTCGTTAAACTTTTTCGCCCGCACTCGTAACGATGCGCAACGAGGCGCCGCAACGAGTAAATCACCCCAATGTGTGCTTTCCGTGACACGCTAAAAATCGTCGACGTCACGTTCCTGCAACACTAGCTCGGTATCTACATGGGCCGGCTCGGTCGCCATTGGCTGCTCGACGCGGGACTACCGGTCGCCTTGGAGGCGGCATCAATTTACTGGGCGTCGGAGAATTAATGGGATGTCAGTGAGTTCGTTTGATCGCAGCGCCACAATCGGCTTCGTTTGGCGCCTGTCCTGGGGTCCGATTCTCATCGCAGCCGCGGTCGTCGGGCTGAGCCTATGGCTCTTCTGGGACGGCCTGTGGATCCTGGGGACATGGTGGACCAGCGATCCCGAGTATAGCTACTGCATATTGATACCACCCGTTGCCGCGTTCCTGATCTGGCAGCAAAAAGACCGCCTGGAGCAAATACCGTTCGAAGGCAGTTGGCGGGGTGTGGGTCTGGTACTGCTCGGCGGCGGCCTGTTGCTATTGGGCCAGCTCGCGACCGTCTACACGCTAGTGCAATACGCGTACCTGGTGACGCTCTATGGGCTGGTATTGTCGTTCACCGGCCGGCCCGCCTTTCGTCTGCTTGCGGTCCCGATGTTGATCCTGGCCTTCATGATTCCACTGCCACAATTCCTTCTCTACAACCTGTCGACGAAGCTGCAGCTATTGTCCTCCGAATTGGGCGTGTGGTTCATGCGGTTGTTCGGCATCAGCGTCTTCGTCGAGGGCAATGTGATCGACCTCGGCGGCTATAAGTTGGAGGTGGCCGAAGCCTGCAATGGTCTGAGGTACTTGTTTCCGTTGATGACGCTCGGCTTCCTGATGGCCTATTTCTATAAGGGTGCCCTGTGGAAGCGAATCGTGCTGTTTCTGTCGAGTGTCCCGATAACCATCGTCATGAACAGTTGGCGTGTCGGCACGATCGGGCTCATGGTGGAGCATTGGGGCATCGGAATGGCCGAAGGCTTCTTGCACGAATTTCAGGGCTGGATGGTGTTCATGTTGAGTGCCGCCCTCTTGCTCGGGGAGATGGTGCTTCTGAATCGAATCGGCCAGGAGGCGGGCACCTGGCGGCAGTTGTTCGGCGTCGAGTTTCCGACACCGACCCCGCGCGGCGCGGCATTGCGCAAGCGACCGTTACCCCCGACATTCCTCGCCGCTGCGGGCGTGCTGCTGGCCTTCGTCTTCGTTGCGGTCCTGCTTCCGCGTCCCGCCGAGATCATTCCCGGACGCGCGAGCTTTGCTGAATTTCCGATGCATCTCGCCGGGTGGACGGGCCATCGCGGGTCCCTCGAGGGCATTTACCTCGATCAGCTCAAACTCGATGATTACTTGCTTGCCGATTATGTCAACGGCGACGGCCGCCAGATCAATTTGTACATGTCCTATTACAATTCGCAGCGCAAAGGCGACGCGGTGCATTCGCCGCGCGCTTGCTTGCCGGGCGGCGGTTGGCAGCTGCGCAATTTCGATCAACGCGAGATACCGGCCGTGCAGATCAACGGCCAGCCTCTGCGGGTCAACCGCACGCTGATCGAATTCGGAAACCAACGCCAGCTGGTGTACTACTGGTTTCAACAGCGCGGCCGCGTCGTTACCAACGAGTTTGCCGTGAAGTGGTATTTGTTCCGGGACGCCGTCACGCGGCATCGCACGGACGGAGCACTCGTCAGGCTCATCACTCCTATGCCGCCCGGCGCCAACGAGTCAGAGGCAGACCGCCGGCTGACCGAGTTCGCGTCCCACGTCGCGGCCGATCTTCCTCGCTACGTGCCGAATTAGCCGATGCAGTACGCGATGCCCTTCATCGTTGCCATGATCGTCGCGATGGCGTGGTTACCGCTGCTCGCGAAGGTGGCGGCCAAATGGGGCATCGTCGATCAGCCGGGCACGCGCAAGGTCCACTCCGCGCCCATTCCACGCGTCGGCGGACTCGCGATGGCAATCGGTGTATTCGTCGCCGCCTTGATTGCGATCGATCTGCAAGTCCAAGATCGTTGGTTCTTGGGCGCGGCTGCCGTGCTGGTAGCATTCGGTGCGCTGGATGACCGCTTTGATTTGGACTACCGGGTCAAGCTAATCGGTCAGTTATTGGCAGTGGTCATCGTCGTCATCGTGGGCGACGTCCACATTCGCGCCATTACCCTCGATGATCGGGTGATGTTGCCCGAGTGGGTTTCCGTGCCGCTCACGATCTTTTTTTTGGTCGGCATAACCAATGCCGTGAATTTGGCGGATGGCCTCGACGGTTTGGCCGGCGGCACCACGTTCCTGTGCTTGTGCGCGGTGGCCTTGTTATTGTCCAGTGTCGGAGACCAGAATGCCGGTACCGCGCTGTGCCTGGCCTTTGCGGGCGCCGTACTGGGTTTTCTGCGGTTCAATACCTATCCGGCGACCGTGTTCATGGGCGATGCCGGCAGTCAGCTGCTCGGATTTACGATCGGAGTCTTGAGCATTCGTGCGACCCAGAGTTTCGCGAGCCAGTTCAGCGCCGCCATTCCCATTTTATTGCTGGCCATACCCATTCTCGATACCTTGAGCGTAATGGCGCAGCGGATCGGCGAAGGCCGATCGCCATTCAGTCCCGATAAGAACCATATCCATCACAAGCTGTTGGCGCTCGGCTTCGGCCATCACGAAGCGGTGATGGTGATTTATTCGATGCAGGCGACGCTGTTCGTCGCCGCCTATTTTTTGAGGTTCGAATCGGATCTCACGATTCTCGCTTTCGTCACCACCTTCTTCGTGCTGTCGATTACCATAATGCAACTGGCCGCCCGCTCCGGGTGGCGGCTGCGCGACGCGAGCGGCGCCGCCGCAGCGTCCGCATTGTCGCGAATTCTTACGGTGCTCCAGCAACCGNAGTTGTTGCCGTGGTATTCCTACCTTGCGATCGTTCTTGCGCTGGCCGTCTATGCCGCGCTCATCGTTCTGGAAACGGATGCCGTCAGCAGCGATATACGCATTCTCATCCTCGCGTTATTCGCCGTGACGATCGGCCTTTTGGTGATCCTGCGGGCGGCCCCCCTGAGCGTCGTCGAGAAGGCCGCGCTCTACGTGACTGCGACTGTCCTCGTGTATCTCGACGCGGTGGCTTTGCCGGCGGACCGACTGGTGTCCATCCTTACCTGGGTCGCCATATCGATCGCAGCCATCGCCACGGCGGTGCGGTTGCGCTTGCACAACGATCGGCGCTTTCAGGTGACGCCGCTCGATCTGATCGTGTTGTTCATGGCTCTGATCGTGCCGAGTCTTCCGGGGACTTTCAATTTGCCGCACGGGGGTGTCATGGCGATCGTGAAACTCGTGATCTTGTTCTACGCCATCGAAGTGCTGGTCAGCCGGTCGGAAGGGCGCGCGGTTTGGGTGCGCATTGCAGTGGTATCCACCTTGGCCGGGCTCGCCGTCCGGCCTTTGATGTCGTTTTAGTCTGTGTCACGTGAACGTCATTTACTGTTCTTAGAATCGCGGTCCCTTCGATACACCGCGGTGATGGGATATGTCTGTCAGGGCCACGAAGAGCCGATTGTTGTTGTGCGCGACGTGTTTTGGCGCGCTGGCTCTTGCAGGTTGCGGAGGAGCGGAGGCACGCAAGGCTCGGCATCTGGAAAAGGGTCAGGCGTTTTTCGCAGCGAATAACTACGAGAAGGCGCGCGTCGAGTTCCGCAATGCGCTGCAAATCGCCCCCAACGACAGCGAAGCCCGCTACGAGAATGGGCTCGTCGATGAGAGATTGGGCAATCCGCGCGAGGCGGCGCAGTTTTATCAGGGCGCCATCGATGTCAATGCCGACAACGTACAGGCCCGCGTAGGTCTGGGTCGGCTGTATTTGTTTTCAGGCGCTCCTCAGAAAGCGCTCGACACGATCAACCCGAGTCTGCTCAAGCATCCGGAGGATGCCGGTCTGCTGACCGTACGTGCCGCGGCGCGCGTCCAACTCAAGGACTCCGAGGGTGCGCTTCAAGACGCGCAGCGTGCCGTGCAACTGGCGCCGACCAGCGAAGATGCCGCGGCAGTTCTTGCCGGAATCTACAGATCCAGAGAGGAGCCGGACAAAGCCCGGGGGCTCCTGGACGATTCCATCAAGCACATTCCGAATTCGGTCGACTTGCGCCTCGCCTTGGCACAGATATACGCGAGTCTCGGTCAAGAGCCGAAGGTCGAGGAATTGTTGATCGAATTGACGCGCCTGAAGCCGGCGGAAAAGGCCCACCGGCTGCGGTTGGCGCAGTACTACGTGCGTTTGAACCACATCGATGAAGCGGAACGGGTCTTGCGCGACTCCGTCAAGGCTCTGCCCGAGGAGCGCGACCTCAAGACCGGGCTGGTGGATTTTCTCGCGGTGAACCGAAGCCGCGATGTCGCCGCCAAGGAACTCGAGTCGATGATTGCGGCGGACCCGAAGGATTACGATCTGAAGCTCGCCCAGGCCCAGTTCTACAGCCAAGGCAAGGAAGACTCGACAGCGGAGTCCGTGTACGAACAGATCATCGCTCAGGCAGATTTGGCTCCTGCGGGAATCACAGCGCGCAATCGATTGGCGGTGCTAAAAATTCAAAGGAAGGACCTTCCCGGAGCCGAAAAACTGCTCGCGGAGGTGCTGGCGAAGAATCCCCGCGACAATGACGCCCTCATCTTGCGCGGCAATCTGGCACTGGCCAAAGAGGATCCGAAGGCGGCAATCGTTGATTTGCGCGCGGTGCTGCGCGATCAGCCGAATGCCGTCGGCGTGATGCGCTCGCTGGCCCGGGCGCACCTTGCGAATGGTGAACCGGCATTGGCTGAGGAGACCATGCGCCGCGCGGTCGATGCCAATCCGAAAGATGCCGGCGCCCGCCTGGATCTCGCGCAGTTGCTTGCGCAGCTGGGCAAGCCCGAGCAGGCCAAGCCGGTGATCGATGAGCTGGTCAAGCAACACCCCGATAACGTGACGGCGCTCGAGACCCAGTTCAAAGTCGCGGCAGCCACCAAGGACAATGCGTCGGCGAAGTCATCGGCCGACGCCCTGGTCGCTCTGCAACCCAAACTGGCGTTGGGGTACTTCTACCAGGGCGCGGTGGCCGAATCGGACAAGCGGCCGGAAGACGCCGTGCATCTTTATTCCAAGGCGCTCGAGGTGCAGCCGGAGGCGGCTGAACCTCTGCAGGCGCTCGTTCGCCTTCTGGTTGCATCGAATCGCGCACCGGAGGCCCTCAAACGCTTGGACGAGGTAATCGCGCGTTTCCCTGCGCTGCCGCTTGCCGCCAATTTGAAAGGCGAGGCACTGCTGGCGACTCAGCACCCGGCCGACGCGGAGCGGGCATTCAAGACCGCCATCGAGCGCGCGCCGAACTGGTGGATTCCCTATCAGGGACTGTCGACGGCCGAGTCGACCCAGGGAGACTCCGCGGGTGCGATGGCTACGTTGCAATCTGGTATTTCCAAGGTCCAAGATCCGAGCAGCCTGCAACTCGAACTCGCCGGCTTGTACGAGCGCTCAGGCAAGCCGGAGGATGCGATCCGCATGTACGAGGCCGTGCAGCGCAAGGATCCCCATTCGGATTTGGTCGCCAATAATTTGGCGATGCTGCTGATCACCTACAGGAAAGATCAGCCGAGCTTGGATCGTGCCAAGGAATTGTCGGCGCGCTTCGCGACGTCGGCCAACATGGCCTTTCTCGACACCTACGGCTGGGTGCTCTATAAGCGCGGCGAAGCCGCGGCAGCCGTTGCGGCGCTGCAGGCCGCCTCGGCCAAGATGCCCGACTCCCCGATTCCTCTCTACCATCTCGGAATGGCACAGACCTCGGCCGGCCAGGCCGACGCGGCGCGAGACAGCCTTAGCCGCTCGCTGAAGTCGGGCAAGAATTTCGCGGGAATGGACGAGGCAAAAGCGACTTTGGAGAAACTTGTCAAATTGACGGCCGCTAATGCAGCGCCAAGGACGTAGGTGGCTCATGCGTAGCGTGCTGCTCAAATTGCTGTTGTCCGTGGCCGCCATTGCGCCGCTCCTGGCGGGGTCGGCGCGGGCCGACGTGCTGTTGGACGAGACGAAACTGATTGGCTTGCCTACCGTTGCACAACCATCGGAGCATGCGTTCACGGCGACCGCGGCGGAAGCGTTGACGGTCACCCTGACCGACATCCAAGTGCCGGCGCCATTCGTTTCTTTGCAAGTTGCCGTGACGCTGGGTGATAGTTTGGTCGGCTCCGCCAAAGTCGATCCCACGAGCCATGCTGCAACTCTGTCCATTCCCGCGGGCGTCGGCGATTACGTGGTACGGGTCATCGGCACACCCGATGCGACCCAGGGCATCGGCAGCTTCGGCGCATGCGTGACGCGGGATGCGGATACGATGCCGCGAACATGCGTGGCCGCCTATTCGTTCTCCGGCAATATTCAAACTCCGTCGACGCCGTCGACGACGCCGTCGTCGGCTCTGAATACGAACTTTACCTCGACGACGGCCGGTACTTACACGGTCACTGTCACCGATGACGCCTTCCCTGTGGCGCTGCAGTCAATTTCGGGAGGTATCGCTCAGGGCAGCACGCCGGTCACCAGTTTGGCTGCAGGAACGCCGCGGCAGCCGTTGCGGCGCTGCAGACCGCCTCGGCCAAGATCCCCGACTCTCCGGTTCTTCTCTACCACCTCGGTATGGCACAGGCCTCAGCCGGCCAGGCCGACGCGGCGCGAGACAGCCTTAGCCGCTCGCTGAAGTCGGGCAAGAATTTCGCGGGAATGGACGAGGCGAAGGCGACCTTGGAGAAGCTTGCCAAATTGACGGCCGCCAATGCAGCGCCAAGGACATAGGTGGCTCATGCGTAGCGTGCTGCTCAAATTGGTGTTGTCCGCGGCCGCTATTGCGCCGCTCCTGGCTGGGCCGGCGCGGGCCGACGTGCTTTTGGACGAGACGAAACTGATTGGGCTACCCACCGTTGCACAACCATCGGAGCATGCGTTCACGGCGACCGCGGCGGAAGCGTTGACGGTCACCGTAACCGACTTCCAAGCGCCGGCGGCATTCGTTTCTGCGCAAGTTGCCGTGACGCTGGGTGATAGCT
>JGI25616J43925_10000648_pt1 | contig 12743 bp, 14 predicted proteins | sample GraSoi2013_100cm_FD_43925 | JGI IMG/M metagenome (IMG submission 43925) | reverse complement strand
CGCCCGGTGTTGGCGGCGGGTGGCGAGGCGATCGATCAGTTTTCGAGAAGCCGCCGCGGTGGCGGCTCCCTAGCATGAGGGTCGTCCCCATCAAATCTCGGAGAGGAGTGCGGAACGATGGCTGAGAGAAAACTTGCAAAGAAGGGCACGCGGAAGCCCGCGACTCGCGCCAGCGTTACCCCCAAGGCGTCCAAGGGCAAAGGGTTCACGGACGAGGAAAAAGGCGCGATGAGGCAGCGCATCAAAGAGCTGCAGGCGGCCAAAGACAGCGTCGAGGGGGACGGCATCGTGCTCGCGAAGATCGCCACGATGGCGACACCGGATCGCGCAATGGGAAAGCGGCTCCACGCGATCATCAAAGCCAGCGCGCCAGGCCTGACGCCGAAACTCTGGTACGGGATGCCCGCGTATGCCAGGGACGGCAAGATCGTCTGCTTCTTCCAAGACGCAAAGAAGTTCAAAACGAGGTACGCGACGCTCGGCTTCAGCGACGCGGCGCACCTCGACGAAGGCGGCCTGTGGCCGGTCGCTTTCGCGCTTAAGACCTTGACTGCCACCGAAGAGGCAAGGATCGGCGCGCTCGTGAAGAAAGCGCTGAGCTGAGGACGACTTGCTTAAGCGCGCTCGCCGAGGTCGCCGAGCCAGCAAACATCCGCTGCGAGTCTGCCTTTAAGGACGGTCGATATGCAATGTCCCGGTTGCATTTCATGGCTGGCGGCGCTAAGATGCAACCATGAAGTTGCATAACTCCACTGACCGCATCGAGAAGGAGATCGTTCTGCGCGCACCCCGCTCGCGTGTCTGGCGCGCGCTTGCCAACGCCGAAGAGTTCGGCGCCTGGTTCGGCATGAAGCTTGAAGGTACGTTCGCACCAGGCGGTCGTGCCCATGGCCAGATCGCGCTGCCCGGCCATGGGAACGTGACCATCGAGATCGCCATCGAGCGGATGGATCCCGAGAGCCGGATGGCGTATCGCTGGCATCCATACGCCGTCGAATCCGACGTGGACTATTCGAGCGAGCCCACCACGCTGGTCGAGTTTCAACTCGAGGAAGTCGCGGAGGGGACCCGGCTCACCGTGGTCGAGTCAGGCTTCGATCGCATACCGGCGGCAAGGCGTGCTGAAGCACTTCGTATGAACGACGCGGGGTGGGCTGAGGAGCTGGAGAACATCGCGCGATATGTCGCTTCATAGCGCGGGCTGGCGCGAGGTCTCTCGCGCTGCACCGGTGTTTGCGGCGCTCGGTGATGAAACCCGGCTGGCGCTGGTCGCACGACTGAGCTCCGAGGGCCCTCTCTCGATTACCCGGCTGACCGCTGGATCTGCTGTTACGCGGCAGGCCGTTACCAAGCACCTGGACGTGCTCGCCACGGCTGGGCTCGTCTCGGATGTGCGGCGTGGCCGCGAGCGCATCTGGGAGCTCGAGCTGGAAAAAATGGAAGCGGCGCGAACCTATCTCCAGCACGTCTCGAAGCGATGGGACGAAGCGCTCGACCGTCTGAAGCGATTCGTCGAGGAATGAAGGAAGGAACCATGCTTTTGAACAACAAAGTCGCAATCGCGCGAACGAGCACTCCGACAGCCGCGACGGCAGCCGCGCTGACGGCGACGCTCGGGCTCGCCGCCGCGTCCTGGGTCGTCGCGATCCGGCAGATGAGCGGAATGGACATGGGCGTTGCGACCCAGCTTGGTTCGTTCGCGTTCTTTGTCGCCCTGTGGGTGGCAATGATGGCAGCGATGATGCTGCCGGGCGCGGCTCCGGCAGTCTTACGAAGCGCTCATGCCCGCGGTGTGCGCACAGTGCCGCTGTTCGTCGGGTCGTACCTTGCCGTCTGGACACTCGTCGGCGTCGCCGTGTATGCGCTGTACCGGCCGCACGGTCCCTTCGCCGCCGGTGCGCTTGTAATCGCGGCCGGTGTCTACGAGCTCACGCCGCTCAAGCGGCACTTCCGCCGGCGCTGCCGCGAGAGCGTCGGCTCTGGATTCGAGTTCGGGCTCTGTTGCGTCGGCTCGAGCCTCGGACTGATGCTGATGTTGGTGGCGCTCAGCGTCATGAGCGTCACCTGGATGGCTGTGGTCGCGGTCCTCGTCCTGGCCCAGAAGCTCCTACCCGCGAAAGCCGCCGTCGATTTGCCGCTGGCGCTGGCGATCGTCGGACTTGGACTTCTTATCGTCATCGCGCCCTCGTCGGTTCCCGGGCTCACGCCACCGATGTCATACGTCGTCGATGCTGCGGCCCACGTCAACCTGTTGTAACGAAAAAGGATAGAAAGAATGACCGACCACAAGATCGGAACGCGTGAAGAGTGGCTTGCCGCCCGGCTGGAGCTGCTCGAGGCCGAGAAGGCGCTGACGCGGCGTGGCGACGAGCTGGCGCAGCGGCGGCAGGAGCTGCCCTGGGTTCGAATCGACAAGGAGTACCGCTTCGAGACAGATGAGGGCACAGCGTCCCTCGCCGATCTCTTCCGAGGACGCTCGCAGCTCCTCATCTATCACTTCATGTTCGGGCCCGACTACACGGCAGGGTGTCCGTCCTGCTCCGCTATCGCGGACGGCTTCGACGGTTCCGTCGTCCACTTGGCGAACCACGACGTCACGCTCTACGCGGTGTCGCGGGCTCCGCTCGCGAAACTGCAGACGTACAAGCAGCGGATGGGCTGGGGCTTCCCCTGGGCGTCTTCTTTCGGCAGCGACTTCAACTACGACTTCCATGTGGCGCACACCAAGGACGAGTGGCAGTCGGGTGCCGTCGATTACAACTTCCGCTCTGTGGACTTACGGCTGCCGGAGGGCCGCGATGAAAATCCGTTCATCGCCGAGCTCACGTCGAGTGTTGGAACGGACTGGCCGACGTACAGGAGAGAAGGGCCCGGCGTGAGCGCCTTCGCGCTCGAGGATGGCGTTGTCTACCACACCTACTCGGCTTACGAGCGCGGGATTGACGTCCTCTGGGGCATGTACCAGTGGCTCGACCGCGCGCCGCTCGGACGCCAGGACACCGGCTTGTGGTGGCGCCGCCACGACGAGTACGACGACACGAGCGACTGAATTTCAAACGGCGGTGGCTCGTGCCTGGAGACCTAAGTTGGCCGGCTACCCGATCTAACCCGTGCTCCCTCCGAACGCTCCCTCGACTGATTGATGTGATGGAGCATCGCCGCCTCGGCGCCATCGGCGTCGCGGGCTCGGATCGAAGCAAGAATCCTCTCATGCTCGATTACCGTGGCGGCAGCGATTGCCATCGTGTAAGACCGGTGATACAGACGGTAAAGACGCAGGTGCGAGCGCAAGCGCCGTAGGGTGTCGCTCAGCAGGCCGTTGCCGGACGTGCCCGCAATCGCCTCGTGGAATCGGGCGTCCTGCAGTGGAAAGTCGCGGAAGTCGTGATACGTGCCTCCGTCGGAACCCGCACTGGCGCTGACCATTCGGCGCATTTCGTCGACCTCGCGATCGAGCACGCCCAAGACCTTATCGTCGCGACGCTCGGCAGCGCGGCGGGCCGCGAAAGGCTCGAGCAGCCGGCGCACGTCGTAGAGGTCGTTGAAGGTCTTGGTGTCCAGCATCGGAGTCACGGAATAGCCGCGGAGCGGCTCTTTGACAACCAGGCCATCCATCTCGAGCCGGGCAAGCGCCTCCCGCACCGGTGTGGGCGAGACATTCAGCTGGCGCGCAACCAGGTCGATGTTGACCCGCGCGCCGGCCTCGATGTGCTGGTCCATGACCAGCTCCATGACGGCCTCGTAGACGCTGTCGGTCAGTGTCTGACGGGAGGGCGGGACAGGTAGGGCTCTCTCGCTCATTTCCGGCTGAGGTCGAAGACCTCCTCCATTGGAGCCCACCACTCGCCTGCTCTGGCTTCAGGCGCCGGCTGCTGGAAGCCACGCATCAGCTCATCCCATTCCCGGTAGCGTGCGTCCTCTGCCAGCTTTGGGAAGTCGCGCTCCGGAGAGAATCCATCGACCGCCTCCATGTACATGAACAGCCGGCGACCAAGAAGATAGATCCTCATCTCTGCGATGCCGATCGCTCTCAGGCGGGCAATCACCTCCGGCCACGCGTCGCGATGGTATTGGCGGTAGCGGTCGACGATCCCTTCGTCATCCTTGAGCATCAGCGTCATCCCATAGGTTTGCAATTCGACTCCCTTCAACTGAGCTGGGCCATGATGGCCTCGCTCATCTCGTCATATTTGTGGGTGTTTGGCATCTCGCCGACGATCGCGTGGTTCCGCATCACGAGAATCCGGTCGGACAGTCGTATCACCTCGGGCATATCGCTGGAGATCAGCAGGATTGACCTGCCGTTGGCGGCAAGGTCCCAGATGAGCTCATGCAGCGCGTTCTTGGTCTTGATGTCGATTCCCACGGTGGGTTCGTCGATGATCAGAATCTCGGCTTTGGCGGCGAGCCACTTGGCGATGCTGACCTTCTGCTGGTTGCCGCCCGAGAGCGTCCCCACCGATTGCCCAAGTGACTGCGCCTTCACGTCGAGCTGGCGGATGGACGGAAGGATCGCCGCATCCTCGGCCGAGCGCCTGATCCACTGGCCGAGCGTGCGAAGGCGCCGCCAGATCGTGATCGATGTGTTCGCTCGGACCGAGTGCAGAAGGATGAGCCCTTCTTGCTTGCGGTCCTCGCTTACGTACCCGATGCGGTGCTTCTCGAGTGCTTCGCGGAAGCCGTTGATCCGGGTTTTCACGCCACGAACCCGCACCTCGCCGCCGGTCACCTTGATCTCCCCNACCAGCGTCTTGGCGAGCTTCGAGCGCCCGGCTCCGACCAGACCGTAAAGACCCAGCACCTCGCCCTTTCGAAGCACGAGGCTGAGCGCGGCGTCTCCCCCCTCGGTGGTCAGCCCCACCACCTCCAGCACAGGCTCGCCCGGATCGGGTTTGGGCGGCAGCTCGGCAATCACCTCGGCCCTTCCGATCATGTGGGTGACGAGCTGGTCTCGATCCAGCGTTGCCACATCGACCTCGGTGGCTACGTTCCGTCCATCCCGGAGCACCGTAACTCGATCGCACAGCTCGAACACCTCTTCCAGCTTGTGGCTCACGAAGACNAGCGCCACGTTCCGCCGGCGCAGGTCGCCGAGAATCCGAAAGAGATAACCCACCTCGTGCGGCGTGATGGCGGCGGTGGGTTCGTCCATTAAGAGAATGCGGGCCTGCAACGAGAGCGCCTTGGCGATCTCGACCAGCTGCATCTGCGCCACACTCAGGTCCGCCACGGGCGTCGCCGGCGCAGCGTCGAGTCCCACCATCTCGATCCACGGCATTGCGAGGCGGTTGATCGCGGTGTGGTCGACGAGCTGCAAACCGCGGGTCGGGATGCGCTCCAGCAGGATGTTCTCCGCAACCGTGAACTGCGGGATGAGGTTGCGCTCCTGGTGCACGACGCTGATCCCGGCGGCGAGAGCCGAATGCGGCGAGGCAAAGCGCACCGGGCTGCCGAGGAGCCGGATCTCGCCCTCGTCAGGCTGATATACGCCCGTCAGGATTTTGATCAGCGTGCTCTTGCCGGCCCCGTTCTCGCCGAGCAGCGCGTGGATCTCGCCCGCGCGGAGGCGGAGCGACACGTTGTCGAGGGCGACCACTCCCGGGAACTGCTTGCGGATGCCGGAAACCTCGAGCCGTACCTCGGGCGTGACGGAATTCGGCTCGGCGCTCATAGGCTGCTCCGAACGCTGCGCGCGTTGCTCGGCGAGATCCTGAGGAGCGCCCTGATCTCACTCAGACGCGTTCGTCCAAGAACGACCGCACCGAGGATCAGCGCGCCGATGAGGAACTGGACCCAGAAAGGNTCCGCGCTGACGAGCACGAGCCCGTCGTCGATCAGCGAGATCAGGACCATCGCCAGCACGGTGCCNAGGATGGGTGCGGTCCCGCCCGAGAGCGCGGCGCCGCCGATGATCGGACCGGCGAAGGACGGAAGCACCCACGTCGCGCCAATGGTCGGCTGACCCTGTCCCAGCTGGGCCATCAGCATCGTGCCGGCCACCGCGGCGAAAAAGCCCGAGATCGCATGAGCTGTCAAGGTCGCCCGGCGGATCGGCAGACCTGAGAGGCGCGCCGCGAGGGGGTTACCGCCGACGGCCAGGAGCTGCCTGCCGAGCACGACTTGAGAGAGGAAGGCCGCGAGCAGAAGGGTGAGCACGATGGTCACCACGGCCATGACCGGAAACGGGCCGACGCGTGCCTGGCCGAAGGAGCTGATCTCGCCGGGGATGTGATAGAAGGGCGTCGCGTGCGTGACGCCGAGGTTGATGCCCGCAAAGACGTACGAAGTTCCAAGGGTCAGCACGAAGCTGTTGATCTTGGTCCAGTAGACGAGCAGGCCGTTGACGACGCCGCATACGATGCCAAGCAAGAGCCCGGCCGCGAGCGCAACCAACACCGGGGCGCCGTAGCGGACCATGAGCCCCGACTCGATGATCGCCACCAGCCCTCCGATCGAGCCGATCGAAAGATTCATCTGCCCCAGCGACAGCACGATCATCTGAGCCAGCGCGACCAAAAGCAGGATCGAGAGATCCCGGCCGGTGACGAAGAGGTTGTAAGTCGAGAGGAACTGTGGCCTGGCGACCGAGAGGACGACCATACCCACGAGATCGATGAGGAGCAGTCCGAGGGCCACGCCGGGAGCCAGGCCACGCAGACGCAGCATCACGGAGCCGCACCTCCCGCCACTCGGGTAACCCTGTCCAGCACCACGGCCAGCAGCAGGACCACGCCGAGAAAGACTGTGATCCAGAAATTGTCGATGCCCACGAGCAGCAGCCCGTTGGAGATAGTCGCCAGCAGCACCCCGCCGACGATGGTTCCGGGCACCGAGACGAGGCCGCCCGAGAGCAGCGTCCCACCGATGGCGGGCGCGACGAACGAAGCAAGAAGCCAGTCGCTGCCCAGGCTGGGCGAGGCGGTGTGGTCGGCGGAGATCGCCATCAGCCCCGCGGTCGCAGCCAGCGCTCCTGAGAGACCATGGGTCAGCAGCACGACGCGATCGACGGACAATCCCGACATGCGGGCCGCCCGCCGGTTGGCCCCGACCGCAAGCATTTCCCTGCCCAGGCTGAGGTTGCGGTAGAGGAAGAAGAGGGCCACGCCAACCGCGAGCATCACCAGCACCAGGTTCGAGACCGGCAGGCCGGCAACCTCGGTCTCCGAGAAACTCGTGAAGGAATCGGGCAGCCGGCTGAAGGGATCCGAATGGGTGAGGATCAGCATCGCCCCAGTGATCAGGCTTGCCGTGGCAAGGGTGACGATGAAGCTGTTGATTCGAGTCCAGGTGATCAGCAGCGCGTTGCCAAATCCCAGCACTGTGCCGGCGGCCAGCGCAAACAGCACCGCGACCTCGGGCGGCAGACCTAGGACCTGCATGGTCCACCCGGCGACCATCCCGGTCGCGCCGCCAATTGCGCCGACGGCGAGGTTGAGGTCTCCGATTGACAACGCCACCATCTGGGCAAAGCCGATCGTGATCTGGATGGCCGCGAACCGCAGCAGCGAGAAGAGGTTGAAGTCGGACGTGAAGCCGGACGCCGCCACCGAGAAATAGACCCACAAGCCGGCGGTGACGATGAGCAGCGCGAGCAGAGCGACCTGCCGGAGGAGCGCGCCGCCGGTCAAGCGGCCCGCGCTAACTGATCCGAAGGTTTGCGATCGCGTCACGGTCCCAGTCGATGCCGACCCCGGGCGACTCCGGCGCCACGGCGCGTCCGTCCACGATCTCGATCTCCGAACGGGTGATCTGCCTCAGCTGCGGGATGTACTCCAGGTAGATGGCGTTTGGCACAGCTGCGGCAAGACTGACATGAAGCTCCATCAAAAAGTGAGGCGCCACCTTGACGTTGAAAGCCTCGGCGAGGTGCGCGACCTTCAGCCATGGAGTGATGCCGCCGAGACGGGCGGCGTCGGGCTGCAGGATGCCGGCGGCGCCCGCCGCCAGGTATTCGCGGAAATGGCTGAGGGAATAGATGCTCTCCCCCACCGCGATCGGGATACTGGTCGCTGCCGCCAGCTGGACGTGACCGCCGAGGTCCTCGGCCGGGAGCGGTTCCTCCAGCCAGTAGAGGTCGAGGTCTTCGAAAAGGTGCGCTCGCCGCTTGGCCTCCGCATAGGTCATCGACTGGTTGGCGTCGACCATGATGTCGAAAGCCGGCCCGACCGCTTCGCGGACCGCNGACAGCCGCTCGAGGTCCTCCTGCGGACGGGGCTTGCCGATCTTCAGCTTCACCCCGGGCCAACCCTGGTGCTTCGACGCGAGGGCGCCGTCGACCAGCTCCTTGGTNGAGAGATGAAGCCAGCCGCCCTCGGTGTCGTAGAGCGGAACCGTGGGGCGCGCGCCACCTGCCAGGCGCCAGAGCGGCTGGCCGAGGGTCTTTCCGCGCACGTCCCAAAGGGCGATGTCCACGGCGGCGAGGGCGAGGCTGGTGATCGCCCCGACCGCTGTTCCGTGAGTGGCCCAGAAGAGCTTCTGCCAGATGGCTTCGATCTGGTTCGCATCCTGGCCGGCCAGCAGGGGGACCAGGTCGTGCCGAAGCATTTCGAGCACGGCCCGCCCCCCAGTTCCAATCGTGTACGCGTAGCCGGTGCCAACCACGCCGTCGGTAGTCTCGATGTCGACGAAGATCGTCTCCTGCTTCGTGAAGCTCTGGATCGCGTCGGTGCGAGGTCGTTCTGGAATCAGGTCGACGAGGTAGGTGTCGATTCGCCGGATTGGCGTTTTGAGCGAGTCGTTGGACGTGGTGGCCTGTCGCACTAGCAGGAAAGGTACTTGTCCTTGAAGGTGGAGACGATTCCCTTGGTCAGCGTCTTGAAGTCGTTCGTGTAAGTCGCGGCCTTGTCGGGGCTGATCACGAGCGTTCCGGAGTCGATGAAGTACGGCGCGCCGCTCTTCTTCTTGCAGCCCTGGTGGATCTGGTTGATGGCGTACGCGGCGATGTAAGCCTGGCCGTACGGGTTCTGGCCCATCGTCCCGGTGAGGAAGCCGTCCTTCACGGCCTGCAGCACGACGGGATCGTCATCGATGCCGACCATCTTGATTCTCTTGTCACCCAGGGTCCGCAGCGCCTTGGCCGCAGCGACCGTGGGGTTGTAGGCGCTGGTCACGATGCCGGTGATGTCCTTGTGGGTCGCGAGCGCCTGGTTGATGGCGGTGTCAGCGATCTGTGCGTCCTTGTCGATGTCGGTGATGGTGATCAGGGTCACGGCGCCGTTGGTTTCGGCCACTGCCTTCTTCACTGCGTCAACGCGCAGAACGGTGTTCGGGTCGGTCAGAAGTCCAGTGCCGTGGAGCAGGACGCCCTTGCCGCCCATGGCCGCAATCGTGGCCTTCGCGCCGGTGTAGGCCGAATTACCTACGTCGGTCGCGATACAGAAGGTGGTCTTGGTCGGTTCGGCTACGCAGCCGCCGACCGCGATCACGGGGTAGTTCTTACCGGCGAGCTGGGCGACGATACCGTTGGCCGCGTTGCCGTCGGTCGGGAAGATGCCGAAGCCGTCGTAGCCCTTCGCCGCAAGGCTGGTCAGCAGCTGGTTCTGGAGGTCCTGCTTCCAGTCGGTCGGAACCTCGAACGTACCCTTCGTGAGACTGAAGTCAGCCTTCGCGTCCACGATCGCTTGCCGCATGGGCTCGAAGTAGGGATGCGGACCCCCGGGGACGATGGCCACCGCGGCGTTGGTCTTGGCCGTGCCGCCGGAGGTGGTCCCTCCGCACGCGGCCACGACCAGCACCGAGGCGATGGCCAATGATCGGGCCAAAGCTCTACGTGTCATCCGGCTTCCTCCTTGTCTGAGCAGCACGAAATTGGACTCCATTCCTCGTGTCAATGAGTAGGATCGGGCGGATGCTATAGGAAATAGGATGTTGGGTCAAGGCCCCGATTGAGTCCTGTGGCCGGCGCGGAACGGGGACGAGAGGGCTTTTGGACGCCATCACGTTGTCGGGCCGAGAGACTTCGACTGCCTCGCTGCATCTTGAATCCCCGGCCCAAGGGCCACTTCCTGTTGGAATGCGATATTCGCTATCGGCCACTCACACGACCATGAACACGGTTAATTCCAACGGCGATTCCGTACTGACCGCTACGCGCTCTAAGCGTGACGGAAGCTGGGCCGGGCGCACCCGGCCCAGAAAAGTCGCCACTCGAACGCGGGCGGTGAGGTTCGGCGAGCCGGCGTCTAGAGGTTGGTCGTCAGCTGAGCGCCGTCCGGCAAAAGAAAGCTGCCGGCGACAACGAGCTCGCTGGTCCCGCGGTTGAACGCCTGCATCGTCTGACCGGGCGTCTCAGCGAAGCTGTCTCCGACTTTGTAGGTCTTCTCGATTCCATCCAGGTTCAGCGTGACCTCCCCCTGGAGGACGGTGATGAGGCCCGGTCCGCCGTGGCGGTGCTTTGGCGTCTGAGATCCCGGTGCGAAGACGAGGATCTGTTGGACCACGCTGTAACCGCCACTTAGGTTCTGCGAGTCAAGGGTGAAGGTGTATAGCGTTTTGTTCGGGATCGCTGGAGCTGGCGATCCGGCGACCGGCAGGGTCGCCTTCGCGCCATGCGGTACCGGGTACGCGACCACTGTCATCGCGTCTACCGAGCCCATGTTGACGGCCTGAACGGGTTGGTTGAGTGGCTCCTGGATCACTTCACCAGCCGACGACACCTTGTCGCCAGTGGGCGTTTTGAGGGTGATCTGGCCCTGCATCACTGTGGCCAGGAACGCGGTCGGGTGTTTGTGGACGGTGCTGGCCGCCCCTGGAGCGAAATAGAGGATTGACTGGACGAGGTCGATTTGAGAGGCAGCTGTCTGCCCTGGCAGCGTGCTCTTGTATTTGACCACCGGGCCCGGCGGGGTCGACGGCTTCGCGGGCGCGTTGGCCACGGCTCCGCCACAAGCAGCAACCAGCGCGGTGGCGACGAGCAGTGAAACGATGACTCTGTTCATTCGGCGATTCCTCCTAACTTGAGACGCCGCGCCCAAGGCTCGGCTGTGGGTTTCGACGCTAGGCAGGCTGGTGACCGCCGTCATTTGTAGAAATACCGGGATCGGTACCGGAATCTGGTACCGGTTTTTCAGCCTCGGCTGAGACTCGTTGCTATGCTCCACGGGAATCCTTGGTGGTAGTTCCCAATCTCACTCGCCGCGAGCGCGAGGTGGCGATCCTTGTCGCTCAGGGACTGACGAACCGGGAGATTGCGACCCGGCTCTTCATCTCGGAGCGCACCGCGGAAAGCCACGTCGAGCAGATCCGGGGCAAGCTAGGGGTGCACTCCCGCGTTCAGATCGCCAACTGGGTCGCGGCGGAATCGCCACGCGACCCAGGGTCCGGGTCGGCAGTACCTAAGTCATCTGCACGGAGCAAATCATCGGCTCGCCTCCCACGGCGCTTAGCCTTCGCGATTATTTCGGGTGCGGTCGCTACAGCGCTCCTTGTGGGCATCGCGCTCGTCTTTACCTGGCTGTCGATACCGACGCCAACTGGGCCGCAACCCGTGACCGTGGCGGGCACGGGCGCGCGCGCCTTTTCAGGTGACGGAGGACCGGCTGCAACCTCATCGCTCGTGCGTCCGCTCGCACTCGCCATCGGACCGGCCGGGGAAATCTACATCGCGGAAGGCAATCGGATTCGCGAGGTCAAAAAGGATGGGAGGATTGCCACCCTCGCGGGCACCGGCACAGCCGGTTACGGCGGAGACGGAGGCCCGGGTGGACAGGCGCACCTGTACATGCCTCAAGGCTTGGCCGTCGACAGCACCGGCAACGTCTACATCGCCGACACTCTCAACAATCGGGTCCGGCGAGTGGACGTCGTTGGCACAATCACGACTGTCGCTGGCACTGGCGAAGCTGGCTATGCGGGCGATGGGAATCCCGCCAGAGAAGCCAGACTGAATCTTCCAACCGGCCTCGCAATCGGCTTCGGCGACACGCTCTTCATCGCCGACACTGGCAACAATGTCATTCGTCACATCGGGCCGGGCGGCGCCATCCACACGGTCGCTGGGACTGGCGAGGCTGGGTACCGTGGGGACCCAGGCGATGCCCTCGACGCGGTTCTCCACGCTCCCGGGGGCATCGCTTTTGACGGCCAAGGCAACCTCTACATCGCCGACACCCTGAACCAGCGCGTCCGCCGCGTCGACGTCAACGGAAAGATCGGGGCCGTCGCCGGCACGGGCGCGACCGGCTACCAGGGCGGCGTGCGCGCGGCCAGGTACACGGAGTTGAACCTGGCCACCAATCCTCTTGAAGGAATCGGACAGGGCCTGGCTGTGGATTCACGCGGAAATGTCTTCATCGCCGACGCGCTGAACCACCGAGTCAGGCGCATCGACATGATGGGCACAATCACCACGATCGCGCAGTTGACAACGCCGCTTGGCGTAGCCGTCGATGCTCGAGGCCTCGTTTATGTCGCCGATGCCGACGGCAACCGGGTCAGCCGCATCGGGTGATTCAGGAACCCGGTGGCTGCTGAAGCGGCACCTCAAAGTCTTTACCGGCCGCCGTGGTGATGAATTCGAGGAACGTCGCCTGACCCGGGCCAGCATTCGTCTCCTGGAGCGCGATATCTGGGAGAACCGCGAGACCCTCGCCGGCGCCCAGCGTGACCGGGGGCTGGTGGGCTCTTTTGATTGTCAGGGAACCTGTGAGTACATAGAGGGCAGCGAGGCCACCGAACCGGTGTGCTCCGGCGGTTCCGAGCGGGGTCAGCGTGACTTGACGGAGGACCTGCGAGTAGGCCACCTG
>JGI25616J43925_10000645_pt1 | contig 12769 bp, 9 predicted proteins | sample GraSoi2013_100cm_FD_43925 | JGI IMG/M metagenome (IMG submission 43925) | reverse complement strand
CGAAAAATGTGCCGGGCCGCAGATGATGATCTTGCCGCCTTCCACCAGGTCGATGCGCGCTTGGCCGGACTTGACGCGGACATCGCTGCCGCTACGGAGGATTGTTTTCGCGTGGCCGTGCTCGAATTCCATCCTCATCGAGCCGGAAACGAGAATATCTTCGCCATCGATTGCGCCGACGGTGTCGAAGGACGGCTCATCGGGGCGTGCGCAGACAGGGACAGTGAGCGCAGCACAAGAGAGAAGGGAAACGGCGGCGAACGCAACTTTACGGCGCACGAAATGAGTTGACTTGAACAGCGTCGGCACTCAGCGATACTCCCTCGGTCACTTATGCGGAAAGACTCGCCTATACTATACGTCGGCTGCTCGGCAGCCGCACGTGAAGATGATGACGACACAGGACGCAGCCCACGGGGGAGCGCCAGTACCGCAGCCCGAACAGGCACAGGAACCGCCGGCCACGCACTACGATACGCGGCTGCCGGAGCTGCCGTGGTCGCGTCGCGTGCAGATTCCGTTGATTGCGGGAGCGGTGTACAGCGTGATTCGCACGCTGGGCCCAACGCTTCGCTACGAAGTGCTGGGTTGGCAGCACGCCGAGAGGGTATACGCGTCCGGGAGGCGTTGCATTTGGGCATTCTGGCACCGGATTATCATTCCGATTGTGTGGTGGCATCGAAATCANGGCACGGTGGTGATGAACACCACAGCCTTCGATGGGCAATGGACGCGCAAAGTAATCGAGCGGCTGGGATTTGGGACCGCGCAGGGAAGTTCCTCGCGTGGAGGACTGCGAGGACTGGCAGTGATGGCCAGGCGGCTGGAAGAGGGGCTCGATTGCGCGTTCACCATTGATGGGCCGCGAGGGCCGCGCTACGTTGCGAAGCCCGGCCCGGTGATGCTGGCGCGCAAGACGGGCTGCCCGGTGATGGTGTTTCACATCGGCGTGGACCGCGGCAAGACGTTTCAGAAAACCTGGGACCATTTTTTGCTGCCCATGCCCTTTGCGCGCACGGTGATTCTGTTCGCGCCGCCGATTTACGTGCCTTCGAATGCAGATCAAGGAATGCTGGAAGCCAAACACGCGGAGATGCAGAGAGAGCTCGAACGGGTACGGGACATCGCGGAAAATTGGTTCTCGCTTAGCGAGGCGGAGCGGGAGAACCATCGGAAGGAATTCGCACGGTAAGCAGGCGGCGCCAGCGTCTCGCCACGAGTCTGAATTGCGAGTGAAATGCCAGCAAGATGTGGCACAACAAATTAATTTCCGGTGCGCTCGCCGAGCTTGACGGGGATATCCATTTTCTTGCCGCCGCGATAGACGGTGACGTTGACCGCATCTCCAGGGCGTTTGCGGTTCAAGATCACGTTCAAATCGAATTGATTGCTCACCTTTTGGCCGTCGATTGCGACGATGACGTCGCCGCCGATGGCGATGCGGCGCATGCCGGCTAGGGCAACGCGGTCGCCGCCGTGCAGACCTGCGGCAGCGGCGGGGCCGCCGCGGGTCACAGTTTCAATCAGCAAACCTTCTTGAACGGGCAAGTCCAAAGCCTCAGCGAGCCATCCGGTCACGGGAAGCGTCTCGACGCCCAGAAGGGCGCGGTGGACGCGGCCATCGGTCATGAGATCGTGCGCGATAGCTTTGGCGGTGTTGATGGGAATGGCGAAACCGATGCCTGCGGTGGTGCCAGTGGGCGTGTAGATCGCCGAATTGATGCCGATAGCTTCGCCATGACTATTGATGAGCGGGCCGCCGGAATTGCCGCGGTTGATCGCGGCGTCGGTCTGGATGGCTTCATCAATGAAGGTGCTTTGGCTGGTCTGGACCGTGCGGCCGATGGCGCTGACGACGCCGGTCGTGAGCGTGCTTTGGAATCCGAAAGGATTGCCGATGGCCAGAACTTTCTGCCCGACTTGCAGCGCGCTGGAATCGCCTAGCGGAAGAGCGGCGAGCTGCTTACCCTTCGAATCAATCTTGACGAGAGCAACATCATTGCGCTGATCGGCGCCGATGAATTTCGCCGGGTAGCGGGACTGGTCACCGAGAACGACCTCGATGGATTGAGCTTCCTGCACGACGTGGAAATTCGTGAGAATGTAACCACGGGGATCGATGACGAAGCCGGAACCAGCACCCTCGACGGGGACCGGGTCCATGAAGAAATCGTATTCGGTAGCTTTGGTAAGTATGTTGGCGACGGCGGGCGATGCCTGGCGGTAGATGCGGACGTTGAGAACTTCCTCTTCGGTGAGAGCGGCGTCGCGGGCCGCGACATCTCTCGCTAAGCCGGCGTTGGAACCGCCGAGGGGCACGGCTTCCACTTTCTCCGGCTGGCGCGGCGCGAAGCGCGCGCCGACCCAGTAGGCGCCGAGGATGAGGATTAGGGCGGCGAGGATAAGGCGAGAGCTGTTGGTTGATTTTGCGGCGTTCATGTTGGTCGTCCTTACGATTCTACTCGCTAACCATACTATAAGAAAAAATCGCCGGCGTTCATTGCATCTGGTTGAGACAAGCGCTCAAGGAGAAATTCCTCGCCTATGCCCGCCGCCGCGGGCTCGGGGCGACAGTCCTAGGAGGAGGCCGCTTTTCGACGAAGTCTTGCAGCCAGGGCTTCGACCTGACGGCGGGTTTCTTCGAGCGAGCCGGAACAGTCAATTTTCTCGGTCGCATAACGCAATTTTTCGGCCACGGAAAGTTGCATGGCTATGCGGCGGCGCGCCTCGTCTTCACTGAGTCCGCGAGCGCGGAGGCGTTCGAACTGCTGCTCTGGTTTGCTCCAAGCGACAACGAGGCCGTCGAGCTTCTTGTGTATGCCGGCCTCGATGATCAACGCCGCTTCGACGAAGGCAGCGTCGCGAATGCCGTTGCGCTCCCATTCCTCGAATTGACGAAGCAGCGCAGCTTCGACACGCGGGTGGACAATGGCGTTGAGGCGATCGAGCTTGGCGCGATCCGCGAAGACAATTGCGGCGAGCTTGGCGCGGTCGACGCGGCCATCTGCGCCGATGATGGAAGGGCCGAATTCGCGGGTAACTTCGTCGTAGGCGGCCTGGCCGGGTTCGATCAATTTGTGCGCAAGGGCATCGGCGTCGAGGACGGGGAAGCCNAACTCACGGAGCAACGCAGCAACAGCGCTCTTGCCGCTGGCGATGCCGCCGGTGAGGCCAAGTCGGAGCATGGTGATGGATTATCGCGCAATGGCCGTCGTTTGAGCTGTGGAATCTTTGGGTGACGTGCGGCGCAGCCGGGCTGCCTTCACGGTGTTGTTCATGAGCATGGCGATGGTCATCGGGCCGACGCCGCCGGGGACGGGAGTAAGGGCGCCGGCGATGTTTACAGCCTCGGGATGAACGTCGCCGACGAGGGCGAAGCCCTTGGCGCGGAATTTCTCGAAGCGCTCCGGGGAGCTGCGGAAAATGCGCGCGGCCTCGGCGGCGTCGGTGACGCGGTTGATGCCGACGTCAATGACGGCGGCGCCGGGGCGGATCCATTCGGCTTCCACGTAGGCGGCTTTGCCCATGGCGGCAACCAGGATATCGGCGCGGCGCACAGCGCCCGGCAGATCGCGCGTCTTCGAATGGCAAACAGTGACCGTAGCATTGGCATGCATGAGCAGGAGGGCCATGGGCTTGCCGACAATGTCGCTGCGGCCGAGGACCACGGCATTCGCGCCTTCGATCGGTATGTTGCTGCGGCGGAGAATTTCCATACAGCCGGCCGGCGTGCAAGCGACGAGGCCGGGACGCCCGCTCACGAGGCGGCCGAGATTGACGGGGTGGAACCCGTCGACATCTTTTGCGGGATCAACGGCTTCGAGGACGCGCTTGGCGTCGACCTGGGGCGGTAGCGGAAGCTGGACGAGGATGCCGTCAACCTTGTTATCGCGATTCAGATCCTGGACCAATGCGAGCACTTCGTCGGTCGTGACGGATGCGGGTGGCGTGTGCAGCCAGCTCGCCAGGCCGAGTTGCCCGCTTGCCGCGATTTTGCCTTTGACGTAGAGCTGTGAGGCAGGGTTTTCGCCAACCAGAACTGCGGCGAGTCCGGGGCGAATGCCAGAGAGATCCAGGCTCGCAATTTCTTCTCTGAGTTCCGCGAATACCTCATCACGAATTTTTGTTCCGTCGAGGATGCGCGCGGGCATGGCGAAATCATAGCATAAGGGAAATGCGCGACTGGTGACTCGGGAAAACAAGCGGCCGGGATTTATCGCTAGTGGTTGCGTAAATGTTCTGTTAGCATCCCGCTGATTTGGCCGAGGAGGTTCAAATGGCGACCGTCAAGCGGATCGGCCCCGGATCGGCGTTCAAAGTGGGGTTGGCTTTGTATGGGCTCGTGGGCCTAATCTTAGGATTGATTTTTGGGCTGATGTCCATGCTGAAAGGGGCTCTTGCGCTCCCTGCCCAGGCAGGCGCGTTCCGAATGTTCTTCGGGGTGGGGGCCATAATTATCTTGCCGCTGTGCTATGGCATTGCCGGCGGCATCGTCGCTGCGATCAGCGCAGCCTTCTACAATCTCATCGCGGGCTGGGTGGGCGGCCTGGAAGTGGACATCAGTTAGTTCCACAGCTTCACCATCGACACAGATCCGACCGGGCCAAAAGCACACCGTCCATCGCCTCTTACTGGCAGGCAGAGCGCCAATCGGCAGCAAGCTTCTATAAGCTTCTAGTAGATGTCGTACTGCTCCCAGTGGAGCGTGGCGTCGGACTGAATGATGATGTGCTTGTGCGAGGTCTGCTCGAGCTCGTCAATGAGCATGGACTCGCGGGTCTTGAGCGCCTTGGCGATTTCCGGGTGCACTCGGAGCGTAAGGTTCGGGCCTTCGTGGTCCGCGGTGGCCATCTTCCTTGCTTCCGCTTGAATCTCGTAGCAGAGGGTCGGAATGGATTTAACCATTCCAGACCCGGTGCAATACGGGCACGGCTGGCACAGGACGCGTTCGAGCGCCTGCTTGGTGCGCTTGCGGGTGATGCAGACGAGGCCGAACTCGTTAAACGAGAGGGCCTTTGAGGGCGCCTTGTCCTCTTCGAGGGCCTGCTGCAGCGCGGACAATACCTTCTCGCGGTTGCGGCGCTCTTCCATGTCGATGAAGTCCACCACGATGATGCCGCCTAGGTCGCGCAATCGAATCTGCCTGACGATTTCTTTCACGGCTTCGAGGTTGGTTTTGACGATGGTGTCTTCAAGGCGCGTGGAGCCCTTGCCGACAAACTTGCCGGTGTTGACGTCGATGGCCACGAGCGCTTCCGTGTGGTTGATGACGATATAGCCGCCGGACTTGAGCCAGACTTTCGGGCGCAGCGCCTTATCGAGCTCATGCTGAATGCCGAACTCTTCGAAGATGGGCGTTTCCTTGGTGTAGAGCTTGACGCGGTTGACCAGCTTCGGCTGGAAGCGGCTGACGAATTCGACGACCTTGCCGTACTCCTCTTCACTGTCAATCCAAATGGCGGTGAAATCGTCGCTGACATAATCGCGGAGCATACGTTCGACGAGATCGAGATCCCGGTGAAGCAGCGCGGGGGCTTTGCGCTCCTCGCTCTTCTGCTTGATTTCGTTCCAAGTTTTGCCAAGGAACTCGATATCAGTCCGGATTTCGTCATCCGTGGCGCCTCCGGCTGCGGTACGCACGATGAAGCCACCGGGATAGCTGCCGCGGGCTTCGCCAACAAGGCGGCGAAGGCGCGAGCGATTTTCGGCGGAAGCGATTTTGCGCGAGACGCCGATGTGATCGACTGTCGGCATATAGACGAGGAAGCGCCCCGGCAGGGCGACGTGACTCGTGATGCGCGCGCCCTTCTTGCCGAGAGGCTCCTTGGCGATCTGAATGACGATGTCCTGGCCGGCCTTCAGCATTTCAGAAATAAGCTGCGGACGGCGAGACGCGCCCGCATGCCCGCCTTGATAACCCCGGTCTTGCCTCGGGCCGCCGGGGCCATGACGTTCGAAACGAGGACGTCCCCCGCGCTGATTGGGACGCCCGCCAGGGCCGCGATCGCGGCCACTGCGGAAGGGCCGCTGGAAACGCGAGCGCGGGTTGCCGCCGATGCGTGCGGAATCGCGCGGGAAATCTTCACGCGGAGCCGACGGACCGCCGATGTGGGGCGCGCGCGTCTCTCCGGGGAGAAGTGTGACCTCATCTCCGGCGGTGGCCGCTTCCGAGGCGGATTCGCTGGCCGTCGCTTCAATTACTTCGGCTTCGCGATGTCCGTGCTCGCCATCGGGTGCGGCTTCTTCACGGCCAGTTTCTACGTGCTCGCCGGAGGCCACGGCATGCTCCGCGCTCTCATGTGCGGCGTCGGCTTCAGCCTCGGCGAGATCGGCCGCGTGCCGCTCCTCGACTTCCTCTGTTTCCTCCTCGGAGAGCTCCGAAGGTTCCGCGGAAAGAATTTCTTCCCCTTCCTCGGGCTCTTCTTCGGATTCGTCGTCAAATTCGGCGCCTCCGACGACGGCATCTGCGTCCGCGTGGTCTTGGGTTTCTTCGTGTTTGGCTTCGACCAAATCGGAGGCGAGTGCATTGACCTGGTCTTCGCTCAGGTCGGCGCCATTGCGGGGATGTCCCGACTCTGAGGTTTCNATTTGCGNNGTGGNTGCTTCCGGAACTTCTTCCCTCACGGAAGACGAGGCATCTTCGGCAGGCGTGGCAGCGGCCGACGCTTCGGAGCTGGCATCGGCGAGTACCCAGCGCGGAAGGCCGCCGGACGACCGGCGGGAAAGATTTGGGCTGCCCGGCAGGCTGCCAGGAGCAATGGTGGCCGCGCGAGGCGTGATCTCTTCCGCTTCTGTCTGAATCTCGCGAGACTCGCGTTCTGCAAGTACTGGAGCGGGCGTGGGCGCTGCGGCCGGCTTGCCGCGATATTTTGCGAGCGATTCGCCCGGGAGAAGAATCGGCTCTTCCCCTGTGCCAACAGGGGCTGAAGGGCCACCGTGGCGGGGGCCTTCTGAGCGCCTATTATCGTAGCCGCGGGGCTGCTGCCCGCGATTGTCGTAACCCCGCGATTCGCCACCGCGAGACTCTCCGCCCTGGGGCGAAGCATATTTCGAGGGAGGCAGGTTACGCCCACCTGGCCCCGGGCGGCGTCCACCACCACCCCGGCGTCCACCACGGCGGCTCCAGCGTCCTCCCCGGCCCCGGCTAGGGTCACCGCCGCGATCGCCGCCACGCTCGAAATTTTGGCCGCTGCGCTCGCCCCGCGGTGCGTAGTTCTGTGTGGGATTGTAATGCGGCGCGAAATTTTGCGGCGCCGAGGCATTGGTTTCTGGCTGGGGCTCTTCACCAGCTTCTGCCTGAGTTTGCGCGCGCGGCTGGTCCGGCTGTGCCTCCGGATGTTCCGGACCGGCGCCATGCGTTTCTTCCGGCAGCTCGCGCCCCTCCTGGTGTGCTTCATCGTGAAGCAATTCTTCGTGGGAGGGTTCACCGTGATGCTCGCTCGCGCGAGCGATGGATTCTCCCGGCAAAATCTCGGCGGCGGAGCCTGCCTCGGCCGATAGAGGGGCCGAGGCGCTGTGGGGCTGTTCGCTCGGATGACCTTGATCGTAATCTTCGAGATTTTCGAAGACGTCGCTGACGTAGAGGAACGCGTCGCCATCCAAACCGATGTCAACGAAGGCGGATTGCATGCCCGGCAGGACGCGAGTGACTTTGCCTTTGTAAATGCTGCCGACGAGGGCGAATTCCTTTTCGCGCTCGATGTAGATTTCGACTAACTGACCTTCTTCGAGAATCGCGACCCGCCGTTCGTGGGAGGCCGCGGAGATAACCAATTCTTTCGACATGAAAACTCCTTGTCATGTGCGACCCCGATTTGATCGGGGTCGACGGGACGCATCGCCGCGAGCTTCTGCCCGTCGGAGGTCCGCAATAGCGCAGCCGGTCCCGGCGATGCCGGAACACACGTGGGCCACACTTGTATCGGGGTGGCTTTGCGTTCGAAGCCAGAGGGAAGAAAATTCCTCAGTCTATCGAGGCTGGGCCGTAGCCGGAAGCTTCCCGGGTTGACGGCGGACGGTGCTGTCCTCACTCTTGAAATCCTAAATATTCTGCCCGGCGAGGCCTGACTAAATTCAGGGACATCGCTCGGGGCTGGCGGCTGGCTCAGTTCACGAAGCGGCGAAGCCGGACATTCATGACCAGACCAATCGCCAGGAAAACAAACAGCGTGGCCGAACCCCCGTAACTCATCAACGGCAACGGGATGCCGGTTACCGGCATAGCGCCGATGACCATGGCCACGTTCACCAAGACATGGAAACCCAGCGCTGCAGCCACGCCCATGACCAGAAACATTCCCGCGCGATCCTTCGCGCGCTGTGCATTCTGCACCAAGCGTAGCAGCAAAGCCATATACAGCCCTAAGGCGAGCAGCACGCCTTTGAATCCCTGTTCTTCCGCCCACGCCGACATGATGAAATCGGAATAACGGACCGGAATGTAACCCAGTTGATTCTGGCTGCCGTTGCCGAACCCTTTCCCCCAGAATCCCCCGGAGCCCACGGCGATCTTGGATTGCAGTAGCTGGTAGCCGGACCCCTTCGCGTCGTCTTCTGGGTGCAGGAAGGAGGTAATTCTATCCCGCTGGTACGCCTTCAGGATATGTCGGCTCACAGGTGGATAGAAAACACTCCCCACCAACAAGATTCCAGCCAGCGAAATAATCGCTGCGTGTTGCCACTGCAAGCCTGCCAGAAAAGCCCCAACCACAAGCATGGGAACGAGCACAAGCGCTGTTCCCAAATCGGGCTGCTTCAAAATCAATCCTAAGGGCAAGCCCACCACGAGTCCCGCCTTGATCAAATCCTGGAGGGAAAGCTCATCCGTGCGCACTTCGGCAAAGAAGCGCGCCAGCACTACGATTATAATCAATTTCACCAATTCTGACACCTGAAGAAATTCGCCGAGGACGGGGATCCAGCGTTTGGCCCCAAAGCGCGTATGCCCCACGAGCAGCACGGCGATNAGCGCGACGATGCCGACAAGATANAGGATTGGAGCTTGATCCAGAATAAGGTGGTAGTCCACCCGCGAGAACACAAACATCAGTATGGCGCCAACGACGATCCATCGGACCTGCTTCATGTGCATCCCGGCAAGCCCGCTGCCGTGCGTGGCGGAGTAGATTTCGATCACGCCAAGGGCGCAAATGGTTGCGAGAATGGCCAGCAGCCACCAGTCNTAATCGCGTGTTCCGGGCGCGTCCTTCATCACTCGTTCCGATTTTCCCCCGGGTTGCGTCTCGCCGTTTCGTCTTCCTTGAGCGCAGGGACACGGGGCGCGATCAGCGCCGCCGCTCTTGCGCTACCGGAACCCGGTTTCGCGCTCTCCGCCGTGAATTGACCCTCAGTCTTCTTCGCCTTCTTGTCGTAATAAGCCTTGATGACGTCGCGCACCACCGGCCCAGCCGCTTCGCCGCCATGCTTTCCGCTTTCCTGTACCAACACGGCGATAACGATCTCAGGGTTGCGCCGCGGCGCGTAACCCACAAACCAGGCATTATCTTCAAATCTCTTTTGTTTCCCTACCCTCTCGCGCTCGGCGTAACCGATCACCTGTGCAGTTCCCGATTTCCCGCTGAGCTCTATCCCGGCCAGCTTGAGCGACGCTCCGGTGCCGCCCTGGTTCACGACGCCGTACATCGCATCGGTTATTTTTTCCACNGTCGGCTCGGAAAGGTCGAAGCGCTCTTCGCCAACGTTTGCCGCNTCTTTCAAAAGGTGCGGCTGCTTGAAAACGCCGCCCATGGCGATTCCGCCAATCATCCGGGCGAGCTGCAGCGGCGTGGTGGTTACGGCACCTTGTCCCGTGGCCACAGAGATCGTTTCACCNGCATACCACTTGCGGTGTTGNACCCTCTCGACCCATTCCGCCGAAGGCATCAGCCCGGNCTCTTCCGANGGGAGATCGATCCCGGTTTTATGCCCAATGCCCAGTTTGCTGCCGTAGAAAGANAGCCGGTCAATACCCAGTCGCATTCCCACGTTGTAGAAAAAAACATCGCAGGATTCGAGGATGGCCTTGTGCAGATCCACCACTCCGTGCGAGCTTTTCCCATACACCCAGCATTTGAATTGCCGGCCGTAAAACGTCGCGTANCCCGGGCAAAACGCCGTGAAGTTTTCCGGAGGGACTTTGTCTTCCAGCATCGCCGTGGCTGTAACAATCTTAAAAACGGACCCCGGCGCTAGCTGCGCCTGAATCGCGCGATTGAACAAGGGGCGCAGCGGGTCTTTGTTGAGCTGTGCCCACTCCTCATTCGAAATGCGCACCGCAAAATCGTTGGAGTCCGGCGCGGGGTGGCTCACCATCGCCAGAACTTCTCCGGTGCGCGGATCAAGAGCGACAGCCGCGCCCGGGCGCGGCCCCAAGGACTGCTCCGCCACCTGCTGGAGGTCATAGTCAATCGACAACTGAATCTGCTTGCCCGGAATTGCTTCCTGCGTCGAAAGGCGGCCGACCTCCTTGCCAACGCTATTGACAATGACGCGGCGCATTCCGTCGGTGCCCATCAGCAAATCGTTGTACTGCCGCTCGAGGCCGCTCTTGCCGGCAAAGTCGCCGGGGCGCAGCTTGCTGTTGCTGGCTTCAATCTGTTGTTCGCTGACTTCACCAACGTAGCCGCCGGCGTGAGCCATGAATCCGCCGGGGAGATAGCGGCGCCGGGAAACGTTGATCATTTCCAGAACGGAAATATCCGAACGATGCGATTCGATAAAAGCAATGTCAGCTTCTGACGCTTCGGGTTTGATGATGATGGGCTGAAATTTGGCGAGGTTTTTCGTGTTGCTGAGCTGGTCCTCCAAATCGTCCAGCGGGATGCCCAGCCCTTCGGCGATGCCCGAAAGGTTCTTCTCCACCAGGGATCGTCACGCAAGAGCAGTACGCTGAAAGACGGGCGATTGTCCACGAGCACGCGCCCATCGCGATCGAGCATGCGTCCGCGCGGCGCCATTATCGGAATCGCCCGCACGCGATTGCGCTCGGCCAGGGAGGAGTATTTGTCGGAATCGATAACCTGGAGTTTCCAAAATCCCAGGATGAGCAGGCCAACCATTCCCACGATGAGGTAGGAAACAATGGCCAGCCGGCCTTGAGGCAACCGATTGTCGTTACGAAACCAGTACGACACGAAAAACCCCGCGCGCGAGTGCTTCTATGGACGGCCGCAAAGTGAACGGCGTCATCGTCAGGGCTGGTTGCAGCCCTGCCCCGATCCTGTCGGGGCCGTTCCGGTTTCTCCGGAACATCCTCGCGTCATGGAAAATCTATAGGGCAGTTTCGAAATATCCGTCGAAAATTTCGCCCAAAATGACTGCAAAAAAATCTCTCGGAACTCTCGAATCACCGCTCTACTTGCGCGGCGGTGCGCCGCGGAAGTCCAAGCAAAAGTAGCACTTGGGAATGGTGCATGCAAGCCGTCCTGGAGTACAGGTTCTAGGAAGACACGGGGGGTTCGGCCGAGCGAGAAGTCCCTTGCTCCTTGCCCGTTTTGATGGGTCACGTTATCGTAGCTAATTCCCCGATGATGCAAGAAACCCACGGAGAGAAGCCGCTACGATTGGCACTGATCGGGATGTCCGGCTCCGGCAAGACATTCTGGACAAAGCGGTTAGCGGAAGCCGGGCGACCCAGCATCTCCTGCGACGACCAGATCGAGCAGCGGCTGGCGTCCCGGCTTGCCGTCGGCGGGTTCGCCGGAATCAACGGCGTGGCTGCGTGGATGGGCTGGCCGGACAGTCCCGCCTACGCAGGACGCGAAGCCGATTATCTCGCCGAAGAGATTCACACGCTCGATGAAGTCTTAACCGGGCTGGAGAGGAATCGGCGGCAAGAGTTGATTCTCGATACGACAGGGAGCGTCATTTACGCCGGAAACAATTTACTGATGCGACTGCGGCGGCAAATGACCGTAGTCTATCTGGCGGCATCGGCGGCAGAGCAGCAGCTCCTGATCGAGCGTTACTTGACGGATCCCAAGCCGGTCCTGTGGCGCGGCGCGTTTCGGCCGCGTCCGGGTGAAGCGCCGCGCGAAACCGTGGCGCGGTGTTATCCCGCATTAATCGCGGCCCGGCGCCAGAGTTATGAGGCGCTGGCACACTGCGCGCTGCCAGTCGCGGAGTTGCGTGACATATCAAGCGATGCTTCGCTGGGCGCCGAAGCATTCCTCAAGATGATCCAAGGCAAGCTCGAAGGCTCGCGATGAAAACTTTCGAATGAGATACCGGAGCACATCGCGGCAGGCGCCGCTCACGTCGCTGCGAGGCGCAATGTTGCGCGGGCTTGCGCCCGACGGCGGACTGTATATGCCGGTCGAAATTGCGCGGCGATCGCCGGAAGAGCTGGAAGAATTTCGGCGGCTGCCATTTACGGAAGTGTGTTTTCGCGTGGCACGGCCGTTCGCGGGGGCGGAAGTCCCGGAAGAAGTGTTGTGGCAGGTGGTAAGCGAGGCGATCAATTTTCCCGTGAAGCTCGTGTCGCTCTCTCCCGCGCTGCATATTCTCGAGTTGTTTCACGGGCCGACGCTGGCATTCAAGGATTTCGGCGCGCGGTTCATGGCCCGGTTGATGGGTTACTTCGTTCGCGGGGAAACACGTCCCCTGACCGTGCTCGTGGCCACCTCGGGCGACACGGGCAGCGCCGTGGCGCACGGATTTCTTGGCGTGTCTGGGATTCGCGTGGTGATTCTGTACCCGTCGAAGCGCATCAGCGAGGCGCAGGAGAAACAGTTCACGACGCTCGGTGAAAATGTCACGGCGCTGGAAGTGG
>JGI25616J43925_10000644_pt1 | contig 12778 bp, 11 predicted proteins | sample GraSoi2013_100cm_FD_43925 | JGI IMG/M metagenome (IMG submission 43925) | reverse complement strand
CTGAAAGTGCCGGGGAGCGGAGAAGACAGACGATCCTGCAGGGGGCAATCAGCTCTGGGGCTGTTCGTGTTACCAACGTAAGGGCATCTTGCCCTTTTCTACTGCGGCCTTACTTCGCTGTTCGCTAGGCTGACCACGGGACGTTTTGTGTCGAGCTTCAGTCCCGTGGATCCGCCATTGATTCTCAATGCCTCATTACTCCGCTCCTCAGACGATAGCGGTGGGCTGCTGGTCTTGTGCCTGCTCGGACTCGGCGCTGGAATCTATCTTTTCGTTCAAGGATTCCGTTTGCTTGAGCGTCGCCGGTTGATCCTCGACACACCATTTTCTAAAATTCGCAGCGCGTCGATGGGGATGGTTGAGCTCAGTGGTCTTGCCGTCGGGCCGTACACGATGATTGCCCCGGTCACGGCCCGGCCCTGCTACTGCTACCGCACGCTGGTTTGGGAGTGGAAGCGACAAGGCAAGAGCGATCAGTGGGTGAAGGTCGCCGACGAGTGCATGCACGTTCCCTTTTTTCTCGATGACAACACCGGGCGGGTGCTGGTCGACCCGCGGGGCGCCGATCTCGACCTCCACCGCGACTTCCAGGAAGAGTTCTGCGATTCCTTCTTCACCACGAAAGATCCGGTTCCAGACAACGTACGCAGCTTCCTCGCCCGCAACAGCATCGTTACCAAGAACAAAATTAAGGTGGAAGAATTCTGCATCAAGCCCAAGAATGCGCTCTTCATTCTGGGCACGCTCACCGAGAATCCGGGCCTCGAACTCGCGCCTCAACCGATTCGTGACGTGGAAGTCCTCGACCTGATTTCCACGGAGGGGTTCTCGCTCAGGCTAGGTGCCGCGTTTTCGTTTTCGACTGGCATCGACGGTAACTCCAATACGGGATCTCTCCTTCAACGACTTGCGGTCCCGCCGGATGCCCGGTCGGACGACAAAACAGTGCAAGTCATCCGGCTGTCGACTGAGCAAACTCCGGCCGGATCGGCGGATATGAGTCAGCAGCATAAGATCGCAGCAGCGCTGCTGAAGGCTGGCATTTCAAATCCTGCGGCGAGGTCAGCAGCGGGGGTGGAAAGCCCAGCCATACGGGTGAGCGAAGAGGCCTCGGTCTTGACGGTTCACTCACAGGATGAAGTAAGGGGTTTCGGCGGAGCCGGCTCAGGCTCAGCTGCGCTGGAACTGAATGGCTTCGATCCCCGTCCACCGGTAGTTCTTATGAAGGGCACGAGCAACAAGACGTTCATGATCTCCTGGCGCAGCCAACAGGACGTCGCCCGCTCTCTGGGATGGAAGTGCACTCTGATGACCTGGGGCGGGCCGGCGCTGGCGCTCCTCAGCCTCTACGTCCTACTCTCAATCGAGAACTGGGGCTGAAGCTCTGCCGCACCACGCTTCTAACCCTGTCCTGACGGCTGCCTCCGATGCCCAGCTTCGCCTCTAGTACAATGCTCGCGTGAGCGACGCAGTTCGGATCGGAATCCTGGGCGACTTCAATACCGAATTTCGCTCGCACCACGCCACCACCGACTCCCTGCAGCACGCCGCCCGTAAGATCAATCTGAAAGTCGAGTCCGAGTGGCTGCCCACACCGTCGCTTGTCGCGCCCGGCGCCGAGAAGGTTCTGGAAAAATTCGACGGTCTATGGGCCTCGCCAGGCAGCCCCTACAAGAGTTTTGACGGCATGCTCAAGGGTATCGAGTTTGCCCGTAGACGCGACTGGCCCTTTCTAGGAACCTGCGGCGGATTCCAGTACACTCTCATCGAGTTCGCGCGCAACGTCCTTAATATCGAAGACGCCGACAGCGCCGAGAACAATTCCGGATCGAAAAATATTGTCATCTATCCCGTAGCCTGTGCCGTGCCCGACCGCAAAGGCAACGCTCCCAAGCTTTCCGGCGCGATCCCGGAAATCCGGCTCCGCCCCGGCTCCTACCTGCAGTCGTTCTATGGCAAGAACGAAGAAACCGCCACCGAGGAGTTCTTCTGCAACTTCGAGGTCAATCCCGACTACGAATGGTGCACCATGGAAGCCGGATTCCCCGTGGTTGCTCGCGGAGCGCAAGGAGAAATCCGTGCCATCGAGTCTCCTACCCACCGTTTCTTTCTGGCGACACTATTCCAGCCGCAGTTGTCGTCCACAGAAAAGAACCCGCACCCGGTGGTGCTTGCCTTTGTGCAGGCCGCAGCCGACTGGAGCAGAAAAAAACTCGACGACAGCGTGCTCGAGTAGTCTTTGCGCTCCCACCAGACGTGCACGCAGTTACCAAAGTCCCTGAACTTGGCGTGGGCTCAGCTCTGCACCATACGCATCTGGAGCAGCAACATCCCTCACGCTAGACTCTCTTCCTAATACGAGCCTCGGGCGGGAATCATCCGAACGCATCCCCCAATTCCTGCCCTTTCACTAACCAGTACTGCTGCCCCAAGTGAGGAGCCGAACGGTTCTATGCACATGCAGTGGATCAACTCGTACCGAATCCCGTTTACAACGTTCATCAGTTACGTCCCGATCATCGCGACCGTCGTGACCTGCTTTTTCAGCGTGGTTCTGGCGCGCGCGACTCTGCGCTACGTTGAGGCCACCGATAAAGGCCTGGCGCTGGCCCGCGAGGAGTTCGAGCGCGAATGGTCCCCGGAGTTGCACATCAAGCTGGAACGGATCTCCGCTACTGAGGCACGCGTTGTCGTCACGAATCTGGCAAAGATTTCGGTCCTGCTCCAACTGGTGCAACTGCGTAAGCTTTCTCACGCCGTGCCTTTCGAGCGCTGCCGCCTGAACGATCCACTGGTTGGCGGCATGACCTGGACGCAGGAGATCGGGAAGCGTCTTCTGGCTTGCAGCGGAGACGAGTTCGAAGGGCCCATCGCCGCCTCGATGACGTTCTATGCTTCCGGCCGGATGTTCCGCACCGACTGGTTCCGCTCGCACATACAGGTACGAGACGGTCGCATCATCAGTCTCGAACCCAGTAACATTCCCGCACGCCGCGTACGCGTGCTGGAGCGCAAAGGACCCGAACGGCGCCGCGAGTTCGTGCAGGATGTTGCCGGAGACTCTGCTCCCAACAAATCTGAAAGCAAAGCGGAGCGTAATTTCTTTGTGACCGGCGCCTGATGCGCGACCCTCTACTACAAAGAACACGTGGATGAATTCTGTGCGCTTGTTCGTGCGGATGCGATGCGACACAACCGGCGGTAACCTTACCAAGGATTGCCGAGCTTGATCTTATCCGCTAAAGACTCTTCAGCCGCTGCCGATGCTATCTTCATATGATCAGTCCAGCCACCAGTACTCACGCCAACAACGTTCAGCAAGTCTCGCAACCGGCTGCCCGGCTACCTCAAGCTCCGGGTCCCATTCAGAAGAGCGGCACGCTCTCGCATGACACGGTCACCCTGAAGAGTGCTGGCGACGTCGACGGCGACGGCAAATAAACCTCGTCCGCCCGGTCCCTTAACCCTGACCGACAAACCGCAGGGAAGCGGAATTCATGCAATAGCGAAGATGAGTGGGCTCCGGGCCATCGTCGAACACGTGTCCCAGATGCGCGTCGCACTCGGTACAGGACACGGCGGTCCGGACCATTCCGAAAGTTGTATCGCTGATCTCGCGAACATTTTCAGTGGCGATCGGAGCCCAGAAACTCGGCCAGCCGGTTCCAGACTCGAATTTCGTCTCGGAATTGAAAAGCGCGTTGTCGCAGCAAATGCAGCGATAGATACCTTTGTCATGCAGGTTCCAATATTTGCCGCTGAATGCGATCTCGGTGTCGGCATTACGCGTGATATCGAAGACGCCCGGCCCGAGTTGCTCGCGCCACTCGGCATCCGATTTGACTACCTGCGTGATGCGAACCGTCTTCAGCCGCTGGCCTGAGTCCGAGAATTGCACGATTGTGACTTCTTCCGGCGCCTTCAGCGCTGCTGCCGCTTGCAAAGTTCGCGGCTTCTTCCACGACCACAAGAATGCGCCCCCAAGCGCCGCAGCCGCACTGGTCAGAAACACGCGTCTCCGGATGTTGGTCAGGCCTTCACGCTCGAGGTCAGAATCGAACATTTCTTCTCCTACTTCCCACTCCTACTTTCCGGCGTACAGATCGGGAAACTCCTGGCGCAGGTGCGCGACCTTCGGAGCGTCGTTGAACACGATGTACGGATTGCTGGGATGCGCCGCGGCATAGTTCTGGTGATAAGCCTCGGCCGGATAGAAGGCTTTCATCGGAACAACTTGCGTCACGATGGGGCGGGGGAAAACTTTTGCCTTGTCGAGCTGCGCAATGTAAGCCTCGGCAATTCTTTTTTGCTCGTCGTTGCTGTAGAAGATTACAGATCGATACTGCGTGCCCTGGTCCGGTCCCTGCCGGTTCAGCTGCGTGGGGTCATGGGCCACCGAGAAGAAAATGCGCAGCAGCTCGCCATATGTAATCTGCGCGGGATCGTAGACGATCTGGACCGATTCTGCGTGACCGGTTTCGCCCGTACTGACGACTTCGTATTCGGCGTTCTTGGCCGAGCCTCCGGAATAACCCGACGTCGCGCTGACCACACCCTTCACATGCTGGAAGACCGCCTGAATGCCCCAGAAGCAGCCTCCGGCGATCACGGCAGTTTGTTTGGCCGGAGACGTCGCCTTTACTTCGTCCGCCACCGGAGCGGGCACCGCTGCGCCGCTGCCGGCTCGACAGGCCACCGCGCCCGCCAGCACCGTCAGAATCATGGCGAACATCCGAACCGAGACTCTGGACATAATCCCTCCGAACTCAATTACCACCATTCCCAGTATTAGAGTTACGAATCAGAGGGAAGTTTCGGATGGCTCTCCTCACACCAAGTCCAAAATGGGCCTGTGGACTTCTGCCCTGAAAAAACCTGCGAGTGATCGCTCCAAATGATGGGATCAAAGCGGGAAAAACTCTCGACATTGAAGGTACCCCCCTTCCCCCCATACCTCTGAATGGCTTGCTGGGCGCGGGGTTTGCAAAAAGTGTCTGCAAAATCTTGATTGCAGATCACTTAGAGGTCAAAATCTAGAGAACAAAGGAGTTACAGCCCTTGTAGTCCGAGCTAGCTATACTGCCTGCGCCTTGATCATGCTGAGCTGATTTGTTGTGGGAGGCAGGGTTAGATGTCACAGACGGCCTGTGGATCTTCGGGTCACCGCGCCTTTGCTCACGCCTGACAGACTAACTTTGTAAGCAGAGGTGCATCATCTTGGAGTGACAGAGGGAGAGATGAATCTTCGCGCCGAATGTAGTCGCTAGGTCAAATCAAAGTCCAAGGCAGCGGACAAGAGTGTCCGCTCCACACTGTCCAGAGCTAATGGCTAAGACTGATAGCTAACGGCTGATTCCGCTTGACATTCGCCTTATATTCGCCAACAATGTCAGTATGGCAATTACTCGCAGGCAGCGGGAGGTGTATGACTTCATCTCGCGATTCGTGGCCGAGCATGGCTATTCGCCCTCGTTTGAGGAAATCGGCAACGGGCTGAAGCTGAACTCTCTGGCCACCGTGCACAAGCACATCACGAACCTCGAGAAGAAAGGTCTGTTGACCCGCGACTACAACCGCAGCCGCTCGATTGATCTGCTGCCCCCCAAGGGACGGCTCAAGCAGGCAATGAGCGTGAATACCGCCGTGGTCCTGCCTCTGGTCGGACGCATCGCCGCCGGTCAACCCATTGAAGCAGTGCAGAATAATGAAACGATTTCGCTGGCCGACTTTGTGCGCTCGAAAGAAGTGTTCGTGCTTGAGGTGCGAGGCGATTCGATGCAGGATGAAGCTATCCTCGATGGCGATTACGTGCTGGTAGAGAAGGCCAAGACAGCGCATAACGGAGACATCGTCGTCGCTTTGGTGGATGCAACCGACGCGACGCTGAAGCGTTTTTTCCGCGAAGGCGATAACATTCGCCTGCAGCCTTCCAACGTGAACATGAAGCCCATCATTCTGCCTGCAGCGGCGGTGGAAGTGCAGGGGCGGGTGATTGGAGTGCTGAGGAAGTACTGACGAGCCTGCAAACGTCTGGCTTATAGCTATTGGCTCAACTCAATCGGGTCGATGGAAGCCATGGCGAATCAGGTGAATATGGAGTAACCGGCGCAAATCAACCAATGGAGCGGTGAGTTTCAGAGGGAAATCTCAGCCGTCGGAGCGACCTTGATGGAATGAGTTCCCGCGGCAAATCCGTTGAGGAGGAGATTATGGTGCGCGATGATCTGTGAGGCAGTTAGAACCGAAGTATCGCGTGTGAGGTGCGCGTCGGCTACCAGCATTACATCGTAGCCAAGCGTAACGGCACGTCGGCACGTCGTATCGACACAGTATTCGGTCATGGCGCCCGCAATGATAAGATTCCTGATTTTATCGTTCTGAAGTTCTTCTGCCAGTCCCGTCTCGAAGAAAGAGTCTGATGCCTTCTTTCTGATGACGGGCTCTCCAGTCCGCGGAAGGATCGAAGGATGTATCGCCCACGCCGGGGTGTTTGTTTCCAGTGGATGTCCCTTGGGACCATCGTGCTGGATGAACACGACAGGTATTCCAGAGGAGCGTGCCTCGCCCAGCAGAACCGTGATATTCGACAAAACGCGATCCTGCAGTTCGGGCGGCATGAGACTCACCAGACCAATTTGAACATCGATTATCACCAGCGCGGCTGTCACTCATCCCCCCGAACAAAAAACAGCCAAAACAATGCCACTTGTACTGCGGAGATCGATTGACCTGCCTTGCTTTGCGGAAAACGAATGCAGATCGGCAAACCCGTCAAGATTTCCTTTCGGCTCGATTTTCCTCGAACTGTGGCTGAACCCTTGCCCGTCCACTGAAAATTCGCCGCTCGAAAACAGAGACACACTATCGAAGGGCTTTCCATTAGAACCCACTACTCGGCGACGTCCTACCGGGCAGCTGGCACCGGATAGTACCCGGCCTTGGCGTTGATATTCAGGCCAGGACGGTCCAGCCGAACCTCGATGTCCCGGTATGCGGTGCTGGCAGTCGCCCGGGTCGTGTAACCCAAGGTGTACTGGTTGCGGGCCTCGGACGTGATCTGAGCGTAGGACTCTTCGATCGAGTTCCGTGAGAGTTCGGTGTAAACACTGCCGCCACCCGTCGCGGAGGCGTATCTGGGCAGGAGGTTGCCATAGCCTTCCCGCGGAAGGTGCAAACGCTCAAGCTTGCTGTAGAGTGGCAGGGCCGCACCCTCGACAGCAACTGCCTTGATCTGGATTCCCTGGGCAAGAAGCAGCTTCAGCACATCACTATAACTTGCCTTGCTTCCAAATTCCCGGCCGTCACTGATCACGAAAATTACTTTGCGCCGGGTGCGGTCACGCTTGCTCAAATCGAGGGCAGCTTCCAGGATGGCATCGTTTAGTACGTGCGCTTCTTTCGGCGGGGTGTTGACCGGCGGCGCCGCAGGCCCGCCCACCGGAAGGCCGTTCACAGTGGGACCCTGGGGTCCAAACGGGCCACCTAGTATCGCCGGACCGTTGTTGTGACCGCGCACCGTCTTCATTTGGTTCAGCACGGCAGTGAGCTTGCTGCTCGCTCCATTGAAGTCGCTGACCTGACTGACCGTGCTACTGTAGGTATAAAGAGCCACTTCGTCATATGGGCTGAATGCCCCCACCAGCGCCGGAAATGTCTGGTTTACCTTCTGCACCGCTACATCGGGCATTCCGAGGTCAAGCACGATGGCCACGGAAAGCTCGAAGGGATCGCTGGTGAAGAACGTCAATTGCTGCTTCTTACCGTTTTCGAGTACCGTAAAATCTTTTGGAAGCAGCCCATCCACCAGCCGGCCGTCCTTATCCTTCACGGTAACGGGCACCTGAACGAAGTTGGATTGGACCACCAGCTTGTAGAGCTGTTGCTGCCCACTACTGCCTTGGGCAGTGCTGGTGCCGGGCGGCACAGTTTGGATGGGCGGCATTGGCGGAGGCTGCATTTCGCCTCCCGTTTGCCCCGCTTCAGTTGCCGGAGGCGGCTGTTCCAGGTTAGTTCCCTCTGTGGCCGGAGGAATGGGCGGCCTGTCCGCGGGAGAAGATGGCGCCGGAGGTGGCTGCACGGTCGAAGGTGCGTCTGGAATATCCTGCGGTGCCTGGGACTGTGCCGGCTTTGAGCTCTGGCTGTTCGTCGACTGGCCAGACTGCGACTGGCCAGACTGCGCACGCCCGGTTGACACGATCAGCACCAGCACCACCATCAGAACCGGCCCAACCGCTGCCAGCGGCGTCCGTCGGAATCCTAACCATACAAGCCTGTTTCTCAGACTAAGCCTTTTGCTCAGAAGCACCATGCATCCTCTTCTGAAACGGTCTACTCCCGCCGTCTCGTTGAAAAAAGACACTTCCCCACAGTTCGGATGCCCAAACCGTCCTATTTGGTGCATCTAAACCGACAGGACTAGACTAACAAAGTCCCGCAAAGAGAATCCCAAAATGTCCGCAGCCCCTATTTCACGAACTGGACTCCTGCGCCTGGCTATGTTGGCCGTCCTATGTGCGGCACCGGCGGTCGGGCTAGCCCAGCAAAGCTCCCCGGCCCAGAATGGCGACGACCAAAAGCCGACAGAAACCTTGAAGGTCAACGTCAACGTCGTCCAGCTTTTTTTCAATGTGAAGGACAAGAAGGGCACGCTCATTCCCAACCTCACTAAGGACGACTTTCAGATTGCTGAAGACGGCACGCCCCAGACCGTTAAGTATTTCAATGCGGAATCGAATCTCCCGCTGACCTTGGGCATCATGATCGATTCGAGCGGCAGCCAGCGCAACGTTCTGGACATGGAAAAAGAAGTTGGCGCCTCTTTCCTTCGCCAAATCCTGCGCGACAAAGACGAAGCCTTCGTCATCAGTTTCGATATCAGCGTGGATCTTTTGCAGGACTTCACCCGCGATGTTCATCGACTGCAAACTGCCCTCAATAAGGCGAAGGTCAATGTGGACTACACCAGCGGCGGCATCCCTGGGATGGGAGGTGGTCCCGTCCCCACCCACAATGCGCCCGGAACCTTGCTCTACGACGCGGTTTACCTTGCGTCCCACGACATGCTCGCCAAAGAAGTGGGACGCAAGGCCATGATCCTTCTGACCGACGGTCAGGACGAAGGCAGCAGACTGAGAATCCAGGACGCCATCGAAGCAGCGCAGAAGGCCGATTCCATTGTTTACGTCCTCCTGTGTGCAGACCGCGGCTTCTACGGCGGCTTTGGCTATTTCGGCGAATCAGACATGAAAAAGCTCACGGAGCAAACCGGTGGCCGAGTCATTAACGTGGGCAACAAACTCGACAAGCTGAGGGAAGCCTTCGATCAAATCTCCGCCGAACTGCGCAGCCAGTACAATATCGGCTATACGCCCACAAACACTAAGCAGGATGGGTCCTACCGAAAGCTCGAAATCAAGTGTAAACAGAGCTATAAAATTCAGGCCCGCTCCGGTTACTACGCCACCGCCCACAACCAAGAGCAATAGTGTAGAGCGGGCACTCTTGCCCGCTGCTTTTGCTGTTGCTGTTGAATTTGAACTTTGAAGCCCGCATCAAGCCAAAAGGCATTTCCCCCACAGTCGCACGCTTCTGACCTAACTAATCTCTGACCTAACTAATCTCTATCCATCAAAACGAAAACCATTTAGCCTGTATGGCGCGCCCTGGGACGAACTGGAGCTTCGCAATGCCATCTCGAAATTCCTTACCTTTTTCGCGCCGCTCATTCCTCCATTTGTCAGCCGCGGCCTCCGCCGCAGCAGCCTTCCACATCGTCACTGAACCGATGCTCGCCGCGGCAGCGCGCAAACCATTCTCTAAGGACGCGGTCATTATCGATCAAAACGAGAATCCGCTCGGGCCAAGCCAGCCTGCCCGCGACGCTATTTCCGCCATCACCCCTCAAGGCGGACGCTACTTCGATAACCTTACTGACGACCTCGTCCATACCTTTGCCCAGCTCGAAGGCCTCAACCCGGACTATGTACACGCTTTCCCCGGTTCCAGCGTCCCGCTTCGCTTCTCCGTCGTAGCCTTCACTTCGCCACGGAAAAGCTACGTCACTGCCGATCCTGGTTACGAAGCTGGAATTTACGCGGCCGAGGCAGCCGGGGCCCGTGTCGTCAAAGTTCCTCTCACCAAAACCTACGCTCACGATGTCAAGGCCATGCTGGCCGCTGCTCCCGACGCTGGACTCTTTTACATTTGCACGCCCAACAATCCTACCGGCACGCTCACGCCACACTCCGACATCGAGTACCTCGTCGAAAACAAACCCAAGGGCTCTATCGTGATGGTCGACGAAGCCTACATCCATTTTTCGGATGCCCCCTCCACGCTCGACCTCGTCAAGGCCGGCAAGGATGTGGTCGTGCTCCGGACCTTCTCGAAGACCTATGGCATGGCCGGCCTGCGTTGCGGATTCGCCATCGCTCGCCCCGACCTGCTCACAAAAATCACGGACAGTGCCGGCTGGAATTTCATGCCCACCACCGCCGTCGTCGCGGCCTCGGCAAGTCTCAAGGACCCGCAACTGGTCCCGGAACGCAGGCACATCAACGCCACCATTCGCCAGGAAACTTTTCAGTGGCTCGACCGCAACGGCTACTCCTACATCCCCTCGGAGTCGAATTGCTTCCTGCTCGATACCAGGCGGTCGGGAAAACAAGTGATCGACGCGATGGCCCAGCAGAATGTCTTCATCGGACGCATCTGGCCGATCATGCCGACGTGCGTCCGCATCACTGTCGGTACTCGTGAAGAAATGAAGCAGTTCCAAGCTGCCTTCCAGAGAGTTATGCACGGCGCAATCGCATTCTCGATGCCTCCCGCGGCTCCCACTAAGAAGCGACATCCGCACGGCATAGTCCTGCAGGTCTGATGTGCCCATGTAGAGCGGGCACTCTTGCCCGCTGCTGTTGCTCTTGCTCTTGCTCTTGCTTTTGCTGTGCCTTTGCTCTTGCCCTAACAACCTTTTTAACCCCGCAATCCCCTAACTTTGCTATTACAAAATACAAAAGCCACGTCCCTTAAGAACGTGGCCTTCTGCAGACCCGAAGCGTCTGGACCCTGCCCTAGTGGGGCGTCAACAGAAACGCGTGCTGTTGTCCGTTGTGCATGCCTGTGCCAACGATCTGTCCCGAATCATTGATGCTGTCGGCCTCAGTCAGCACCCACCCGGATCCCGCCGGGATCAGTTTATTCAGATCCTTCATCTTCCCGCTGCTGTACACAAAGGCGTGATAGGTATTCGTAAAGGTAGACTGGCCGACGACGACTCCGGAATTGTTGATGCCGAAACCCCATGTCGTAGAAGTCGGACCACTGATCGTTCCCAGATCGACTAGCTGGCTGCCCGACGTAATAAACGCGTGGGCTCCGCCGTTCTTCGTATAGGCCAGGCCCGTGACCTGCCCTTTATTATTGATGGCATAAGCTTGGCTCCACGGCCCGCCCAAGGTTCCCATCTTGATCATCTTGCCGTTGCGCCAAACAAAGCCGAAGAAATTGCCCCGGGTGTCATAGGACGTTCCCACCACCGTGCCGAAGCTGTTGAGACTCTGCGCGCTGTTCCACCACGAATTGCCGCTTGAGCCTAAGGTCCCCAGATCAATCATCTTTCCGTTGCTGTAAAGAAATGGATGGTTTTCACCAGTCGCCGTGACCGCTGAGCCGACCACCTGCCCCACGTCATTGATTCCGTAAGCGACCGCCGAACCACCGCCGAGGTCGCCAATGTCCGTCAACTTTCCACCGCTCGCGAGGAATGCCTTATACGTGCCCGCCGAATTCGTGGAGTATCCGGCGATCTGGCCGGAAGCATTAATTCCGTTGCCGATGCCCGACGGACCGCCTAACGTACCGAGGTTCGTCATAGCGCCGTTGCTGTAGAGAAATACGTCGCTGAGATTGCTGTTGCTATTGCCGGAGGCGCCGGTAACCTCCCCGGTTGCGTTGACCCCACGCGCTACGCTGTAACCTCCGCCCGGGAGAGTTCCCAGATCGGTGATGGTGTAGGTTTGAGCGGCGCACAACGACGATGTCGCCGTCACAAGCACAATGGAAAGCAATCGGGGCAGGCAGGCTGGCGCTTTCATGTTCGCTCCTTAAGGTCCGTAATGATTCGAGCGAATTTTCAGCGATTACCCTTGGGTGGTTGTCAAGAGAATGTAAAAATCGTCGCTACGTGGTGCGGTTACTCCCAACCCCAGGAACAACACCGCCCTTCATTCCACCGCTTCCTCCCACAGAACTGTGCGCTGTTCCTGGCTGCTTTTTCGCGCCAGCAAGACTCCACGCATCGTCCGCAGCGCCTGGTCTGGCGTTACATCCAACGGCGAGCCCTTTTCGATTGCATCCCGCACGTTGGCGTAGAAGCCGCGATAATCCCCGCGTTCCGTCTTTACTTTCTGGCTGGGTTGGCCAACCAGGCTCAGCGTTCCCCACAATTCTTTCGGCTCCTCCCCCCAATCCGCGCCCCAATCGGTGCCGTCCGGACAATCCTTGCCGCGCAGGCGTTCCTCTTGCGGATCCATGCCGTACTTTATGAACGATCCCTTCGTCCCGTGAATCAGCATGTGCGGTCCAGGTGCAAATGCGATGATGCGCGCCCGCAACATCGCCCGCAATCCAGGATATTCCATACACACATCGAAGGAGTCGTCTACCTGCGAAGTCTCGCGCTGGCAAAACGCCGAAGCCGTAATCTTTTGTGGCTCGCCAAACAGAACCAGCGCCTGATCGATCAAGTGAGGTCCCAGATCAAACAAAACCCCTGCTG
>JGI25616J43925_10000643_pt1 | contig 12779 bp, 10 predicted proteins | sample GraSoi2013_100cm_FD_43925 | JGI IMG/M metagenome (IMG submission 43925) | reverse complement strand
GCCCCTCCTAACAGCAACCCATCCATCTCCGAGGTGTGAGTCATCCGTCGAGCTAGAAACATAACCGCCGCGATCTTAGATCCTTCCTCTATGAGTCCGACGAGCAGTCCAGTGCCGAGGGACAGGCCTTGATTGGGGTTGGCGTGCACTGGAAGCAACAGGGACTCAAGCACCGATGCGCCAAGCACACCCAGGATGCCCCCGAGGATGAAACTGGTCGCCACCGTATCCAGGCTCAATGTACTTATATGCTGGTGGTCGTACAGGAACGCGACGAAAACGATCGGCACCAGAAAGTTGCCAATCAGAATGACGGTCGGGAACAGATTGGGATTTCCAGTCAGGAACATCACGATGGTTGAGATGACAAACAGAGCCAGGCCGATCAGCAGAGCGCGTAGCCAAAGCCGTCCACCACGTCGTTGGGTCTGGGCTTGTGGAGTGAAACCTGTTTGAGACATTATAGTTCTCCATTCACATCGAGATTCTAGACAAATCCTCATAAGATATACACAATATATCATAGGTACTATAGGGAACACCAAGTCGCTCATACCTCATACAGGAATTCAAGCGAGCTGGTGCTCAATGGCATAGCGGGTTGCCGCGCTACGCGAGGTAATGCCCAGCTTGCTGTAGATGGAGCTGAGATGTGTATGGACGGTGCGAGGACTGAGCACCAGCCTTTCAGNTACCTGGGTGTCGGTGAGGCCTTTGGCTACCAGGCGCAGCACCTCCACCTCACGTGCCGTCAGCCCATAAGTAAACAGCCTGAAGGATGAGAGAAGACGAAGCATCCTTCAGGCTGTTTCTTCACGTTGATTCCTGTCCGGTTCCTAGCTGAACCGCTTTGAGCGTGTTTTTGGGTTCCAAGAGACTCACATCCCTATCCCAAATCGCCACTGCCCGGCAACGTGAACTCCGTTTACTTCAATTGTGATCAGTGATAGGCATTCGTGATTGCACCAGCGTTCGCGGAGCGAGTGCTTGTGTTGGATTGCGGCTGATCCAGCATTGGCCATTGATAGGCGCTCAATACGTCGAGCTTGCTCTGGTTGACCGTCTTCCAGTCGTTCTGCAAGATGCCGCCGGTATCTCCCGAGTCCGGATTCCACGACCAGTAGGCGTAGTTAATGTTGTTCGTTTTCAGGAAGGACACCAGAGTGCGTTGCCACACACCCTCGGCATCCTGGCCCATCGAGCCCCCTCCAAACTCCCCGACGAACACCGGGGCAGTCCCATTCTTTTGCAGATAGGCCCAATGCTTCTCCCAGATGGCGGGGAGGGTGTGAGCGAGGTCTGCAGGGTTGCGGACCTGGAACCACTGCTGCCAGGAGACCTCCGGCCCGTAGTCATGGGCTGAATACACCAGCTTGTCCGGCCGCGAGAGCTGCACGGGGAACTGCGCGGCTCCTTCCAGGTTGCCACCCCACCAGTAGGAGTCACCCTGGAACGTATCGATCCCCTCGACGATAATCAGCCAATCCGGACTGACGGCCAGGATGGCGTTGCCCGCATGCTCGGCAGCCAGGCGCCAATCGGTGTTGGGATTACCATCGCCCCAGGTGACCGAGCTGTGTGGCTCGTTGGCCAGGTCAGCTCCGATGATGGTCTCATTCCCCCGGTAGTGTTGGGCCAACATGACCCAATCCTGGATCCAGCGCTCCTGGGGGATCTGATTGGTGTACCACAATTGGGGCCGCAGGTCGGCCGTGGGATCATGACGGTCCAGGATGATCTTCAAGCCAAGTTTACCAGCACCCTGGACAATCCGATCCATGAGTGCCAAACCCTTGAGCCCTTTCAGGTCAGGGTTCAACTGGTAGTTGATCCCCAGCGTCTTACTCGCAGGGTCGAAGAGCTGATTGGTGTAGGGCAGGCGAATGGTATTGAAGCCTGTCTGAGCGATCTGCTTCAGCATGTCCTGCCAGTTGCGCGCCCACAGTCCATGCGGGGCGAGGGTGCTGGTCTCAAACCCAAACCAGTTGACACCTGAGAGATGCACCGGGCACCCTGACGCATCCACCAACTCACTATGAACAGTGCTGAAGAAACCTACTGAATGACCAGGTTGGCATGACTTTGAAGCTCCCTGCGAAAAAGGAATAGAGAGTTTCTCCGAAAAAGAAACAGAATTAGGTGTACAGGCAGACAGGATCACCATTCCCAAAATAACTACAGAGGAAGCTAGCATACTCCTCCTCCGAAAACCTGCTATGCAGGAACGTATCATCTCACTCTTCCTTTCCAGATGATCTAGAAAATAGTAGAATAATTTGGGCTTTCATGTACTTCGAAGCCCATTTAGGCTGTGTTCGACCGCCATGGTATATGCATACCGGCGACCAAATCATTGCCTTGCTCTTCTCATGCGCAGACCGCGCTGTCTCTGTTTCACCAGCGATAGTGCTCTAATCGTGNAAATGGGCAAACACTTGCCCTGTATGTGCCTGGTAAACCACNTGATGCCTCTCGTTTGNAGGAAGTTCTGTATTCCCCTGGAAAGGTCATCAAGGGCGCAGGCNAAAGGGTCGCCTTCGAGTTAAAATCTTGCCGCATCGCAGATCATCGGCATCGATGATACGGCAATCCCGGTTTAAAGCTTGAGGGAATCAGTTCCCGCAGCAAAGGCGCCGCGGGAATATCGCGGAGTAGAACGGGTACCAGAGCTGCCTTTGGCCCGTTTTCAGAGAAAAGATCGTTTCGGGAACAGAGATCATGTTCATCTCCGGCTATCGTTCGATACGCTCTCATCGGTGTTCTCCTTCAAGGTCAAAGGTTATCATTTAACGCTGCCAGCACCCAAGTGGAGTACGGCTGAGTTTCCAATGACGAGTACAATCCGGACCGCCGTTGAAATTCACTAGACTGAGTTCCGTGTCTCGTGAAGAAACAGAAACCGTTGTAACACTTGTCATCTGATGTTTTGGTAGANNGATTATGTCGAGTAGAACTGCTTCTCTTACATCTAACCCCTCAACTTGACATAATCATTCTACCAAACTTCAGCTTGTCATAAGTATACACAGAGTTACCTCTAGCTTGCCCAAAAAACGCCTCACAAGCTCAAGGTGAGCATCTCAAGATGGTGAGGATATATCCCTTGGCATGGATTGAGAGATGCCTGGTATCGGAAGAACTACTGAGTCTGCCGCGAGGTGAGTAAGCCATAGATATTCAAGCTCGTTTGGGTTCCCACAAAGACCCTGCCATTGGCAATCGTCGGCACGCTGAATTTCACATAGCTATCGAGCCGATCCCGTGTGAAATTCTGCTCACTGTTATAGAGTTCATCGCTGATATTTGTGGCATTATAGGCTCGGAGAACACCTGGACCACTCGGTGCACATCCAGGCCCACCACAACTTGCAGGACTAATCACCCAGACGATTCCAGTACCAGGAACATCCTTGTTGCTAGAAATCGAGGGTGTTACGCCGGGGAAAGTGAAGGTTTCTGGCGTCTGTGCGGTTGCCCTGGCAGAGAGTATATCCCCACTCACCTGGAAAGACTTCAGGTGATCACCTGCTTCACCGATGTAGACCAATTGCCCACTCTTGGCAGTCCTGGCCCAATAGCCGGGGATTCCGAAAAAGCCACCAGTTGACATCGAAGGGAGTTCCTGCATGATTTGATCGATATCGGTACGTGTTTCTGCGTTGGTACTACATTGAAGGGCACCTGGATACCCGTGGAACTGACCCATATGATCCTGGTCAATCACGTAGATACGACCTTCTTTCCCCACTCCGACAAGTATGTGGGGGTGAGCTGTATGAGGCTGTTCTGGTAAGAGCAATACTCCACCTGCACCAATATCTTCATCGCGGCCATCTAAACACTTCTGGTTGAACGGGGTAAAGTAGTCCGATAGAGTCAGGCCATTGCGTGTATTCAACTTCACGAAACTATTGCCTGCATCTCTGTGACCTGGTTGATCCAGGTCAAAGGTGCCGTTACTTGTCGTGAGGTACACATTGCCCTCAGCATCAGCAGCAGGTCCCGCTCCGCTCATCCATATGCCCCCTTCTTGCCCATCGGGCGTCGTGTTATAGACACCTACTTGCTGAAATGCACTGCCATTGTAGGTATAACCTATAAGCCAACCATGGTAGGGATCGGTATCTCCAAAGGCTCCCCATGCGATGTAGACAACGCCGTTCACGAATAGCAACGCTGGACGCTGATTCGCTTGCCTGGCATTAAAGGGAACCATAGAGGGTATCCCTTCGATTTTGTCATAGCCTTCCCCTTTTACGAGGGCGAGAATGGTCATCGGGCTCCCTGGCATGTCTTTGCCTGTCGTGATATCGAGCGCGTGCAGTCGCTGCAGGTACCTGTTGCCATATTCCTTCGTCATTGCCACGACATACATTGTGTTCGTGGTCAGATCAATGACAGGGGTTCCAGTAATACCAATAGTTGGCTGGATATCGTGACTGGGATACTTACCAAAAACATCCATAGTGGAGACAGTGGTCACAATAGGGGGATGGAGAAAGCTCGTCTTCCACAGTGGGGCAACCACTTGCACTTGGTCAGCATCAAATGCGTAGACGCTGTCGTTTTCCGTAGCAATATAGACTACATCGTAATGATGGCCTTTGATAGTGACATCAGGGACAAAGAGCGGTTGTGCATATACCTGCCCATCTACCGGATACGATACCCGTTCGCCAAAGTGTTGCGCATTGACATTGCTCGTATTGAGAAAGGTCTCGTTGAGGTATTGCCCGGTGCGCAGGTTATCATTGTGGTAGGTCAAAACGGCAACGTCACTGGGTATGGCAAAGAGCTGGTGAAAAATGAAAGCAAGAGAAGAAAAACCACCCATAGCTTGCACAAGAGACAAGCATGCGAGCAGTATCACGAGAAGCAGCACGAGGAAAATTCGCGCCGTGTGAGGGCCGGGCGGGAGAGGGTTGAAGCGCATAGAGATCCCTTTCTGACATATCCATCTGTTTGTAGTACGGAAGCGCCACTCGGAATGGCCAGGGTGCTAATGAGGAGTGAAAGAAAAGGAAAGCTACGCTCACGGAAGATGTGGGTACTTACAAATGACTACCCTTGCACTTACTGTACTCCACTGAGGGCAAAAATTCAAACAATGCATACACCCATGCTGATCGCTTGCTGGCCCCCTACGCCTTCACGTCCCTGCGCTTTAGGAAGATGGCGATTGCTAGACCCTGGACCACGATGATCGCAAGCAACACGCACCATACGAGCAAGAGGTGCAGGATAGCGCCCGGGACAGCAGAGGCAGGGTTAAGTGCAACAAAGTGTGTGCCTTGATAGGAGAAGTCGTCTACGCCCAGCTTGTCGCCATGTAAGCCAACCGATGATCCCAGCCCCGCCATTGCCCAGCGCGCGGCAAACAGGGCCCCCAGTGCCTGCAAGATCGGCGTGTCGAGCTTGAATATGATACCCGAGAAGATCACCTGGGGAATCAGAACGAGCGGAACAAAGCTCATAGCACGGTCAGTATTGGGCGCAAGCGCAGAGATAACCAATCCTAGCATCAAGCCCGCCAGGGTTGTGAGAGCCATTGTGATATACACCTCTACCACTATTGGTAAGAAGATGCCCTGGTGAAACGGCGTTTTCAGGTTCACTAAATAGACCAGGATGGCGCTTTGGATCAGGCAGAAGACACCCAGGATAGCGATCTTCGAGAACATATAGGGGGCAATTCCCAGGTTCACCATGCGCTCACGACGGTAGATAGGAACCTCCCTGACAATGGCCAGCACACCGTTGAGGCAGCCAAATAATACAGCCGCAAAGGCCATGGTGAACAAGAGCGTTTGCGCATCTGCGCCAGAGTTGGGGGTGATGGCATTCTCCAGCGCTTGCTGCGGAGTTTCACCTTGCTGTTGGGCCAGGAGTTTTCCCTGCGGCGTTTTGAGTAGATCAACAACTCGCTGGCAATTGATTGACACAACGCGGCCTGAATTGGCCAGCGGATTGGACCTCAACGGGCATGTGGTAACGCTGGTTGAGTCGAATGTGCCAGGTAGAGCCAGGTAGAACAAGATCAGGCCTATGAGGGGAGCCTGGAGCAGCAGGATCAGGAAGTTCCCTACATCATGCGTGAGCAACTGTAGATAGCGCCTGGAGAGAAGCGAGAACTGCTTCCAAGGCCGACCACTTTTAGGTCGCTTGACCAGGACTGTTGTCTCAAGCGCGGCGTTGCGCCCGGCAAGTTCTCTTTCGAGCGGTTCGCACACATAGCGCTGGAAGTATAGGGAACGATTAAAGTTCTCTTCTGCCTGAACGGGGATATTTTTATTATCAACAGTTGGCTCTAGTGCATTGTAGATTTCTGCAAAGTCGCTCGTGCCGAAGTAGGCCTCTGCATCAGCGGGTGGTCCATAGAAGGCGAGACGACCACCTTGTGCCAGGAAGCACACAAAATCGCAGAAATGGATGTTATTAGTGGCGTGGGTAACCAGGACAATGGTATGCCCCTTGTTTGCCAGCTTGCGCAGAAGCAGCATCATCTTCCGATCCAGTCCGGGATCCAGACCAGCAGTTGGTTCATCGAGGAAGAAGACACTGGGGTTAGCCAACAGTTCCAGGGCAATCGAAACTCGCTTGCGTTCGCCTCCAGAAAGATTCCTGACCAGGAAATCGCGCCGGTGCTGTATCTCCACTTCATCAAGCACCTCGTTGATACGCTGCCTGATCTGCACTTTCGTGAAGTCTCTGGGCAGACGCATCCGGGCTGTATAGTAGAGGTTCTGTTCGACGGTCAGGTCACGGTAGATAATGTCATCCTGCGGGACGTAGCCGATCTGGGTGCTGAATGAAGCGAGGTCGCTATAGTAGTCCTGGCCGTTGTAAAGCACGACCCCTTTCTTGGCAGGCCTGAGGCCGCTAAGGGCATTCAATAGCATAGATTTGCCGACGCCGGAGCTGCCTACCAGGGCCACAAAGGTGCGAGGCGGAATGTCGATGGATAAGTCATTCAGCAGAATGGTGTGCCTTCGCCCGGTGGTTTTGAGGTGGAATGCATCGATACGGATACAAAAGCTTTCGTCCTGCTGGATCAGTTGTTTGCCCGTATAGGTAAGACTGAACGGGCCAATACGAATAACGTCGCCCGGATTGAGTTCTTTTACTCTGACACGTTGAGCATTGACATACACGTGATTCATGCTGCCCAGATCGATAATGCGATAGTCCCCATTGTGCCCGCGTTCCAGGCGAGCATGATAACCCGAGACCTGTGGATGTCTCAGGACGACCATATTGTTGGTATAGCGCCCAATCGTGATCACGGGGGCATCCAGCGCGATTGGGTGAATCTGTGGCACATCGCTTTGTGCCGGTATATTGTTTGTATCGATGTATGAAGGCACGTTATGTTCGCGTGCAAGTTGCTCCACTTGCGCCTGGTCAAGCATCAACTGCTGGTTGGTTTCGGTGTGAGTCCCGCGCCCGTTCTGTGAAAGCCAGTGCTGCAAGGTGTCTATATCTACGCCGAGCAATCTGGCGGATTCTTGCATGGTGTACTGCTGCATAGTATGTAGTACGGAGTATGTATTTGAATCGTTGACGCTGCTATTTTCCTGTATGGTTCGGCTCGCTGCGCCGGTCGCCCTACCTCGTCGAATAACTGGCACTACTCGCCCAACGACTGTTTAACGATTGTTTCATGCTCTCATGTGCAGTTGTACGTGAAGCAGGGAAAGGAGATGAAACGTTGCCCATCCGATCAGTACAAACGGGAGAATGCCTTGAGCAGTATATCGACCAGCCGCAGCAGATCACCGGGTATTTTCAACTTCATTGCGGCAGGGGTCCCCTGACTTCCAGTCATGAGGTATCTGACTCCAAATAAGCATTTAGAAATGTAGGGGGTAGGGAAGCAAAAGTCTGCAGTAAGTTCGTAAAGTTTAGCTTGTTGACTAATTATGTTTACTCGAATAGTGCGAGAGAACTCTAAAAAGTACTACTAATAAAATTGGTGAGCTTCCAATTATCACAAAGCTCCCATTCACCAAAAATTCGGTTAAACCGAGTAATATCCAGAACGCAAAGAAAAATGCGATAGCGAGACTAATGATGCGACGAATATTCTCCGTCTCATTCTCTTCTTGCCTGGCGAAATGAAGATGCTCAATATCTTCTAGCGGCTTAGCGCTATTTTCACCACGTTTATATCGCTTAGAGGCTATCCATCGAAAGCTCTCAAGCTCCTCCCTTGATGCAGTATCCTTATCTAGACCCAATAGGTTGATCCCCACTTCTGCTAGAACCATAAAATTGTATGGATTTTGATTTTTTGCCTGGCATTCTTTACTTTGAAGCATACCAATCTTCATAAAGATCAAGGTCTACTCTCATCAAAATGATACACTTTTGCGAATAAAAACACAACGAATAAAAGATTGATGTCCCAAAAATGCTCCCTTTAACGTTTACTTAATATTCATATCAAGGGTACTTAGATGGGGCAATTTGCCTGATAGTAGAGGTTTCATTGTTTTCGTCTTTCTTGCTCGTAGTCTGGCTTGTAGATCGTTGTATAGCAGCGCAGTTCAATACATCTGCATAGAAGAAGGTTTAACTATGGGTACGGGTCTCCCCTCACAATATCTGGGCAAATATGAATTACAACAGCAGTTGGGACGCGGAGGCATGGCCGAAGTCTGGAAAGCCCTGGACACTCAACTTCAGCGGTATGTTGCCATAAAAATTCTCCATACCAATTTACAGAACGATCCAGATTTCATCAAGCGGTTTCTGCGAGAAGCGCGGGCCGTGGCTTCCCTACACCATCCGAACATTGTGCAGATCTATGACTTCCAAATCTTTCACACTCCCCAGTCCGGGGGCACTATAGCCTATATGGTGATGGATTATGTCGAAGGTCACACCCTGGCCGATTACATCGCACAAACCTCCCACAAGGGCAGGTTTCCTAAGGCCGAAGACATCGTGTACCTATTCACCTCCATCGGCCAGGCGGTAGACTACGCCCATGCGCATGGTATGATTCACCGTGATATCAAACCCGCCAACATTCTACTTGACCAACGTAATACCACGCGCAATGCGATGGGGGAACCTATTCTCACCGACTTCGGCATCGTCAAGTTGCTCAGTGCTCCCACTGGAACTCTCGACGGTTCCTGTATTGGAACGCCGCTCTATATCTCGCCAGAGCAGGCGCAAGGTCATGTGGGCGACGGTCGCAGCGACATTTATTGCCTGGGGGTCATCCTCTTTGAAATTTGCACGGGAGTGCGGCCTTTCACTGGAGAAAGCGTGGTCTCCATCATGCAACAGCACATTCATGCTACGCCTCCGTTTCCTCCTCTCATTAACCCGGCTATTCCAGAAGCTCTTACTGAGGTTATTCTGCGCAGCATGGCTAAGGACCCTGAGTACCGATTCTCCAGTGCCTCGTCTATGTCGGCAGCGTTAGCCAGTGCACTCAATGTGCCACAGCCTTCAGCATCGAATCCTGCCAGCCCAGGTTTGCCTATCCATGCGCCAGGCATTGTAGATGAACCGGCCAGCGGTAGTGGCTTCCATGCCAGGCCGTTAACTGAGGCGAATGGATTGACGAAGTCGACCCACTCAACGCTGGCAAGTAGCTCTTCATCGCCTGGACCAGCAATCGTCCCTGACCTTCAACCTATGCAAGATGCGACCTTGTTGGTCTCGGCTAAGAACACTGAAGTGCAAGACAGGCTTACCAGATCGGTCAATACGGACACCCCCCGGGTCGCCCAAACGCCTCTTCTTTCATGGACATCGGCGAAGCCTACAAGAAGGCGGCGCAGAGCATGGTTTATTGGGTCGATTGCACTGCTGATGACTGTGCTCCTAAGCTCGAGCCTGCTGACTATCTCTGCGCTCACGCGTAAAAGTCTCCCAGTTGCTGCGCCAAGATCAATGGAGGGGCAGGCTTTCTTTGTGAGTAGTGGTCAGTTGAACGCGAACGGTTACCCAGGTATGAACGATGAGTTACAGGTAAATCTGTACAACATCCCTGATCCCCCCGCGGGCATGAGCTACTATGCCTGGTTATTGAGAGATATAACTCAGCCCGTTTCGACGCCAATCTTGCTTGGCAAGCTTTTTGCCATTCACGGTGAAGGGCATTTTCTTTATCGGGGCGATCAACAGCATACTGACTTGCTTGCAATCACCAGCCGCATTCTCATCACCGAGGAGGTCGCTGATCAAACGCCGATTAATCCTGCACCTGACTTCAGCACCTGGCGCTACTACGCCGAATTTCCCCAGGTACCAGATCCAAACGATACAGTGCATCACTTCAGCATGCTCAATCACCTTCGCAGCCTCCTTGCTGAAGATCCAATACTTGGCAGAATGGGCATTCCCGGCGGACTGGAAATCTGGCTTCTCAGAAATACGGGGAAAGTCCTGGAGTGGGCGAACAGTGCCAGAGATTACTGGGGCGACCAGGCCACCAGCCTCATGCGCTTGCATTTCTACCGTATCCTGGACTATCTCGACGGAGAGTTGTCTGTCCAGGCGGACGTGCCACCCGGTACCCCTCTAGTGGTCAGAGCACCGGTGGCCCTACTTGGACCCGCTACGACTGATGCCGGTAATTTCGGAGCGCAGGACCAGGTGCCTCCCGATTTCTTGCATCAGATTAGTAGTCATCTCAATGCTCTTGCCCAGGCGCCTGGCATAACACCCGAAAAGCGCAAACTTGCTGCTCAAATCAATTCAGGGATGAAGAACGTTGGGGACTGGCTAGAAAAGGTACGCGGGGACGCAAAGAAACTGGTCCTTATGAACGATGCGCAATTGCTTTCCCAGGAGGCACTGTCTATCCTTAACGATATGATGGCGCAGGCGTTTTATGCGTACGTTGGTCGGCTCGACCCAACAACCAACCAGGTACAGGCTGGCGTTACGCAGATCAACTACGATACGGAGCACCTGGCAACTTTCGACATCAAACTGTATACATCACAAACAACTGCATAGCCACAAGTGGCATTCCATAGGAGAGTAGGAACGATAATGAGTACAAATATAAGAAAGGTATACAGAGGATGGTTTATCGCACCTATTGCCCTGGTGGTCATCGTGCTCCTGGTGTCAGGCCTGGGGACATTCTTCTTGCTCACACATCAGAGTAATACTCTTGTTACCGCTAACCAGGTCGTAGGACACGCTTTCTTTGTCAGCAGCGGACAATTGAATGAAGGAAATAGCCAGGGCAATAACGATCGGTTGGAAATCGAGATACAAAACGTGCCCAATCCTGCCCCTGGTATGAACTACTACGCCTGGTTACTAAGCGATGAAGGAAAAAGGCCTGCGACGGCAATATTGCTTGGAACAGTTTCTGGTTCTCAGGGGAACGTGCATTTTCACTATCCGGGTGACCAGTTGCACACGAACCTGATCGGCATCACCAGCCAGTTGCTCATTACCGAAGAGAGTGCGCGTAGCCTCCCGAAATATCCTTCTTCAGATCGTCACATGTGGCGCTATTACGCAGAGCTACCCCAAAAGCCCCTGGTCGGTGATCGACATGGACCAACCGCCCTTGATAGTATTCGCGCTCTCCTTAACGAAGATCCAGAGCTACATGGACAGGGAATCCAGGGCGGCCTCAACATCCAGTTTCTCAAAAACACAGGAAAAGTCCTGGAATGGGTCTTTAGCGCCAGAGACAGTTGGGACAGCAGGGACACCGCTTTCGTCCACCGTCAGATTGTGCGAACTCTGGATTATCTCGACGGAAAGGACACTGTTCAATCAGATGTGACCTCTGGTGCTACTATGCTGGTCAATCCATTACTAGTCCAGGTTCCCCTGCTCTCTACTGTACCGAACCAGGTACCGGATAGCTACCCGCACCTCATTGATGGCCGGCTGACTTCGCTGCTCGCTGCTCCCGGCATTACGCCTGAAATGCGCGGGCTTGCCGTTCAATCCAGGCAAGCGCTTGTCGAGAATGTGCAACCCTTGTTAATGCGCGTGCGTCTGGATGCAAAGCAGCTGGTTAATATGAATGATGCACAATTGCTACAACCTTCTGCGCTGTCTCTTTTGGATGAAATGGTGGCGCTGGCGAATTACGCCTTCGTTGGTCGCCTTGATCCGTCAACAAACGAAGTGCAGCCAGGTGTTGTGCAGCTTTTCTACGATATCCAGCGCCTGGCTACCTATGATATTGTGGCGTATAAGTGACACTCCGTTGTGGAACATTCTCATCAACAAAGATGTTCATGACGCTGCTTGGTCAAGTGGATAAATGACTTCTGCTCGGAGCGTATCAGCAGTAAACGCAAGTGCGGCAGAGATGGCCTCACGGTTAAGACGAGGGTATGCTTCAAGAAGCTCGTCAACCGTGGTTCCTCCAGCAAGCTCATCGAGAATTTGCTCGACAGCGATACGAGTTCCCTTAATGGTAGGTTTTCCAAAGAGCACGTTTGGGTCCGAGGTGATCCATTTTCGATACTCTGGCATGGCCTTCTCCTATCAAGTTTGATGTCAACATAAGCTAGTTTGGTGTATCCACTGTAGGATACTTCGAAGTTTTTATACTGTCAAACCACCTGACATGAAACAAAGAAGGACACGAGAAGCGCTCATTATACAACCGCAATCCAACTCGTCCGTATAGTTCATAGAATGAATGTTTTCGATACATGTTTATCGAAAACAAATGAAGTCAAGCACCCATCCCCTAAAGGAGATGGGCTTGCGTAGAAGTACCGACCAGGTACCGGGAAACGGGCAAGGGCAACTGTGAGACTAGCCTGGCCAAGATC
>JGI25616J43925_10000636_pt1 | contig 12819 bp, 12 predicted proteins | sample GraSoi2013_100cm_FD_43925 | JGI IMG/M metagenome (IMG submission 43925) | reverse complement strand
GGGCTCGCTTGCGGCAACCTCTTTCTTGGCGGATTCAACCGGGTTTGTCATTACGGGTTGAGCAGTATTGGCCGCCTCGGGCGTAGTGCCCGGCGTTTGTCCGACCTTTGCGGATGGTCCCAAAGTCGCGGACGAATGCCTATCAACCCANGGCGNCTTGATCGCCAAAAACGTGACGACCGTCAGGCAGGCAGCCAAAGCGGCTCCGCGCAATCCCAAAAGCCATAGCCTGCGGCGCGNGTTAAGCTGNCGAACCCCAGACAGTTCCGGTTCCGGCGGCAGACTCAAACTGACTACTTCGCGGCACGCGGCACAGATGGCCAAATGCACCGTTATTTGTTCACGCTCAGCCGCNGGCAATGACCGTTCCAGATAGGCAGCTAGGAGATCAGCCTCGGGGTGGGCTTGTGGCGCGGGCCGGGCAGCCAGCCGCTGGCGCAACGTATTGGAAATATTAGACATGGATAGCCGTAACCCTAATCAGATCCCTTGTTATGTTGGAACGCTGCAGATTGATTTTCTTGCAGCCTCCGCTTCACATCCACCATTATGTACCGGACATCCGCTTCCAAAGCCTCTTCCGCCTGGCTGCGATCCATTCCCCTGGTCTGAAGGCCCGCCAGAACCTGCTTGCGGAGGCCTTTCAGCAGCTTTTCCAGCCGGCGGCTGATCGTGGATTCGTGTACCCCGACGATCTTGCCGATCTCGGTCAAAGTGCGGTTATCCAGGTAATACGCGGCCAGCACCAACCGGTCTTCGGCGGAGAGCCGTTCCAGCGCCTCGTCAGTAGCCGCGGTCAGGCGGTTGTCGGAAGGCAGCGGGGGCGGAGTCTCTGGTGCTGAAAACTGTACCCCGTCTTCGGCCTGTTCTTCAAGACTTACCAGCCGTTTTTGTTTGCGATAGCGGTTGACAAACTCCTGCGCCAAGACGGTCCGCAGCCAGCCCTCTAACGAGCCTCGGCCCATGTAGGAGCTGAGCCGGGAGAGCCGCTGGCCCTGCCGCTCCGAGGTGCCATAGAGGTCGGCATAGAGAGAGTCGGCCAGTTCGCGGGCACTGGAGTCTTCCTTGGTGATCCCGCGGGCAATGTCGTAAAGTTTTTCGCGATACCGGCCTAAGAATTCTGTCCAGGCCTGATTGTGGCCTGCGGCGCATCCGCGAGCCAGCACCAGCTCTTCCACCCGTAGCTCGCGCCAGAGCTGGACCTTCTGTACGGAAGTCCCGCCGCAAACGTACTTGGTCGCGACCTGCTCCAGGATTTCCTCAAAGACCACCAGCGTCAGGCCAAAACGNGCTCCGCCGCTCTTCTCAAAAAGCTCGCGGATGGCGGGAACCGCCACTTCAGCCGGTCTGGATGCAGAGGCCATGGTCTATGCGGATACTACCAATTTTACCTGCAAGAAGTCTGTTTCATTACGTTCCATAAGTACAACCGGGAGAATAAATTAAGAAGGAGTTACACATGAAAAACCTGATGGTCTGGGGAGCATTCATGACCCTGGCAACCATGCTGGTGCTTGCGGCAGCCAAGCCGTCTGCTCCGGTTGGCAATTCCGCACCAGTAAGCGAGTACAAAATCATGGCGCCGATCACCCATGGCGACCTCACAATCTTTCCCGTGGTCGCGGAAAAAGTCCACGACACCAGCGGCTTTATCACGCTCGACGAAGGTATGCGCTCCGGCGAGATCGTGGTCACGGAAGTCGGAAAAATCGCCGGGATGATTCGCCGTCGTCCTAGTCCAACATACCAGCAGGCGAGTGGTGCTGAAGTAAACCGGTTGGTGCTGGTCAACAACTCCAAGCGTCCTCTGATCCTGCTCGCGGGCGAAGTCGTTACCGGCGGAAAACAGGACCGCGTGGTCGGCAAAGACAGGATCGTTCCTGCGGAGAGCGATCCGGTCGATCTCTCTGTGTTCTGCGTGGAGCACGGCCGCTGGATTGAGAGTTCTAATAAATTCGACACACATGCATCCGTGATGGCCCAGCCTAGCGTACGTAAGAGTGTGATGGCAGATAAACAACAGCAGGAGGTCTGGAACCGAGTCAGTGAGTCGAAAGCCGCCATGTCGGCGGCGGCTGCGCCTCCCGCAGTGAGAGCAGGCGGTGGCGGCACAAGCTACAGCGTTGACTCCCTGCGAGCGCTCGATAGCACAACCTCCTACGCCAAGACGGTTGAGAACCCGATCATCCAGAAGGAAGTCGACTCCATTGTGGCGCCGATGCAGAAGTCGTACGAAAGCATTAACAAACAATTGCGGGAACAAAATGCCGTGGGAGTCGTTATAGCTATTAAGGGACACATCATTTGGGCCGATATATTTGCCAGCAACGCGTTGCTCACCAANTACTGGCCCAAGTTGCTGCAATCCTACGCGGCCGAAGCGCTGACCATGCCGGGAACAGCAGTGGACATCAGCGAGAAGGCCGCACAGCAGTTCGTGGAAAACTGGCAGGCGACGCACGAAGTCGTCGAGAGCGAACCAGGGCTCTACCGGCAAACGGAAATGACCGGCAACAGGTTCAAGGCGTTCGAACTGACGTCGTTGTTGCCAAANCAGAACTTCGATGTGCATCTAAGCAAAATGGCGGAATAAAGTTTTGTCAGGCCAGTGAGAAGTTTTGTGAAGCAGCTCGCNTTAGATGCAGAAAAACGCACAGGTGCAGGGCAATTACTTTCGTGCCGTTACTAATGTGTGACAAATTAATTTTTTTCTGCAACAAAGTCGATCCAGTACGTGTCTAATCTGAGTGAAAGGCGTAAGGGTCGGAGGTGACCTATGGGAGAGAAATTCTCAGTAGCGGAAGTGGCGGCGCTTCGGAGCGAACTTTTGCAGGGAGGTTTGGATTCATTCCAAACCGCCGAACTGCTCAAGATGTTCCTGACCGGACGCGGCTACGGCATCTCTCCAGAGACCGCGCTTGATGCCGCGGGCCGCATTGAAGGTGCAGGGTGCAACGCGGAAACCTTGCACAAGGAACTTGAGAGTTTGGCTCTAGTGATGTAACCGCATCATTCATAACGCCAGAGAAAGCCGGGTCAACCAGCCCGGCTTTTTCATTTGTGCTTCCTTTCTCGCCTGATTCTCTCCTTTTGAAATCCCCAAGCGCAGCGAGGGNCCCATATCCCTTCCATGAACAGCAGCACCCGAAATCTNGTTTTCCTTGAGATCGTGATAGCCATATGGATCCCTCGCTGTCGCTGCGGGATTTCAGACAAAGGCCAGCGCTACTCGTAGTGCAGCGCTGCCACCGGGTCCAACTGCGCGGCACGTGTTGCCGGGACCGTCCCAAAGATGACTCCGACCAGAGTCGCAACAATCATGGCGATAATGGCCGACAATCCCGAGATGGGTATTCGATACTCCGTAAGAAAGCGGACAGAGAACGGAATCGCCAGCCCCAGAATCGTGCCCACGCCGCCGCCCGCGAGCGAGATGAGCACCGCTTCGGTGAGGAATTGCAGCCGGATTTCGCGCCGGGTCGCGCCAATCGCTTTGCGGATCCCAATCTCTTTGATCCGCGTGCGCACGTTGGCCAGCATGATGTTCATGATCCCGATGCCGCTCACGATCAGCACAATCAGCGAGACCGATAGCAGTACGACGGTCAGCGCGTTTGCTGTGCGCGTCGCTACCTGAAGCAACTGCGTGAGGTTCTCCACGCGATAGACCGATTCCGGGCGATGCCGCGACTGAATCACGCGTCTGACCATCTCGGTGGCGCGCGGTATTTCTCCCGCGTCGGTGACGGAAAAGAAAAGCTGCTTCACCGCGTCACTGCCGGTGAAGTAGCGGCCAACCTTGTAGGGAATCAGGATGGTGTCGGCGGCAATCTCCGACTGGCCAAATGTTTCCACGCGCTCGCGAAACGTTCCGATAATCGTGAACGGAAGGCCGTTGATCTTGATGTCGTGCCCGATGGCGGCATCTTCACTGCCGTAGACGTTTCTGGCAAATTGCAGCGTCACTACCGCGACCTTCGCGCGCGCCATTGCGTCTTCTTCGTCGAAGAAGCGACCGGCAAGCATTTCGAGATTTCTGACTATGGCATAGTCCGGCGCAACGCCCAGCACCAGGATGTCGCGCTCTTTGCCCGAGCCGATGGCTATGCGATCGTTGCGTTCCAGCATGGGCGACGCTGCGTGAATCGCCGGGACCTGCTGCTGGATCGCCTTCATGTCCTCGACCGTCAGGTAATCGTTTCCGCCGGACGTGTTCGCGGACACGTTGCTGCCTCCCTGATAGTAGGCATAAATCATGTTGGCGCCGATGCCCTGGATCTGTCCCAGCACGTACTGCTTGCCGGTGAGCCCGATGGTCACGACCACAATCAGTGACGCGGTGCCAATCACCATGCCAAGCGCGGTGAGCACGAAGCGCACTTTGCTGGCGCGGAACGAGTCGATCGCAATGCTCACGATCTCGCTGAAGAGCATGGTGTCGCGACGCGCGGTTTCCGCTAACGGACGGCTTGGTGTCATTGCGGTTATTCTAGGCCCATTCCGATAGATGTTGCACGCGAGCTGCTGGACGCGTCTAAAGTCCCGCAGCGTAGCGAAGAATCTATATAGCCACAACGCTCTCAGGGACAAATCCGGATCCGCCCTCATACTTTGTTCAGATTATATGGATCCCTCTCCCGCTTTGCGGAATTCGGGATTTCAGAAAAAAGCCCTCTCGCTCAGGCGCTCTTTCTCATCTTGCGGACCACTTCTACTTGGTGGCCTTCGATGTGCCGCAGCGTGAACTGTTTGCTGCAGCGCTCGCACAGCCAGAAATGTTCAATGCGCTTGCTGGTAGTGTGGAAGCCAAAAATCTTTCCGCCATCCATGCGCACCAGGGATTTGTGGCACTTCGGATTGGAACATTTTGAAACCATAGCGGCCAAGGTTTTGCGCGCAATGCTGTTGGACGTGCATATGCATGCAAAGGTAGCCCACAATCGAAAGCTGCAGGTGCCAATGCANCTTCTAAAAAACCTTAAGGGACCCTTAGTTGCTTGGGGGGTTGCGCCGTACCGTTGGCCGGTCATCATCTTTCGGCTGGCCTTTGTCACTGCCCGGGACATTGGTGGTGCGCCGCAGATCAGGCCGCGCCGAGTCCAGATCGTCTTTCAGCTTGCGATGGTTCTCGAGCGCNTTGAGCCGTGTTTTGATCTCCTGAAATTCCGAGGTATCGATGATGTACTGGTCGCGCGGCGGCAGAATGCTTCCAATCTCCTGCTGCGATTTGGTCACGCGGTCCGGGGTCTGCGGATGGCTCGCATACGCCTTGGTGATGAAGCCTTTGCGTTTCTTGTCCAGCGCTTCCAGTTTCTCGAAGAAGTTGATCATGCCTACCGGATCGTAGCCGGCCTTGTACGCGTACTGGACACCCAGATAATCCGCCTGCGCTTCAAAGCCGCGGCTGAACTTCATGAAGGTCGCCGGCAGCGCCAGTCCCAGCGCCTGATTGAGGCCGATGTTCACCAGCGGTCCGCCGACAAAGATCAGCGGAATCGTGGCAATCTGCGCCAGCGTGCTGCGCGTGTTCTGGCGCGCGGCGTGGCATGCGGCCACGTGTCCAATCTCGTGCGCCATCACGCCGGCCAGTTCAGACTCGTCGTCCGCCACCAGGATGGCGCCGGAATTTACGAACATGAATCCGCCGGGCAGGGTGAACGCGTTGGGCTCCTCCGCGTCAATCACCTTGATGGTGAAGGGCAGCTTGGAGTCGGAACTGCGCACCAGGTTCTGGCCAATGCGGTTCACATACTCGTTCACCTTGGGATCGGTCACCAGCTTGGTTTGCTCTTCAATCTGCTGGGCGTACGAACGGCCCATGGCGACCTGCTTATCCAGCGAGTACCAGTTGAACAAGCCGCGATCGCAGCCCACATTGCGGCGTCCAATGGCGTTGATGTCGTTGATGCCTTCATGGTGCTGGAAGGAGGCGTCCTCTTCCTTGTCTTTCGAACTCTCCTGGGCCGCGGAGGGATCAGTGTCTTTGGATTGATCGGACTTATTTTTGTCGCTGGATGAAGACTTGTCGCCGGATGAGGATGATTGCGCAAAGCAAGGGCCGACGCAAAGCGCCAGCACCAGGAACAAGACTGAGAGTTTACGGAACACGTTTTACCTCCCGTCGCTAACCGGGCCATCGGGCCCTATTGCCACAAGCTCAATGATAGCCTAGCGCAACTTGAAATGGTGCCCTGTTAGATGCTGCGCCCCCTGTATCCAGACCAGCTGAATTCCCGCAGATTTCCAGTGTGTCTGTAATGATTTGTAAAGGGAGAGCAGTACTTGGTATTTAGTAGTAAGTACTTGGCTGTTCTCCGACCGATTTGCTGACTCCAAACTCGTAACTGCTGCTTTCCAAGATTTCTGACCGCAACGGCTGCCAAGGTCCGATTGACCCGGGTCCCGATGGCGGCGACCTGTCCCGGCGTTCCTTTGGAGTGGCCGTGAATGACAGCGATCCGGGTACCCCCGGGGGGGTACCTGGTCGTGGACTGCGACATCCACGGCTTAACCCCATACAGACCGGCTGCCGTGATCTGAGAGGCGAAACTATCTTTAACTCATGGTCAAGGAGTGAAGGTGGTCAAAGCTGTTTGCGGAGTGTAGATCGGAGTCTTAGGTTGGCTCTAACCAGGCCGCATGATGTTGATTGAATCTTTTGTGCCGTGGAGAAGGCTTTTTTAGGTTGGTGCCGGGAGGGGGAGTCGAACCCCCACGAGGGGTGAACCTCGGCGGATTTTGAGCCCGCTGCGTCTGCCAGTTCCGCCATCCCGGCCGCTCTTTTCATTTAAGCACATCCTTCTCTATTTCGGCCACCAGAGTAGGGTCGCGACGTTATTACGACCTGCAAAATTCGAATGGAAAAACGGCGTCGGGGTCGGCTCCTTTGAATCAAAAAGCAATGAAAGGTAATCTATTCTCCAGGAAAAACTGGAGATAGCGGAGCCCTTATGAAGATCGGCATTCTTGGCGCAGGCAATATTGGAGCGTCAGCGGCGCGGCTGTTCGTCGCCGCCGGACACGAAGTCGCACTGAGCAACTCGCGCGGTCCGGAGTCGCTGCGCTCGCTCGTGGCCGAACTCGGTCCCAGGGCCCATGCGATGACCATCGCCGACGCAGCCCGCTTTGGCGACGTTGTGTTGCTCGCCGTTCCGTGGCGCACGCCCGAAGCTCTGCCGGCGCCGGAAATCCTGAAGGGCAAGATCGTTATCGACGCGATGAATCCCTACCGCGCCGACAGCGGCTTCTATGATCTGGGCAACTCCACCTCCAGCGAAGAGGTGCTGAAACGGATCCCGGGAGCGCGTCTGGTCAAGGCTCTCAACACCATTTATTACCAGCACCTCGCGACCCGCGGACGCAACGACCTGCCGGTAGAAGATCGTCATGCCATCTATCTGGCTGGTGACGACGAGCCGGCCAAGCAAGTTGTCTGTCGCTTAATAGAAGAGATCGGCTTCGCCCCGGTGGATACAGGAAGCCTCCGCGAAGGTGGCAAGCACCAGGAACCCGAGACCGACATCTACAACAAGACGATGACAGGCCGCGAAGCCCGCGAATTTCTACAAAGCCAGACGGCGCAGAAGAGCTAGTACTTGATAGTTGGCTCGTGGCTAGCGGAGTGACATCATCTGGCGAATCCGCGCTCGTTGCAGCTAGTCGTCGGGCGGGCCTGGAATATCCGGCTTCTGGTCGGGTAGCTGGGCGCCGAAGTGGTCCGCTAGCTCCTGGCCGGTGAAGCTGTGCGTGAAGCTTTCCTTGATCTCCGGCAGCATGGCACTGTTCCAGTCGTACCACTCACGCACAAGCCGGTGATAGATGTCCTTTTGCCGGTCTTTTAAATTAGCGCGCTCCAGCGGGTCATCTACGACATTGAATAGGAAAGTGTTGTCGAGAATCTTGAGGAATTTGTAATCGCCATCGCGCATGGCGCGTTGTGCGTTTGCCTTGTAACGCCAGAACAGTTTGCGAGAGACGGGCGCGGCTTTTCCTGTGAGGACCGGCAGCAGGTTTATTCCGTCAGTGGGGTAGGACGAATCGGGTTGACCGCCGGCGGCGGCGAGAAGTGTTGGCACCCAGTCCATGCTGATTGCGACCTGGCCGGTTGTTGCGCCCGGACGAATGTGTCCTGGCCACGACATGATGGCGGGAATCCGCAATCCGCCTTCCAGCAGTTCCGTCTTTTTGCCGGTGAATGGCCAGGTATCGGCAAAGCGCTCACCACCATTGTCGCTGGTGAAAATGACGATGGTGTTTTCCCTGAGCCCGTGCGCGTCGAGGGCCTGCAAGACGCGGCCAATCTGACGGTCCATGGCTTCAATCATCTGCCGGTAGGTTTTTTGCGAACCGCCATCGAAATCAAAAAGGTCAGTGCTCCCCGGTTGCCGCAAGCGGTCGGACTCCGCTTGGTCGCCGGGACCCTCCCATGGCCAATGCGGTGCGTTGAAGTGCAGGCTGATCATGAATGGCTGGCGCGATTTCGCGTATCCGTTCACGACTTCGACTGCGCGATTGCCGAGTAAATCAGTCAGGTAGCCCGCATGATGGATGGGAACATCATCCTCCCAGAAATCCTCTTTGCCTCTGCCCGAGGCGTGGGAGAAATAATCGACTGCTCCGCCGCGAAATCCGTAGAAATGGTCGTAACCGCTCTGCAGAGGGCCGAACTTTGGCGGAACGCCCATATGCCACTTGCCCACTAACGTTGAACTATAGCCGGCCTTTTTCAGAAGCGAGGGCAAGGTTGGATGTTCCGGAGGAAGACCAACATCGGCGTTGCCCGCCAACGGCTCTTCCAGGCCGAGACGCAGCCGGTATTGGTAGCGGCCGGTGATCAGCGCTGTGCGCGTGGCGGTGCAGACAGCCGAATTCGCGTAAGCCTGCAGAAAACGCAGTCCTCGGTGCGCGATGTTGTCGATATTCGGCGTCTTGATGTCAGGCCGTCCGTAGCAGGCGACGTCGGCGTAGCCGAGATCGTCTGCGAGAAAGAAGACGATGTTGGGAACCTTTGCCGGCTGCGTACCCTTCAATCCGCTGCCTATAGCGAGAGCAACAATCCCAGTTGCCGCACCACGGATCAAGTCGCGCCGCGTCAGAGGTTGTTTCGCCGCGCCCGGCATCGGACCTGCTTTGCTCAAACCTTTCTTCGATCGGGCCATTCAGTCCTCCGGGTCTCTCAATTCAGCGCAGTATACTCCGGCCGGGACGCTAGCGGAGGCGTTAGTGATTCAAATCTGTTTTGGAACAGAGCGCCTCGAAGCATTGCATTTTGTTGCACCGGACACATCGGTGGACGCATCTGCAAACTGCGGCACCTTGAGGAGGACTTTGTGGGGAAGCTTGATGGGAAAGTTGCACTCATCACCGGTGGTAACAGCGGCATTGGACTGGCTACGGCGAAACGCTTTGTGCAGGAGGGCGCCTACGTCTTTATCACCGGACGGAGGCAGGCGAAACTTGATGAAGCGGTGAAACAGATTGGATCCAATGTCACGGGGATACAAGGGGACGTGGCGAAGCTCGGCGATTTGGACCGGCTGTTCGAACGGATCAAGAAAGAAAAGGGCAAGCTTGATATCGTGTTTGCGAATGCAGGCATCGCGAAGTACGCTCCGCTTGGGACCATCGACGAAGCGCATTTCGACAGCATCTTTGGCACCAATGTGAAGGGCCTGGTCTTTACCGTACAGAACGCGCTGCCCTTGTTGCCTGATGGCGCGTCCATTATTCTGAACGCGTCGATCGTGGGCAGCAAAGGGCTTCCGTCCAACAGCATCTATGCCGCGACCAAGGCTGCGGTACGCTCTTTCGCTCGCACCTGGACCACCGATCTCAAGGCGCGCCGAATACGGGTGAATGCGATCAGCCCTGGCCCGATCGATACCGAAGGTTTGCGCGAACTGATCGGCTCCGTGGAAGGTGGGCCGGACCGACTGAAGGGAATGGCCTCCATCATTCCGCTGGGCCGGATCGGGAGCAGCGACGAGATTGCAAAGGCCGCGGTGTTCCTGGCGTCAGATGACAGCAGCTTCATCACCGGAATCGAGTTGTTTGTGGACGGCGGCTTCGCGCAAGTGTAAAGAGAGATTGGATAAATAGTGCAGCGCGGCTGCCCGCGCTTCCAGCGTGGACTATGAAGTGCTTGCGCTGAGTTCTGCGTGATCCCTGGCTCTCTGAACGCCGACATCGGCGACGAGACCATCGCAGATAGCCAGGCAGTTGTTCCGAATCTCGGCTTTGCCGGCCGCGGTTGCTCCTGCAATCAGGAGACTCGCCGCGCCGTGGATAAGGAAGAAGAGCGCGTAGTACGTGCGCTCGTAATCTTGCGGACGGCCACCATATCGCTCCGCCAGTTTCTCCAGTAGCCAGTCTTTGATGGGACGAGGACGCCCGGGTCCGTACATCTCGCTCCAAGCCGGTCCCCACAACAACCGGTATTCGTGCGGATGTTTTTCCGCGAAGCGCAGGAACCGGCGGTAGCATTCCTCAATTGTCGCGGCGGAGGTAGCTTCGTCTGCAAGCTTGCTGCGGACGCGTTCCGCCAGAGCTATGAGCAGTGCGTCTTTGTTGCGGAAGCGTCTGTAGACGGTGGTGGTGGTCCCGGCCTCGCGCGCCACCGAGCGAAGAGTCGGGCCGGGCTGGCCCTGGGCACGCCACAGCCGCTGGGCCGCTTGAAGAATTCGTCCATCCAGATGCTTGTCGGCCACACGCGGCATGGTCCGCTCCAAATTTTAGCTTGCACATTGTTACACTAACAATGTAATCTATTCAAGTTTGTCGTTAGCTTCTTGTCCGGCCCACAGTTCGCCCCCACTCGGCACGGCGCCCGACCAGGTTGCAGGCAGCAGGGCCCACTTCGATTCAGGTAGTACATCGTTACACTAACAACAGTAATACCTATTTTTATGAGATTCCCGCACAGGGTCTCTTCCTGTGCGCGTAGCTCTCTATATATATGTGAGGTCAATAGATAGATGGAGCGTATCGAGTACTCGATCGTCACCCGGGCTGAGCGCGAACTNGCCTGGCAGGTCTTTTCCAACTGGCGGGCATGGCGCCGCTTTTCCGATATTTATGGAGATATTCGCTGGCTGAAAGGCGCTCCCTGGAAGCCAGGCAGCCGGCTCAGGATCGAACTTCTTTATCCCGTACCCGCGGTGGTGGACCACGTGATCACGGTCTGTTCTCCGCCCGAATTCGTTGCCTGGATCGACCACGCGCTGGGCAACACTATGGAGCAATGGGTAACGTTTCATCAGGCGCCGGACGGCGGCACACGCGTGCATACGTGGGCTGATATTACGGGGTCCACTTCCGTTGTTGACGGGCACAATGTGGCTGATTTTGTCGGGAGCTTCATGAAGCAGTGGTACGACAGGTTTTCGAACGAATGTGATCTTCTGGCAGAGCAGGCGGACCCGGTCTGAAGCGGGCCGGATAAGGCAGTGTGGGACAATAGGCCCATGCACAATCGGACCGCTGCGAGAATCTCGGGTTTTTTAAAAATTCTAATGCTCGTTGCCGGCGTGTTCGGGACGCTGCTTCTTGCCGGCTGCGGTTCTGGTTCTGGCGTCCAGATTCCCCCTGCGCCTCCGGGACTGACTGCTCCGAGCGTCGCGTATGTGGTGAACCACAATAGCCAGAATATCAACGCTTATTATTTAGACTCCCGCAGCGGCGTGATGGCTGATCTCAGCAAATCGCCGTTTCGCTCTTCGCTGCAGAACCCCTGGCCTGCCGTTCTTCATCCCAGCGGCAACTTCCTCTATGTAGGCGACACAATCGTTGGAGCGATCCAGGTCTATTCCACCAATTTCACCGCCGGCGACCTCAGCACAGTCGAGGTCACATTCATGCGCGACAGTTTGAACTGGCTTACGGGAATGACCATTACGCCGAATGGCAAGTATCTGTACGCCGCTGCCAATACCGAGCTCGATGCCTTCAAGATTCTTCCCGACGGCTCGCTGATACCGCTTGCGGGGTNTCCTGTGTCCTTTGCCGGCAGCTCGCTGCAATCCGCTGTCATCGATTTCAGCGGGCAGTATCTCTACTTAACGGATGGCGGAGCCAGCGGCAGGATCTTTGCGTACCAAATCAACAGTGATGGCTCACTGACAGCGGTCCCCGGCTCGCCTTTCGCGGCATCCGCCCCGCTCGCTCCAGCCGTTTTCGATAATAGCGGTACTTTCTTGTATGCCGCCGACTTCGGCAATCATATTTATGCGTTCAAGAAGGCCGGCAATGGCGCGCTGGCTTCTTTGGCTGGTTTCCCGATCTCCACTCCCGCTTCGACCGAACCTATCGCGCTGATCTTCGAGCCAACGAACCATTTTCTGTATGCCTCGCTGACGCCGGGCGACTCCATCGCTGCCTACTCGTTCAACTCCAGCTCGGGGACGCTCACGACTGTTCCTGGCTCTCCGTTTGCAACGGGACACGGTCCTTTCGGAATGGCAACGGACACTGCGGGTAAGTTTCTCTACGTTGCCAACCGTTTCGACGATACCGTTTCAGTGCTCTCGATCGGCAGCGCCGGCGGACTCTCCTTTGCCTCGGTTGCCAATACGCGGTCCAGTCCGGCGAGCGTGGTTATTCTCCCTTGATAAGTTTGTAAGTATTCGGGGATCAGCCTCGGCCGCGGAATTGGATGATCTTACGGCGGTCGCGCTTTGACGGACGTCCCGCGGGTAATGTTTCGAACTGGTGCATGGCTTTGCGTTCAGCCGCGACCTTCAAGCGCAACTCCCGGCTTGCCTCGGTCTCGCGGTATAAGGTCTGCGCAACCGCCGCCGGGCCGCGCACCTCGCTGAGCAGCAA
>JGI25616J43925_10000633_pt1 | contig 12834 bp, 10 predicted proteins | sample GraSoi2013_100cm_FD_43925 | JGI IMG/M metagenome (IMG submission 43925) | reverse complement strand
GGGCTTCGCTTCAGTGCGCATTCCAACGAGAACACCACAACACAAAAGGGGACATTTCTAAGGAGTTAAGAATGGGGACATTTCTAAGGAGTCTTGACAGTAGGTGTTGTCTGCCATTGACTCCTATCCCGACCCGGGGTACGCTTTTAGCCAATGGTAGTCGCTTGCCCTCTGGGCATGAGTATTCCGGCTGCTCCCGTCTCCAAGCATAATCCTGTTTTGTCCGCGAGGTGGAGCGGACGCACGTGTACTTCCATCTTCACAGGCTGCCGGACTCAGCTCGGCCCGTCCGGCTTACAGACCCATACAGGCATGAACACACAAGCATGAAGAAAAGCATCGCGATCAGCCCCAACATCGAGACCCTGTTCGGCACGCGCGACGAAAACGTGCGAGTGCTGGAAGACGGCCTTAACATCACGGTCAACTTGCGATCGAACGGAATCGAGTTGGAAGGCGCGGCTCGCGACGTAGCGCGCGCCGAGCAGGTATTTGCCGACTACGAAAGCCTGCAACGCTCGGGATACACCTTTAACAATGGCGACCTCAATAGCATGTTGCGGGTGCTGACGGCAGATCCGAACTCGACGCTACGCGGTCTCGCCGATGCCGGCCGGCAGCGCTCGTTCGGTCGTCGCACGGTGCAGCCCAAGAGCCCGAATCAACGGCGCTATCTCGAAACCATTGAGAAGCACGACATGGTTTTTGGCATCGGACCGGCCGGGACGGGTAAGACTTATCTCGCGGTGGCGATGGCAATTTCCGCGTTGCTGGCCAAACGCGTGAACCGTATCATCCTGGCGCGCCCGGCGGTAGAAGCGGGCGAACGGCTGGGCTTTCTTCCCGGCACATTGCAGGACAAAATTGATCCCTACCTGCGGCCGCTCTACGACGCACTGTACGACATGCTCGATCCGGAAAAGGTGGATCGCTACCTGGAGAAGAATGTCATCGAGATCGCGCCCATTGCCTTCATGCGCGGACGAACCCTGAATGATTCGTTCGTGATTCTCGACGAAGCGCAGAACACGACTTCTGAGCAGATGAAGATGTTCGTCACACGCCTGGGATTCAATTCCAAGGCGGTCATCACCGGCGACGTTACGCAAATCGATCTGCCCAATGCGCGGCGCAGCGGGCTGCTCGAAGCGGTTGACATTCTAAAGGGAGTGGACGGCCTGGCGTTTGTCCACTTCGACGAAGGCGATGTGGTGCGTCATCATCTGGTGCAGCGCATCATCCGGGCTTATGATGAGCACAAGACGCGGATCGCGGAGCAGCAGATGTTGCTGTTGAGCGAGGGAAAAGCTCTCGAAACCAGGACTCTCGAGACCAGGAATCTCGAAGCGAGGACCGGCGAAGTAACAGCGAATGCGAACGAAAAGCCGGTGTGAGCCGCAGCTCCGGGCGAGGAGAAGGCGGTGCGTTCAAGCACAGGGATAAAGCAGCGACCTTCGGGCGGGAGGGCTTCGAATCAGGCCCTCCTGTTTTGTTTTGATGCCGGATTGCCGATAGGCCACCGAGCCCGCCGAGAAAGAACTTGATCATTTTTCAAAAACGAGTAGCGAGTTTAAGCGAACCGACGCTTCGGCGCTTCTCGCTACGCGCGAGACGGGCCGTGAGGCTCAAAGGCACGGTCAATCTCCTATTGACGAGCAGTACCGCAATGCGCGCCTTGAATCGCCAATTCCGCGCCAAGGACATGCCGACCGATGTGTTGTCGTTTCCCTCTCCAGCGCTCCCGCCCAACAGACCAGCGCGCACAGCGGGTGACATTGCCATTTCGGNGGACATCGCGGCTCAAAACGCCGGCAAGATGGGACACTCCACCGCTGAGGAAGTGAAGATCCTGGTGTTGCACGGAATTCTACATCTGGCGGGGTTTGACCATGAGCGCGATAATGGAGAGATGGCGCGGAAGGAAGCAAAGTTGCGCCGAACCTTGGGGCTTCCGCTTGCCCTGATCGAGCGCAATAAGTCCGAGCGCAATGAGTCCGAGCGGCCAGAGTTCGAGGGCACTCGGTTGTCTGGAAGAAAGTCCTTGAAGCAGAAAGCAGACGGAGCGCGAGCGCGGAGGAGAGCATGAATCTCGCCGCCGCGGTGGCGTTACTTCTTCTATTGGGACTGTTGACGCTGGTTTCCTACGTGGATCGCGTGTACCAGGAAATCGGCAAGTTTCTTTCCCGTGAATTCCAGGACAATATAGACATCTTCGAGCAGAAGGTCGAGCCGAATCTGCGCGTGAGCCGCACCCGCGCTTCACTTTCCATGGCGGTGCTCACGCAGCTGACCATGGCCGCGATCGCCCTTCTGGTGGGCTATGTGGTCTTCAGTGATCAGAAGTGGAGCATCTACGAGATTCTGCAGGCCACCATCAGCCTGATTTTGATTGTCATCCTGTGCAATCGCTTTTTGCCGTTTGTCTTCTTCTCGCGCACTCGCGGGACGTGGCTCATCCGCTGGACGCCTTTGTTGAGGCTTCTTATCTATGTGCTGCTCCCCGTCACGATTGTGTTGGGCTTTCTGCAGTCGGTAGCTTCCTTGACCCGGCGCAATACCGGCGAGCAGCCGGAGAGTCCTGCGGAGGCTGTGGATGCGCTGATTGAGGCGGGGCAGGAAGAAGGCATCATTCACGAGGGCGACCGCGACCTGATTCAATCGGTGGTGGAGTTCAGCGGCAAGACGGTCCGTGAAGCCATGAAGCCGCGTCCGGAGATGTTTGCTGTTACGACCGACATGACCGTGGAACGCTTCATCGAATTGCTGCGAAGCAAGCATTACTCCCGGGTTCCGGTATACGAGGGAAACATTCACAGCATCAAGGGAATCGTCTACGCGCAGGACGTGCTGCAGGTGCCCGATACCGAGGCGCACACCCGCACTCTGGACACGCTGATGCGGCGCGACGTTTACTTTGTTCCTGAAAGCAAGCTGGGAAGCGACCTGCTTCGTGAGATGCAAAGGAAAAACGTCCGCATGGCCATTGTGGTGGATGAATACGGAGGCGTAGCAGGCCTGGTGACCATCGAGGACCTGATCGAGGAAATTGTCGGCGAGATCCGCGACGAACATGAGCAGCCGGAGATCGTGCGGGAAGGCGAACGTGCCTATGTGGTCTCCGGCGGAATGGACGTGGATCGCCTCGACGAACTTTTCGGCGTGAAGCCAGAGGGCAAAGAGTCTGCTACCATCGCCGGACTGGTCAGCGAACTCGCAGGGCGNATTCCCCGCAGAGGAGAGATCGTCGAGGAAGACGGGTTGCGATTCGAGATACTGGAGTCCACCGACCGCAGAGTGCAGCGAGTCCGAATTACGTCGGCGCAGCCGCAACAATTGAAGCTGATGTGATGCGCTCTAGATCGGGCGCAAGTCAAGGAAGAAATGAACCTTCTCACCACAGAGTCACAGAGACACAGAGAAGACGAAGATCAGCGAGACCCTCGAACGAGCCGCATCATCGGAGCTGCGATCGAAGTGCACCGCAAGCTCGGGCCGGGATTGCTGGAATCTGCGTATGAGCAGTGTTTGTGCCATGAATTGCATCTTCGCGGGTTGTCTTTTGAGTGCCAGGTCGCGCTTCCTGTCTTATACAAGGGTCTGCGACTTGACTGTGGATACAAAATCGACTTGATCGTGGAACAGCAAGTAGTTGTCGAGTTGAAGGCGATCGAGAAACTCCTGCCAGTCCACGAAGCTCAACTCCTGACGTATCTAAAAATTTCCGGGAAACACGTCGGACTCCTCGTCAACTTTAATAGCTCACTACTAACGCAAGGAATTATCCGAAGAGTTCTATAAGGTTTTCTCTGTGTCTCTGTGTCTCTGTGGTGAAATTATTTGAGATTATAAAATGAGGACTAAATGACCACGACCATTGCGAATCCTACGATGACCGGCCAGGAAATCGTCGACCTTACGCGCAAGCACACGCTCTTCGAGTGGTCCGCGCAATCGAAGGTCGACCCCATCCCGGTCGCGCGCGCCAAGGGAATTTACTTCTACACTCCGGAAGGCAAGCGCTTCATCGACTTCAACAGCCAGCTGATGTCCGTCAACATCGGACACGGCGACGAGCGCGTCATCCAGGCCATTCACGAGCAGGCGCAGACTCTCGCTTATGCCAATCCCTTCATGGCAACTGAGCCGCGCGCCCGCCTCGGCGCCAAGCTCGCCGAAATCACGCCCGGCGACATCGACACTTTCTTCTTTACCAACGGCGGCGCCGAGGCCAACGAGAACGCCATCAAGATCGCGCGCTTCTTCACCGGACGTCATAAAATCATCGCCCGCTACCGCTCTTATCACGGTGCGACAGCGGGCGCGATTAGCCTCACCGGAGATCCGCGCCGCTGGGCCGCTGAACCGGGCATCCCCGGAGTGGTTCGCGTGCTTGATCCCTATCACGGCATCGAGCGCGGATGGGAGTCTGCCGAAACTTCGCTCGCCATGATCGAAGAGACCATCCAGCTCGAAGGTCCACACACCATCGCTGCGTTCATCCTTGAAACCGTGGTCGGCACCAATGGAATTCTCATCCCACCCGACGGCTACCTCGAGGGCGTCCGCAAACTGTGCGACAAGTACGGCATCCTGATGATCGCCGACGAAGTCATGGCCGGCTTCGGCCGCACCGGCGCGTGGTTTGCCGTCGATCACTGGAAGGTCGTCCCTGACCTGATCTCGATGGCAAAGGGATTGACTTCCAGCTATCTCCCGCTCGGAGCGGTGGGCATGCGTCATCACATCGCACAGCATTTTCAGGACAAAGTGTTCTATGGAGGCCTGACTTACAACAGCCACCCCATGGGATGCGCGGCTGCGCTTGCGACGATTCGCGTCTATGAAGAAGATAGACTGATCGACAACGCGAAAAAAATGGGTGCGATCATGAAAACTCTCGGCGCCGAACTGCAGGCCAAGCATCCATCGGTGGGAGCGGTGCGCTCGATCGGATTATTCGGTATCGTCGAGCTGGTGCGCAGCCGCAAAACTCGCCAGCCCATGGCTCCATTCAACGGCACATCCGACGAGATGGCCGCCCTGGGCCGATTCTTCCGCGAGCAAGGCCTCTACACCCTGGTTCGCTGGAACACCTTCTATACCAACCCGCCGCTCTGCATCAACGAACAGCAGTTGCGGGAAGCGTTCGCGATCATCGACAAAGGGCTCGAGATCACAGACAAAGCAGTCGTCGACTAGTTACCGAGTTGCTTGTGTGGAGCGGGCACTCTTGCCCGCTTCTTTCCATCACCACCCACTGCCAATGGTCACGCCCGTCTATCCATGGGCTGACTTTTTCGTTTATTTGCGACACTGTTAGCGGGACGGGGCGTCCGCTCCACACAGGCTTCCCGCTTTGGGAAATAGGCTATTTACCTTTTCGTAACTGGGGTACCCCTTCCCCCGGTCTATTGGAATCATCATGTTGCGGCGAAAATGAATAAAAAATCCCAGAGCTGCAACAAGTTACGGGAAAAATCTTGCGAGCAAAGGATTTAGCCATGTTGAACGAGCGGATAGATCACGGTGCCGCACTCCCTCCGCAGCCATAATCGGCCGTTGGGGCTGTGGATGACAAGGTGATTGGACTCACAAGGGATATCGGCCCTGCGCGAGGGAGGGAGATCCCCAAGCCTTCTGTGACATCTAGCCTTGTCTTCCACAGCCCCAACAGACGATCATGGTCGCGGAGGCACTGCGGCGAACCCAACCGCACCGACGCTAAGTCATTTGTTTCCAAGATTTTGCCCGTAAGTCATTGTAGCTCTTAGATTTTTCACGATTTTCACGCTAACATGATGATTCCAATAGATCAGGGGGAGGGGGGTACCCACCCCGTAACCAAAGAGTAAATAGTCGTTTGTCCCAAACTGGGGAAGGCGGGAGCGCCTTCGAGAGTCCTACAGTCGAAGCCATGCCGTCCCCGCCTTTCAAGCTACAAGCCAGGAGCTAGAAGCCGCATTTATGTCTCGTCCGAAACCGCTAGTTCTTATCATTCTTGACGGCTGGGGTTACCGCGCCGAGAGCAAGGCCAACGCCATTGCCCTCGCCCGCAAGCCCACCTACGACCGTTTGCTTCGCGAGTACCCTAACACGCTCATTCATACCAGTGGCCAATACGTCGGGCTGCCGGACAATCAGATGGGCAATAGCGAGGTCGGCCATCTCAATATCGGCGCCGGACGCATCGTGCACATGGACAGCACGCGGATTGAGTCGATGATTCAGAATGGCGAATTCTTTTCGCATCCGGTGCTTCTCGGCGCGATGAAAAATGCTCGCAGCGATAGCAGGCAGTTACATCTTTTCGGGTTGCTGTCCGACGGTGGCGTGCATTCTTACCAGACCCATCTCTACGCGTTGCTGAAAATGGCGAAGCAGCAGGGCGTGGAGCGTGTATTTATCCACGCCTTTATGGACGGTCGCGACACACTGCCGACCAATGGGGCGGGTTACCTCGAACAGTTGCAGCAGAAGATGCGTGAATACAACTGCGGCCAGGTTGCCACGGTAAGCGGCCGCTACTATGCGATGGACCGCGACCGGCGCTGGGAGCGCATTGCCAAAGCCTACAACGCCATGGTCTTTGGTGAGGGCGAAGGCGGCAAGTATGTAGACCCGGTGCAGGGCATGAAGGATTTTTACAACAAGGGAGTGACCGACGAATTTGTGGTGCCGTTTGTCTGCACCGACACTCGCGGTGGGCCGCTGGCGACCATTCGCGACAACGATTCCTGCATCTGCTTCAACTTCCGCGCCGATCGCGTCCGCCAGATTACGCGCGCGCTTGCCCGCAATAGCGGTCTTAACGACAAGGGTGGCAGCGATCTGCCGGGCGCGGCCGATCTTGACGCGACCATTCCGCGCGACCGTGTTCCCAAGAATCTGCATTACGTCTGCATGACTCGATACGACAAGAACTTCAGCCTGCCGGTGGTGATTCCGCCGGAATCGATGGAGAATATTCTCGCCAACGTCATGGCTGCAATGAACCTTCGCAACCTTCGCGTGGCTGAGACAGAAAAATACGCTCATGTCACGTACTTCTTCAACGGCGGAGTGGAGCAGCCATTTCCTGGCGAGGACCGCTTGCTGGTGCCGTCGCAGAAAGTTGCAACTTACGATCTGAAGCCGGAGATGAGCGCAGCGGGCATTGCCGACGCCGTAGTCAAGGCAACCGAGGATGGAACGTTCGACGTGATCATCGTGAACTTCGCTAATGCGGACATGGTCGGGCACTCCGGCAAGATTGAACCTACAGTGAAGGCAGTCGAAACGGTCGATGCCTGTCTTGCCCGCGTCGAATCGGCTGTACGCGCTAAGGGCGGCGCTATTCTCATCACCGCAGATCATGGCAACGCTGAGCTGATGATCGATCCCGCGACCGGCGGCCCGCATACCGCGCATACCACAAACCCCGTGCCTTTCATCGTGGTCGCGGAGAATGCCAGCCAGTTCACGTTGAAGCCGGGCGGGTCGCTCCGTGACATCTCACCGACGCTGCTGGGGATGCTCGGCTTGGACGAACCGAAAGAGATGACTGGGACAGATCTGCGAATGCCGGGAAAGAGCCAGTAAAATTCAGCGGCGGGTCGCGGTTTTTTCAGCAGCGTGCAAGTTCACAGGCGCTCCTGAGCCTTCGTCCTGACACTGCTCGTGCTACATTTTTAGAATCCGACTCTTTCCTTGAATGCGAATCTCATGGAACCGCGACTGATCCTCATCCATCTGTTGGTCAAGCTGGGCGTCGCAGCGGCCGTGTCCAGCAGCCTGGTGCGCTCCAAGGAACTCAAGTCCCTGTTGTTTCGCGAGGAGCGGACGTTTCGGCAGAAGGTGTACCTGGTCCTGTGGATTGCGTTGCCCATAGCGGTCGGCGTCTGGATCCGCTTTTCCGCCCCTAGCTTTCTGGCAGGGGATCTCAGCTTCGAAACTGCTCTTCTGCTCGGCGTAGTCGGTGGGCGCTTGGCGGGCTCCCTGGGAGGAATGCTTCTGGGTCTTCCGGCATTGCTCCATGGTCAATGGGCTGCGCTGCCTTTCAACGTGCTGTCGGGTTTCATTGCCGGACAGTTGCGTGCGATGGCTCTCGACAAGGACGACATCTGGTCGTTCTCGCCTTTCATCGATCTCAGCATCTACCGGCTGATTCGGCGCAATCTGCCAACCCCGCGCCTGTTTGACTGGCAGATCATGTTCTTTACTACCATCATCGGATTGCGCTTCGTGCAGACGGAGTTGTCGCGATACTTTCCGCGTTCCATCTTCAGTCTTGAGAGCCCCGGTAATGTATGGGTTGAGGTTGCGATTTACGCAGCCTCGGCAATGGTGATTGGAATCGAGCTGAAGATATTCAACAGCGTGCGCATTCAGATCAAACTGGAGGAACAAGAGCGGCTCCTGCTGCACGCCCGCATGGAGGCGCTGCAGAACCAGATTAATCCTCATTTTTTGTTCAACACGCTGAACTCGATCTCGTCCCTGGTGCGTTTCGACCCGGACACGGCACGCGANGTAATTTTCAAACTGGCGACCATCCTGCGCCGCCTGCTCAACTCAAGCGAAGCTTTTGCCCCATTGCGCGAGGAATTTGAATTCATTGACAATTACCTGGACATNGAAGTTGTTCGCTTCGGGCGGGACAAGCTGCGAGTCGTGAAAGAACTCGATCCAACATCGCTGGATGTNATGGTTCCGAGCATGCTCTTGCAGCCGCTGGTCGAGAACTCCATCAAGCATGGACTTTCTACGAAAATTGAGGGAGGCAGTATCTATCTGCGCAGCCGTGTTTCGGAGTCTAAGCTAGTCATCGAAGTCGAAGATGATGGAGTGGGGATGGGTCGGGCCCACCTTGCGGGCAGCGGCACCTGGCCCGGCATGGGCATTGGTATGGCAAATGTTTCTGAACGCCTGCAGGTACTCTACGGGGACACTGCGCGGATGACCATCGATAGCCACGAAGGGAAGGGAACACTGATTCGCATTCGCCTTCCACTCGTGCAGGCTGCAAGCGCGGTGCCGGAAGGCTTCTACGAAGAACGTGCCAGCACTCGCCGGTAAAAATCCTCGTATTGGGCCACGATTTTGGTGGAAGAAAACCGAGCCTGGGCGATGGCCCTGGCCTGCTTGCCCATTTCGCGCAAGCGCTCCTCGTTGGTGAGCAGTTCGATGGCGTAACGTGCCATGGTCTCAACATCGCCAACCTCGGCAAGGTAGCCACTTTTTCCGTGCTCGATCACCTCTGGAACGCCGCCGACGCGGGTGGCGATGGGAACGACCTCGCAAGCCATGGCCTCCAATGCAGCCAACCCAAACGACTCCAATTCGCTCGGCATCAGCATGACGTCGGCGACTGCGACCTTTTCCTGAATTTGATCCTGTTTTCCAAGGAAGAGGACATCCTGGTGGATACCCTTCTGCACGGCCAGCCATTCGGCGACGGAACGGTCCGGGCCGTCCCCGATCAGAAGGAGCTTCGATGGAATCTGTTTGTGAACCCGATCAAAGATCTCGACCACGTCCGTAAGCCGCTTGACCGGCCGGAAGTTAGAAAGATGCACCAGCAAGCGTTCGCCGTTGGGAGCGTACTCTTTGCGCAACTCGGCCGTGGCTTCGGTGTCCCGGCGGTACACATCGCAGTTCACCGAGTTATAAATAACTTCGATGCTGTTCTTCACGTCGAACACCCGCAGGGTGCGGTCGCGAAGATAGTTGGAAATAGCGGTAACCCCGTCGCTCTGTTCGATCGAGTAGCGGGTGATTGGCAAGTAAGACCGGTCCAATCCGACCAGGGTGATATCGGTACCGTGGAGTGTGGTGACGAAGGGCAACCTGCGGCCCCGCGGTCCTTCCGCCATCATCTGTCGCGCCAGCAACGCGCTTACCGAATGCGGGATGGCATAGTGCACGTGCAGGAGGTCCAGATCGTACAGCTGCGCAACTTCAGCCATGCGAGTAGCGAGCGCGAGGTCGTAGGGCGGATAGTCAAAGAGCGGGTATCGGGAAACTTCGACCTCGTGGTAATGGATGTTGGGCTCGGCGCCTCTCAGGCGGATGGGTTGAGCATAGGAAATAAAATGAATTTCATGTCCGCGCTGGGCGAGTTCCAGGCCAAGTTCGGTAGCCACGACGCCGCTGCCACCGTAGGTGGGATAACAGGTGATCCCAATCTTCATTCGCCGGGCCGCCTTTCGCTGGTTTTGTATTCGATGGCAGGAATCAACCGCAGATGCAGATTTTGCCGGGATTGTTTGGAATGCGCCCGGGAAAAGACAGTGTACTACTGGTTAGGCGTGTGACCTACCGACATGCCGGGATCCAGCACATCCAGGTGTGCCTGAAACCTTCTCTTGGTGTCTTCCGTCAATCCGGTGAACTCGATTCCCATGCCAACTCCAGGGTCACGCGTGCGGACAACGGCGGAGCTTGAGACGTGCTCCTGGTCGATCCAGAAATCCACTTTCAACGAAGTTGCCACGGTCAGAGGCATGATGGTCTCAACATAACATCCGTTTCCGCTGACGTCGGTAGCATTCACCCGCATGGGAGTATTCACGCGTTCGTCGCGCAGTTCCAGGGGGAATGAGATCCTATGGCGAAGAAATTTTCGCCGATTGTCGGGAGGGCGCGCAGCNGGGGCGGTTCGCATTTCCGACGGCAGCATGGCAAGCCATGGGCATTCCTGGTCGACTACCAGTTGCACGCCAATCTGAATTTTCCTCAGCCCTCCTGCCTCGACCACCCAGATGACCTTGCAGCGCGCCTTCTTGGTTTCATACTGCACCCCGATGACGTCGCCGACTTTGAGCTCCTGCTCAAGCCCGTGTATGCAGGCTCCGGTGCTGCTGATATTCTGTGCCACCGCGGATTGGAAAAACGGCTGGTCGTTCGCGCCCATTCCCCACACCCGTACGCGCAAGTCCAAAACCGTACGCGGAGCTGCTCCTTGGGCCGACATCGACTGCAACCTCCCAGCTTAGCAATCTCTAATATGTCTTAAAGACATAATACGCCTCGATAGTTTCTGGCGAGATTACGATAGTACCTAGGCTGTAGTTAATGTCGCATCCGAAGAGTGCCTATAAATGCGGGAGGTCGAGTAAGTCCCGGTACGAAATCAGGGCAATTCCTTCCTCCGCGAGCAGGCTACGGGCTCCCGGCAAAGTCAGCGCCCTCAGTTCGGTCTCCCGCGATTCCCGCAGCCGGGTGTTGGCTGCCCGCAGGTCATCGTCGTTATAGCCGGGATGGCATACGAATTCCCAGGTGCCTTCCGGAATCGTCTGAGCGATCGCGCGGAACAGCGTTTCATCGAGCGCGCCGGTTACCTCGATGCCGAGCGTGCCATCGGGGGTGACGAAGCCTTGCCGATCCACCGCCTCACGGAATTTACCCGCGAAGCTGCGCAAGATTCGAACCTCCGCGTAACGCGTCCAAAGGCTGGGCCGGGGAAGAAGGTGGCGTGACTGCAACGGCCGCCGCGGTCCGAAAGGATTGCGCAGCGCTCGGATGCCGCAAGCACGCGCTGCTCGCAGCAAAGGACGCAACACAGTGGGGAACAGGTGCGTGTGCTTGTGCGTGTCGAGGTGGGAGACTGGAATTCCCGTGGCTTGGATCTTACGAATCTGCGCAGTTGCCTCGGCTTCAATCTCTTCCGGGTTCAGGCGTCCCACAACGGCGCGCGCGGCAAAAATCTTCAGATCATTCCTGAAAAGCGGAGCGGTGGGGTCTCCGTTTGAAAGAGTCGAAACCTGATTCGCCCCAAGGACAGGTTGGCCGTCGATGAGAACCACATGACATCCGACGCTGATGCCGGGAACCGTCTTCGCGAGCTGTGCCGCTTCGGCAAAAGCCGGGCCATTGGCCATCAGTGTGGCGGAGGTCACGACACCACGCGAATGCGCGTCAACGATCGCGCGATTCACGCCGGAGGTGAAGCCAAAGTCATCCGCGTTGACGATCAGGCGCCGCATTGCGGCAGTCTAGCAGGGAAGAGCGAACGCTATACAGGCACCGACTGCAGAGTGAGTGAAGAGAGATCCGCTCCAGTATTTTTTTGGGGATCCGCGGTTGACCGTTTTTTCGCAGCACACGTATACTCCAGTAAGCGCAGTTCGCGCGAAATCCTCCTCATCAGATTTCCAACGGACGCGGCGACCTGCCGCGCGAAGATTCGAGGGGCGGTTAGCTCAGCTGGTTAGAGCGCCTGCCTTACAAGCAGGATAGTTTATTCCAAGCATTCCATTTCCCACTTTGGTTTCTCTTGTTTTCAACAATTTGGGGAATCTGCTTTTCGTTCAAAGCTAACCCTGTTGGCCTGAATCTCGCTCATCAGTGCACGGTTCGTGCACGGTCGCTTTTTTGTGTTCGCCGGCAAGCGTCGAGAAGATCGCAACGAAGCGCACCAAGTCGTCGCGAACGTCCGACCCGGCGCCCGTCATATGTGGGGGCCATGCGGTCCAGCTTTGGTTTGTGCGCTGGCGGGTCGAACAAGTGCATGCCGAAAAACACGTTTCAATTGGCAGTGTGATGATGCCAGTTCTGGACGAGTGGTTCCTAACGAAAATTCCGTGTAGCCCAGCGCGAAGTTTATTTCTGGGGTGAACAGACAAGCTCGATCGGTTTTTGAGACCTGCTTTAATTCGGGTGACCGAATGGCAGGTACGGTGGGAGCGTCAGGGCACTTCGCGTGCAAGTTTTCAACAGGGGGGCGCTATGGTGGGATGCCAGATCTTCTGCTTTTCAGGCGGCGCGTCGTTCGTAACGGTGATGCAGCCCACCGACCTGCGGCAGCGCCACGACTCGACCCATTTTGGGCGGCTGGATGGATCGTGGCTCGGGCGA
>JGI25616J43925_10000632_pt1 | contig 12845 bp, 12 predicted proteins | sample GraSoi2013_100cm_FD_43925 | JGI IMG/M metagenome (IMG submission 43925) | reverse complement strand
GCCGGGCATCCGGTGCAACATTTACGGTGCGCCGGGTCAGCTTTGGCGTTGGCATCGAGCGCATTTTCCCTTTGCACTCGCCCACCATCAGCTCGATTGAAGTCGTTGGCAAGGGTAAAGTTCGCCGGGCACGGCTGTATTATCTGCGCGATTTGAAGGGCAAAGCTGCCCGCATCAAGCGCGCGGGACGCGAGGAAGTGGCTGCCGTGGCGACTGCCGGAACCGAAGCAAAGGCCTAATCGGCTATTCCCGATTTCAGACGCGTCAAAGAAAAAGCCCTGGTCAACCGGGGCTTTTTCATTTCCCTTTAGGGCTGAACGTTGGTGACGCCTTCTGCGCCGGGCTTGGGGAAGTGCTTTTCGTACCAGGCGATGCAGCGGTCCTTGGAATCGATCACATGGTTGGTTTCGNTGAGGCCGTGGCCTTCCCGCGGATAGCGCACGAAGATGGCCTCCGTGCCCACGTCTTTCAAGGCGATGAAGAACTGCTCAGCCTCGGCAATGGGGACATCGTTGTCATTCTCACCGTGCATCAGCATCGTCGGCGTGTGCGCGGCAGCCACATGCTTTAGCGCGGAACGTTCCCACGCGACCTCCATCAAATTTCCCTGGTGCAGAAATTGCCCGAATTCCATTTCCTCATACTGGTTGTAGTAGGTCATGTAGTTGTAGCTGACCAGGTTAGCGATCCCGGCGATGGGCACCGCGGCCTTGAATTCGTTCGTTTGGGTGATCAGCCAGTCGGTGAGTTGACCGCCGTAGCTCACGCCCTCGATGCCCATGCGTTCGCGATCGATCCACAGGTAGCGTCGCACTGCGGCGCTCACGGCGTAGAGAACGTCCTGGCCTTCGTTGCCGTCCTGGTCACCGAACACGGCATCAGCGAACTTCTGCCCGTAGCCGGTCGACCCGCGATAGTTGACGTTCAGCGTGGCCCATCCGTGCGCCGCGTAGACCTGATTCCAGTAATTGAACACCGGACCATTTTGCCCGTGTGGCCCACCGTGAATATTGACGATGAGGGGATGTTTCGACGTAGCGGTCATCCCCAGTGGCTTGGTGAGAAAGGCCTCCACTTCAAATTTGTTGTCGTTGCTTACGAACGTGAAGGACTCGACCTCGGCAATCTGTTTTCCCGCGAAGAGTTGCGCATTCAAATCCGTCAGCTTGCGCGCTGCGCCATTGCCGGTCTTGAGATAGAGCTCAGAGAGGTCACGCGGCGACGCGAAACCGTGCGCCAGCGCTCCGTCCTTAGCCACGGACCAGCCCCCCACGCCACCCGTGTCTTTCACCACATATTCCGGCTTGCCGCCCGCAATCGGCAACCGCACCAAATGGTTGCTGCCGCGCTCCTGAATCGTAAAGTAGACAGCGCTGCCGTCCGGCGCCCACCGCGGGACACCCTGGCGGTTGTCCAAGACCGCGCCGATTTCGCGGCGATCACTGCCGTCGGCGTTCATCACCCAGACGTGCGTGTCTTCCATGGTCGTCTCGCGGTCGGTCAGTCCGCGGCGCGTCCCACGAAAGACAATGTGCTTGCCGTCCGGAGACCATAGGGGTTCGTATTCGTTGTATTCCGTAGCCGTCAGGCGACGAATGCTGTTGTCCGCAACTTTCAGGGCAAAAATGTCATAGTTGAAAAACTCATCCTGATTCCGCTCGCGATTTGAAACAAAGAGAATTTCCTTGCCGTCCGGCGACCAGTCAATCGAATGCTCATCGAAATTGCCTTGCGTTAGTTGACGCACGTGTTTCGTGGACACGTCTACGACAAAAATATGTAGGCGCTGATTGTCGTTAAAGCGTGTCATTCCCTCGCCTGCGTCTGGTTTATAGAGGTAGCGCGTGATCACCATGGGATCGCCGCTGGCTTCCGCTGCTTCTGCTCCGGGAGTCGAGGAGATGAACGCGAGCTGCTTCCCGTCGGGCGACCAGGTGAAATCCCTGCCCGTACCGGGCAAAGGACTGTTAGTGCCGTTCAGCGACGCGAGAAAAGTCACTTCGGAGCCGTCTGGTCGCGCGACGAACAATCCGCCTTTTTCACCCTGATGCCCCTGAAACGCAAACCATTTGCCATCCGGCGACCACAGTGGACCGCCTCCGGAATCTTCTTCACTGCCTACGCGAACGGATTTCTGCGTGGCGATGTCCATAATCCAGAGTTGACCGTAGGGGCGCCCAGGACGATCTCGCATGGTTACCGTATAAGCAATGCGCCGGCCGTCGGGCGACAATTCGGCGCTTCCGACCGAGCGCAAGCGGGAAAGGTCGCTGCTGGCAAGACCTTGCGCAACGCAGGACGGCACAGCCACGAGTAGAGTTGCTGTGCAAGAAAGCCAAAAACCGGCTCGAAGCAAGACAGAATGCAAACATGGACGCATGAAATCCTCCCCGATTCTCAACCAACAGAATTTGCCCGGCAATCCTAGGCCCCGCTGAGCATTGCGGTCAACTTGTCTTCGTGCGAGGATAGTGTCCGTCGCGCGAACACATCGGTCTCGCGCTACTCTTCCTAGTTGTCGCCGTGATTGCAGCGGCTTGGATTCCCGCGCGGCGGGCCGCGCGAGTCGACCCAGTAGTTGCCTTGTGGTACGAATAGTTATATTTGCTCGACTTGGCCATCCACAATCCACGCGGCGTGCTAAGATTCACCGCGAAATGAGCCGACTCTGCTCCTCCCGTTTCGAGCGAGCGGCGCGCCAACTGGGCTGGATGCGCATCGCCGGCATTGATGAAGCCGGACGCGGTGCGCTATTTGGACCCGTTGTTGCCGCCGCTGTGATTCTCAATCCTAAGCGGCGCATTGTCGGTCTCGACGATTCAAAAAAGCTTTCCGCCGAGCGGCGTGCGGAGCTTGCTGCGCGCATCAAGGAGCACTCACTGGCCTGGGCTGTTGCCGAAATAGACGCCCAGCGCATTGATGCGTGGAACATTTACCAAGCCTCGCGCCAGGCCATGAGTGCCGCGCTCAAGCAACTAGCGATTCCGCCCGACTACTTGCTCATTGACGCCATGCAACTCGACGTCTTGATCGAGCAGAAATCCTTGATTAGAGGCGATGCGCGCAGTGTGTCCATCGCGGCGGCTTCCATCCTCGCAAAAACACATCGCGACACGTGCATGGAAAAGTGGGACGCCATTTATCCGCAATATGGTTTAGCGCGCCACAAGGGCTACGGCACGCCTGATCATCTCGAAGCTTTGCGCCAGCATGGCCCCACACCTCTTCACCGCCATTCCTTCGCGCCGGTGCGCGAATCCGCCTGCTGGGCCGCAGGCGCAACGCAGACTTCACTTCCGATTTTTTGAGCGCGAGATAGAATTGCCGGCGATCGTTCCCGCTCCCGACGGGACGTTAGCTTGAATCGCCGGGGGAGCAGCCGCATGCGTTTCTCCAGACCATTATTCAGCATCGTTCTCGCCTGTGCAATCGCTCCGACGCCACCGATGGGCTGGAATAGTTGGGATGCTTACGGCGAAACGGTCAGCGAAGCTGATATCCGCGCGAATGCTCAGTGGATGGCGCAGCACCTCAAGAGCTATGGCTGGCAATACATTGTCGTGGATTCCGGCTGGTACGTGACCAATCACACCGCCGGAACGAATGCCGCAAGCGCGCAATTCAGCCTGGACGCTTACGGCCGCTATACGCCTGCTATTAATACCATTCCCTCAACCGCGCAGGACGCGGGCTTCAAGCCGCTCGCCGACTACATTCATTCGCTGGGCTTGAAATTCGGCCTTCATATTCTGCGCGGTATTCCTAAGGAAGCGGTGCAAAAAAATCTGCCGATCGCGGGAACTTCGTATTTCGCCGCGGATGCCGCAAACACTTCCGATTCTTGTCCTTGGAATCCCTTCAACTACGGTTTAGATGCCAGCAGGCCGGCGGCGCAAGCCTATTACGATTCGCTCGCCGAGCAGTACGTCGACTGGGGCGTGGACTTTTTGAAGGTCGATTGCATTGCCGATCATCCCTACAAGGGCGATGAGATTCGCATGGTGAGTCAGGCACTCAGCAAGGCAGGGAGACCAATCGTTCTGAGCCTTTCGCCCGGACCGACAGCATTGGAAAAAGCCGCGGAGGTAAGCAAGTACGCGCAGATGTGGCGCATCTCGGACGATGTTTGGGACCTCTGGCACAGCGACACCGAGTTTCCCTCGGGTATCCAGAATCAGTTCGCCCGCGCGGCGAAGTGGGCGCCCTTTTCCGGCCCTGGTCATTGGCCGGATGCCGACATGCTCCCCATCGGCCGACTAGAACCCGCAGCAGGCTGGGAAAAGGCGCGCGCCACTCGCCTCACTCGCGACGAGCAGCGCACGCAAATCACGCTTTGGTCGATCTTCCGTTCCCCATTGATCATGGGCGGGAATCTGACCCTCTGTGATGAGTGGACAGAGTCGCTGCTCACGAATCTAGAAGTGTTGCCGGTGAACCAGCATTCCATCGGTAATCATGCGGTTCGCACGTCGGACACCGACGATGTATGGATAGCTCGATCGGAATCAGAGGACAGTTATTACGTGGCAGTCTTCAATCTCGACAGCGTTCCTCAAGCCTTCCGGTTTTCTTGGNAAATCTTAGGGCTACCGGAGGCGAAGTACCACGTGCGCGACCTGTGGGAGCACAAGGATCTTACGTCCACGAAAACTCTTANGGTCACGCTGTCGCCGCACGCAGCNGCCCTTTACAAAGTTTCCAGCCGGTGAGCATGCNGCCANGCTCTGCCCGNAGCTTTCAATGGATCGTTACGCCTGCGCGCCCACGATCACTTCCTGCTTGGCATCGTCGAAACTGACTCGCTGGCCGGATTGGATCGCCGCGATGGTCATAGAGAGCGCGATGGAATGGCTGTAACCGGCTTCGATGCTGGCATTCGGCGTTTTTCGGCTGCGCACGCACTCCATCCAGTTGCGCATGTTCGCGGAGGTGGCTTCGTCCACACCGGCGCTGGCGCTCTTGTCGATCGCACGAGTTGTGTCGGCGAGCGAACGTTGCTGGAGGAGATTCGGCTTCATTCCCATTTCTTTAGCGTACCTGTCTTCGAGTCCGCCTTCGGATGAAATCCTGTTCTTGTCGAGGTCCAGCGAACCCCCATTGGAGTAATAAATTTCCTTTACGTCGCCCGCCGCGTTGGTTTGTCGCGAGGAATACACAACCTGGAAGCCCTTGGAAGAATCATCCAGCGCGCCGTAGTCAAACACGGCAGTCATGGTGTCCCAGTTTTTCCTGCCGTCGTGCCACAAATAGATTCCTCCGTTCGCGACTACACTTCGCGGGCGTGGCAACCCCGTGAACCAGTGCACCGTGTCGATTTGATGGACCATCCATTGATCGGGAATGCCTGATGAATACGGCCAGAACAGACGAAATTCCAGGTACTTGCGCGCGTCAAATGGCTCGGAAGGGCGATTGACCAGGAATCGTTTCCAATCCGTGTCTTCCTCACGGAGTGAACCGACCAGGCGCGGACGCCGCCAACGCCCGGGCTGGTTCACGTTCCAGGTCATTTCCACGCTCACAATATCCCCGAATTGACCCGAGCGAATGAACTCATAGGCGTGCTGGTAGTTTTCTGCGCTGCGGCGTTGCGTTCCGATTTGNACGATCTTGCCGGTACTCCGCACCGCTTCCCGGATGGCGCGCGCATCGGACATCGTATTGGCGAGCGGCTTTTCGATGTAGGCGTCGCGGTCAGCCGTCACCGCCTGCACCCCATGCTGTGCGTGTTGGAAGTCCGCGGTTGCCACAATCACGGCGTCTACGTCTTTGCGCTCGTAGAGTTCCTCATTGTTTCGTGCCGCTGCGATGGGCTTGCCGGTGACTTGCTGCAGGTGCGCGGCTCCTTCTTCGCGGCGCTGCTTCCAAATGTCCGAGAGAGCGTTCAGTTCGAAATTCAATTCTTGGGCGTGCTGCTGAAAAGCAGGGACCAGCGCGGAGCGAGACCGGTCGGAGAACCCCACCACGCCCACTCGGACACGGTCGTTGGCGCCGATGATGTTCGCGTAGCTGGAGGCACTGCTGCCAAGTGCAGCTCCCGCCAAACCTGCTCCCGCCCCTTTCAGAAATGTACGCCGCGAATTGTTTGCCATGGCCATAGGTTGCCCCCGCCGATGGAGCGCGCCTACAACGCGCCCGCCTTACCCAGGAGTTCCTTCATTCCCGCGAAGCTTTGGCGCGAAGACTCTTCCGCGGAGCCCGCGCTTCTCCAGTGCGTTTCGAGGCTCATGGTTCCGGAGTATCCCGCTTGCACCATCGCGCGAAACTGCCCAACGTAATCGATAATGCCCCGGCCCATGGCCGCCCATTCGAACGTACCGTCCGCTTTTCGCACCACATCTTTGCAATGCATGTGCCCGATGCGTTCCGTGGGGATATTCGCGAATCCGTCCGGAAAGGCAATCTCACCGCGGTAGGCCGCATTCCCGGGATCCCAATTCAATTTGAAATTCGCCGCCAGCACCGCCTGCAAAGTCCGCACCGCTTCAACGCCGGTCGCCGTGTTGCAGCCAAATTCGTTTTCGAGGAGTAGAGTGATGTTCTTCGGCGCGACTTGAGCAGCGGTTTCCCGCAGCTTATTGTCCATAGCTTCGCGAAAGGGCTTGGGATCGTCCAACCGCCAGAAATCGAAGCACCGCACGCGGTCCGTGCCCAGGGCCTTGGCGATGGCGATGGAGCGTTCCAGCACTTCACCTTGTTGCGCGAAACTATAGTCCGCTCCGAACTGCGGTGCTTTCGGGCTGTACTTGGAAGTGGGCGCTCCGGGCCAGTCTGTTTTGAAGAGTGGGCTGGCAATATCGGTCACTTGAAGGCCAAATTTTTGCAGCAGCCGCCGCGCTTCGGCGGTTTCCTTCTCATCGAGATTAATGACGTTCTTCTTCCACAGGCCTCGTAGCTCGACATACGCCAGCCCAAACTCTTTCGATGCAATTTCCAGCGCGTGCCCGAAATCCTGCGTGATTTCATCGGTGATGACCGAAAGCTTGAAGCGGCTGCTCCTGACCGATAACGCCGAGGCGCCAAAAACATCGGAACGGCATAGGAGCGAAGATGCCGCTGCTCCACCAATTGCCGAGAGAAAATGACGACGGGATGTTAACGGAGGCATAGGATGTTTCCTCCTTTTCGGAAACCAGCTATTCCCGGATGGTATCACTTCCCTTTGCCGGTGCCACCTAGAGGTGGCCTTCTCACGGGAGACTTCTGGATTGCTTCCGAGCGGCCCTGGCGACAGTGCCACNAGGGCCAGATGTTCCGATTGCGGCGTTCCAGGTCATCGGAGCCAGTTCCACATGTCGAGAGTACTCATGGCCTTCGTCGANGTTTCAAAGGCAGAGATTTCANCGCAACACCTGNGGAGCCGCTCAGAAATACCNCCTTGCCACATTGCTCCAGAGTGTCGCAGCGGCAGTTTTGCATCATCTTTTTCAGCAAGCNCCGCACGGTTCTTATCCCATCCATCAAACCGTCTAGTTCCGCGAGCTTTTTCCGAGANAGCGTTTGCCAGCGTTCCGAGGCGCGAGTGACATTGCGAAAACCGAAGAACAGCCGACGGATTNCATCCAGCGTAAATCCCAGTTTCCTTGCCCACTGAATGAGTGCCAGTCGATAAAGCGCCGTGGTGTCGTATCGTCTCTGCCCGCTCACTCTCTGGGCGGGAGGAACCAATCCAATTTGTTCGTAGTAGCGAATCGCGGAAGCTCGTAGTGCAACCTGTCGTGCCACTTCGGAAATCGTCAGTTGCCGCATAGCTGCATTCTAATATCGGTGCATTCCGATTCCCACCTCGAATTAACATTTATTCATAAAAATACAGCTTGCCTTAAAGTTGACTTTAAGTTGTAGCCTCATCAAAGGCTGCTGATCAGCACCACAAATCCCGGCGCCTGGAAAGAACAATTATGAAGAACACGAAATGGATATCTGCATCTGTGCTTTTACTTGCTTGCAACAACGCCGCTCTGACACAAACGAAAAAACCGGGTAGCGCTGTTCCTGTGGCGCAAACCACCATTACAGCTGGTCAGGAGCGGGCCGGCAAGGGCGTCGCTGACCTCGACGCGCAGCGGGAAAAACACGCACTACAGGTCTTTCTAAAGTTNGGACAAACGCTAATCGTGTCTGCCGCTGATGCGATGCCTGCCGATAAGTACGGCTTTGCACCAACCGACGGCGAATTCAAGGGTGTGCGGACCTTTGGTCAACAAGTCAAACACNTGGCTGCGGCCAACCATATCCTGGCTGCTGCCGCGCTCGCCGAGGAACCCCCGACCGGAGCAGGGGACGAAATGGGGCCTGAAGCCGTACGGACCAAGGCGGAGATTCTCGATTACCTGAGCGGGTCGTTCGAGCACCTTGCCAGAGCGGTCGACAAAGATTGGCGACAAAAATACCACGGTCAAGTCTTCTCCGATTTCACCTTTGAAACGTACCGAGACAACTCGGCTCGCGCTGACGGTCGAGGCCATGATTCATGCGTTTGACCACTACGGGCAAATGGTCGAGTACCTCCGGATGAACGGTGTCGTGCCACCGGCCAGCCGGCCATAAAACAGGGTTTGGAGAGTTGATTCTGATGCCAGTTTCTAAAAACGAAACGACCAACCTCACGAAGAAAGAGGAGGCACAACAATGTCTGGAGACATCCGCGTAGCCTGCTGTTTGTCGGACGCAGAATTGCGCAAACGTGTGGCAACGCTCCTAGCCCGGTTTGGGTCCGCCGTGATCGCAACTGAGGAGCTCCCCAACGGTTATGTTTTCCGGGTGCCCGGGGACAAAAAGTGGATGGGGATTGTGTGGGAAGCGATTGTGGCAGAGCGCGAATGTTGCCCTTTCTTGACATTCGAGTTGACCGCCCAACCGAATATGGGACCGGTGAGCGTCCGCGTGACTGGCCCCGCTGGTACCAAGGCGTTCTTGAAAACGATCATATGCAATTCCGAGGAGTCCCCCTAATATTCTGAACGAGTGGTCGGCAATCCGGGAAGTAGCACTAGATTCATCCACTGCTTCCGGTTTGCCCGTTATTCGGGACAAATCGAAAAACAGCAAGAGCAATGCTACGAAGGAGGCCCGATGCCACAGATCTCGACGGAAGAGTTCGAACGGCTGCCACTGCGGGTTCACGACTTTCTTGCCGGCGTGCCGCTTCATGACGTGTGGGTCGTCAATCTGCCGCGGGCGCGCTCCGGCATCACGCTGGATGAGTTCTTGCGGACGGCAAGCTCGTGTCTGCTCACACCCTCGCCGGTCGTGCGGGCGCTCTTAAACATCCGTCTCTTCGTCGGCCGGCTCGTTGGTTGGGATCGCGAGCCGGCCGCAACCGCTTGGGAAACCTTCGCAACGCGTCTGACAACCGCCGATCGCTCGAAGTCCCTTGCCCCAGCGGGCACGCGCGAGGGACTTTTCCGCGTCGTATACCACTTCGAGAACGAGCAGCTCCTTGAGCTGATCAACCGTACCGCCCACGCCGCGGCGCTGAGCGCCCTCGTCGAAACGGCAAATGCGTACCGCTTCTATTTCGGCGTTTACGTGCGCAGCGTCAGTCGCTTCACGCCGATGTACATGGCCCTGATCGACCCGTTCCGCAAGCTGGTCGTCTACCCGTCACTCCTCCGCACCGTCCGAGCGAAGTGGAATAAAACCTTCGGCACAGCCTGACAACAGAACACCTTTTCATAAGAGTGTTGCGGTAGCGGACAGAAGCAATCAGGAGCATGGATGTATTCGGACTTGGCCTTGCTGTGCGCGCAGCAGCGGCGCTTCTCTTGGAGCCATCGGAGTGGCTAACACTGACGGCTGACCTGAGGTTACCGAGATGCCAGTCGATATGTCCCCGGTACACTCACAAACTCCGGAACCGGCGGACACTAGGCGGATGGTTAGCTACTGGGAAGTTATCCTCCGATCCGATTTGNCCGGCATTTGCCTTGAATTGGCGCATTGCAATGGAAAAACGCTTCCTCCAGCTCTTCGCCTGGCNTTCGCTGACGNACGTTCTAGAACGAATGGGGATAACTGCCTGCTCACAAGCGGTTCTGCGTTCATTGACTTGGCTTTTTCCCGCCTGTTAGCGTAACTGAGTAGCGCTGCGGCTAATCGAGATACCGCAGCAGACCGAGGAGAACGTGTGGGTCGACCTCCGGGGGGAGGTTTGTCCCTGTTCGCGCATGGCCTATAACAAGAGCAAAAACGTCGAGGCCGCACAAAAGCTGCTGAACCAGGGCAAAGTCGCCCAGGCCATCGCGGAATACCAGAATATTTTAAAGTACGAGCCTCGCGATCAGGTCACGCTGATGACCATCGGCGAGCTGTATATCCGCCAGGGTGAAACCTTCCAGGCCATCGATTATTTTGAACGTCTTGCTCAGATTTTCGTCGGCGATGGATTCCTGACAAAAGCAATCGCGGTTTACAAGCGCATCGCCAAACTCGCCCCTGAAGAAATCCGCCCGCTCGAAAAGCTTGCCGACCTCTATGTTCAACAGGGCGTAATGAGCGAGGCCCGTCCCCTCTTCCTNCAGCTGGCGGAAATTCACCTGAAGAACAATCGCCAGCCGGAAGCCATTGGATTGCTGAAAAAACTTCTGCAGGCGGAACCTGACAATCTCCGCATCCAGATCCGCTTGGCCGATTTGTATCAGGCCATGGGCCAGACTCGGGACGCCATCGAGGCGTACGTCTCCGCATCCCAGCGTGCTTTGGCACGCGGTGATCAGGGCGAAAGTGAAAAGCTCGCCGATAAGGCGCTCAAACTTGAGCCCAGCAATCTGGCTGCAGTCATCATCAAAGCGCGGTCATATTCTTTGCAGGGCAATCTCGCCAAGGCCACGCAGCTTTTGGAACAAGCCGCCGGTCTCGAGAAAGGCGGCGAGCAAACCGAACTCCTGCTCGATCTTTATCTGAAGAACTCCGACTGGGACGAGGCTTCGGCGCTCGCGCACCGCGTGTTTGAAGCCGACCAGAAAAATTTTGGGCCGATGCAAAAAGTCGTCGAATCCCTGTTGCAATCCGGGAATGGCCAAAAAGCCATGGAAATCCTGGAAAAGTCGCGGTTGCCCATGATCGATGCCGGCGAGCACGAGGTCGTCGCCAAATTACTCACCGAGCTGGCTGCTAGTATGCCTGGCAGTGTCGAGCCGCTGGAATGGCTCGTGGAACTCTACGGCCGCACCAGTGACTCCTTCCATATCGCTGATGCCCTCGCGCATCTCGGCGATGCCCTGGTTGCCGATCAGCAATACGAACGCGCAAAGAAGACATTCGAACAGCTCGTCGATCGCGATCCAGAAAGCGATTCCGCCAAGCGCAAACTCAATCACGTGCTCCGCAAGATGGGACTTTTGGAGGGCGGAGAAGCCGAAGATTTTCACGAAGAAAACTTGCGGGCTGAAATCCCCCAACCTCCGGCCGCCAGGCTGCCCGTCGAGGACGAGGAATCTGCTGCCGAAGCACCCCAAGCCAGCCGTCAAGTCCAGCGAACCCGCGCTTGACGATGAGACGCAAAAATTCATCGCGCAATCGCTCACTGACGTGGATCTTTTCGCTAGCTACGGCCTCACGCAGAAAGCCATTGGCCTGCTGGAGGCCATCCTCCGTCGCGCACCTCGCCATACCCCAACACTTGAGAAACTGCTCGACTTCGTCCTTGGCGCAGGCGACGACCGGCGCACCGCCGAACTCGCCGCGAAGTTGGAACAAATCCACGACGAAACAGGCGACAAGCGTAGCTCTGAACGATTTGGGGAATTGCGCCGCCGCTTCCAGCGTGCCGCTGGTCTGTCAGATGCGGAATTGGCGATTGCCGTCCCCTCCACAAAACCTGCAGCCCCGGCAGCCGTCGCGCCAGAGCCTATGGACGGTTCGATTCCCGAAATCGCCGCCGAACTTGCTCCTGAGGCGCCTGCCTGCTCCCGAGCCCGTCAAGGCGGCTCCCGTGGAGCGGGCGAAGCCCGAGCCGGTTGAAGTGAACACGGCTGTCCAGGCAGAAGTTCAGGAAGTCGATTTGTCCGATGAGTGGGCGACTCTACTCGACGCATCGCGTCCTACTGAGGGGACTGTTGAAGCTCCTGCGCCTGTGCCAGCTAAGCCCGCTCCCGGTGCCGGACGTCACGCGAAGCCTGGGGACGTGGAAGAGTTTCAGATTGGCGAGGCCCACCCAATCGTTTCGAAGGGCGATGCACCGCCTGCCGCTCCAACCATTCCTCTTGAGCCGGAATCCGTCGCTGAAAAAGCATCAGCGAAAACCGCGCCTGGAAAGCCTAAACAAGTTCCACCGCCTAAGACTCCGCAAAAACCTGCAGAGATAGGCGAGCCCGAATTCGAATTGGAGCAGGAGTATGAACTCGTACTTGAAGCGGAGCCTCTCGTTCCGGCGTACGATCAAAGGCCACCCGAGAAGCCCATTGCTCCACGCCGGCCAGAACCGGTCGCGCGAAACGCCGCACCATCGCCACCCGCGGGCAGTGGTTTTGCTTCCGATCAATTCCTGGCCGACCTTGCCAAAGAAATCGACCAGCTCGGCATCGGCGAGCTTTCCCCAGGTTTTTCGGGAACCACGCCAGCGCTCAGCCGCTGTCCATTGCGAAGCCGGCGTCGCCGTCCGCGCCGTCTACCGCGTCGGGGCCGCTCCAGGAAGTCTTCGACGAATTTCGCGCCGAGCTGGGCGAGATGGGCACGGAGGACGAAGACCTCGAAACCCACTACAACCTGGGCATCGCGTTTCGTGAAATGGGGCTTCTCGAAGAAGCCATTAGCGAATTCCAAAAAGTTGCCAAGGCCAGCGATCGCGGCCGCGCCTTCCGCTATACCATGCAGTGCTGCACCCTTCTGGGCCTGGCTTTCAT
>JGI25616J43925_10000631_pt1 | contig 12847 bp, 9 predicted proteins | sample GraSoi2013_100cm_FD_43925 | JGI IMG/M metagenome (IMG submission 43925) | reverse complement strand
GGGCTTTTTCTGGGAACAAATGATATCGCCCCAAAACCTGGGCGCTGCCGGAAAACCCGCTTATGTTCCCTGTCCTTCCCTTTGGACGAATCTCCGGCTGAATGGACAAAAGCTCCCGGCCCAGGGTTATGCCACCTATACCCTTACTATCCTTCTGCCCTCAAAAAGACCCCGCATCGGCCTGGAAGTTCCGGATGTCTATTGCGCCTATAAATTATATATCAACGGGATCGTAAAGGCACAAAATGGGGAACCGGCTGCCACTGCCGATAAAGCCACTCCTTTCTGGACGACCCGTACCATCGCGTTGCCGCCGGGAGAAAAGGATACCCTGGTGCTGGTGATGCAGATCGCCAATTTCTGGCATGCCAAGGGGGGGCCTTATAAAAAAATACTGATCGGGGACAAGGACGGGCTTTTCCTGAAAAAGAACCGGGATAATGCCTATGACCTCGTATTGGCAGGCTGTATGTTTATGGGCGCCTTGTTCTTCCTGGGATTATTTGTTTTCGGCCGGCACGATAAGACCACTCTCTATTTTTCTGTTTTTTGCATCTTATACAGCTATCGCATGGTGGGAGCGAATGCTTATATTCTCCATTCCTTAGTCCCTAATCTGAACTGGTTCGTCACGATAAGGGTGGAATACATTACCCTGGCCCTTTGCGCAGCCTTTTTTACGAAGTATACCAAACATCTCTATCCGAATGACGCGGATCCGCGGATCATGAAGGTCATGTGGTGGTTTTGTATAACCTATGCCGCCTTGTGTATCCTCACCCCAACGATCATTTTTACCCGGTTCCTGAATATTTTCCTGGTAGTGATGTTCCTGTGCACCGTCTATGCCTTATATGTTTTCTTCCAGGCGGCCCGGAATAAACGGAGCGGCTCTTTGTTTGCACTCCTTAGCACCGCAGTCATGCTGGTGATCCTGTTCCTGATCAACCTGGAATACTTTGGCGTTATTTACACTATGAAAGCCGTGATATTTGCAGGATATATCGCCTTTTTCTTTCTCCAATCCCTCTCTTTGTCCCATCGGTTTGCCCACAGCCTTAAACAAGCCACCCTCCAGGCACAGCAGGGCCTGAAGGCCAAGTCGGAATTCCTCTCCACGATGTCCCATGAAATAAGGACACCCCTCAATGCCGTGATCGGGATGACGCATCTCCTGCTGCGGCATGATCCCCGGACAGACCAGAAAGAAGACCTGGGCGTATTGCTCTTTTCGGCCAATAATTTACTATCGATCGTCAATAATATCCTTGACTATAACAAGATCGAGGAAGGAAAGATCGGATTTGAGCAGATCCCCATGGACCTTCCTGCCATAGCCGGGAATATCGTAGCCGGGCTAAAAAATACGGCTCATGAGAAAGGGATCGACCTGCTGATAGATATCGATACTCGCCTGGATAAGAAGCTGATCGGAGATCCCACCCGGACCGGCCAGGTGATCAACAACCTGGTTCATAATGCCATTAAATTCACCCGCGAAGGATTTGTACGGCTGTCCGTACAGGTGACGGCCCTGACGAAAGACGCGGCCACGATCACCGTGCGGGTAATGGATACCGGTATCGGCATCGCCTCGGAGAAGCAACACATGATCTTCGACCGGTTTACCCAGGCGGATTCCTCTACGTCCCGCAGCTATGGAGGTACGGGCCTGGGGTTGGCCATTACCAAAAAGATCCTGGAATTGCAGGGGGTATCCCTGCAGTTAGCCAGTGAAGCAGGTACGGGCTCTGAATTTTATTTTACACAAACCTTTCCTGTCAGCCAGGAGCTTATCGGAGAGAAAGAGGAATTTTTGCCTTCGGCTAACCGCGACCATTTGCTGAAAGGCATTTCTATTTTATTAGTGGAAGATAATCCCCTGAATGTATTGGTGGCACAGACGATCCTGGAAAATAGCGGAGCGATGGTCGAGGTTGCCGGCAATGGATTGGAGGCTCTGGAGAGGCTGGATTCCACCCGTCATCATCTGGTCCTGATGGATCTTCACATGCCGGAGATGGATGGTTATGAGGCCACGATACTTTTGCGCAAAAGGGGAGAGACGCTGCCCATCATTGCCCTTACAGCCAGCATTCCCACAGAGGTGGAGAGTGAGGCCTATACGGCCGGTCTCACGGATCTTATCGTAAAGCCTTTTAACCCGGACGATCTTTACCGGGTCATCCTGCAATATGCCGGGCCTGCCTCCTAAATGAATTCCTGCAAAGAATTAGTTGAAATGTAATTCTTTGCAGGAACATGTTTAATGTCAGTGAAGAGCTCCGCTCGTAACCTTCGTCGAAACTTCGTTCCTCGTTTCTCCTCGGTTAGGCCATGGGCCTTGTTCACAACCGGGCGGGGCCCGGTTATGGAAAGGAAAATCCTTTGTTGGCAGGAATAAAAAAGGCGGGTAAAATATACCCGCCTCGCGTTTTGTTAGTCTTTTTTCTCCGCATCCTCATGCTTTCCCGCGACTTTCTCCCAAAGCCCTTTAGCCTTATCCGTCAACTCGTGCATTTTTTCCCCGGCTTCCCCTAATTTTTCCTGTACAGCCTCTTTTAAATGACCCAATTCTTCCTTTGCTTCCCCGGACTTTAGTTTATCCCAGGTTTCTCCTGCCTTTTGTTTGAGCTGGTCAGTAAGTTCCCCGGCTTTCTCTGAAAGATCATGTAGTTTTTCAGTGGCCTGTTCCTTTAAGGCATTGGCTTTATCAGCCAAAGATTCATTCAAGTCTGACATAACGAATGATTTTAAGTGAAAAAATAAAGATGACAATATTTTATAGGGATGCCGGAAAGCGTTTATTTCAGAAGGCTCAATGCATTTAACCAGCCGGTTCGTTTGCTTGCCCAACTGCTGGTTAAGGCTTCGGGCTTCAGGCCTCCTTCCAGGTTCTTCAGGACCCCGCTGGCATCGGAATAAGTCTTCGCGGCGTTGGCGGCCTGGACCAGGCTGGCCGTATTGAATCCCTGTTTGAACATATCCGGTTTGATGAAACCCGAGAGGGAAGAAACGCTTTTGGCCATACTTACGGCATCGGAAACCTTACCGGCAGCACTCAGCCATTTGGTTTTGCCGCCACTGGCCCAGCCGGAGAGGAAGGAGGTTGGCTTGATAGCGCCTGCAAACTGGGTCAGTAAGCTACCGGCATTGGGAGTGCTGACGCCGGCTTTGGAAAGTGCGTCTTTTAATTGGGCCTGGGTACTGGCAATCGTCAGGCCCATGATCAACAGGAGAAGGCTGGCTTTTTTCATGAGTGTTTTTTTTAGTTTTGAATGTTATCTTTTTCTAATGTAACACCTTTTTTTTAAATAGGAATATCGGGCTGATCTTTTTTACAGCGGCAAACCGGAAAATGGGGGACCGGGGTCGCGAAACCGGAAGATAGTGGCCGGGGGTTATCGCCTGAACCGGGCCTCTTCCAGGTCCAGCTCAAACTCTTTGCTCCGCAGCAGCTCCTCGGAGAAAAGGTTGTCCCGGCGCATCTGGGTCAGTTCCTGACGTTGTATCTTCACCAGTTCCAGGAGGAGCTGGCGATACCTGGGCAAAAAGGACGGCGCTATCTCCTTCCCTTCTTCTTTTTCCAACTTTTTATTGGTTATTTCTATCATCCGTTCGTAACGTCCTTTCAGGCGATTGAAGGCCTCGATCGAAGCGGTCTCCTGGGCATATTCCGTTTCTATATAATCCACTACGGCATTGGCCAGCCGCAGACGAATGGAAAGTTTCTGATCATCCTCATTCTCCTGTACTTCGATCTTAAGGAGCCGGATCAGGAGAGGCAGGCTCAGGCCCTGTAATACCAGGGTGAAAAGGATCACGACAAAAGTGATAAAAAGGATCAGGTTGCGATGGGGAAAGCTGGCGCCGTTGGTCAGACTAAAGGGGACCGCCAGGGCAGAGGCCAGGGAGACCACCCCCCGCATGCCGCTCCAGCCAATGATAAAAACCGGTTTCCAGCCGGGATTGGATTCTTTTTCACGGATCTTTTTGCTGCAGATGCGGGGCAGATAGGCTCCCGGGTATACCCAGACAATGCGTATGACGATCGCCACCAGGCTGATAACGATTCCGTAAACAATGGCAGAGGCCAATGAGTATTCACCCAGCCCCCTGATAATACCGGGTAGCTGCAGCCCGATGAGGATGAATACGACGCCATTCAAAAGGAATATTATAACATTCCAGACACTTTGTGACTGCAGGCGGGAACTATACGTAAATACTTCATGGGAGCGATAGCTAAGGAAGAGCCCTCCGCTTACTACGGCCAATACGCCGGAATAGTGGAAGTGCTCCGCCGTGATATACATGAGGTAGGGTGTTACCAGGGTGATAGCGGTATCGATACTGGCGGTGGTAGGCAGCCAACGGTGTATGGCATAAACGATACCCGCGATCACCAGCCCGATGAGGGTACCCATGAAGGCTATCAGGAGAAAGCTGAATCCCGCTTTCCACAGAACGAACTGCCCGGTAAAGATCGCGACCAGGGCAAAACGGAATACGATCAGGCTGGAGGCGTCATTTACCAGGCTCTCTCCTTCCAATATCGTGACGATCCTTTTGGGGATCTTCAGGGTTTGCAGCACGCTGGTAGCGGCTACGGCATCCGGGGGAGAAACGATCCCTCCCAGCAGGAATCCCAGGGCCAGGGAGAAATCCGGGATCATAAGGTGGGCCGTAAAAGCCACCGCTCCGGCCGTAAAGATCACCAAACCGAACGCCAGCATACCAATGGCCCGTTTGAATAGCCAGAAGTCATGCCAGGAAGTATTCCAGGCCCCAAAATAGAGAAGGGGCGGAAGGAATATGATAAATACCATGTCCGGATCCAGGCTGATCCGGGGAATGCCCGGAATTAAGCTAATGAGCAAACCGGCGATCACCAGGAAAATGGGATAAGAAATGCGCAGTTTTTCGCTGAGCATCGCCAGCATGGAAACTGCAAAAAGCAATGATATGATGAGTAATAGATTATCCTGCAGCATAGATGCTGTAATTTAGATTTTTACGGGGAATTTATTCCACATCCCGGATGCTGTTTGTTCGTGCGGACCAGGGAGTGACCGTAATTGGCATAGTTTTTCGATCTTTTACAAAAAACACCGGTATGAAAATAATTATTTCAGCTTGCCTGAGCTTTCTGCTGGCTTGCCAGGAGCCGGCTTCCCATCATCCCGGCCCGCTTCAGGATACGACCGCCCTCGCCAGTGCCCGTACTCCTAAAATACCGGATACCACTACTTTAGGGGGAGCCTGGTATCTGCAACCTATCCTGCCTTCCGATGCCGCGACCGGTAAGCTCCCCTCCATTCGTCTTGACCTTGCTAAAAAACATTTCTCCGGCAACACAGGCTGCAATACCATGAGGGGAGGATTCTGGTATAGCGACCATGACAGCAGCCTTACTTTCAGCGAGAAGATCCTTACTACAAAAATGGCCTGCCCGGGTTACAATGAGCAATCTTTTCTGAAGAGCCTTCTCCATGCGAACCATTACCGTCTCAAGGGAGGGATCCTGATCCTTTTGGCGGAGGATAATTCAGAATTGTCGCACTGGGGGCGGAAACCCGCCATTCCTGTGAAGTCTGAAAAGGCGTAGTTATTTCAATACCTTGATCCGGATATTGCGGAAATAAATCGGAGCGCCTGCGTGCTGGCCCTGTAAACCGATATATCCGTGCAGGGGCAGGGTAGCCATGGGATTGCTAAGCCATTTCGGAGCCTTGGTGCCATCCGGATTGTTTTCAGCGGAAGTGTACAGGCTCATATCGCAGGTGTTCACCAATTGTCCATTCAGTACGACCCAGATCTTTCTGCCCCTACAGGTGATGGTATAATGATTCCACTCACCGGGCCGTTTGACTAGGTGAGCGGTGGCAGGCTGGTGGCCGAAGATGGCGGCGCATTGCCAGCTGGGGGGAGCTTTTGACCATTCGTCTGAAAAGTCGTCGGCAATTTGTATCTCGACGGAATGCGGGATCCAGTCCTTTGTATCCGATGCGTGTACGACTACTCCGCTATTGGTGCCGGAAGCATTTTTAAAATCCAGGTCCAGTACAAAATCATCGTAGGCTTTTTCACTCCAGATCGCTTCATCCTTATCGGCTGTCAGGACTCCGTCTGTAACGGTCCAAACGCCTTTAGGGTAAACAGCGTTGGAAAGACTACCATTGAAAAGAGGGGCCCATCCTTTCCCGGAAGTCGCCGGATTGATAAAGGCGCTGTCCTGTGCGACCAGCTGCAGGCTAGTGAAAGAAAATAAAAAGAGGCAGAATAACTTCATCTTTTGCATAACAGAGTTGTTTGTGCGCCGTTGAAAATCCACGGGCCGCGATAAAGATAAAGCCTAATCCAGAATTTGCGCCTGCTAAAAAACGGGGTTTGCTTTTGCAGCATCCGGGCCGGGGTAATAACCGCCGGGACCCGTCAATACTTTTTTCCATTGCCGCTGGTGACTATCCTGCCATTTTTTATTGGGATACACGGCCCAGTTCACCGTCTTCAGCTGCTCCCGTATAAAATCCCTTTGTTCCGGGTGAACATATAAGGGATGAAGATACCACCATTGCGGATCTTTCGTCAGCTCCTTCCAGAACGAGGCAAAATCAGGGTAGTTCGTTTCAAAAACCTTCATCTCGTCTTTGTCCGAATCGTAGGTGCTGTGATTATAATAAAAGGAAGGAGGTCCCTCCCCATGGTCGACCCGGAACAGGCTGCCCCCGCTTTCCGCCGAGCTGATGTCGAAATAGAGTTCACGCTGCATGATTGTAAAAATAATCTTATCTTCATTCTTATTTTTGCTACCTTATAAAAAAATTTTCATATGGCACTCATTCCCAATAATAAGAAGAAAAAAGACGGCAAGCAGATCGGCAATCAGAAAAGTAACATCCCGGGCTTTCCTGCTCCTAAAGGGAAAGCAAACAGCAAAGGGATTCCTAAAAATACCCGGTTAACAGGCGGTTCGCAGAGAGGGTCTTAGGACTCTGTTTTTTCCTTAATCAATCTTTCCTTTTCTTCTTTTGCAGCCTTCTCATCGGAGAAAGTTTTTATTTGTATCTGCCCCTTTGTGCCGGCCCTTCCCCACCGGACGATCAGCTTATTGCCTTCTGTCGCCGCTTCCCAGAATTTATCAGCGCCCCCTTCCCTATAGTTGAGCCGATGAAAGACCAGGTGATCATATATACCGGATGAGCCCGGGGGACTTCCAGGTTGCTCTCCCATCCCGATAACGGGAGCTGACCCGGCTTCCTGTCTATCGGAAGATCCGGAAGCGGGCGAATTATCTGTTGAGCCGGCAGCAGGAGCAGGCTTCGACGCCTCCCGGATCGATTTCAGGATCAGCTCCATTACTTTCTGTGGATGATGCAGCCAATCCCTGGCAAAAACGGGGAGGATTTTCCAGCCAAATTGTTGCAGGATAGCCGGTCGCTGATAATATTGTTCGATCAGGTTCTTATTCTGGTAATGTTTCCCGTCGTCGATGAGGATGCCCAGGACATACGCCTCATCTTCCGGTTTCGCCTTCACCGCCAGGGAGCATTTGAAATCCGACTGACCTACCTGTTCCGCCACCTCATAGCCATAGTGTTGGATCTGCTCTTTGATCTGCCGGAGAATGATCGAAGAGGAGGACCCGGAGAGCGCTTCGTCCTTATGTGATACCAGGCTGTCCAGGATCGTTCTGGCCATTTCCATACGGCCCAAAGAGATCATCTCGGCATAGTGCAGGAATCTTTTTAAATAATTGGCGCCTTCATTGTATTCATTCGTGATATGCTGGTGCCGGATACTGCTCACAACGGCCATATGCCTTTTGGCGCGGCTGAACAGTACATTCAATCTCTTTTCCCCGCCCCGCTTATTAATCGGACCAAAATTCATCAGCATCTTTTTCTGCGCATCGAACCCATAGCAGACGCTCATGATAATGATATCCCTTTCATCGCCCTGGATATTCTCCAGGTTTTTGATGATCAGGCCAGTGAACTGATCGTTCTCCGTTCGGTTATAGGCGTCTTCCAGTTTTTGACCGAAGGGAATATCTTTTTGGGCCAGTTCGTCGAGGGCGTCTTCGATCGTATGTTGTTGTTCCTGGCTGAAGGCGACGATACCAATGCTTTCCCGTATATCCCTGTTCAAAAGCTCTCTTACCAGGTGAGCGATATAAGTGGCTTCTGCCACATTGCCTCTTTTCTCATAGATCCCATTGGAATGAAAATGAAAGCTGATGCTCCTGTCGAAGAGGTTGCCCGCCGATTGGATGGCATCTTCGGACCGGGTGATGGTTATGGCAGCTTTTTCTTTATGGTGAATGGTCTTATCCGGAATGGTGAGCAGCTTGCCTTCATAGAAGGCGTGATTGCTGAAGCTGATCAGGGTTTCATAATGACTGCGGTAATGCCAGCTTAATAAGGTGCTGTCCAGTTTTCGGGATCCCTGGGCCAGGAGGCTGTCGGCATCATCGCTGAGCCATTCATCTCCCTCCTCGCTGTCAGTACCTTCAAGGTCGTCGGGATCTTCCGCCTTTGCACTAAAGAAATCGGAAGGAGGCATTTGTTTCTCGTCCCCGACAATGATCGTCTGCCTGGAACGGTATAAGGCCGGCACGCCTTCCTCCAGGGTGATCTGGCTGGCTTCATCGAAGATCACCACATCGAAATGATCGCTGTCCAGGGGTAGGCTGTCGCTTACGCTGTAGGGGCTCATCAGCCAGATTGGTTTTATATCTTTCAATACCAGTCCGCTCTCCTTGGCGGATAATTCACGGATGCTTTTGTAGCGCATGCTCTTGCCGAACTCATTCTCCAGGATCTTTCTGCCTTCGTTATAGCTCTTTTTGAATTTCTTCTGCTCCTCATTCAACTGGCTCGCCGCCCTATTCGCCATGTCTATCTGCTGGTGGAAACGTTGCCGGATAAAGGCCCGGATATAGTCGGCATTCAATTGCTGTAAGCCGGTATAACAGTCGCCCAATTGCTGAACGGCCTTTTCGATGCTTTGCCGGTCGATCGTGGCAAAAGCCCTGTTAGACCGGTAGATCTCGTAGAGCGCTTTGCGGGCTATGACCGCTTCCACCTGTATGGGTTTCAGCGGGAAATGGCGGAGGGTTCTCTTCACCTCCTCCGGCAGGCCGGCAAAGGATCGCAGAGCGGGCAGCCAATCTCCCAATCCGTCCGCATTCAGGTGTATGTTTTGCAACTCATCCCGGATGGCGGACAGGTCGCCGGCGCCGGGATCATGCAAGCACTGCCTCAACTGGGTATCCAGGCGGGACAGCGGCTGATGGAGAGCTTGCAGCGCGGTGATCAGGGAAAGGCCGCCCGGGTGCTGCAGAAGATAATCCAGGACGGCGTCGCCTTTTTTATTCCGCAACACCTCGATACTCAGCCAGGCGGTATCGATATTGTCAAGCCGGTACTGCTCCTGCAGCTGGCGTTTGGTCTGAGATACCCGGCGGGCTGCCTCGTATTCTGCACCGAGCCCTTCCAGGATACTGCGGTAAGAAGGCTTAACCGCATGTTGTGAAAGATCATACTGTTCAGCGACCTGCTTTTTTAGTTTTTTCCATCCCCCGTTAAACCAGCCGGAGAAGGAACCTTCATTTTTAAGGACGATGGCTAAACCGTTCTCCAAATCCTGTTCACTGAATTTCTGCTTCCACCGGCTGTTCTTTTGCAGGGCCTCCTGGTATTGTTCCTGCTGTTGCCGGTAATCGCGCATCCGGTGCTCGAGTTCCCTGGACGCCGGATGCGCCGGATCCGCCAGGGAAAGATTGTCCGTCAGGGCCAGCGGATACAGGAGCACGGCGAACTGCACCAGGTTCCTGAGCTTTTCCAGCGTCGTATATTCTGCTGCAATAGCGCTGTCCCGGATGACCGTCTCTACCTGCTGTAGCAGAGCTTGTGCCTGCCGCAATAAGTTATCCAGCAATTGGTGCGGATTGTCTGCCCGGAAAATACTTTCATTGATCCTGCTGAAAGGATGTTCGGCAAAGATGGGATCGGACCCTGCTTCTTCCAGGACTTCTTCCAGTGCGGCAATAACGGCGCCGCAGTCCATCCACTCCTTATATTGGGGCAGCCACTCTTCCTCCCGGGGTGTCAGATCCACCAGGTGCTCCCGCAGCAAGATGATCCGCTCTACCAGCTCCCTGACCTCCATGCCTGTTTCCTTTTTTTCGCTGGCGCCGGTAAAATGAAATTCCCGGATCAGGTCCAGCTGTCCGTTCATTTTTTCCAGCAGGGCCGCTCGTTTGGCCCGGATAACGCCCAGGTCCATCTTAACCGTGGTAAAATCCTCGTAGGTGGCTTTAAGATCTTTGATAAACTCTCTTTTATCTCCCTGGCTATCGTGAATATAACAACACAGTTCGTCCAGTCCATTCTGTTTGAGACGATGATAAACCACGTCCAGGGCTGCCCTCTTTTCACAAACGAACAAAATACTTTTTCCTCTTGCCACGAAGTCTGCGATCAGGTTCGTAATGGTCTGGCTTTTGCCGGTACCCGGCGGTCCCTGGATAATATAACTGTACCCGGCCCTGCTTTGCAGGATAGCGCGTGTCTGGGTGGGGTCTGCCGTTATTACATGAAACCAGTCGTCCGGCTTGTTGAGATCGAAAGGGTGCTTTGAAAAGACCCGGGGCAATTCGCTGAACAAAGCATCGAAAACGGGATGCTGCAGCTGCTGATCGATTACCAGGTTGTAATCCCTTACCAGGCTCATCTTCTTGTAGTTGAAATTGCCCAGCACCATATGGCAGACATCGAAGTCCCAGCTATATGGATTGCTTTCGCTTTCGGCAAGCTCAAAGAGCTCTTTTTCCCGATAAGGCTCTCCCGGAGCGATCTTTCTTTCGGATGCTGACAGACCCGCATCCGTGAGTTGCCGGGAACGGGGTTTTGTCCGGTCGTTCACCAGGAATTCGAGAAAGCTACTATCGGGCCGGATCCTTTGCCGGAAGATCTCCAGGCCCANGGGTTTATAATGTTCCGGCTGGTAGCTATAAGGAATGTCGTGATAGCTGCCCGTGTAACCGGGAAGCCTGCGCAGCCGTTTCCTGTAATTGTTGACCGTGTGCCGGGCTTCGCTGTGAATGAGCTTAATGCGGGGTTTATCGATATAATTGAGCACGATCCCCTGGTTGGCTTCATCGATCTGCGCCTTGAGCTGCTGATAGAACTGTTCGGGGCTTATCTCATCCAGGTCTATGAAATCCGGCAGCCGGATGCCATAGAGGTCTTTCAGCTGCCCTGCCAGGACAGGATTTACTTCTGCCGCATTATCCAAAACCTTCAATACATAATGATCCTCCTTCAGCTTTTTGTTCTTCTTCAGCTCCACCGGGATCAGCAGCAGCGGGCTCTGGATCCGTTCGTTCATCTCTTCTTTCAGATTGTGCCAGTTGAGGAAAGCGATCACCAGCTTCAATTGGCTAAACCCATACTCCTGGATAGCGCGCTGGGATTCCACCCTGACCCTGTCCAGGGAGGAGGGGAGATAGCCGTGATCTTCAAAACGCAGGTATTTGTTCAGGACGATCTCTTTCATGCCGCTGACCTTGCCGGCCAGTTCGTCGTTCCAGGTAAACAGATGCTCGGGGCGGATACTTTGATAATGCAGGACAATGGGAACGCTGCTGACGGTCAGGTTGACAAACCGCATATTGGGCTTGTAATAGAGTAACCGGTTGCGCCGGCTGGTATCGAAGAGGCGGTTGCGCAGCTTGTTTAAAATAAAAGCTTCCTTTTCTTTTATTTCTTTATTCACCCAGCCGGCTACTTTGCTAAGGTCCGTTTGTTTTTCAGGATCATAATCCCGGTAGTGCTGCAGGCGCTGGATCACGTCATAGAGGTCTTGTGTTCTCCGGCTTCTGTCCAGCTCCGTCATCTCCGTGATCAGCCTGCCGAGAGTAGGATGGATCCGCGGATGATGCAGGCTGGGATTGGAACGGACTTCGGCGAACAGCTGAAGATCTTCGGTCTCATAGAGGTTCAGGCCCAGGGTGATGCTGCCTAATACCAGGCCCAGGGAAAAAATATCCGTTTGCGGGTCATGGTGACCCAGCAGGCTTTCGAAACAGGGATAGCCGGGCACGTAAGCCGGGTGTTGCAGCGGCTCGAAAAGGTTTTTATGGACCTGGAGGTCTTCGGCGTCGATGCTGCCCTCTCCCGCGTCGGTGCGGATCTTTATTTTGCCGACCACGTCGAAATTCCGGGATCGCCCCCGGGCAAACAGGGCCGACACCCGGTTAAGGGCATAGGAAGGCGCCTGGGCGGAGCCTTCGTCGATGCCCAGGTGATGATGATTGGTCACGGACAGGGCTTCCTCCTTTTCGAAAGGCCCTACTTTTCCGGACTCATGAAAACCCAGCACTTCCCTGAATAAGGGTAATACGAAGGCGATGACGTCATCCGTTGTGTAATCCCCCTGGTCGAAGGCTGTGGGCAAAAATTCTTTAAAGCTGGTACGATTCGTTTCCATGTGATGGGTCTCCATAAGGGTGGTTGGATTAATCCTCTTTACTATCTATATCAGCGTAAGCGGCCTGCGTTTGTTGTTTATACCCAGGCCATTTTTTGTCGCTAAACTGCAATTCTTTTTTAGCAATACCATCATAAACGGACGAAAGCTGCATTTCTTCGGCCAATTGAAAAGCACGCCCGGAAGGGATCTCTTCCAGGGAGGGATCGGCCAGGGCGAAATCCAGCAACAGCCAGGCAAAATATTCCTTTACACTGGCGTGCGCCGCGGCGATCTTCGCAGCTATTGGCTCCGGGCCAGGGACGGATTGTTCTGCGGCAACCGGTTGTTGACCGACCGGCCCCTCACCCCC
>JGI25616J43925_10000627_pt1 | contig 12885 bp, 4 predicted proteins | sample GraSoi2013_100cm_FD_43925 | JGI IMG/M metagenome (IMG submission 43925) | reverse complement strand
GTGGACCGGCGGGGACGCTGCCACTTGCGGGAATATAGGCGCCGATCGAAGAGGCCGAGGAAGGGGATGGCAGGCCGATAGTCCCAAAAGGCCCTCCCACATAATGGTAAGGGGTTATGCCATAACCGCCCAGGGGCGAATAAAAGTAACCCAGCCGGGGATCATTGGTATTGTTATAGAAACCGAGGGCGTAATTGTTGAGCTTGAAACTGGTATAATTACTGGCCGTTCCACCCGAAGTAGTAAACCCAAAGGCCGCATAGAAGGGGTTCTGCTGATTGCTATTCTGCGAATAACCCGGATTGACCCAGGCATTCTGACCTGCCTGCAGAAACCCATCCCCCTCCGTAACGATATTTTGGATCTGCGCCTGGATATAGGAAAGGCGGCCCGGCATTTCCGACTGATGAAGGAGGATGCGCAGCTTGAGGGTATTGGCAAATTGCTTCCACAGGTGCATATTCCCCCCGAACATAATGTCATTGGACGGATCCGGCATAACGGCTGTCGGGGGCGCCGTATTGATCAACTGAATAGCCGTATCCATCTTCTTCACGATATCCTCATAAATCGATTGGGCATCGTCATATTTGGGATAGAGGATTAGTTTATTGGAAGCCTGCGTATAGGGAACATCGTTATAGATATCCACCAGCATCTGGTAGTGCAGGGCCTCGAGTATTTTGGACATCGCCCCGAAATAGGCCAGGGTATTATCGGAGGCCGCCGCGGCCTCGATATAAGTGATGTTTCCCAGGTTGCCATACAAGTCGGTCCAGATATTCTGCCCGAAATTGGTGCTGTAGTTATAGTTGGCATAATCCGTAATATCGCTGAACCCCTGGGCAATGGTCCAATACCCCTGGTAGCAGCCCAGGAAAGGGAAATCCGTCGTGACGACGGACGCCGCCTGGTTGAGGGTTCCCGCCATCAGGGTCTTGGGAGGCAGGTTGGTCACCTGGTTAGGATTATTATTATTTACATTAAAATAACTTTTGCCGCAGGCAGCCAATAAGACCAGCAGGGCAAGGGAACTATATAAGGCCCGCAGCGTAGGGAAGGTATGGTTGATTTTATTTCTCATAGCTAATGTATTATCTGAATTACTTAAAAGATCAGGGTCAGGTTGAGGCCATAACTCCTGACAGGCGGCGCCTGGTAAGTGGAAGTCTGCCCGACGGCGTTGGAATTATCCTCGCTGTATTCAGGATCTGTCCATTGATTGTCCCTGGGCCTCCAGATGAACAGGTTGCGTCCTACGATACTGGCAGTCGCTTTCTTCAGGATCTTTACCCTTTGCACCAGGGACTGTGGGATCTCATACGTCAGGGCCAGTTCGCGGAGTTTCCAGAAGTCCCCACTGCTGACGAACATGGCGGGAGGCAGGTAGGCGAACCCATTCTGTCCCCAGAACTGGAAATAATCATTGATAGTGACATTCGTATTCGGCACGTATTTACCGGCAGCGGTCTGGATGACGGAATTAGGATAAACAAAACGCTGGTTCCCTCCCGCTACGGAACGGGGTGATAAACCGAACTCATCGAGATAAGGCATATTGTTGAAGATCACATTGCCCGCCCTGAACTCAGCCACCCCCGACAGGGTAAAGCCCTTGAAACTGACCGAGGTGTTCAGGCCCAGCCTGTATTTGGGGTTCAGCTGCCCGTAAGGCTTGGGATTAGGATCCTGGGAAGGCAGGCCGGTGGTGGCATCTACCACTACCCTGCCCTGGGGATCGCGCACCCAGTCCTGTACCTTCAGGTAGGGGAATGCCGAACCGACGATCGCGTAGTCATTCTGTACGAGCCCTTTATTTCCGTCCGAGCCGCTGATGTTCAACTCATTGATACCGGACAATAAACTGATGACCTTGTTGCTGAGATAGCTGAAATTGGCGCCGACATTCCATCTCAGGCCATTATTCAACTTAAGCAAGGGGGTGACATTCAGATCGATCTCATACCCTTTGTTCTCCATCTCGCCGACATTGATATATTGAGTGGCATAACCGGTGACGGGAGATACCTGTACAGGTACGGTCTGGTTGGACGTATTTTCTTTAAAATAAGCTAATTGGAGGTTGATCCTTCCATTGAAAAAACCCAGGTCGGCGCCGACTTCCCTGGCAACCGTAAATTCGGGCTTCAGCAGGGGATTGTAAATGGTCTGGTTGATAGCATAGCTGGTAATGCCCGTACCCGTGAAGGGAAAGCTGTTATNGGGTCCCCCACTTGGGCTATTGGCGCCTGCATTGGCCAGTTGAAAAGTGTTTTGCAGGGAATAAGGAGGAANATTGATATTTCCTACCCGGGTGATGCTCCCCCTTATTTTGGCATAAGAGATGACCTCGCTTTCTTTCAACGCTTTGATGGCTTCGCTGGCAATGAAGGAAAGGTCTACTCCGGGGTAATAATAAGTGCGGTATTTTTCCGCCAGCAGAGAGCTTTGATCCCTTCTTACAGATCCATGCACGAAAAGGAAATCATCGTAGCCGACCGTCCAGTCAGCAAAAGCGCCCGTTGTCCGGACCCTGGAAGTATAATCGGATAAGGAAGGCGATTGGGTTCCACTGCCGATATTGAAAAAACCGGGGAAGGCCAGAGAAGTACTCGTCTGAATAGAACTTCGCTCATAACTATCATTGGTCGTATACCCGATAATGGCCTTGCTGGTAAACCGGCCATAGCTGTTATCAGCCGTTATCAGCGCCGTGGTGCTGAGCCTGGACCGGAAATCGAAATTATCCGTTACCTGGTTGGGCGCCGGAGGATAGGCTACGTAGTTATTGGAGCTGAAGGAACCATTGCTGAATAAAATGGCATCATTGGAATAGGTCTTATCCGCAGTGGTCCTTTTGCCATTATTATTAAAGGCCGAAAAACCGATCCGGTACAAGGCATTCAGCCAGGGCAGCACTTTGAAATTGAGATCGATATTGCCCGCGAGGTTGTCATTTCGGTACTTGTTGCGCACATTGTTGACATACCAGTACGGATTCAACGAATAAGGGATCGGGAACCCGTTGATAGAAGCATTGGGGTCCGTGGCCGTGTTCTTATAAGCCGGCACATTGACATTGGGCGGAAATCCCAACAAAGAAGTATAGGTGCTGTTGAAATCCCCGTCCTGGTCTACATTGAATTGGTTATAAGCCAGGCCGATCGAAGAGCTGAACTTGCCATAGTTCCGGGAGCCGTTGAAGCGCATGCCCGTTCTTCTGGCGGCATCGCCCGGCACCGTGCCCTTGGTCTTCACATCCTGGAAAGAGAGGAAATAACTGCCTTTATCATCGGCAGCCGAATAGGAGATATCGTTCTGAAAGGTGTTGCCCTTATTGAAAAAATCATACTTGGCATTCGGGTAGGCCTTATAGATCCCTCTCAGCACTTCTCCATTCCGTTGTGGAAATCCCACCAGCACAGAATCGCCGTTGAAAGCCGGTCCCTGGGCCTGCTGTTCGAAGGGGATATAGGAGCGATTGCCCCGGTAGTCCGTGAACAGCACGTACCCTTGCGTATATTCTCCGGCATGAGGTCCATAGGAATTCTGCAGGTCCGGAAGAAAAGATACTTTTTCCTGGGTGTAGGTGCTGCTGATGGTGATGGAGGGCTTGCCTTTAACCCCTTTTTTGGTGGTCAGGATCAGGACGCCGTTGGAAGCATCGGAACCATAGAGGGCCGCGGCGTTGGCCCCCTTGAGGACCGTGACGTTATCTATGTCGTTGGGGTTGATATAATTGATATAGCTCAGGTCTACCTGTACCCCGTCGACGATGAGCAAGGCCTGGTTATTACCCAGGAAAGAGCGGTTGCCCCGCAGGACAATACGGGTGGAGGGATCTACGCTGTTATCCGCTGTATTGATCTGCAGGCCGGATACTTTTCCGGAAAGGCCGGAGGCCAGGTTGGTCGTTTTAGCCTGGTTAAGGGTCGCACCGCTTACTTTGGCTGTGGAATAACCCAGTTCTTTGGATTGACGTTGAATGCCCAGGGCTGTCACCACCACCTCCCCCAATACCTTTTTATTTTCTTCCAGGTTGATGACTACGGAGGAGGCCCTGCCGACGGTCACTTCTTTTGTTTCATACCCGATGAAGGAGAGCACCAATATATTGCCTCTGGTGGCCATGATGGAAAACAGGCCATTGGCATCCGTCTGGGTGCCGATCGTCGTGCCTTTGACCATCACGCTGACCCCCTGAACAGGCTGGTCTTTACTATCCAGCACTTTTCCTTTCAGCGGGTCGGAGCCTGCATCATTAGCGGCAGATTCGATTTCCGCCGCCCCGACGATGAGGATCTTATCTCCTCTTTGCCGGAACTGATACCCTGTCTGGCGGGTCAGGGCTTCCAGAGCCTGGCTGAGGCTTGCTTTTTCCAGGTTGAGGCTGACGGGTTTGGTGAGATCGATGCCTGCGGTCTTATCGAAGTGAAAGGTGAGGCCTGTCTGTTTTTCAATCGACTGAAAAGCTTCACTGACGGGCCGGTTCGCCAGGACCAGGTGAAGCGGCGTGTTGCCGGTCTTCTTCTCCTGTCCGATGACGACATGGAAGAATAGCAGGAGGCAACAACTACTGAGCAGCAGACGCATTGGAAAAGACATACCCTTCCCGGTCCGCGTAAGTAAGATTTTACGCATAAGCAATTATGATTTTGGTTTACTAATTCCTTAATTCCTGTTCGTGATCACGATGCCTTCGTCAGAGAACCGATATCCGAGGCCTTCCGTCTGGCAAAGAGTCTCCACCACTTCCTGCAGGCTTTCATTGCGAAACAAACCGGTGTAGCTCCATCGTTGTTTATTACTCTTATTGATCAGCGTCACATTATATTTATTCCCGATGCCGAATGCAATGTCCGCGAAGCTGGCATCTTTAAAATGCATCGCTCCTTCTTTCCAGGCTGCCACTTCATAGTCGTTGACAAATTTATCGGGCTGCATTTTGCCTGTTGCCTTGTCGATCCGGATCAATTGGCGGGGCAGCAGCAGGGCGGATTGGGCGCCTTGCTCTTCGGACACCCGGACCTTCCCGGTCAGCAGGGCAATCTGGGTAGAAGTCTCCTGTCCGTAAGCGCGTATATCGAAAGAAGTGCCCAGAACGATGGTCCGCCATTTCCCGGTGGTGACGGTGAAAGGCCGGGCGGGATCGGTGGTCACCTGGAAAAAGGCTTCTCCTTTTACCAGGGCTACCACACGTGCGGAGCCTGCGAACTTCTTCGGGTAGCGGAATTCCGTTCCGGCATTCAGTTCTATCGTAGAGCCATCCGGCAGGACGATCTGTTTGGTCTCGCCCCTGTTGGTGATCACCGTGGTATCGCCGTTATCTCTCAGAGCGAGGGCGGGTTTGACGGAAGGCGGCTGATGGAACAGGAGCCAGGCCCATCCGACAGCAACGGTGATCAGCACGGCGCAGGCGGCTACCCGGGCGTCCCTTCTCCACCGGTAAGGGTGGATGACCGGTGCGGTCACCGGAGCCGCCTTTGTGGTTAAACCGGTGAGTTCCTTCAGGTTCCCACGGATCTTTTCCAGGCTATTGTCGATCGCCTCTCCTTTCAGCCCTTCGTTATCCAACCGGAGGGAATCGTACCAATCATCGATGATCTTTCGTTCTTCGGCGGTACAGAGCCCTTGCTGATATTTCTCCAATAAGGCGCGTATTTCGTCAATTTGCATCCGTGGCATTTATCTATTGTCGGGGAGGCGGGGGAAATGTACCATGCGCCGGGAAAAAATTTCAGGACGATGAAAAGGGAATTGGGAGGATGTCTATTTATTGCGATCGGAGCCGAGTTCGGGCGGGGACATTTTTTCCCGCAGTATCTTCAGCGCTTTGCTGATCTGGTTGCGGACGGTCTGGTTGGAAAGGCTTAGTCTTTGAGAAATCTGGTCAGTGGAGAGATGTTCGTAGCGGCTCAGTATGAAAATAGCCCGCATTTTTTCCGAGAGGCCGGAGATATAGGAATGCAGGGCAGATTCCTGCTCTTTATAGGCCATTTTGTCCACCGGGGATATTTCCGGTTGATCCAGCATTTCAATCAGATGATCGAGGTGTTTCAGGTGGGTGCAGGCCTGGCGGTAATAGTCAATGATCTTATGGTCCAGGATCCCGTTGAGATAGGCCCCCAGGGACTGCCGGACCTCGATCTGCTCTCTTTTGACCCAAAGTCCGGTAAAGATATCCTGTATAATATCCTCGCTGATCTCTTTGACGCCTGTCTTATAATGAGCTTTGACCAGCAGCTCCCGGGCATAGCGGGTATAGATCACGTCAAAGGCATGCTGATCGCCCTGTCGGAGCAATGCTAACAACAATTTATCCTCATGCAGATGGTATCGGTCCGGAGACATACTAAGCAGAAATTTAGATAATATTTTTCAAATCGTAACGTTTTAGTAAAGAGACAGTGTACCTTGGCCTCCAAAATCCTCTCAGAAACCGTTGAAAACCATAATCCTCTCATCGCTTAGCCAAATACTTCCTGCAAAAAAAGTTTGCCTGTCTTTTTTTTCCTTACTATTCCTATTCGCTAGTTTTTCTCCGGGCTCCGTGCTGGGGCAACAAAGGCCATCGCCAGGACAACCAAAGAGTAGCTTCCTTTTCAAAAATGGTCTTTTCAGGGGAGAAAGGAATATGCTGGACGCCTCCCTTTCCAAAGATTCGCTGGCCCCCGTCCACTATAAAAAGAATTATTATACGCTGCTGCAGTTTGACAAATTACCGGGTAAGGAAGAAAGAAAGGAGTTGGCCAGGCTGGGGATCCATTTATTCAATTATATCCCGGAGCATTCTTTTCAGGCGGAGGTGCCGGAGAACTTTGTCGTCAGCGATCTGAAAAGGGTCGGGGTGAGCGGAATATACAAGCTGACGGGAGATTTTAAAATTTCCCGGAAGCTGGCGCCAAACGGGGAAGAATACAGCCATGGCGCTTCCTCTTCCTCTTTAATTGCCGTCAGCTATTTTGGGACGATCACCGCCGAAGAGGTGCGTGCAGCGCTGGAGCAGGCGGGAGCCACTATCATTCCCACGAAGATCCAGCCGGACAGGGTGCTGTTCATCCGGGCCGGCGCGGCTGTATTGCAAAAGATCGCCGAACTTCCTTATATCAGCTATCTGGCCCCGCAGCCTTTAAACGACCAGGTTCTCAACTACTATAACAGGGCTGCTCACGGATTGGATGCCCTCAATAACCCTTCGGGAAGAAACCTGCAGGGGGATGGGGTAACGGTAGGGATGGGTGATAATTCCGACCCTTATACTCACGTGGATTTTACCGGAAGGTTGATCGAACGTTTTCCCGCTACGGTAGCGAATCACGGCACCCATACTTCCGGAACGATGGGAGGTGGAGGGATCCTGGACCCGAGGAATAGAGGAATGGCTCCCCATTCAACGATTATTAGCCAGTATTTCAGTGATATCCTGGTCAACGCTCCTACCTATATCGCCGACTACGATATGGTGCTTACTAATAACTCCTATACGGCTTATAATTCCGGCTGTTCGAACGACGGCGAATACGATTTCCTGGCGAATTACCTGGACGCACAATTATATAGTTATCCGTATTTACTGCATAATTTTGCGGCGGGCAATGATGGCGGCTTTGGTTGTACGCCTTATCTCGCTCCTTTTGCCACCATCAAATCCGGCTATCAATGCGCAAAGAACGTTTTGAGCGTAGGTGACCTGAATAACTTCGACTATACCATTAATATCGCTTCAAGCTGCGGACCCGTTAATGATGGCCGGCTCAAGCCGGAGATCGTCGCCGGCGGCACTGTTATCCTTTCTACCTTTCCTTATAACACTTATGGATATGCTTCAGGAACCAGTCAGGCATCGCCTACTGTTACAGGGACACTGGCCCTGCTGGTACAACGATACAGGCAACTCCAGGGGGGCGCAGATCCCCCGGCGGCCTTACTCAAGGCTATAGCCTGCAATAGCGCAACCGACTTAGGCAATCCCGGACCAGATTATATCTTTGGATTTGGAAGCCTCAATGCCCGCACCGCTGTGGAGGTCCTCGAAAGCCATCAGTATACTACCGGGTCGGTGAATAATTCCGGCACTGTTACGATCCCTTTGTCTGGAATCCCTTCCGGATTGCAGCAGTTGAAAGTGATGCTCTACTGGCCCGATTACCCGGGAGCTCCCAATGCAGCCACTGCCCTTGTCAACAACCTGGATCTCACCGTTACTTCTCCGGATGCTACCGTACATGAGCCCCTGATCTTAAATCCTGCTCCGGGCCATGTCAATGACGTTGCCGTAGAAGGGATAGATAATCTGAACAATATTGAACAGGTAGTGATCAACAATCCCCCCGGCGGAAATTTCACCATTACCGTGAAGGGTACCAGCATTCCCACCGGCGCCCAGAATTATGTGGTAACCTACCAGACCATTCAGCCTTCCGTCACCGTGGAATATCCTTCCGGCAGTGAGACCTGGGTACCGGGTGAGTCCGAAATCATTCGATGGTCCGCTTATGGAGGAGGTGCCAATACTTTTACTATTGAATACTCAGCGGATAATGGCAACACCTGGGCCACTATTAATAATGCGGTGCCTTCCACCAACCGGCTGTATACCTGGACTGTCCCGGCTGCCGCCACCAACCAGGGACTTATTCGTGTCAGCCGCAACAGTACAAGCTATACAGGTGTAAGCCACAATAATTTTACGATCCTGGGGCAGCCGGCCCTGACGGCTACGAATCCCTGCCAGGGATATGCGCAGCTCACCTGGAGTAGCATACCCTCGGCGACCAGCTATGATATCATGGAATTAAAAGGCACCACGATGCAAAAGGTCGCTTCCACGACAGGCACTTCTTTTTTATTGGGCAACCTTCGCCGGGACAGCAGTTACTGGCTGGCCGTACGCGCCGTCAATGGCATGGGGGTGGGCAGAAGATCCCTGGCTGCCAATATTATACCGGCCGGCGGCGCTTGCGCCCTGACGGCCCTGGATAATGATTATACCATCGATTCACTTATCGCCCCGCTGACAGGACGACTATTTACCTCCACTCAACTGGGCAGCAGCACCCCCATCCAGGTGGAGTTAAAGAACCTGGGAACGATCCCTTCCGGCTCTCCTTTTTCCCTTTCTTACCGGGTGAACGGCGGCAGCATCGTTACGGAGACCACGAGTGCGATCGTCGCTGCCAATAGCGTCTATAATTATACGTTTACCCAGCCCTATGATTTTTCTTCCCAAGGTGTCTATAATCTACAGGTATGGGTCAGCTATCCCGGGGACCCTCAATCCGGTAATGACACGCTCACCACCGTCATCAAACAATTGCAGAATGATCCTGTCTCACTCAGTCCCGCTTATACGGAGGGATTTGAGACAGCCGCCAATGCCGATTATACCGGTCTCGTATCCGGGCTCACAGGGATGGATCGTTGTGATTTCAGGAGCAGCAATTCCAACGGAAGGCTCCGTACCTTTATTAATACAGGTTTCTCCCGGACCGGGGTACGCTGTGCAACGCTGGATCAGATCCATTATAGTAATGTTTCCACTGCCGACAGTCTGATCACTACGTTCAACCTATCCAATTATTCCGCCAATGACCAGGTCTGGCTGAATTTCTATTACCGCAATGCGGGTATCAATTTCAGTCTTCCGGGCAACCAGGTCTGGATCCGGGGCAATGACCAGGCAGCCTGGCTTCCGGTATATGCGCTGGACAGCAGCAACGTCCGAATCGGCGTCTACCAGCCTTCCCCCAGTATCGATGTCACCGGGCTCCTTAAAGGAGCCGCTCCTGCGCAGGTGGTGAGCAGTAGTTTTCAAATAAAATTCGGAGAGCAGGGATATACTTCCACCAATTCGGTGACGCCGGATGGCAGCCTGGACAACGGCTATTCTTTTGACGATATCACGCTTACCAAGGCTACAGGCGATCTGGCCGTCGCGTCTCTGGTGACGCCCAATTTATCCGGCATCTGCGCCCTGTCCAATGCGGAGACGATCAGTCTGAAAGTAAAAAATTACAGCGCTGCCCCTGCCACCAATGTACCGGTGAGCTATTCCATCAACGGAGTGACGGTTACGGAGAGCATCCCGTCCATCAATGCTTTCGATTCCATCGTTTATCCTTTTGCAAAAACGGCCGACCTGTCGGCTTACCAGCACTATACGCTAAGGGCCTGGGTGAGCGCAGCCGGCGACAATTATCATAATAACGATACGTTGGCCGCCGTGTCTTTTCAAACGACGCCGCTTATTTCAAGCTTCCCTTATTTAGAAGGTTTTGAGAGCAGTAACGGGAACTGGTATACGGATGGGGTGAACGATAGCTGGCAATGGGGTACTCCGGCCAAGACGATCATCAACAAGGCCGCCAATGGGACGAAGTGCTGGGTCACCAGTCTCACCGGGAATTATAATGATAATGAGTTGTCCTATCTGTATTCACCTTGTTTTGACCTGAGCGGTCTCAACAGTCCGGTCCTGTCCTTCAGCCATATCTTCCGGACGGAAGACAATTGCGATTGTGATTATCATTGGGCCGAATACAGTACGGACGGAGTGAACTGGATAAAATTGGGAATGGCCGGCGGTGGCACCAACTGGTATGATAATACCTTCCGGCAGACCTGGCAGCTATCCAATACCAAATGGCATGTGTCCAGTTACGATATCCCTGTCAAGGCTACCCGGGTGAAGTTCCGCATAGTCATGAATAGCGATCAGGGGACTAATTATGAAGGAGTGGGAATAGATGATATCCATATATTCGATAAGGCCGCCATTTATAGCGGGCCCAATATCAGCAGTGGATTTACGCAGGCCGTCAGCGGCAGCAACTGGATCAACTTCGATATGGGGGGCAACAGGGTCGTGTCCATCAATCCCAACGGGCTGGACCTGGGAAGTACGACGGTGAAGGTGTTTATCAATACCGCGGGGGTACGCAATAACGGATCGCAATATTACCTGGACAGGAATATCGTCATACAGCCGGCGAATCCTCCGGCGGGGAAGGTGTCGGTGCGTTATTATTTCCTGGATAGTGAAGCAGGCAAGCTGATCCAGGCAACGGGGTGTACCGGCTGCACTACGATCTCCGATGCTTATCAGTCCGGGATTACGCAATACAGCAGCCCGGTGTCCGCCGAAGAGAACGGTGTATTGAGTGATGATGTCAGCGGCGTCTTTCATTACCTGGCCCCTCACCAGGAGGTCAGCGTCATTCCTTATGACCAGGGCTATTATGCGGAGTACCAGGTGGACCGGTTCTCCGAGTTCTGGATCTTCGGCAAGCCCTCCACCGATGTGGGCATGGCGGCCCTGGTGGCTCCGGCCGTTTCTTCCGCTTGCGGTCTGTCCAATGCGGAAACGGTACAGGTGAAGGTAAAAAATTATAGTTCGTATGAGCTGACCAATATCCCCGTCAGCTATTCCATCAATGGAGTGACCGTTACGGATACGATCCCATCCATTGCGGCATCGGATTCCATTATTTATACGTTCACGCAGCCGGCGGACCTCTCGGCCTATCAGCATTATACCCTGAATGCGTGGGTGAGTTACGGCGCTGACAGTAATCCCTCCAATGACAGCTTGCCGGGCATCGGTTTTCAGACGGCTCCGGTGATCTCCGGTTTCCCTTACCTGGAGGGATTCGAGAATAATAATGGATATTGGTATTCAGGTGGGGTTAATGACAGCTGGCAATGGGGCGCTCCTGCCAAGACGATCATCAACAAGGCCGCCAATGGCACGAAGTGCTGGGTCACGAGCTTTACCGGCAATTACAATAACAACGAATTTTCTTATTTATATTCTCCCTGTTTTGACCTCAGCGGACTGGCGAACCCGGTACTCTCCTTCAGTCATATCTTCCGAACCCAGGACGATTGCGAGTGCGATCAGCATTGGGTCGAATACAGCACAGACGGGGTGAGCTGGACGAAGCTGGGAGTGGCCGGCGGTGGCACCAACTGGTATGATGATGCGGCTACCCAGGCCTGGAAGCTGTCCAACCCCGTCTGGCATGTATCGCGTACTGCCATTCCTGTCCGGGCTGCCGACACGCGGTTCCGGTTCGTCCTGCACAGTGATGCCGACACCACCTATGAAGGGGTAGGTATTGACGGTATTCATATATTCGACAGCGGCCTGGCGGGGCAGGTCCGGTCTTCGGATCTATTGCTGTTATCTTTTACGGTCGTAAAAACGGGAAGCGCAGCGCTGCTGCAATGGAGTACGGTCGAGGAGACGGCAACCAGCCGGTTTGTCATGGAGAAAAGCAGGGATAGCGTGAATTTTTATGCCCTGGACTCCGTGCAGGCCATCGGCAACAGGGATACGGTGAATGCTTATTCCTATACGGACAGCAAGCTGCTGAGCGGAGCGAACTATTATCGGCTGAGAATAGTGGGAGCCGACGGGCAATTTATTTATTCTCCTATACGTGTCGTCAACGATACCACCGGCGTGCTGACGGTAACGGTGTACCCCAATCCCGTTCAGCAGGACGGCCTTTTATACATCACCAGTTCTTCTAACTGTCAAAGGATCCGGCTGTCGGATGTCTCGGGAAGGATCATTCTAAATACCCAGGCCCATGGGCTCTTCAATACACTATACCCGGGCAATATCGCCAGAGGCGTTTATTTTGTGCAGGTGGATACGGATGCCGGCAGGAAAGTGATAAAGGTTTTTGTTAAATAGGTACAGGCTATATCGGTAAGCTCCTTATATTTGTTCATTCGCGGCCAATATCCGCGTAGCGCGAACATAAAAAAGCCAATTTTATATGAGGTTTAACCGAGTGAACAATATCGTGGGCTGGATCGTAGGATTGATTGCCTGTACGGTATTTGTAATGACCATGGAGCCCACCGGCAGTTTCTGGG
>JGI25616J43925_10000621_pt1 | contig 12952 bp, 11 predicted proteins | sample GraSoi2013_100cm_FD_43925 | JGI IMG/M metagenome (IMG submission 43925) | reverse complement strand
TTCGTTTTTGATATTTCGGCGGGCAAGCCGCTGCAGACGCAGGTGTTGCAGGTGCCCAATGCTTTTGATGGCCTGGCGTTCAATCCCAGTGGCAAAGAGTTCTACGTCAGCGGCGGTCCTGACGACAACGTGCATTTTTATAACTGGAACGGGTTGAGCTGGGCAGAGAGCGGAACCCCGGTCAAGCTCGGACATGCCGGAGCGATCGCTCTCGGTCACATCACGCCTGGAGCGATGGGACTGGCCGTCACGGGGGATGGCAAGAGGTTGGTGGTTGCGAATTACGAGAACGATTCGATCAGCCTGATTGACATTGTCGGGAGCACAGTACTGGGCGAACTGGACCTACGGCCTGGGGGCGGAAAGGCGGGCGGTACGTATCCGGANTGGGTGGCGATTCNGGGGAACAACACGGCGTTTGTTTCGAGTGCGCGAGACCGGGAAGTCATCGTTGTTGACCTTACTGGAAACGCGCTGGTTGTTACTGACCGTATCGCGTTGAAGGGGCAGCCGACGCGGCTGGCGCTGAACGCGAAGCAGACGCGGCTGTACGTTGCAGAATCGAGCAGCGATGCGGTTGCGGTGATTAGCACCAGTTCGCACAAGGTGCTGGAAGAGATCGGCACGACGGCGCCGAAGTCTGTGTTTGCCAATGAGAAGGGCTACAAGGGAAGCAGTCCCAACAGCGTCACCGTCTCGAACGATGGTCAATATCTGTACGTGACGAATGGCGGCGCGAACTCCGTTGCGGTAATTCATCTCGCGCAAGGCGAAGAAGCCAGGAGTGAACTGGTCGGTTTGATTCCCACCGGCTGGTATCCGAACTCAGCGAGCGTGAGTGCGGATGGCTCGATGCTGTACGTGGTGAACGGCAAGAGCAACGCTGGAGCGAACCCGGCAAACTGCCGTGACGCCGCCTCGCTGCAATCGGGCGGGACGGAAGCGGCGTGCGCGGCCAGCAACTCGTATGTTTGGCAATTGACGAAGGCGGGTTTCCTGTCTCTGCCCGTGCCGCATGGAGAGGCACTGGAAGACCTGACTGAGCAGGTGGCGCAGAACAACTACTACAACGGGAAAGCCAACGGTGAGGATAAGGAGATGATGGCGTTCCTGCACNACAAGATTCAGCACGTGATCTACATCGTGAAGGAAAACCGCACTTACGATCAGATTCTTGGCGACCTCGGGAAGGGGAACGGGGATCCGTCGATCGTGGTGTACCCGCGGCCAATTACNCCGAACTTGCACGCGCTGGCGGACAAGTTCGTGGACCTGGACAATTTTTACGACAGCGGGGAAGTAAGCGGCGACGGCTGGAACTGGTCGGTTTCGGCGCGCGCCGCGGACACGATCGAGAAAACCGAGCCGATTAATTACGCGGGGCGCGGCTTGAACTACGATTACGAAGGAACGAATCGCAACGTCAACGTGGGGTTCGCAACGCCGGCGGACCGGGCGATCGCCGATCCGGCGATGAACACTCTGCCTCCCGCGGTGGCCAACAACCTGCTGCTGGGAACGGGGGACGTTTCGGCTCCAGACAGCCCGGAAGGAGACGCAGGGGCGGGCTATCTGTGGGATTCGGNGCTGCGTGCAGGCTTGCATGTGCGGAACTATGGTTTCTTCATTGACCTGGCTCCGTATCGAATCCCAGTGAACATCGGCGGCATTCCCAACACGATACGCGATCCCTTTGCATCGGATACGCCGGTGGCGACCGCGACGAAAGGCGTTTTGCGGCCGGTAACCGACATGTTCTTTCGCGGCTTCGATGATTCGTTTCCGGATTTCTATCGCGTCAACGAATGGGAGCGGGAATTCGACCAATTCGAGAAGGATGGCAATTTGCCGAACCTGGAATTCGTTCGCGTAATGAACGATCACACCGGAAGCTTCGGCACATCCATCGATGGAGTGAACACGCCAGAGCTCGACACTGCGGACAATGATTACGCGGTCGGCCGGATCGTTGAGAAGGTAGCGAAGAGCAAGGCGTATAGCGGCAATACCCTGGTGTTCGTAATCGAGGACGACGCGCAGGACGGCCCAGACCACGTGGATGCGCATCGGAGCATTGCGTTCGTTGCCGGACCGTACGTGAAGCAAGGCGCAGTGGTCTCCCAGAAGTACACGACGGTCAGCATGATCGCGACGATCGTGGACATTCTGGGGATCGAGCACCTCGGGACTTACGACGCGCTGGAGCGACCGATGACTGATGCGTTCTCCAAGAGCGCCAAGAAATGGGATTTTACGGCTATCGTGCCGGACATCCTGCGCACGACTCAACTGCCCCTGCCTGTGAAAACGGCGAGGAACTCGCTCAAGCAGAACGCGCTCAGCGCGTTCTATGCGAAGCCGCGCCACGACGCGGCTTATTGGACCGCCAAGACGGTCGGGTTCAACTTCGACCGCGCCGACCAGGTGGATGCGCCGACATACAACTTGATCCAGTGGCAGGGACTCGTTGGTGACAACGTGCCATATCCCTCGACGCGCAGCGGACGTGACCTCAGCAAGCACCGTAAGGCGCTGCTGAAACAGTGGCGCGAATCGCGAACGACAGCGTTCACGCAGCAACAGCGCGCCGCGCAATCGGGTGGAGGAAACTAGCGCCACCGGCCAAACAGACCAACCGTTACTGGCGAATGCCGGGCGCAGTGACATTCACGTGCGCCCCGGCGTCCCCAGCATTTGATAGTTGCCGCGAGTCCGCGGTCCAGCAGTTTCCCCCCTTGGATTGAAAATTACCTTGACAGGCGAATAAAAGGCGAATATATTCGATACTCCGTTGCCTGGACGGAGCCTCATTTCTCTTGGATGGCAGGGGTCAGACCCACAGAAAACGCCTGTACGGAAGGTCAGGTTTTCCACAGGCAGTACAGGTGAATGAGGATCGAAGGTATTGGAGAAATCTGTTTCCACGTAACTAACTGAAATAAAGTCGTTTATAAGAAGGGCGGTTTGAGGGGGCCGTACTGGGAGGCAGGTTTAAAGTCGAAAATGTATCTTGCGTACCATCGCGTTTAGGACCGCCCTTCATGTCTAATGGTACAGGTAATCGGGGAGTGGACCCTAAGTACAGGCTCATGCATCAAAGTAGGGCAAGGAAGCTGGTGGGTGTCAGGCCNAGGGGATAAGGACAGGGGATAGACAGATGAAGACCAAGGACAACGGACGGAAATGGATGTGGTGGTTCCTGGGGGTTCTGGTGGCGCTGCAGCTTTATTTTGTGCGCGAGCTGCTGGCGGCGTTTGCGTTATTTGCGGTGGCGTTCGCGGCCGTCGCTTTTGTGATTATGAGTTTGTACATGCTCCAGAAGGGCTGGGAAGTTGCGGTGGGACGAGTCGCGGATAGCAACCACCCGGTCGTGAATTTCGCGCGGCGCGGAGTATCGGCGGCCGAAGATCTGGCGCGGCGACCGCTACGGCGGCCAGGTTCCGCAACAGCGCGTTCTATTTAACAAGCTTCCGGCAACAGCCGGAGCACACGAGGGCCAACCGGACTTGAGACCGGTTGGCCCTTTTTCTTTTTGTGTTACTCTCTGCGTCGCGAGGGGGCGCTGAATGCGAGGAAAACTGTCGGTTGCGGTTGTTGCGGTGATTGGGATTATGTTTTGCGTGAGGGGGACAGGGCAGGCACAGGAGAAAGAGAAAGCGGCGGCTAAGAAAATCGCGATTCGAGCCGGGCGGCTGATTGATGGGAAAAGCGACACGCCGATAGCGAACGCGCTAATTATGGTGGAGGGCGAACGAATCGTTTCGGTAAGCGCGGGCGGGACGGCACCTGCTGGCGTGGAAGTGATCGATCTGTCGAAGGCGACGGTCCTGCCGGGACTTGTCGATACGCATACGCACTTGCTGCTGAACGGGGATATCACCGCAGAGGATTATGATGTGCAGTTGTTGAAGCAATCGATTCCGTACCGGGCGATTTTGAGCGCGCGGAATGCGCGGATTGCGCTGGACCATGGATTCACCACGATGCGCGACCTGGAGACCGAAGGCGCGATGTACGCGGATGTGGACATCAAGAACGCGATTGCGAACGGGGANGTGCCGGGGCCGCGGATGCAAGTGGCGACGCGGGCCATGACGCCGACGGGGATGTATCCGTTGCTCGGCTATTCATGGGAACTGCAGGTGCCGAAAGGTGTGCAGTACGTCGATGGAGTGGACGGCGCGCGGAAGGCGGTTCGCGAGCAGGTGATGTACGGGGCGGACTGGATCAAGTATTACTCGGACCGGCGATATCACTTTGAGGCGGACGGTGTGCTGCACAGCATGGTGAATTTCACCGATGAAGAAGCAAAAGCGATCGTGGATGAGACGCATAGGCTGGGGAAGAAAGTGGCGGCGCACGCGATTGGCAGCGACGGGATTGCGGCGGCGTTGCGAGCGGGGGTGGACACCATCGAGCACGGCGACGGGATGACCGATGCCTTGATGGACGAGATGGTGCGGAAAGGCGCGTACTGGGTGCCGACGATCACGGTGGGCGCGTACGTGGCGCCGGGGCGCGGCGGGAATTGGACGAAGATGGTGGACCTGGAAAAGGCCGCGTTTCAGAAGGCGCTGAAGAAGAACGTGAAGATTGCGCTGGGGACCGATGCAGGTGGCTTCGACTGGAAAGAACTGAACCAGGCGAAGGAGTTTGAATATTACGTGAACTATGGGATGACGCCGATGCAGGCGATTCGCTCGGGGACGGTGGTGCCCGCGGAAGTGCTCGGCTGGTCCGACAAGATGGGCACGATTGAGGCGGGGAAGTGGGCGGATATGGTGGCGGTGAGCGGCGATCCGTTGAAGGACATCACAGAACTCGAGCGCGTGAAATTCGTGATGAAAGGCGGAGCAGTATACAAAAACGACGTTCACTAATTTGCGATCGACGGCGAACTATGGACTGAAACGCGAGCGGGTAGTACGTTACTGATAGCTTGTGCCTTTTTAAATGGAGGTGCGGTTGTGCGCAAACGAACTATTTCGGTTGCTTTGATTGTGGCCAGCTTGATTCTGATCATGGCAGCTCCTCAGCGGGGGCAGACCGCTCTGGGGCAGTCCTCCGACAACGCGCGCGCGAGGCGGAGCGTGGCGATCGATACGTTGCGCGCCATCAATGCGGTTGAATATGCATACAGATTTACGCACGGCACCTTTGCCAGTTGGGATGTGCTCGCCGTAAGCGAAGAATTTAGTGGTCGGCGTTATTTTACTGTCCAGAGTGCACCGCAACTCGCGGATGCGTATTTTGCGAAGCGGCCCGAGATTCTGCCGGGATGGACGCTCCGCCTCAACGTGACCTCGGACGGCAAGGGATACGATGTGCTGTTGGAAGACAAAACCGACAAAGCCTGCGGCTACGCGGCGATCACCAATGAGACCGGTCTCATCCGGCAGAGCAAAACCCTTGATTGCGACATTTAACGGCTCGGATCGGCACTCCCTTTTCGCAACGCGTTTGGAGTAGCTCTTGGGCGGTGTGTTTCAAACAGACTAATCAGAAGAATGCCGCGCCGCCGTCGACGTTGACCGATTGTCCGGTGATGGCGCTGGATTGGTCGCAGCATAGGAATAGCGCGGCCTTGGCGATTTCGTCGGCAGTTTGCGCGCGTCCCTGCAGCAGCGTGTTCAGAAATCCTTCCAACTGATCCTTGGGGCTTACGCCCATTTTCTTGGCTAGGGTTGCGCCCAGCTTCTTGGACATTACCGTCTCGGTGACCGGGCCGGGGCACAGCGCGTTGACGCGCACTCCCTTGCGGGCAGCTTCCGCCGCGGTAACTCGTGTAAGGCCCAGCATTCCCGCCTTTGCGGCGGCATACCCGGAACCCCAGGCGAACGCCGACTTTGCCGAGAGGCTGGAGATATTGAGGATGACACCGGAGCCGCGAGCGTACATTTCAGGGAGAAGGAGTTTGCTCAGCAGAAAGGCTGCGCGCAGATGGACAGCAATCACGGTGTCGAATTCCGCGAGCGGATAGTCTTCTACGGGAACTACCGGGCCGTAGTGGCCGGCGTTGTTCACCAGGATATCGACACGACGGAATTTTTTGCGGGCCGCGCCAACAAGCCGAGCGCAGTCAAGTGCGCTCGCGAGATCCGCGGTGGCGAACGCAGCTTTACCCGAGCGATTGATCTCCGCAGTTGTCGAGGCGAGCTCCGCGTAGGTGCGCGCGGTCAGAAAAATGGAGGCGCCTTCGCTGGCAAAGAGTCGTGCGATCGCACGCCCAATTCCTCTGCCAGATCCCGTGACGAGGGCGACTTGGTCTTTCAACAACATAGGTTCAGGAGAATAGAGGGAAGACTGTAGCAGGGCAAGGTCCTTTCGGACAGTAACGTGTTGCGNGAAACGCAAAACATCGCGCGACAACCTAATTGTGATAGCGGCATCCTATCTCCACAGGTGTCTTCTATCTCGCCGAAGTGCAGGCAAAGCAGTGTCTTCTGCGGATAGCCCAGCCAAACATCCATTGAACTCAATCCGCTACCGGGGGTGTCATCCTTGCATCCACAGGCCCGCGCGATTCAAGCGATATGGTTCGCGATTTTCCTCACCGTTGTCTCTTCGTTCTCGGGCTGTGGCGGCGGTTATGGAGGTTCCACGACTTCTAACCAGATGCCTGTTTCGATTTCCGCGCAGCCGGCCAACCAGACCGTGACGGTCGGGCAAACAGCAACTTTTTCTGTAGCCGCAACCGGAACGTCGCCGCTCACCTACCAGTGGCGGAAAAACGGGGCCAATATCAGCGGAGCGAGCGCGGCGAGCTACACAACTCCGGCAACGGCGTCGACGGACAACGGAGCAAAGTTTGACGTCGTAGTGAGCAATTACGCCGGCAGTGTGACCAGCACGATGGCCACACTCACCGTGAATCCCGCGGGCGCTGTCTCCACCGTAGATGTTGTTACCTACCACTACGACAATCTTCGCACCGGCCAGAACTTGAATGAGACAACGCTGACAACCGCCAACGTAAACCAAGCCAAGTTCGGCAAACTGGGCGAGCTAATGGTCGATGGGAAAGTCGATGCTCAGCCGCTCTACTTATCGAATGTTTCAATCACCGGCGTGGGCATGAAAAACGTTCTCTACGTGGTGACAGAGCATGGAAACGTTTACGCTTTTGACGCTGACAACGTCAGCGGCAGTACGGCCAAGCCTTTGTGGCAGATTTCGACGCAACTGCCAGGCGAGGGACCTAGCGATGATCGCGGCTGCGGCCAGGTTACGCCGGAGATCGGCATCACCTCGACGCCGGTTATCGATCGCGCGCGCGGCGCGATTTACGTGGTTGCGGTATCGAAAGACGCCGCGGGGAATTACTTCCACCGCATCCATGCACTGGATCTGACCAGCGGCAAGGAGCTCTTCGGGGGTCCCACAACGATCACCGCAACGTTTCCAGGCAACGGCGCGGGCAGTGCAAGTGGGACTGTGACCTTTGATCCTCGTCAATATAACGAGCGGCCCGGACTGCTGGAGCTCAACGGAACCATTTACACAACCTGGGGATCGCATTGCGATGCTGGCCCCTATACCTCCTGGATGATGGCCTACAGCGCCGACACCTTAAAGCAGACCAGCGTGCTGAACCTGGTGCCCAACGGCAGCGATGGAGGCATCTGGATGTCCGGTACGGCCCCCGCGGCGGATGCAGCGGGAAACATTTACTTTATTCTAGGTAACGGCACTTTCGACANCGCNTTGAACGCGAATGGATTTCCCTCGCAGGGCGACTGCGGCAACTGCTACGTCAAAGTTTCGTCCACGGCGCCACTCAAGCTTCTCGACTACTTCACTCCGCTGAACACGGTCGCAGAATCGAATATCGACGGAGATCTTGGTTCGGGTGGACCGCTGCTGCTTCCTGATATCACGGATGCCTCCGGCAAGACGAGGCATATCGCGGTAGGTTCCGGCAAGGACGCGACTATTTTTGTGCTCGATCGCGACAACATGGGTAAGTTCAGCGCCACACAGAACAACATTTACCAGGAGATTTCCGGGCAACTCGCTGGCCAAGAATTCGCCAAACCATCGTACTTCAACGGGACTGTTTATTACGGCGCGGTGAGCGATTCGGTCAAGGCTTTTCCAATCGCCAGCGCAAAGTTGGCGACAGCGCCGTCGTCAAAGACTGCAACCCAATTTCCCTACNCCGGGGCTACGCCGGCGATCTCCGCCAACGGAACGAGCAATGGCGTTCTCTGGGCAGTGGAGAATGCCGCACCGGCTGTGTTGCACGCGTACGACGCGACANACCTCGCCACGGAACTCTACAACTCGAACCAGGCCGCCGGAGGCCGAGACCAGTTCGCGGGAAACAAATTCATCACTCCTATGATCGCGAACGGGAAAGTATTCGTCGGCACGCCGAATAGCGTAGCNGTTTTCGGGCTGCTGTAAGCGGTTTGGCGACCCTCATTTTTTGGAGGGTTTCAGGTCTTTCAGCAAGTGGTGTACGAGCCCGTTTACTTCATCCTGGGTGAAAGAGAATGTATCGCGGCGCACTGGTTTTTCTCCGACCGCGCGATACACCGAGTGATCTGTTGCGTTCTGCACTACGTCGATGACGATAGTGCCCTCGCGGAAATGAATGTTTTCATAGCCCACGGCCGCAGGGCCATAACCCCATCCTGAATAACAGCCGAAGGGACCGCACACCAATCCCGGGTAGGCACCGGGGTACACGCGCTCGACGGTCATGTTGCGGCGGCGCACAGCAATGTGGAAGTCGACGAGGAAATCCGCCTCTTGGGGATCGTTGGCTTCCTTGAAACCCTTTTCCGCCATGTTTCGCTCGATGGCGGACTTCACTTTGCCGCGGAGGACATCGTAGTCCGCATGATCTTCGCGGGTCACGGTTTCGCCGCGTGTTATCACGTCGCGGGACGTTACCGGGCGCGAACCGCGGCGGCTGTTGCCCTCTTCCTGGGCGGGTCGCCATGCCCAAGTAGCGTGGCGGGGGAAGTGCACGTCTGGATCTCGCGTGACGTGGACGTATTCATCGCATCCGGCGAGCAAGATGGCGCAGGCGATCGCACCGAGGGCGAAAAGAGGCGTTCTGGTTTTTACCAGCCTCTGAGATAACATCGGCTATTCCTCCAAAGCGTCAACAAATATGATTCCCGTCATTTAACCCTGGATGTCTGCGATAGTTGCGGTGGTTTTGCGTATCAGGGCCGCGGACCCCAATCGGCGGGAGGAAACACGATCGGCCAAAACTGCGGAGTTGGCTGGTCAAACTCGAAGGCCACTGCGGAGTGTCCGGCGTTGGAAGTCTCGACACGGACCACGTGGCAGCTTTGCTGCATCTTGTTTTTCTGATTGATGAGAAGGATGGGCTGGCCGGCCTTGACCTCGATGCGCAATTTCAGCAGCCCTCCGTGGGCATTGACCACCACCGTGTGCGTCTCTTCGCGCACCTCTTCGCCATCCTGTGTTCTGGCCTGCACGACTACGGGGATTTGCAGCATTACGCGCTCGCTGCGCCGCCGATTTGCNGGATTCGGATCCGTCATTTTGGTCTCTGAGAGCTTCCGAACAATATACCTCACGACATCGGCGAAGAATTGCGGCGCGCGGAGGGTTAGTGCGATTTCGTTACTAGCGGAGCTTGGCCTCGAGCCGCGCTTTTACTTCCGGCCATTCGGAGTCGACGATGCTGAAATATACCGTATGCCGGATGCGGCCGTTTGCGGTGATCATGTGATTGCGAAAAATGCCCTCTTGGCGGGCGCCGATGCGCAAAATCGCTGCGCGGGAGCGATCGTTGAGCGAGTCGGTCTTTAGCTCCACGCGAATACATCCAAGCGTTTCGAAGGCGTGGCGCAGCAACAGGTATTTGGCTTCCGTGTTGATGGCGGTACGCTGCCATTGGCGCGCGACCCAGGTCCATCCGATTTCGACGCGATAGTGATCGCGATCGATATTCCCGTAGCGCGTGCTGCCCACCGCGCGGCCGCTGGTTTTTTCGATCAGAGCGAAAGGCAAGGCAGATCCGGCCGCTTGCTCCTTGAGCGCGGTCTGAACATAGTCGCTCATTTCCTCCGGCGTGCGCACTGGGGTCGGAATCCACGTCCAGAGGTCGCCATCGAGTCCTACTTCCGCAAGCCGCGCGCTATGTTCCGGCGTAAGAGGTTCCAGTCGCACGTGCCGGCCCTCCAAAATCACGGGCGTAATCACCATTTGTTCGGTCATATCTGCAAGCATTCTGCCTCGGATTCGCCGCCTCAAAAAGCTCTGCGCTTGCCCTAAAAGAGTCCGCAGCAGGCCGTTTTGGCACTCAAGCTATACTAATCGTGACGATGAGTGATATCACGATACTCGATACAAACTGGGTGGGGCGGCCTCATTCGGTGGCGGCAGCACTGCTGGAGTCCAGCGGCCATCGCGCCATCATCGACCCGGGACCTGAGTCGACCTATGCGACGCTCCGCGAGCGCCTGCACTCCCGCGGGCTATCCGTGGCGCAACTCGACGCCATCCTTCTGACGCACATTCATCTGGACCATGCCGGCGCTTCTGGTTCGCTGGTGCGAGAGAATCCGCGGCTCGTGGTTTATGTACACACGCGGGGAGCGCCGCACATGATCGATCCGTCGCGGCTGCTGGCCAGCGCGGCGCGGCTGTGGCCAGACAACTTGCATCAGCTCTTCGGAGAAACTCTGCCGGTGCCGAAGGAGAATTTGCGCATGCTCGAGGGCGGCGAGACGCTGACCTTGGGCGCGCGCAAGCTCGATGTCGCGTACACGCCTGGTCACGCTTCGCACCATGTTAGCTACTTTGACGCCGCGCAAGGAGTCGCTTTCGTCGGGGACACCACGGGCATTCGCATCGACAACGGGACGTACATTCTGCCGGCCACGCCGCCACCGGACATCAGTCTCGAGATTTGGGAGAGCTCGTTCGCCACCATTCTCGCGCGACGGCCTTCGCGCCTGTTTCTCACGCATTTTGGTTATGTGGAGAGTCCCGCGGAGCATATTGACGAATTTCGCAGGCGGCTGCATCGTTGGGCGGAGCTCGCTGCCGAAATTTTGCGGTCCGCCTCCAGCGAATCGGAGGCCAGGGAAGCCTTCGTGTCGCGCGCTCAGGCCGAGATGCAGGAACGTCTCGGGCCAGCCGAAGCGGATCACCACGCGTTCACCGCGGGACTGGATTTATCGTTCCTGGGGCTCGCTCGCTATCTGCGCAAGCGGGCTGAAGCGACAGCCTGAGATTTTGATTTGCTGTTCGCGGGTGCGCTGAAAAAGATCCAGTTTAATTTGAGAGTAAAAGCTAAGCCGTGGTCCCAGCCGAGGATTCTTCCGGCTGCGCGGCGGGTTCGGTGCTGGAGGGTGCGGGCGTCTCAAGGCGCGTCGAGAGCGATTCGACAAGCAAATCCACGATTTTCTTGGCGCCATCGCCGTTCGGATCCTTGTCTGGGTTGAATTGCGCGACGTCCAGTCCCACCAAATTCTTGTGGCGCAGGATTTCCTTCAGCGCCGCACGCACGTCCTCAAAGCCGAGGCCGCCGCTTCCCGGCACGACCACAGCGGGAAATTCCTCCTGCGCGATCACATCCAGGTCCAGATGCAACACAAACTCGCGAGTATCGGCATGCAAATGATGCAATGCGTCGACCGCTGATGCCGCGGCGCCCTTCGCTTGTATGTCGGTGGCATGCACGTGGCGCAAGGGTGCACGGGAGAGGAAATCCTGCTCTGGGGGATCGAGCCGCGCCAAACCGAAGAGCGTCACGTCGGGTTCGCGGACCAGCGGTGGCTCGCCCCAGAACCGCACTAACTCCGGCGCNCCCTTCCCAATGATGTGCGCGAGCACCATGCCGTCTATTCTGCCGGACGGCGTTGTTGCGGGAGTGTTCAGGTCGGCATCGCGATCGACCCACAACAGATTGATGTGCTTGTAGTAGCGCTTGGCGCCGGTCAGTAATCCGATGACCTGCACGCACTCTCCGCCGAGAACAAGCACCAGCGCGCCGCTTTTCACCGCGATTTCCGCGCGAGCCTTGAGATCGTTCAGGCCAGCGACAATTTCCGTCAGATTGCGGGCGCGGCGGTGCTCTTCGTCATCGGCAAATAGTCTGGGCGCGCAATCGCCGTAGTCCGTGACCTCAAAGCCGGCGTTCTGCAGGCGTTCCACCAAGCCGGCCGCTCGCAACGCTCCGGGCGCCTTCTCGGTCCCCAGCGAAAATGCAGCCGCGCTCGAAGGCGCGCCAATTAGGGCAATCTTCTTCGGCTGACGGACAATTTTGACCGCCAAGGTGGCACTCCTTGTTTTGTTTCCGCCTGTGATGCTGGGTTGAGTTGCTAGCCGGCTACCCCCGCCGGGCCTATCTGCAAACTTTTCAGCGCCGCGGCGCGGCTGCGATGGTCGCCAACTCCGGCGGCAGAGTGAACCTTACATCTTCGCGGATCAGGTCCAGATCGCGCTGATCCGTGAAACCAAACTCCGCCAGGCGCTCGCTGACCTGCTCGACGAGCACCTCCGGCGCGGAAGCTCCCGCGGTCAATCCCACACGCTTCACGCCTTGGAGCCAGTTGACATCGATATCCTGCGCGGAATCGATGAGCTGCGCGCGAACGCCGCTGCGTTGCGCAACCTCGACCAGGCGATTGGAATTCGAGCTGTTGGGCGAACCTACTACAAGGATCAGATCCACGTCCTTGGCCACTTGCTCGACAGCTTCCTGGCGATTCTGTGTGGCGTAGCAGATGTCGTCGCTGGCCGGCCCTTTGATGGCCGGGAATTTCTGTCGCAGCCGCGCGACAATCTCCTGCGTGTCGTACAAGCTCAGTGTAGTTTGCGTGAGAAACGCCAGCTTCTCGGGTTCGTCGACCTCAAGGGCGTCGACTGCGGCGACCGAGTCGACCACAATGGTGCGATCCGGAGCCTCTCCGGAGGTGCCGATAATCTCCTGATGGTCACGATGACCGATCAAAATAATGGT
>JGI25616J43925_10000619_pt1 | contig 12963 bp, 12 predicted proteins | sample GraSoi2013_100cm_FD_43925 | JGI IMG/M metagenome (IMG submission 43925) | reverse complement strand
CTGAATTCATCCCGTCCACTTCGCACCTTGCGATGCGAAGGCACCATTGTTGATGAGTCCCCTGCTCTAACCAACTGAGCTACAGGCCCGACGGCGCGCATCTTATCATGCGGTGGCCCCGCGCGACTCGCGCTCGAGCACCCAGCGTTGGGTTATCCTTAGGAAGCTTGTGAGCCTGCCACCGCTACCCGATTTACCGATCAACGAGGCCTTGCCGGCACTGGCCCAGGCCCTGGAAACTCGCCGCAGTGTGCTGCTGGAGGCTCCGCCAGGCGCGGGCAAGAGCACCATCGTGCCGCTCTTCTTGCGTGCCAGTCCCTGGCTCGAGGGGCAAAAGATCTTGATGCTCGAGCCGCGGCGCATTGCAGCGCGGGCCGTCGCCGGCCGCATGGCGCATCTGCTCGGTGAACCCGTCGGCCACGGCGTCGGGTTTCGCACGCGGCTCGAGACGCGAGTGAGCCGCGAGACGCGCATCGAAGTGGTCACGGAGGGCATTCTCACGCGCATGCTGCAAGAGGACTCAGGCCTCGCCGGCGTCGGCTGCGTGATCTTCGACGAATTCCACGAACGCAGTTTGAACGCCGACTTGGGATTGGCCCTGTGCATCGAGAGTCAGCAGAATCTGCGCGAGGAATTGCGCCTGGTGGTGATGTCGGCCACCCTGGATCTCGCGCCCATCGCCAAGCTGCTCGGCGACGCACCGGTCGTGGCCGCACGCGGACAAAGTTTTGAGGTCGCGACGCAGTACATCGCGCGCCGCCCGGAAATCTACCTCGAACAACAAATGGCGCAGGTGGTGCGAACTGCCCTGCGCGAACACGACGGCGACATCCTGTGTTTCCTGCCGGGTGCGGCGGAGATTCGCCGGACGCAGCGCGCGCTGGAGGACGGGGGTCTCGATCGACATGTGCGCGTGCTGCCCCTGTACGGCGAGCTCGAGGGCGCGGCGCAGGACGCGGCGCTCTCTCCGCTGCCCGCGGGACAACGCAAGATCGTGCTCGCCACCAGCATTGCCGAGACCAGCCTGACCATCGAGGGGATTCGGGTGGTGGTCGATTCAGGATTGCGCCGTTACGCCGAGTTCGATCCCGCGACCGGCATGAGTCACCTGGTCACTACCAAGGTGTCGCAGGCGGCGGCCGATCAACGGCGTGGACGCGCCGGCCGATTGAGTGCGGGCCACTGCTACCGCCTCTGGTCCGAGGGAACGCAGGTATCGCTCGCGCCGCAAACCGCTCCGGAAATCATGCACGCCGATCTCGCCCCATTGGCTTTGGAACTCAGCTGCTGGGGGGCCGTCGACGCCGCAAGCCTTTCCTGGCTCGACCCGCCGCCTGCGGCGCCGCTGGCGCAGGCACGCGATTTGTTGCGGCAGCTCGAAGCCATCGATTCCGCCGCGCGCGTCACGCCGCATGGCAGGATGCTGGCGAAGCTTGGGCTCCATCCGCGGCTGGCTCACATGCTCGTCGAGGCACGCGAGCACGGCGTTCCGCGTCTGGGGTGCGACCTCGCAGCCATTTTGAGCGAGCGCGATATCTTGCGCGCGGGTGCCGGCGCGCGCGACGTGGATCTGCGCCTGCGCGTGGCCGTCCTGCGCGGCGATGTGCGGGACCTACCGCCGGGGATTACCGTGGACAGCCGCGCCATGACTCAGGCGGCGCGCAGCTCCGCTGATTGGCAGCGCGACCTCACGCGCGGCCGTCCCGACACGGTGGATCCGCACGAATGGACCGGGATACTGCTGGCGTGGGCTTACCCCGATCGTATCGGCCGAGCGCGCGGCGACGGCGGACGGTACCTTCTGGCGAATGGCCGAGGCGCACGCTTTGGGGAACCGCAGGCGCTCGCCAAGGCCGAGTTCATCGTCGCGGCGGAACTGGACGGCGCGGAACGAGAGGCGCGGATTTTTCTCGCCGCTCCCGTGAGCCACGCGGACCTCGAAAAGTATTTTTCGGCGCAAATCCTCGAGCAAGCCGAGATAGTTTGGGACGATCGCGAGCAGGTGATTCGTGCGCGGCGCGAGCGCCGACTGGGTGCCCTGGTCTTGGAATCGACCGAGATTCGCAATCCCGATCCAGAGGCCCTGCAGAATGCCGCGCTCGCCGGCCTTCGGCAGCTGGGCGTCGCCGGCCTGCCGTGGACTCCGGAGCTGCGGCAGTGGCAGGCACGCGTAGTACTGATGCGGCAGTACGCCGTCGCGTCGCCGGAACCTTGGCCTGATTTGAGCGATGCGGCGCTCGCAGCCACCCTCGAGGACTGGGCGCCGCCCTGGATTTCCGGCTTTTCGCGCCGCGAACATTTTACGCGGATGGACTTGAGAAATGCCCTACGGTCCCGCTTGAGCTATGCGCAAAGCGCGATCTTGGAGCGTGAGGCGCCGACGCATTTCACCGTACCCAGCGGTTCAACCGTGCCGATCGATTATTTGGACGGCGAGATTCCGACATTGTCGGTGCGCCTGCAGGAAATGTTCGGATTGAGCCAGACGCCGAGCGTCGCCGCGGGCCGGCTGCCCCTGCTGCTGAAATTGTTGTCGCCGGCGAGACGTCCGGTGCAGATCACCCGGGATCTCGTGAGTTTTTGGAATCGTGGATACCATGACGTGAAGAAAGACTTGAAGGGTCGGTACCCAAAACACTATTGGCCGGAGGATCCCTACACCGCCGAGCCCACGCGCCGCGCCCGACCGCGCCCGCCGGCTCGCTAGTGTCGTCTCCCAACCAGTCCTCTGGGAATCCGCTGACTCACCGCGCCATCTTGAGGATAGCGGTGCCGGTCGTGATCTCGAACGTATCCACGCCGTTGATCGGTGTGGTCGACACCGCCGTGGTCGGCCAGATCCCGGACGCCGCGTACATCGGGGCCGCGGCAATCGGTGGGCTCATCTTTACCTTTGTCTTCTGGGGTTTCGGATTTCTGCGCATGGGCACCACTGGGCTGACGGCTCAAGCGCTTGGGAGCGGCGACGTCGCCGAGGTGGCCACGGTACTCTGCCGCTCGCTCTTGGTTGCTCTTGCGGCAGGCATTCTGCTCATCGTATTGCAGTGGCCGATCCGTGAATCGGCGTTCGCCGCCATTCACGCCAGCGCGCGAGTCGAGGGCCTGGCGCGAGGCTACTTCGATATTCGCATCTGGGCGGCACCGGCCACTCTTGCCAACTATGCGCTGCTCGGATGGTTCATTGGTCTCGGGCGCACCGACATCGGTTTGATTCTGCAGCTCATTTTGAATCTCACCAATATGGCGCTGGACATGCTGTTCGTGCTCGGCCTGGGATGGGACGTCCGTGGCGTGGCGCTGGGCACATTGATGGCTGAAGTGTGCGCCGCTGCGATCGGCATCGCGATTGCAATGCGTCACATGCGGGGCATGGGCGGACGTTGGAGCACGCGCCGAATATTCATGCCGGCTCAGCTGAAACGCACCTTCGGGGTCAATGGCGACATCATGATTCGCACGCTTGCGCTGATCGCGGCGTTCCTGTGGTTCGCATCGCAAGGCGCTCGTCAGGGAGATGTGGTGCTTGCCGCCAACTCGATCCTGCTGCAGTTCATTTCCGTCGCCGCTTTTTTTCTCGATGGTTTTGCGTTCGCCACGGAAGCGCTGGTCGGACGCGCCATCGGCGCGGCCCATCGGCCCGGTCTTACCGTGGCGGTCAGGATGACTACGGCATGGGCGGCAGGAGTCGCCCTGTTGGTGTCGGTCGCGCTGATGTTCTGCGGTCCTTGGCTCATCGACTGCCTGACGGTGGATTTGGCGGCGCGCGCCGCCGCGCGCGCCTACTTGCCGTGGGCGGCTGGAGCGCCGTTGCTCGGTGTCTGGGCGTTTCAACTGGACGGCATCTTCATCGGTGCAACACAAACCGCTGACATGCGTAACGCGATGCTGATGTCGCTCGGGATTTATCTTGCCGCGTGGTGGCTGCTCAGGCCGTTCGGCAATCACGGGCTATGGGCGGCTTTCTATGTGCACTATCTGGCGCGCACGGCATCTCTCGTGCGCTACTACCCGAAGCTCGTGCGGGCGGTACCGGCTTAGCGTAAACAGGACTGAGAGCACGCTATCAATCGCGGGCAGCGCATTTGGTTACAATCATGCATCCGATCAGATCTGATGCTACATAACCTGGCGCGTTGATGTCTCGATGAAGGACTACAGCAATCATTTCCGTGAACTCGTCAAGCGTCAGCTGGGCAACGATCCGCGGATTTTAGTGCCGCGCGGAGCGCAGGACATGATGATCCTCGCCACGTGGCGGCTGGCGGGCGACGGTTTGCGCCCCGGCAGGCGCTCGCGGATGATCCGCATCGTGATCTCACAGGAAGCGCTCGAGGATTACGCCCGTGGCAGCGATGCCGTGCGAATGGCCAGCGATGAGCGCTTCGTCGCATGGTTTCGCCGCCAATTGAGCGGCTTCGATCCTAATCATGACTCGCCGCTCGGCGTGGAGCCGCCGGCCGTGACATGGCCGGTGAGCACGGGTGTGCTCAACAATTGACGTAAGATGACCGCACATGCAAGGGCATACGCGTAATCTGTTCGACGGCGCTTCGCTCGACACCGGGCACGAACGCCTCGCGCCGGGTGCTTGGTTGCTCCGGGGATTCGCGCTCGACCGCGTGACGGCACTGATGCCTGCCATCGAACACATCAAAACTGCCGCGCCCTTTCGTCATCTGGTCACACCGGGTGGATTTCGCATGTCGGTGGCCATGACCAATTGCGGCAGCTTGGGTTGGGTGAGCGACCGCCGTGGCTATCGCTACGACGCGTGCGATCCCTCAAGCGGCCGGCCGTGGCCGCCGATGCCGCCGGTATTTCTCGAGTTGGCCCGTGCGGCTGCGCAGGCCGGCGGATTCTCCGGGTTCACCCCCGATGCCTGTCTGCTCAATCGCTACGACCCCGGCGCGCGCCTCACGCTTCATCAGGACAAGGACGAACGCGAATTCAGCGCGCCCATCGTGTCGGTGTCGCTCGGTCTGCCCGCGATTTTCCTCTTCGGCGGCGACTCGCGGAAGGACAAGCAGCGGCGAGTACCGCTGCAACATGGCGACGTCGTCGTCTGGGGCGGGCCCGCGCGCCTGCATCACCACGGTGTGCTCGCGCTCAAAGACGGTTATCACGACCTCTTGGGCTCACAGCGCTTGAATCTGACGTTCCGCCGCGCGGCCTGACTTCGCGCAATGCGCTGGAGGCAACCGTCTCGGGCGTTTTCGAACCGCCTTCTGCCGCCTCGACGGCCGGTGTACGCCAACCGCTGCGCAGCCCCCAAAAATAGAACACCAGCGCAGCGAGCGCGACGCAGAGCTGATCCCAGCCGTAGCCGATGTAGTTGTGACCTTCGAACTCCTTGCTGCCGGCCCAGGACAGCACGGTTATCACCATCAAATAGGCGAGCAACCACCAGGAACCGCCCAGTTGGCGGCCGAAATTGAGCCAGTTCGACTTGGCTTGGTAGTAGAGATATACGGGCATCGGGAGAATCAGCAGCAGCATGATCTCGCCGGTATGCGGCCAGCGTGCCCAGAACAGCATCAGCGTGGCGAGTATGAAAGCCATCGGTGCGAGCACCGGCAAACCCGGCACGCGCAGCGGCCGGTGCAGGTTGGGTGCCGTACGCCGGAGCACCATGACGCTGATCGGTCCGACGAGATAGGTGATGATGGTGGCGACCGAGATCACGGCGGCGAGCTTCCCCCATCCGCGAAAAAAGAACAGAAAGATGAAGGACACCAGCAGATTGAACCACATCGCAGGACGCGGGATCCCGAAGCGCGGATGAACGCGGCCGAATACTTCCGGCACGGTGTCGCTGCGCTCCATGGCATAGATCATGCGCGCGGTGGTCGCCGTGTAGGTGGTGCCGGTACCGCTGGGGCTGACGAAAGCATCTGCGTAAAGCAGGATCGCAAGCCAGTTGAGGTTGAGTGCGAGCGCCAGCTGCGCGAACGGCGAGCTGTATTCCAGCCCCGCCCAACCCTCGTGCAGGTGGTCCGGCGAGACGGCGCCGATGAACGCCACCTGCAGCAGCAGATACACCACCGTGCTCAGCGCGATCGACCCGAAGATGGCAAAGGGCACGCTGCGTCCCGGGTTGCGTGCCTCGCCTGCCAGGTTCACGGGGCTCTGAAAACCGTTGTAGCTGAAGACGATGCCGCTGGTGGCGACCGCGGTCAGAATTGCAGCGACGCTTCCGACATGCGGACCGCCGTGAATGCCCACCTGGAAGTTCTGCCAATGGAAGCCGGTGAACATCAGCGCCACAGCGGTCGCCGCCGGCACGATCAGCTTGAAAAAGGTAATGGCGCTGTTGGTATCGGCAAAAACCTTCACGCTCCAGAAATTGAGAAGAAAATAGAGGACCACGAGCACGGCGGAAATGGATAGACCGGCCGTGGACAACTCGCCCTGGCCGTTGGCGGCGTGCACGTATAGATGCTGCGCCCACGCCCAGGGCCAGGAGCTCATGTACTGCACCGATGCCTCGGCTTCCACCGGAATCACCGAGACGATGGCGATCCAGGCGGCCCAGCCGGCGACGAACCCGACCAGCGAGCCATGCGAATAGTGCCCGTAGCGCACGGCTCCGCCGGACTCCGGAAACATGGCGCCGAGTTCGGCATAGGTGAACGCGACGAAGAGGATGATCACCGCCCCGATGATCCAGGAATAGATCGCACCCGGCCCCGCCAGTTGGGCGGCGCGCCAGGCACCGAATAACCAGCCCGACCCGATGATCGAACCCAAGCCGGTGAACATCAAAGCGATGGCGCCGACTTCGCGGCGAATCGCACTTTCATTGGACATGCTTCTTTCTCCCTGGCATCGACTGTAACGGCTCGACCCGGTCTGCGCCATGCCGAACCTTGAATTCGATGGGCAATCGTCGCCGAATACCCGTATCGTTGAACATCCCCGTGAAGAACTGGCTGCACCGAAGAATTCTCGAACCTCTCCTGGCCTTATTGAGGCAGGGCATTTCGCCGGATCGACTTGCGCTCTGCGTGGCAATCGGAGTTGTGGTCGGCAACATTCCCATCCTTGGCATTTCTACCATTCTTTGTGCCGTGATCGCCCTGACATTTCGTTTGAATCTACCGGCGATTCAAATCGTGCAGGCGCTCATGGCGCCCACGCAACTGTTGCTGATCATTCCCTTCGTCCGACTGGGCGAATGGATCTTGCGAGTCCCTCCCCAGCCCGTATCGATCGAGAAAGGACTCGAGCTCGCGGCGCGAGGCGCCGGATATGCCATTGTCGCGCTCTGGGACGCGATTCTGCATGCGGGATTCGCCTGGATCTTGGTCGCGCCCATTGCCGTCTTGTTGTTCTACAAATTATTGACGCCGGTCTTCGAACACGCTGCTGCGCAGATCAAATAGGACGAGACGTCAGGCTTCGGCTTCACACCCGTGTTCGCAGCGGTCGCGCTCGATTTGCAGAGTGGCGTGATGAATGTGGAAGCGCCGCTTGAGGTTCGGCGTGATGGAGTTGAGCAGTGCGTCTTCCGCCCCGCGGTCCGGTACCACCAGATGCGCGGTCAGCGCGACGCTGGTGGTGCTGAGCGCCCAGATGTGCAAATCGTGCACGTCGGTCACTCCCCGCTGATCGGCCAAGTACGACATCACGGCCGAGGAATTGACGCTCGCCGGTACGCCATCGAGCGATAAGTGCAGCGAATCTCGCAGCAGCCCCCAGGTGCTCACTAAAATCGCCGCGACGATCAACAGACTGACGATCGGGTCTATTCGGCTCCAGCCGCTGAACATAATGAGCGCACCCGACAGTAGTACGCCCACGGATACGGCGGCGTCGCCCAGCATATGGATGAAGGCACTGCGCCTGTTCAGGTCGCCGTGACTCCCGGCGTGCAGCAACCAAGCACTCGTGCCGTTGATCACGATGCCGCTCGCCGCGACACCCATCACGGTCCCCGCAGCCACCGCGGGAGGCGACGCGAGACGGCCCACAGCCTCCCAAGCAATGGCGCCGCACGCCAACAGCAACAGCACGGCATTCGCGAGCGCCGCCAGCACGGAAGAGCGTCCCAACCCGTAAGTGAACCTGGCGCCGGGGGGCCGACGACCCAGATACATGGCGGTCCACGCGAACACCAGCCCCAGCACGTCGCTCAAGTTATGACCGGCATCGGCGATCAATGCCACCGAGTTGGACAGAAATCCAAAGCCGGCCTCGATGACCACGAAAATCAGGTTCAGCGCCACCGCGATGGCCATTCGGGTATTGATACCCTGGGTCACGACTCCATGAGCATGCCTACCTCCGTGCGTGTGCCCATGATCATGGTCATGCCCAGCATGGTCGCGTTGTTCCATCGCGTCATCCTACTACTGTTGCTCGAACGTCTGCATGCGCCAGAGCGACGGGGACAAAACGCGTGCCCATGACACGGTGACCAGCACGGTTGCGGTGCAGCATGGTGAAGAGGGTGACTCCGAGCGCCGCTCACAGACCGAGTTCGCTTAAACCGGGGTGCTCGTCGGGACGGCGCCCGAGCGGCCAATGATATTTGCGCTCAGCTTCGGCGATCGGCAAATCGTTGATGCTGGCGATGCGCAATCTCATCAGTCCGTGCTCGTCGAATTCCCAGTTTTCGTTCCCGTAGCTGCGAAACCAATGACCGCTGTCGTCGTGCCACTCGTAGGCAAAACGCACGGCAATTCGGTTCTCGCGAAAGGCCCAGAGCTCCTTGATCAGGCGATAGTCGAGCTCGCGCGACCACTTGCGCGTCAGAAACGCCTGAATGGCATCGCGCCCCTGCAAGAATTCGGCGCGGTTGCGCCAGCGACTGTCCGTGGTATAGGCAAGCGCAACGCGAGCCGGGTCGCGCGTGTTCCACGCGTCTTCCGCCATTCGAGCCTTTTGTGTTGCGGTTTCCAAAGTAAACGGCGGTAGCGGCGGTCTATCCATTGGGGGTTCCTCGTGCGGGTTGGGGCGCTCCCGTATTGACGGGCGCCCCACAAGCCTAACTAGGCTGGTCGCCACTAAGCAAGCGGGGATGATGGCAGCGCAGGGGTTAATCGCCCGCAACATGGGATGGGCCGCATTGCCGTGGCTTTATGCCGGCATCGCTCGCAGCGTGCGCCCCTAACGAATCGGCGGGATGATCACCTGCGGCGCTCTGCAGGCGCCGCGCATGGCATCGGCGGAGCAGGCGCGCGGCGTGAGATCGCGATCGAGGCAGATGTGGACTTCGCGAAGTCGCGGTGCGCCCTGCCCGCTGCAGGTGACCACGATCGACTGCGCCGGAAGGCGTGGATTGGCGTGCAGAAAGGCACTGGCAATCGCCGTGGGCGGCTGTTCGATCGCTTCTCTGGGGCCGGACAGTTCCTGCGGAATGGCGATGCTTGTGTAGGCTCGGCGCACCAATGCAAAGAACTCGGCCGGTTCCAAGCCGCTGCAGGTGCCGTGCGCCGACCATTCGTGGTAAACCAGGCCACGCGCCGGCATCAAGTCCGCGATGCCCTGCACGACGTCGTCCGGCACCGGACGGTGTATGTCGCAATGCGCGGGCCAACCCTGTTCGTTCTGCGGCCACAGTCCGTGAACGATGAATCCATAGCGCCGCGGGCCGCTGCATTCGGCAGCGCCCGGCGACGACAAGCAAAACGCCGGCGACCATGACAGCGACAACAAGTAGTACGCGAAGTCGCCGGGTGCGCCGGCGTCCGCATGACGGCGATGACGCGCCGACGCGCTGCCGATCGCCCCGAGGAGCGCGAAAGCAAGCAGCGCAATACCGAACGCGGGGAGCGGGCGGCGAATCATGACATTGTCCCTCTCAACCGCCGGCGCGGATATTCTTGGAGGTGAGCCCTTGGCCATCGGCACGCCAACCGGGAGGGCCGAAGATCACGCCCACCGCCTCGCGCACCGATCGCGCGGCGAACACGTCGCGGAGGATGGCAACCCATTCGTGGAAGGCAATCCGTACCGGATTGAATGTCTCGATATTCTTGACGATCCCGTAGCGCGGCGGCTCGTCGTCCCGTTCCGCCGCGAAGGAACCGAACAAGCGGTCCCACACCATCAGCACGCCGGCATAGTTGCGGTCGAGGTAACGGGGGTTGGACGCATGATGCACACGGTGATTCGAGGGCGTGTTGAATAGATATTCGAACCAGGCCGGCATGCGATGGACGACTTCGGTATGGATCCACCACCTGCATGCCGAGCGACGCGAAGGTGTCGCTCGCCCGGTAGCGAGCCTTGACGGCGGCAACACTGCCGAGTGCCGCTTCGATCGCAATCATCCCGAGCGAAATGCCGAGAAATATCTCCGGCAGATGTGGCTTCCAATGCATGGCGCGGATCGTAAGATATTGCGTGCGGGCTGTCGATGCGCGCCCTCGGTTCGCCGCAGCGATGGAAATGGCGCTACCCGCGGTCCATGGCTGGCTATACTCTTCGCCCATGGCCGTCACCGAGGACTATCTGCAATACGTGCTCGAGCAGCTTGCCGGACTTGGGAGAGTCACGCCGCGCCGCATGTTCGGCGGCGTCGGCCTCTATCATGAGGAACGGTTTTTCGGCCTCATAGCCGGCGATACCCTGTATTTCAAAGTGAACGACTCCAACCGCAGCGACTACGAGGCGCGCGGCATGAGCCGCTTCCGTCCCTTTCCTGACAAGCCCTACTGGAGCATGACCTACTACGAGGTGCCGGCGGACACTCTCGAAGACGCCGACGAGTGCGTGATGTGGGCGCGAAAATCCGTGGCGATCGCTGCCGTCGCGACAAAGCCGGCGGCGCTAAAACCGGCGGTGACAAAGCGGGGAGCGGCAAAGCCGGCGGCTCGGCGCGGAAAAAAACGCCGGCGCTGAACGCGCGCCGTCACCGCAGCGCCGCCGTCGCGGCCGCGAAAAAATCTTGATCTGCAATGACTTCTTTGCCCGTGGGCTTGGGCAAGGCGCCCCAGACGACGATCACGACATGCTCTCTGGGGTTCACGTAAATATGCTGACCATAGATGCCGAGCGCCTGGAAGGCGCTCTGATTGGGGGTACCCGGACTCGCGGCGAACGGCCAGATCATATAGCCGTAGTCCACGACTTTTCCGCCGATCGTTTTGCCGCTGCCGGCGTCCCGGACCCAGCCATCCGGCAGGATCTTCTCGCCGTCTGCCACTCCCCCGTTCATGAGGAATAGTCCAAATCGCCCATAGTCGCGCAGGGTCGCGCTCAGCCCGCTGCCGCCGATCTCCAGTCCATCGGGCGATTCCAGCCACCAGGTCGCGTCCGATTCCATGCCGGCCTTGGTCCAAATTCGTTCCGACAGATACTGAGCAAGGGGACGATCGACCGCCGCCCGCACCACCGCGCCGGCAACGAAAGTCTCCCCCGTGCTGTAATTCCAGATCGTGCCCGGCGCTCCCGCCCGCGGCAGTTTGGCCATCAAATCCAGGATGGCGCCCGGGCGTTGCGCAATTTGCGCCTCCAGCATGCGGCGCCGGTCTGACGCGGGGTTGGTGTAGGTTTCATCCCACTTAACGCCGGACGCCATCTGCAGAAGGTATCGGATGCTCACCCCGTCGTAGGCGCTGCCCTCGAGCTTCGCGACGTACTTGGTGACGGGATCGTCGATGCTTTGGATATGTCCGTCCTGTATGGCCGCGCCCATCAACGAAGAGGTAATGGACTTGACCATGGACATGGACATCCAGCGCGTCTTCTTCGTATTGCCCATCTCATAATCTTCGTACGCGATCTTTCCATCTTTCAGAACCAGCAGCGCGGTGATGCGATTCAACGCCATGTAATCGATCAGATCGTAGCTCTTGCCGCCGGAACTGAACTCGACCTTGGTCAGTGGCCTGGCCGCCCGGGGAAGCGCGAGCACCTTGGGCCCATGCTTGACGACGCGCACCGGAAACAGCCGGTCGATGTTGCGAAAAGTGCGAACCTGGATGTCGGTGGTCAGCGTCCCGTCGTAGACTTGAGTCACGGTGCCGATCGTTTCGCCAGCGATGGCGGCGGCTTGTTGGGTGAACATGCAGGCAACCCATAGTGCTGTGGTGAGCGACGCAATACGCATTAGGCCGACCATCAGGTGCTTCGCAACCCTTGCAGCGCAAGTTCCGCGATCGCCATGTCCTGAACCGCCACGCCCGTGAGGTCGGCGATGCTGATGTCTTGCTCGCTCCGGCGCCGCACCGATGGATCCTGAATCACCCGGCCGAGTTCGACGAGATCCCGCATCTCGATCAATCCCAGTTCGAGCGCGAAGGCGGAGTCGCCGTACTTCGAACACTGACTCAGGCTGTCGACGGCGCGAACCTTTGCGAGCGCGAATAGTCCCGGCTCCAGTTCCTGTTTGCCCCCTCCGTCGGCGCCCACCGCGGTGATGTGAGTGCCCGGTTTTACATCCGCCGCGCCGAGCAGCCAGCCTCGGGACGCCGTGGTCGTGACGATCAGTTGCGCGCTCGCGGCGACGTGCGCGGGCGAGGCGACGACTTCGATGTCAAAGCCGGGCACTTCCAGCGCGCGGGCGCGATCCAGTGCGCGCGCCCACAGCTTGACCCGTCGACAAGGCGTCACCTCGCGCAAATAGTCGAGCTGAAGCCTCGCCTGTAGACCGGCACCGATGATGCCGATGCAGCTGATTTCCTGGGGAGCCAGGTACTTGGCCGCCACGGCGCCGGCCGCGGCAGTGCGCATGTCGGTCAGGAATCCCTCGTCCTGAAAAATGGTGAGCAGCTCCCCCGTCTCGCGGCTGAATAAGAGAATCACGCCGTTGCTCGATGCCAGACCGCGCTCCGGGTTTTTCCAGAAGCCGGTGGCAATCTTGATGGTGAAAGAGGAACCCCGCTTCAAGTAGCCATACTTGATGTGACAATCTCCCGGCGGATTCTCGAAGTCCAGCTGGCCCACCGGCGGTATCACCGCCTCGCCATTCGAGTACGCCACGAAGGCGCGTTCCATGGCCGCGATGACCTCTTTGGG
>JGI25616J43925_10000613_pt1 | contig 13024 bp, 9 predicted proteins | sample GraSoi2013_100cm_FD_43925 | JGI IMG/M metagenome (IMG submission 43925) | reverse complement strand
AGTCGCGCAGGCTCGCTGCTTGTCCTAGACGTTTCTCTGCCGCCCATTACCCGCCGGCAGCGCGAGAATCCTGGCTAGCTCGCGATAGACTTGGTCGCGGACGACAAATTGCAGCTAGCGGATGGAAGACCTATGTTGGTTTTATAGTCAGGCAGCCGCCCATCGTGCGGAAGACCTCACGGTGGATGTTTGCATATCGCNCCGGAGGTCACGTCATGTCCATTGCTCCCACACTCAAGAGATATCTGACCGCTGAAAACATCCAATACGAGGAGATCCCGCACGAACTTACCATGTCGTCCACTCGGACGGCTGAGGTATGCCACGTCTCGGGCGATCGTCTCGCCAAGGGCATCGTGTTGCGGCGCGATGGCGACTATATGCTGGTCGTCATGCCCGCATCGCACCACCTTCGCCTATCAGAACTGAGGACAAAACTCGGTGACAATGTCGACATGGCCAATGAAGCCGAGATCAATCGGTTGTTCCGCGACTGCGCGCACGGTGCAGTTCCGGCCNTTGGCAAATGCTACGGCCTGGATCTCATCGTCGACGATAGCATCGAGGCGCAGCCGGAGATCTATATGGAGGCCGGCGATCACGAGACGCTGCTTCATCTGAGTCACGCGCAGTTTGCGCGCCTGACGGCCAACGCACTGCATGGGCGTTTTAGCGCGCACGACTGAGGATAGGTCGGTCGCATCTGCGGCCGGGCATATTATTATTTGGGGGACAATGCGCCCGCATCCCGCGGCTGGAGTGGTGCGCGATACCGACGCATCCTTATTCCACTAGAGGTGGGCGGTTCTGCGCGGCAGGTCGAGATATAGCGCGCCATTGAGGCGCTGGTGCCGTCGCACCCGATCGGTTGTATAGTTGAGAAAACGGGGGCCGTGCTGCATTGCACCAAGTGCACCTGAAACCCAGTGACGGAGGTTCGCCATGAAAGTCAAAGACGTGATGCACAAGGGTGTCGACTGGGTCAGCCCCAACACCCCTGTCACCGAACTCGCGAAATTGATGCGGGGGCATGACATCGGCTGCATTCCGATTGGGGAGGACGACCGACTGGTCGGGATGGTAACCGACCGCGACATCGTCTGCAAAGGGCTCGCGAGCAACAACTTCGATGCTGGCCGCGCGACNGCGCGCGATGTGATGACCGAAGGCATCCATTGTTGCCGGGAGGACGATGACCTCGCAAAGGCAGTGCATCACATGGAGAAGTTACAGCTCCGCAGGCTGCCGGTGATCAACAAGAGCAAGCGGATGGTCGGCATCATCAGTCTGGGTGACGTCAGCCATTCTACGTCCGGTGATTTGCTGTCCGAGTGCGTCAAGAGCGTTTCGGCCCATCACTGAAACACGGCCGGCGCTCCTCTCGCGATAGCCGCCAAGCCGCACGATCTTGGCGACGATGAGTTTCCGTGCGCCGTCGAGACCGACAGCCCGAGCGGNGCCCAGCCGCCGAGGTAATCTGGCGGGCGGAAACGGGCGGCTGATATCTAACCTGCCAAAATCCATCCACTGGAACTTTATGGGGCGCGGTGGGTTTTGGTATTCAGGCGCGGTCTGTTTTTCGAGGTTTCCGCGCAGCCTGGCGCCACAAATATTCTGCAGAGAGCCGCGCGTCCGTCGAGGGAAGGAGCTTTCCCGTGATGGAGCACACTACCAGGGTTGGTAATCGACTGTTAGCTGCATTGCCGCCAGCNGATTTTGGTTTGCTCGCGCCTCACCTCCGGAAAATATCGCTTGAACGCGACGCAGTGCTCGTTCGATCGGGAGATCCAATTGAACAGATCTACTTCCCCGAGAGCGGGACGATCGCGTTCATAATGGATATGCCGAACGGACAAACGGTTGCAACCGCGGTCATCGGNAATGAGGGAGCCGCGGGCATCCTGTCAGCGCTGGGACCCTCCCGCTCTCCAATGACGGCGGTCGTACGGGTGGCCGGGACCGCATTGCAAATTTCTCCAGCACGATTTCATGCGGCGTTCAGCCAAAGTCGCGCCATCCGACATGTGGTCCAGATCTACACCAGGGCGCTGCTGGCGCAATTCCAGCACGTGGCCGCCTGCAATGCGCTGCACTCGGTCGAGGCCCGCATGGCCCGGTGGTTGCTTCACATCCGCGACCGCGTTGACGGAGACTTCCTGCCACTGACGCAAGAGACGCTTTCGGAGTTGCTTGGCGTACGACGAACGACGGTGACGCATGTTGTGCGCAAGCTCCGGGCGTCGCGGGCTATCCGATCCAATCGGCGGGGCTTGATCGAGATTGACAGACCGCGGCTCGAAGCAGCGGCATGCGAGTGCTACGAGGTCATGCGCAGCAGAATCGATCGCATTGTTTCGCCGGAAGGAATGAAGCCTCGCATTCATGCCCCGCCGGTGCACAAAATTCCCCGCGCTCAAGATCCCCTTCTGGCCCAGGTGGATGAAGCGGAGCCGGACACGCGAACCCAGGGGGCGACTAGTGAGCGGTCAAGGGGCGATTGACGGAATTGACTAAAGGCCGACGCGTTTTCGTCATTTCTCAACGGCTCCGCGCGGATCGCAGGGCCCAAGTGTAGCCCCTTCGCACATCATCTCCGCTATCTAGCTCGACTCGTAAACCCAGGCTTCCTTGGCGAACCATTCGTGATTGGCTTGGCAGATTGAGCAGTAGGTGCGCGCGAAGAACACCGCACTGCATCGAAACCTCTCCCGATCCGCTTTGATGCCCGTCGGGATCTCGCGTCCCGTTTGAGGGCATTTGATCATAACGACGCCCATCTTGATCCCCCCTGTTTCGCTTTTGAGTCGCAGCAACGTGTCCGTTCGCCATCGGCTGGACTGCACCTCTTCTCGCGGGAGGCGCTTGTTCCAGCCGATCCCGGCGGCCTGCAAAAGTTCGATTCAGGAGGCCTTCTGCAGGACTCTGGTGAAGCTCTTCTTGATCGGCTCGGCTGTCTCGGTCGCGACTTTCTGAGCGAGCTCCCAAAGTTCCCTGTTCTGCGCGGACGCGGCTTCGAAGCTCATGCGGCTCTGCGTGGCCGACAGCTTTATGATTTCCGATAGCGACTTCGTGTCCATGAGATTGGTGAGAAAATCGAAAGCGGAGTTGGTGTTGACGCCCGAGATCTCGATGACCTTGACCCCATAGTCCGCGGCGCCCTTTGCGTTGGTCGAATAGGCTTCTCGGAGAATGTCGGCCATCTCCCCCGAGGCAGCCTTTATCTTCTCGCAGTTGTCCCTCGCCCGCACGACGCCCTGCTCGGCGATCCCACGGAAGATTCCCGGCATCGCGAAAAGCGGCATGTCAAAGCCTTGCCTTTCGTTCGCTTCGACCTTCGTATTCGGCGTATTGGTACTCACTTCGACTTTCATATTGGCATCATTCACGGGTTTTCATCCTTTCAAGCGAAACTGTGATCAATAGTAANCGGATTTGCGTCCCGGACCTTCCGAGGCAACTTCCACCATGGTCAGGTGCTGCCGCGGATAACCGCCTCGCGCCTGCCTGACCAAGATATGGCTGACTAACATCGGAGCTTCCGTTCGCTTTCTGACTCTCACATCGGATTTTTCGATAATCGGGATGTCTTGCGCGGCGAGGAGTTCGTTACAGCCNGCGCTTGTGCCGCTTGAAGCTTTTGAGGTTCTTGTGCTGATCGCCCTTACCGCCGAGCCAGCTTCCTGACATCCTTATTGTCACGCAACTGTCACGCAGTCGTGGCGGCGCCGTCGAGCGCGACCTTGCCTAGTTTTCTCGACGACGGAGCTGTGGCTCGCGACTAGCCCGCGCTAGGCGTCGGCTGACGTCTGTTCGTGGCACTCAGCTGACATGGCCGTTTGACCATTGGCCGCTTTGCGCCAAGAGCTGCCAATCAGGAATGGCCGTTTGGGTGAGATCAAGACGGGTTTTTTAGCTAGGGTCTTGCGCTCGCTATAGCGCGACGCGGGGGGCGGGATGGCGGAGAAATTCATGCTTACTCCTCTCGGCAAAGACCAGCCACGGCCTTGGAATAAGGGATTGCTCGTCGGCCAGAAAAAGCCGCTCCAACCCAAGCACGTTTGGTCCATTCGCGTTCGGCTAGAGATTTCGCGCAAATGGCGCGACCTTGTACTCTTTAACTTGGCGATCGACGGCAAACTTCGCGCCTGCGACTTGGTTAAGCTTCGTTTGGACGAAGTCTGTTCAGGTGCCAAGGTGCGGGATCGAGCAACGATCGTTCAAAAGAAGACGGGCCGACCAGTCCAATTCGAGATTACGGAGCAGACAAGGGTCTCCATTGAAGCGTGGCTAAGAACGGTCTGGACAACTGGCTCTCGATATCTCTTCCCAAGTCGACTTCATGCCCGCCCTCACCTATCTACACGACAATACGCCCGGCTGGTGTATCGCTGGGTTGACAGTATTGGCTTGGAATCGGTCTACTATGGCACGCATTCGATGCGGCGCACCAAGGTCACCCAGATCTATCGTAAGACTGGCAACCTTCACGCTGTATAGCTCCTTCTCGGCCACACGAAGTTGGAGAGCACAGTTCGATATCTTGGGATTGAGGTCGACGACGCTCTAAACATCGCCGAGCAGATCGAGCTTTAGTTGCCGGCCCGAGCATCACCTCGGTGGTCGCTTGCGCGCCAACAGCAGCCAATCGGCTAGTCTAATGGCCGCTTGGGTGAGATCAACCTGCATTTTGTAGCTATGGTCTTGCGCTCGCTATAGAGCGACGCGGAGGGCGGGATAGCGGAGGAACCGTCATGCTTACGCGCCATGAGCGGACCTTCGCCATCGCCGCTATTAGTGCAGATTTTCAAGATGTAGCCACTCAGCTACCGTACTGAGCGACTGCAATTCGACCGAGGTATGCACAAACCCATCAGCGTGCGACAGTCGCCCCGTTCCGATATGTTCGCTGATGGTCGTCCATGTGAAATACTTTCGATTCCAGTCGAACGATGTTATTCGCACATCGGAGAATTCGAGAAATTTCCGCGTGAGCGGAAAAAGACACTTGAAGACAGCTTCCTTTGCTGAAAACACCAATGTACAGAATTCGCAAAAGCTGCGGCCATCGGCCGGTTTGAAGAGCGTCGCCTCATCGACTATACAGATGTCGGCGATGTCACGCGCCGCTGCAGGGCCGATGATCTGTTCCGAATCGATGCCGAGCCCAGCGATGTCCGCTGCCCATGCAACCGCCGCTGCGGCAAAGTCGTCGGTATGGGTGATTGAGCCGACCACACCGTCTGGCCAGATCGGGGTTCGGTCTTCAGCCATAGCTACATGAGTTGAACCGGCGCCCAGACACTGAAGTGCTTCCTCCGCACACCAGCGACCAGCGAGAAATTCGCGCTGGCGTTTCTGAGTTGCATACCGGAGCGCTTGCGGCAAACGCGATCGCGATACGGGGCTCAGCGGAAGCGCGAAGGCGGCATCGGTGTTGTGGAGCGAATGATAGCAAACGCGCTGCGAAAGCCCATGAGGGTTTGGCTGCGCCAGTTGAGCCCCGCAGGCTATCTGCCGATACATGACGGCTCAGCGATGACAAATGCGGTGGCGAGGATCACGTGATCAGGCCGGCTCATCGCCGTCCAACTCATTTCGCCTTTTCGGTCCGATAAGGCGCGAAAGCTTGCTGCCCAAAATCCGGTCGAAGTCGTCCATGATCGTAAAAGCGGCCGGCACGAATACAAGGCTGAGAAAGGTTGAGGCGAGCAGCCCGCCAATCAGCGCGATCGCCATAGGGGAACGGAACGCACCGCCTTCGCCGATTCCCAATGCAGAAGGAACCATGCCTGCGGTCATTGCTGCTGTGGTCATGATCACGGGTTGAGCGCGCTTGCGGCCGGCTTCAATCAATGCCTGCGTGCGCTCCACGCCGCTCGCCACTTCCGTGATTGCGAAGTCCACGAGCAGGATCGCGTTCTTCGTCACGATTCCCATCAGCATGAGAAAGCCGATGATGACCGAGAGGTTGATTGCATTGCCGGTCAGAAGCAGCGCAAGGAATGCTCCGCCGATCGAAAGCGGCATGGAGAAGATAATGGTGATCGGCTGCATCGCGTCGGCGAAGAGAAGAACGAGGACGGCGAGAACCATGAGCACGCCTGCAGCGATCGCGCGAGAGAAACTCGAAAAGACCTCTTCCATGATTTCTGAATCGCCGAACCTTGAGATCGTCACGCCAGTGGGCAGGTTTCGTGCCGAGGGCAGCGCCATCACCTGCTCGATCGCCTCGCCGAGCGGGGCGCTTCCGACGAGATCAGCCTCGATTGCGACGCGACGCCTGCGGTCAAAGCGTTCTATGGTCGTCGGTCCCTCGCCGAAGCCGGTGTCGGCGACCGTCGCCAACGGTACGGTCGTGCCGTTCTTAGCCTTGATGCGCAGCGTATCGAGGGTCGATAAATCGCCCCGAGCCCGCTCGTCGAGTTGCACGCGGATTGGCACTTGGCGGTCGATAGCCGAGAACTTCGCCAGCTTTGCGGATGCATCCCCGATCGTTGCAATCCGTGCAGCTTCGGCAATCTGCGCTCCGGAGATTCCGAGATCAGCAGCCTCCTCAAGCCTCGGCACGATGCGGATCTCCGGCCGGGCGAGCGCCGCAGTCGAGACGACATTCGCGAGAACGGATACCTTCTGCCGGGCCTCCCGCTCCATCGCGAGCGCCGCTTGCTCAACCGCAGCGCCATTGGACCCGGAAAGGATCAGCGTGAATTCGCGTCCGCCGCCGCCGGTGCCGAAACTGTAGCGCATATCCGGAATCGCGTTGAGCGTCGCGCGCATGTCGCGCTCGAATGCCTTCTGGTCGTGCGACCGGTTGCTGCGGGCGACGAGGTCTATGACGATAGTGGTCTTGCGTACTTCACCAGCGGTGACGCTCAGCCCATTGCTGCCGGCGGCGCCACTGACCGCATAGACGCTCCGGACTTCGGGCCGCCCCTTGAGCGATGCAGTAATGCGGTCCGCGGTCGCCGCGGTATCCGCGATCGTCGAGCCCGGTGGCAGTTCGATCAGAAGAACCGAACGCGACATGTCATTGGTCGGCAGGAAGCCATACGGCAAAGACACTGCGATCATGATCGAGCCCGAGAAGATCAGTGCCCCGAGCGTGAGCGTGATGAAGCGGTGGCGAATCGACCACTCGAGCATGCGGAGATAGCGCCGCATTATGACGCCCTGCCCTTCGACGCGGCGCTGATGGTCGCGCAGGAAATAAGCCGCCAGGAGTGGCGTTATCAGCCTCGCGACCAGCAAAGAGAATGTGACTGCGATGGCGACCGTGAGACCGAATTGCTTGAAATATTGGCCAGCGATGCCGCCCATGAAGCTGACCGGCATGAACATGGCGACGATGGTCATGGTCGTCGCGACNACCGCGAGCCCGATCTCGTCCGCTGCCTGGAGCGAGGCGCGATAGGCTGATTTNCCCATNCGCATGTGCCGGACGATGTTCTCGATCTCGACAATAGCATCATCGACCAGGATGCCGGTGACGAGCGTGATCGCAAGCAGACTGACGGCGTTCAGCGAAAACCCGATGATGTCCATCGCCCAGAANGTCGGAAGAATTGANANTGGTATCGCGAGCACGGAGATCGCCGTCGCTCGAAAGTCGCGCAGAAAAATCAGCACGACGACGACCGCGAGGATTGCGCCTTCGGCCAGCGTCTGCATGGTGGCGCGATAATCGGTCTTGGTNTAGCGCACCGTGCTGTCGATCTCGGACANCGACAGCTCGGGATGCTCGTTGGTGAGCGCCTNCAGCTTCTTCGCGACGGCCTCCGCGACGGCCACATCGGAGAAGCCNTTTGCACGGTAGATACCAAAGGTGACTACCGGTTGCCCGTCGAGGCTTGCGAAGCTGCGTGCTTCCGCCGCGCCATCGGTGACCGTGGCAATCTCCTTCAACTTGGTCTTGCGACCGCCCGGCAGCACGATCGTGCTATTGGCCAATTCCTCGACCGTCGCGGCGCCCGCGAGCATCCGTATGGTTTGCTCTTGCGGCCCCACTTCGCCGCGCCCGCCGGTGAGATCGACATTCGTGGCTCGCAGTTGCTCATTCACGTCGGGCGCGGTGATGCCAAGCGCCATCAGCTGGTCGGGCAGGAGCGATACCCGGATTTCACGGTCGACGCCGCCCGCGCGCTTGATTTGCGCGACGCCGCGAACGCCCTGGAGCGCCCCCGCGATGACGTCATCGACAAACCAGGACACCTGCTCAGCCGTCTGCGAGGGGATCGACGCTGCATAGGTGACGATCGCCATCCCTTCGACGTCGACCCGCTGTATCGAGGGTTCCTCGATGCTCTGCGGCAGCTCCGACCGGATGTTCGCCATCGCGTTGCGGACGTCATTCACCGCACGATCTGCCGGCGTCTCCAATTGAAACTCGACCGTCGTGACAGACACCCCATCAGAGATGCTCGACGTTATGTGCTTGACCCCGACGACCCCGGCCGCAGCATTCTCGACGTTCTTCGTGACCTGCGTTTCCAACTCGCTCGGCGCAGCGCCGGTCTGGGTGACGGTGATGGTGACGATGGGAATGTCGATGTTGGGCATCTGCGTGATCGGCAGGGTCTTCAGGCTGACCACGCCGAGCACGATCAGGACGACAAAGAACACCAACGGCAGAATGGGCTTGCGAATCGACCAGGCGGAGATGTTGAGGGCCATATCAATNTCCTCCCGCGGCTTTCGCGTCACTGCGGACGGGCATGATCCGTTCACCCGGCCTGGCGAAGGCTGCGGCTCGGACGACGACCTCCTGGCCTTCAATCAGACCGTTTACGATCTCGACACGGGTGCCNCGTTTGAAGCCAGTTTCGACGTTGCGGATTTCGACAACATTGTTCGTTGCNAGCTGGACATAGGTGCCATCCTTACCGAAGAGGACGGCCGACAACGGCACGGTGACGGCTTGTCGCCTGCCAAGTGTAATGTTACCGCGGGCAAAAATACCGGCCCTCATGTCCGGATGGGACGAGAGCGCGACCGCGACGCGGCCGAGCCGGCTCATTTTGTCTACGGTCGGATCGACCAGCCGCACATAGCCGCCGATGGCCTCGCCGACGCCGGCCAGCCAAACTTCGACGTTTTGGCCTGGCACGATCTGCGGGAGCATCGTTTCCGGAACCTCGGCGTCGAATTCGATTTCACTGTTGCGTACGAGCCGGAATAGAGGCTCGCCCGCCAAGCTGACTACGGCGCCCAGGCGGGCGGCGCGGTGCGAGATAGTCCCGGCAGCCGGCGCCTTCAGCTCGGTTCGCGCGATTTTCAGATCGATCTCGCTGCGTTGCGCCTCCGCAAGCGCTTGTTCGGCTTTGGCGATGCGCAAATTCTCCTCGGCNGAGGTTGCCTTCGCGGCGGCGACCTTGGCCTGGGTCTCACGCGCCAGCAGCTGCACCGGAGAGGTCGTGCCCGTGGCCCCCAATGTTTGCGTACGTTTCAGCGCGTCCGCCGCTTCGGCTTCGGTGGCCTGCGCCTCGGCGATCGACGCCTTCATCTGCGCAATCGACGCCTCGGCTATCGCGATCATCGAAGTGTTTTGCGCAAGCTGTATCCGGAGCATAGTNGCGTCGAGGCGGGCGAGCACCTGGCCTTGTTCGACGCGATCGCCGACGTCGGCNAGGATATCGACAATGCGAAGCCCGTCGAGTTCGGTACCGACGACAATCTCCTCTCGGGCCACGAGGGATCCGGTAACAGCGAGCGTCTCGGTTATCGAATGCCGTTCGGCTCGGGCGAGCGTCGTGGCAATCGGTGCGGCGCCCAAGGGCCCGTCCGTGTCCCGTCTTGGGTCGGGGAGTTGTGTTGCGACCGCCTCGATCTGCTGACGCTTCGCGCCGATCACCCCGAAGATGTAAACGCAGACTGTGACGACGAGCATTAGGAGGGCGATCCAAGCGGGCCGCAGCGATGGCTTTTTCACCCCATTGCCTTCCTTTGGATCCGCCCTGACGGAGCGGCATCGCATCCGAACGCGACGGCCAGCGTCAGCGTCAACAATCGGGGGGTCTCCGCAGTGAGTACGGAGGAGACCATTGAAGCATCGGGGCGGATCAAATCGTTCTCGACATCGCGCGTATCGAACCGGTGTCCACGTCGACAGCCTGGCGNCTTGCACCCCCCGCCGTAGCGTCGACAGAGCGGAGCCCGCGACGTGTATTTCCGTGACAGCTCGCCGCCGTCCCGCTGGCCGCAAGGCCTTCGACCAGTTCCGCAATCTCGTCACGAGCGTTGTGGCGGGCGAATGCGGTGCGCAGCGCCTGCGCGCGCTGTCGATATTGCGGCCTCGTGAGTACGGCGCGGACCGCCTCGCGAATCTGCGAGGCCGATGGTCGGCCGGTGCCGAGATTGATGCCGGCGCCCGCCCACGCGACCCGCGCGGCTATTTCCGGTTTTTCCTCGCTATCCCCGGCTACGACCAAAGGCACACCGAGACTGAGCGCGTGAGTGACGGCGCCATAACCGCCATTGGTCACCATGACGCTCACTTTCGGGAGCAGACGGTCGAACGGCAAGAATGTCCCAGCCTTCGCATTGGGCGGCAACGCCACGGGGATCGACTCGACGGGTGGGCCACCGGTGCTTGCGATCACGGTCAGATCCTCGTTCGCCAGCGCCGTCAGAGTTGGCCCGACAAGCCGCCCAAGATCCTCGTTTGCGACAGTGCCCTGGGTAACGAGCACGATCGAACCGGCTTTTTCGACCTCGTCCCACCAAGGCGGCAGGCGGACGTCGGTAGATGGCGGCGGCAGCAGCGGTCCGACGAAGCGGATGCTGTCGGGCATTTCGGCGCGCGGATATTCGAATGCCTTGGCCGTGAGCTGCAAATACAGATCAGGCAGCGTAATCATGGCGTCGAAAAGAAATACCGGCAGAGGCCGCGAGCCGTGCTTCTCGAGGATGTCGTTGAAGTATCGCTGCGTTGAGCCCAAGATCGCTTGTTGCAGATGGCTGTTCATCGCGACATTCCGCGCGCGCTCTTCTGGCGTGCGCGACGGCGGGAGCGCCATGCCGAAGAAAGCCGTGTCCGCGCTCGACAAAGCGAGAGGCGCGATCCCGAGCGCGACGATCGGGACTCTTTCTTCCGATGGTCCGAGCAGGAGCGGAATGGTCCCGCAGAACATCGCATCGACAATGATCGCATCCACCGGGAACTCGCGGCGGATGTCGCGTATCCCGGCGCTCTGATACGGCATTGCATCGGCGAAGAAGTGCTTCAATCCGAAGCAGAGCTGATCGGGGCCAGGTGCGAGCTTGCGGCGTTCGGGAAAATGATCGTCGAGTCGCCGATAGTCGATGTCGATTTCCGGGCGGAACGCGACGAATCGCGCGCCGGTCGCCTCCACTCGCTCCCTGAACACCCTCCCGGTATGCACGACGACCTCGTGGCCGCGACTGACGAGGTGTTGGGAAACGGCCAACAAGGGGAAGACGTGACCGGGTACCGAGGTGGCGGCGATGAGAAACCGTGCCATATTGTGCTCTCCCTATCCCTAACCCCGCTAACCTGCTCGCTGCTCATTCGCAGTTGCTGGCACCCGAGCATCGGACACAACTTCAGGAAGCCGCAAGCTGGCGAAATAGCGTTCAAGAAGGGCGGGACTGACCGGGGCAATCGGCGCGCCCACCGCAGCCAATTGTTCCTGCGTGAAGTCCGAGTCGATCTCGGGGTGCGATCGCGACGTGTCCTCTTTTGACACGATCGACAGGACAGCTGCGAGATCATCGTCCTGCGTTTCCGCAAGCCGCCGTCGCGCAATGTCCATCCATCGATCGAGCGACACGAGATCGAGCCGCAGGCCGAGCCGGTGAAAGATCCGGGGGACCTCCTGCACATGCAGCGGTTCACTGTTCATCAGGTGATAGACGCTACCCCAGGACGCTTCGCTGCCCGCGAGCCGGACGATCGCCCGCGCGACGTCATCCGCAGGCGTCATGTTCAGCAGAAGATCCAGGTCGGGAATCGCCCCCAGCTCGGCATAGAGCCGGACAAGCCGCCAGATCAGATCCGTTTCGTTGCAGATTCCATTCACACGATCGCCGGTGACGCTGCTCAGGCGATAGATCGAGACCGGCAGGCCGCGAGTCTGTGCCTGCCGGGCGAGCGTGTCGCCGACCCACTTGCTTTGGCTATAGCCGCTCGGGAGACCCTGCCACGCGGTGAGGTCGGTCTGCTCGGACACCGGCCCAGACTGATACTTGTCGATCACCGCAAGGGTGGAAACATAATGCAGTCTCTTTGGCCGTCCATTCGCGGTCCAATCGAGCAGCGTGAGGACACTGTCCACATTGGCAGGTTTTAGCGCGGCATAATGGTGAAGGAATTCCACGTTCGCGCCGCAATGATAGATCGCGTCGCATTCGTCTCGCACAATGCGGATTCCCCTTTCATCGAGTCCGAGTGCCGGATGTCCGAGGTTTCCGGTCAGAACCTCGAGACGACGCTCGTCCCAGCACGCCGAAAGCTTTCGCTTGTCGAGCGCCTGCCGCACACGGGTCTCGGCCGATTGCCGATCCGCAGCGCGGACGTGGCAGGCGATATCTGCGTCGGTCTCCTGGAGCAGCGTGGAGAGAAGATGACTGCCGACGAAGCCGGTGGCTCCGGTCAGGAAAATGCGTTTGGGCTTGTTCGGCGCGCGCGCGCCTGTCAGCTTGATGTGCGACGGCAGGAAGATGTCGCGGGACAGGTCCGGGGTGCCGTCCGAAGGTCCATCGAGGTCGAGCATCGCCGCGAGATCCCTGACGACGGGCGTCGTATAGACCGCCGTGATCGGGAAGTCCGACCGGATCTCGTCGCGGATGCGGCGGCCGAGGCGGATGGCCAGCAGCGAATGGCCGCCGAGGTCGAAGAAGTTGTCATGGATGCCCACGCGCTCGAGCCCCAGGGCTTCGGCGAATAGCGCGCAAAATTTCTCCTCCCGCGCTGTCCGCGGTGGGGTGTATTCGGTGGCGGGTTGTTGATCGGGGGCAGGAAGGGCGTTGCGATCGAGCTTGCCGCTGGGCGTGAGCGGCAGCGCGTCGA
>JGI25616J43925_10000612_pt1 | contig 13037 bp, 11 predicted proteins | sample GraSoi2013_100cm_FD_43925 | JGI IMG/M metagenome (IMG submission 43925) | reverse complement strand
AAACTCATTGACACCACGACATGCATCGGATGCAAGGCGTGCGAAGTGGCGTGCATGGAGTGGAACGACCTGCCCTTTGGCGAAACCGTCTTCGATAATACTTATCAGACGATGCCCGAGACTCGTTGGAACTATTGGAACCTGATCCTCTTCAACGAGCACGAGCGCGAAGACGGCACCCTGATGTGGCTCATGCGCAAGAACCAATGCATGCACTGCGCCGAGCCCGGCTGCCTCGCCGCGTGCCCTTCCGATGGCGCGATCATCCAGTACGCGAACGGCATCGTCGATTTCCAGCAAGAGCATTGCATCGGCTGCGGATATTGCATCACGGGCTGTCCATTTAATATTCCGAAATTCAATCCGGAAACGAAGCGCGTTTTCAAGTGCACTTTGTGCGCAGACCGGGTGGGCGAAGGGCTGGAGCCCGCCTGCATCAAGGCCTGCCCCACGGGCTGCTTGCACTTCGGCAGCAAGGACGACATGCTAGACCTCGCGGGAAAGCGCGCGAAGCAGCTTCGCGATCACTCCAACTTCCCGAATGCCGGCGTATACGATCCACAGGGTGTGGGAGGCACCGGCGTGATTTACGTGCTGCACGACGCGACTCAGCCGGAACTCTACGGTGGGCTGCCGAAGGACCCGCACGTTCCGTGGACCGTGAAATTGTGGAAAGGCCCGCTGAAGTGGCTCGGCAACGTCGCTATGGTTGGCGGATTGATCGGGCTATTCGTGCACTATCTGCGTTATGGTCCGAAGGACCGCGATGACGAAGACGCGAGTGCGGGAGGAAAGAAGCCGTGAGTCCCTCTGGTCAATCCGTTCCGCGCGGCCGTATCCTGCGCTACACGCTGCACGAGCGGCTCAACCATTGGGTAGCGGCGATTTCTTACATCTATTTGTTGCTCACCGGACTGGCGTTTTGGTCGCCGTGGCTCTTCTGGATTGCCGTGATTCTCGGCGGGGCGCCGGTGTCGCGGATGCTGCATCCCTGGGCGGGCTTGGTGTTTTTCGGCTCAGTGCTCTACATGTACAAATTGTGGGCCGCGCAAATGCGCAACACCGCGGTCGACAGAGCGTGGTGGAAAGCCGTCCGTTACTACAGCACAAATCAAGACGATAAGATGCCCCCCGCGGGCAGGTACAACGCCGGGCAGAAATTCCTCTTCTGGGGATTCTTCTGGAGTGCTCTGTTCTTGTTATTGAGCGGGGTGGTCCTGTGGTTCCCGGAGTACATTTCTTGGAATCTCCGCTTTTTGCGCTATCTCGCCGTCCTGATTCATCCTGCGGCCGCCCTCTTGACTATTGGCCTCTTCATGATCCACCTGTACATGGGTCTTTTTGCAGAGCACGGTGCGCTCGACTCGGTCATCCACGGAGACGTCTCGGAAACCTTCGCGAAGCGCTACCATCCTGCCTGGTACAAAGAGATGGTCGGCGGCGCGTCCACGCCCCGCAAATGACGCCCGCACAGACCGGCGGGCCTCCCTATGACGCACGCATCCGCCGCGCGGAGCGCCTTAACACGGTCTATCCTTTTGCTGCGGAATTTCTCAATTTGTATCGGAGCCTCGCGGGTTTTCAGAGAGCTCTTTCCGAGGAAGTTGCTTCGAGCACGAAAACCTCTGACCCGTCGGACGACGGGCTACGCGGCGATCTTGACCTCACCCTCCTGCTTCCTCACTTTCGCGGTTTTCTTTCCCTGGTGGAACAAAATGCGCCGGACGCGCTCGCCAAGTCGGCGCGTCAAATTTCCGTCCTGCCTTCGGACTCCTGGGTCTCGCTTCTCAACGCTTACTGGAGCCAAGCGGGCCTCCAAGACCAGCATATCGGCGCCTTCGCGCAATTCTTCCCGCGGGCCTTCCTGCAGCCTCACGCGGAGCTCCTCGCGGCGCAAACACGCAAACCGCCTCTCGTCATAACGCCGCGTGTTTGCCCGCTGTGCGGCGCAAGGCCACTCCTCGGCGTGTTGCGCCCCGAAGGTGACGGCGGTAAACGGTTCCTTCTTTGCTCTTTCTGCCACTGGGAATGGGATTTTCGGCGGATTCTCTGCCCGTTTTGTGACGAGGAACAGGAAGGCAAATTGCCGGTCTACGTTGCCGAGCAATTTCCCCACATCCGCGTGGAAACCTGCGACACCTGCAAATTTTATCTGCGCACCATCGATCTCACCAAGGACGGCAACGCCGTCCCGCTAGTCGATGATCTCGCTGCCGTACCGCTCTCGCTCTGGGCCCACGAGCACGGCTATTCGCGCGTCCAGCCGAACCTCCTCGGCAGTTAGTCCGCAAACGCCACGGGAATCGCTTAGTTCTTAGGGTGCGGCGCGCTCGGTGGTAAATTCGCCGGCGCGGGCCCGGAGGGTTCCTTCGTCGCAGAAAAATTCGCCGCCGTAAGGCGCACGTCACCGTATACGAAAGCCGTGATCTCCGTGCCTTGCGAAAATGCCATGTCTTTTCCATGCTTCAATGGAAAAATCACTCCCCCGGCATGGAGTTCGCTCTTGCTCTCTTGCTCGCCGCGCAGCCTGGCCTTCTCGTTGTCTCTCAGCCTGACGGAAGTAACGGCTATGCTCAGTTTGCCATCGCGCCCCAAATGTCCTTTGGCCACGGCCTCGGAGACCACGCCGATGGCCGTCGCGCCTTTCGAGATCACCGCGTATCCGCCGATCACCACGTCTTCGCTCACCTCAAAAGCCACTTCGTCGCCGGCGTGGGCATCGGCAGAAGAAATTGTCTTTGCGAATTTCAGGTGCACTGGCGTGCCATCGAGCAATACGAGACCCTGGTTCCGAGCGGAAGCATTCGCAGCGCTTTCCATGTGCGCATTGGGATCGTCATAGGATATTTTCGGCCTTGCCGTTTCCCCGGCACGCAGTGGAGCCGGCTTCGCGCCGGGTTGCGCTTTCAAGAGCACAATGGCATCCAGAGGGACGAACCCTGCCACGCCCTTGTTTGTACGCACCCCATAAAAAGCATCGAAGCGGCCGGTAATCTCCACTTGCTCGCCGCACTGGAGCGTGGCGCGCACATCCAAGGTCAACATCGAACTGTAAAGATAGACGTAGCCATCCTGGCGCGGGCACTCCACTTGACCGAGATTCTGCGCATTGCAGATTGCCGGCAGGAGAAAGCAAAGTACAAAACTCAGAAAGAGAGCGCGCGTTTTCATCCTTCACCTTCGGGTCCGATGCGTCGGAGATACTTCACTCCTATAGCATCGTAACTTGCCTCCTCTTGGCAATAAATAGACCCTCGCTGCTGTGCATAAAGAGACAGCCCTGCGGCGTGCTCTCCGGCCCGCGCCGGATGAATCGTGGCACCAATGTCAAAGATCCCGGAGAGTGCAGGAGAGGCGTGATCCGGACTATTGGAACGCGGACGCCTTGCATTCACCCTTGTCTTTGCGGCAAGCTAGCCGCGCAATCGAGGAGCCTGCCATGCGCAAACTACTTTTTATCTTAATTGCCGCCTGCGTGTTGGAGAGCGCCCCCCGCGCTCAAACCGGCTCGCCCGCCGCCGCTACGCTGACGGTCATCCGCGCGGGCTCGCTCATCGACGGAACGAGTGACGCTCCTCGCAAAAATCAGCTCATTTTCGTGCGTGGCAACAAAATTGAGAAACTCATGGACGCCTCCGCGCCGATTCCCACGGGTGCCAGCGTAATCGATCTCTCTTCGGCCACCGTGCTTCCCGGCTTGATCGATTCTCACACGCACATTTTTCTCTGGGGTGAAGATCCCGCCAAAGGCGGTTACGACGCCAATATCCTGAAAGCAGGCATCGCGCTGCGCGCTGCGCGAGCTACTTTCGCCGTGCGCCGCGCCCTGGAGCAAGGCTTCACGACCCTTCGCGATGTGGAAACCGAGGGCGCGGGCTACGGTGACGTTGAAATCAAGGAAGCCATCGCCGAAGGGACTATCCCCGGGCCGCGGCTCTTCGTGGCGACCCGGGCGATTTCGACAACTGGCGGCTACAACCTGGAAGGTTATGCCCCCGAATTGGTTATGCCCAAGGGCGCGCAGATCATTGATGGCCCGGTGGAGGCGCGCAAGGCAGCCCGCGAGCAGCTCGATCACGGCGCGGATTGGATCAAGGTCTACATGACGCATAGGTCGTGGATCGATAAAAACGGCAATCTCGTTTCGCAGCCCACGCTCACCATCGAAGAGCTGAAGGCCATTGTGGATGAAGCGCATGGATGGGGAAAGAAAGTCGCGTGCCACGCCTACAACGGCATCGGGATGCAACGCGCTCTGGATGGCGGCTGCGATTCGATCGAGCACGGACTGGAGATTACNGACGCGCAGATCGCGCAGATGGCGCGGCAAGGCACGTGGTATTGCCCGACGATTTCGGCGTATTACGNCGANTGGGCGCCCGCGGATACGCCGGGAGGAAAACGCGACCGGGCGCGGGCGGCGGTGCATGAGGGATCGTTCAAGAAAGCTCTCCACGCGCACTTGAAGATTGTGTTTGGTACGGACATTGGCGGCATGCCGTGGACGGAGCCGATTGCGCAGGAATTCAAACGCATGGTTGATTTTGGGATGTCACCGATGGATGCGATTCAGTCCGCGACTTCGCGCGCGGCGGATATGCTCGACATGAAGGGTGAAATCGGAGTGATTGCTCCGGGCGCCTTTGCCGATGTCATTGCCGTGAAGGGCGATCCGCTGAAAGACGTGACCGAGCTCGAGCACGTGCGCTTCGTCATGCACGATGGTTCCATCTTCAAAAACGAGCTCGCCAAATAAAAAGGGCCGCATCCCGCGGCCCGCTTCACACTACCGTCTTCCCACTTTCGCTGCGCAATCGCGGCCGTCCCTTATGCCTCGACCCGCACACCTTTCCAAAACGCGATTCTGCCTCGGATTTCTTCCGCCGCAGGCTTGGGCTCGGCGTAATACCAGGCCGCATTGTCGTTGCGCAGGCCATTCACTTCGATATGGTAATAATTTGCGGTTCCCTTCCAGGGGCAAAAGGTAGTGTGGTTGCTCGGCTTAAGAAATTCTCTCTTCACCGCCCCAGCCGGAAAATACTGATTCCCCTCCACGACGGCGCAAGCGTCGCTCTCTGCAATGACCTTGCCGGCCCAGATCGCCTTTGGCATAACAAGTTCCCCCAATCCAGCTTACTTCTGTCCGGCAGCGTACAGCAAATGGCAGGAACNCTGCTAGAATCGAGCGCGTTCGAACGGAGGAATATTCATGGACGAACAGAATTTCTCGAATCACACTAGATTTTTCCCGCCCTTTCACTTTTTCGTTGTGCCGATATTGCTCATCAATTTCTTCTGGTCCATTTACCGGTGGAAGCTTTCTGGTTTCTCGCTGGATGGATTTGTTGCCGTGGTGGTGGCCGCGGCCCTGCTGATCGGCTTCCTCTCGGCGCGGATGATGGCGCTCAACGTCCAGGACCGCGTGATCCGGCTCGAAGAGCGGCTGCGCTACGAGCGTCTACTGCCCTCGGACTTGAAGCCGCGCATCGGGGAGTTCACCGTGAGCCAGTGCGCTTCGCTGCGGTTTGCCAGTGATGCGGAGCTTCCGGCGCTTGCGCGAAAAGTCCTCGACGAAAAGCTAAACCAGCGCAAAGCCATCAAGCAGCTCGTGAAGAATTGGAAGCCGGACTACCTCCGCGCGTAATTTTCAGCGCTAAAGAATACTTCGAATCACGCCTCCTTCGGCNCGGACCGCGGCGCCGTTGATCGCGATGGATTGTCCGCTGGCAACAAACGCAACCACGGCGGCTACTTCCTCGGGAGTCTCGAACCGCTTCAGAAGCGAGCTTGGCCGCACGGTCGCAAAGAATTGCTTTTCGAGTTCCGCCTTCGAGACGTTCTGCTCCTTGGCCATGCGTTCGACAAAGGCACCGACGCCTTCCGAGGCCGTTGGCCCGGCAAGAATGGAATTTACCGTCACACCGCTTCCGGCGACGGATTCCGCCAGACCGCGCGCCACGGCGATCTGGGCGGTCTTGGTCATGCCGTAGTGAATCATTTCGGCGGGAATTTGCTGTGCGGATTCGCTGGAAATAAAAATGATGCGGCCCCAATTTTTCTTGAGCATTCGGGGAAGATAGGCGCGCGCGAGGCGCACACCGCTTAAAACGTTCACTTCAAAGAAGCGCACCCAGTCGGCATCGGGGATTTCCAAGAATGGTTTGGGCTCAAAGATGCCGAGATTGTTAACCAGGACGTCCGCTGCGGTCACTTGCTGCAGGAATGAATCGACACCGGCTGAGGTCCCTAGATCGGCGGCGACACCGCGCGCCTCGGCCTTCGGAACACGCTGGCGGATTTTCCCCAGAGCTGCGGCGACACGCGCTTCTGTGCGTCCGTTGATAACCACCTTTGCGCCTTCTGCCGCCAAGGCCATGGCTATCGCCAAGCCGATTCCGGCGGTTGAACCGGACACGACGGCCGTTTTGTCTTGTAGCTCGAGATTCATTCCTTGCCTCCGGTCTGTTGCAGAAGAATGGTTATCGCTGGATCAGAACATCGAGAGAATAAGTGTTGTACTCGCGCGTAGCAATCAGCGCTGCGTAAATAGACGCGTAAAGCATCTGAATGGCGAGCGTGTTCCAATCCGATCGCAAGGCGGTGCCGAAAACCAGCGCGGCCATCGTCAATCCGCCGAGCAGCAAGCTCCATCGCGTCCAGAGACCTAGGAGAATGAGCAGGCCCACAATCGCTTCGACAAAGACGAGGCTCACCGCGAATGGGCGCACCATGGCCGCCGGCAGAGGTGTCTCTGCAAAAAGTTTTACGAGGCCGTCAGCGAAAGCGCTGAGATGCGGCAAGCGGACGAGGCCGTGCATGAGAATGCTTAATGCGAGCGTGAATCGGAGCATCAGGTAAGCGAGCCTACGGTCGAGTAGTGGTTCCGGATCCATACAAGGGAGGATCAGGGTGCAGCTTTCGCTGTAGTTCCTTCAATCTCTGCAATGTCGCTCGGAGTCAGCTTGAGATCGCCGGCACGCATCACTCCTTCGGCTTGCTTCGCGTTCCGCGCGCCTACGATTGCGCCCGTAACTGCGGGAAGCCGCAGCGTCCAGGCGATCGCCACCTCGCCCGGCGTGCGTCCATATCGCGCCGCCACGGCCTTGAGGCGTTCGACCAGTTGGAGATTTTTTGAAAGAGTGGGCTCTCGGAACTCCGGGCTGTTTTTGCGCCAGTCGTCGTCAGGAAGATTCGCGGCACGCTCGCGGGTCATCGCGCCGGTCAGCAATCCCGAGGCCATCGGTGAATATACGATCACGCCGATTCCCTGCTGCTCGCAGTATGGCAGCGTTTCTTTCTCGATCTGCCGGCGGATTAGCGAATACGGAGGCTGCAGAGAAGTCACCGGCGCGATTTTCTGCGCGCGCTTGATTTGCGGGACATCGAAATTCGATACGCCGATCCAGCGGACCTTGCCTTCCTTTTGCAACGCCGCGAGCGTTCGCCACGCTTCTTCCAGCCCAGGGCCGTTGTCCTCGGGCGGCCAGTGCACTTGGTAGAGATCGATGACATTCACCTGCAAGCGGCGTAGGCTGTCTTCGCACTCGCGGCGGATCGAATCCGATTTGAAAACCAGGGTGACGCGGCCTTTTTCGTCCCAGCGCATCACGCATTTCGTGAATACGTACGGCCGCGGACCGCGCCAGTCCTTCAGCGCGCGGGCAACAACCTCCTCCGAATGCCCCGTGCCGTAGACCGCTGCCGTGTCAATCCAGTTCACGCCCAGCTCCAGCGAGCGATGGATTGCGGCGATGGAGTCCCGATCATCCTGCGCGCCCCAGCCAAAATCCCAGCCCGCCCCGCCAATAGCCCAAGCGCCATATCCCACGGGCGTGATCTTCATGTCCGAATTTCCTAGCTTGCGCGTCTCCATCATTCCTCCAGGTCATCGGCGCTCTTGCGCCGCAGCACAACAAATTGTCTTCCCATCACCTTCGATGAAAAAGTAGAGGAAAAAGTTAGAAAACATTCAACGGCCGGAAAAATCAACATGCTGGGAACGCATCAGTCGGCGGTGAAAGCTGCGTCGAGCGCCGCGGTCTCGCCATCTGGATTGGTGATGATGATTTGTTGCGGACCTGCAGCTAAGGCAGGAGTCGTCACAGTCAACGTGTTTACATCTTTGAATGTAACGATGGCCGTTTTTCCGCCGATGCCGACAGCCGTTCCAGTCTGAAAGCCGCTGCCGCGAATCGTCAGCGCGGTTCCGCCAGAAACGGAACCGCTTGCCGGAGAAATCGTTCCGATTCCCAGCGGCACATTCGCCAGCTGAACGACGGTCAGTCCGGAGGCCGTGAGCGCGAAAATTCTTTGCCCGTTTTCATCGATGGTAAGAAAGTCGCCATGCAGCCCGTCGACGTCGCTCGACAGCATCGCCAGGGGCTCCGGCAAAAAAATTCGAAGCCGCAGCTCTCCGCTGTGCCCATCAACAATGTCCACGCCGCCCCGAATCCCGGTCGCCGAAGGAGCAGTTGGTGCAGGACCCGTCAGAAACGGCTGATACACAAGCGCCCCGCTCGGATGCATAGCAATTCCGGGCACGGCAACGCGGCCGGGAATTTGCTCGATTTCAGCCATCGCGGGCGTGCCAGCCAGGGTGAGGGCCGCGCCGCGAATCTCGGTCGTGCCGTTGGCGCGCATCCCGAACATCGTTCCATCCGCCGCGGCCGTCAAATCGGTGGATTGCTCTTGCGCTGGAAACGTCGTGAATAGCTTGGGAGTGGCCGCATCCCACGCCGCCAGCGGGCCGCCCGGCGGGTTGGCAAGCGCGAAAAAGACGTGATCGCCACTGCCGTTTGCTTGAAGAACCGGCGCGCCGGTAAGGGAAGTAACCTGCAGCAGCTGTGGAGCCGGCAATTGTATTGTGGGAGGGTTCGTAAGGTTCAGTTGTCCAAGGCAAGGGCTGCAGGTTCCCGATCCCCCTCCCTCGCCGCTCAAGCCCACAAATACGGTTTGCGCGCTTGTTGCGGCGACGCGCGCCGGACCCGAATTCGGGAATCCTTGCACGCCGCCCACACTTACTTTCGTTCCGTTTGCGACCGGACCGTTGGGGTCAATCAGATAAACGTTCTGCGCTCCGAAATCCGCGACGATGAGTTGCGAAAAATCCGGCGTAAGCGCCATCCCGCGCAGGGCGGCACCGGACGGAGGCCCGTTCGGGGGAGGAAGAATGCTGTTCGCGCGGAAAGTGAGCTGCCGCAAGTCAAACACGTCCACGTGATCCGTCGCGCTCAGATAAACCAGCTGACGTTGTTTGTCGTATAGGATGAACTTGTAAAGCGCGGACTTCGCGAAAACCTCCTCGCTCTGCAAATACTGGAATGACTTCGCCAGCGTGACCGTCCCCGCAGAAGACGTCACCGAAACATCCGCCTTCCCCGCTGTGCCCGCGGGCGCTTGTAGCGTGATGCGCTCGAGCGAAAACGGGTAGCTCGCATCGAGCCCGAGAGACGCAGCGAACCTCGCGACATTCTCGACTTTCTGAATCGTTGCGTCTGCGCCGCCGATATTCACCGTAATCTTGCTCGCGTCGCTCCCGAAGCCGTAACCGTAGATCTGTACGGTATCACCACCGCTCTGCGTGCCAGCGTTGGGCAAAATCTCCAGAATCTGCGGACCATAGCTGAACGCATCCGGCGTAATCGCCAGCCATCCGCTCGGGAAATACGACGTAAGATTCACCGCCCCGTTCGCAACACTCGGCGGAGAGCTTGTTTCTATTTGTGTGTTGCCTGTCACGCTGGCTGCTGTGGCATTTTGCGTTCCAAATTTCACCTTCGCCCTCACTTCAAAATTCTGTCCTGTAAGTACCGTCGCCGTTCCCCCCACAAATACCCCATCCGACGGCTGTGCGCTCGGCGCAACAGCAAATACCGGCGCTGTCGCAGGCAAGGTGCCCGGTGTGCCCGCATCGATGAAGCTGACGCCCCGGTTCGCTACGCCAAACAGGAGCCGCGTTTCATCACCTTCTTCGATTTCCGAACGTCCGCCCTGGATCGTGATATCCGGGACTTGTCCGATGACGTGTAGATCAAGACCATCGAGCACGGTGATTACGGGAGGCATGCTCACGTTTTCGCTGGCGTACAAAGACTTTCCGTCGCGCGAAAATGTCATGCCATGCACACCGGTGGTGGCGCGAGCGCCTGCCTGCAGTAAACCGCCATCAAGCAAAAGAATCTGCGTGATGCCATTCAGCGTGAAAACAACAGCAAACCGGCTGCCATCCAGATTAGCCGCAACCAACGAAATCGTGCCGGCTCCCAGTGTCCTGGGCCCCGCCACTATCGCGCCGTTGGCATCAAAAACCCCAATCTCCCCGCTCGCGTCGTTAGCCGCCACAAGTATTTTTGTGCGGCCGCCCGTGCGGGCAATCGCGCCCACCCCCACGCCATTTGGGAAAAGCGACGGCGCAGCAGGCATCAAATTCGTCAGCTTATTAGCTAAGGGATCCCAAAGCGCCAGAAGAGCTTCCGTAGATTCCGGCTGGCGCAAGCGCACCGCTTCCTTTCCATTGGACAATGCCAGGACCTCCACAGGCCTGTCGAAAATCACATTCAGAGTTGGCGAGATCCCAAGCATCGCGTAGCGTCCCTTTACCTGCAGTGAAGTCGTATCAATCGCCACAATCTCCTCGAGCGAAGTGCCCACCCACACTATGCTTCCGTCGGCGGAAAGATCCGTGCTGCTCGCGCCCGGAACACTAATCTGCCCGATTCGCGTTTCATCCACGGCGGAAAACACTTCGACACGATTCCTCGCGCGATTGGCCACAAACAAATGCTTATTCGCAGGATCGTAAGCGATGCGCCGGTGCCGAGGTTCGCCCGGCGGGTCGTCGGCCGTGGCGATGGAATCTGTCCTCACATAACCGGTCCGGGGAAGGCCGGACGGAATCCCTGCCTGCACCACAAGCGCGAGGTTCGCGGAGTGCGAGAGAGCATTGCTGGTAGCCTGTACGGCCACATTAAAATTCCCGGTAGGCGCGTTTTCCGCTGCTCCCAAAACCACCGGCACGCTCGTATTCGCTGCCACATTAAAAGGGCTCACGGGATTCGAAAGCACGCCGCCCGGCAAGCTGCCTAGTGTCACCTGCACCACGCCGTTGAAGCCATTCTGGCCACTCACCGAGATGCTGAGGGCGGGACTCGTCACGCCTTGCATGATGGTGATCGCATTTGACGAAAGCGCGATGGAGAAATCTTGTGCAGGTGGAGTCGGTAGCGAAACGAGCGCACTGCTAGGAGATGCTCCGCCTCCGCAGCCCGTGCATACAGCCAGCATCACGCCAAGAACGGACTTCGGGACGCTCTGTCGCAACCGCCCCACGGAATGGCCCCCATGTACATTCCGCGCCGCTGGTGGGCTCGAGCCTGTCGGCTACACAGGCTGGTCGAGCTCAGCGCGCTTCCCTGAGAGGATAGCTGCGACACACTGTGCCAACAGTAGTGTACTTGTCAAGTTGAGAAATACGGCCAGCAGGGGGGGTGAGGCGGACCAAAAAAACAGAAGGACGGCGCGAACTGCATGTGCGCGCCGCCCTTCGAGAAAGCGTGGCTGCGACCTGCGCGGAACTAAATCGTCTTCGTTGCCGAGGTGCCCACCGAAGTAGATGCCGTTTTTGCGAAAGCGCTGTGCGCGCTTTCCTTCTCCGGGCTCTTGTCGATTTCAATCGAGCCTTTGAAGTACGCGCCGTCTTCGATGGAGATCCGCGAAGTCGTCAGGTCNCCGATCACGGACCCGTCCTTCTTGATCTCGATGCGGTCCTTNGCGCGNAGGTTTCCCTTCACCGTGCCGTACACCACCACCTCGCGGGCGATGATGTCGGCCGTAACTTTCGCCGTGGCCCCGACCGTCAACCTTCGCTCGTCGAGCTGGACCAGCCCTTCGACCGCGCCATCGATCACCAAATCTTCGTTGCCGGAAATCTCGCCTTTCACATGCAGGCTGGCCCCGAGCCGCGCCGTCGCGCGATCCGCGGTCGCCCCCAATGGACGCATTGCATCTGTACTCATTGCCGTTGTTCCCTCCCAAGTCGCCGGAGCATGCTTCGGCGCTTGATTCGCTGTTAAATTTTTTGCTTCCGTTTGTCCGCCTTGCGGCGTTTCCGCTTTCTTATTGCTCCACATCGTACCTCTCCGTAGGACAGCAACACCCACGCGGTTTCTAGCGGGGGTAATGCAAACTGTAGACCCCGGTTCGTTCTACGGCAAACGAAGTATACTCCTTCCGTTCCTGACAGTTACTAGACTTTAGGCCAGTGTCTGTCTTTCCCTTTTTAAGCCGTGGGTTTGTCCGGAACCGGCTGAGTGGCAAGAAATTCCTCGCGAAAGCGCTCCGCATAAGAATCGAGCAGTTCCTGGATGCGTTCGGGTTTTGCCGCTTTCAATACAAACCCCGCGTGGTGATATCTCGCCACGCGATAAACAATTTCCCCATCGTTGTATGCGGATGTATCCGGTTGTTCCTGCCTCGCCAGCGACAAGATCACGCCTGCGTAATCGTCGCGAACTCTGGGCAGTTCATACGGTTCTTTCCCGGCCCCGACCTCCAGCCGCGCCCATTCCCTCCAAAGATTTATTCCCGATGCGGCTTCGATCACTTCGGCGATATAAGCGCCCCCCACGCGCGCCGCTACTTCGATAAAGTAAAACTTCCCGTCGGCATGGGCTTTCAAGAATTCCGCGTGCGTCACGCCGCGCGCCATGCTCAGCCCCTTGAGCAGCTTCCGGTTGATCTCCAAAAGATTTTTCGCCTCGGAAGATTCGCGCCGAAGCGTCCGCGTCGTAAACACGCCTCCCTGATGCGAGACTTCCAGCGGCGGCGCGCCGTAGGCATGTGCTTCGGCGAAGACCACCTCCCGCTCCGAAACCACGCTGTCGACGTGGTAGACGTTCCCGGGCACGAACTGCTCCAACAGATAAAACGATTGCTGGTCCCCGAGCTGATCCAGCCACGGCCATAGCTCCGCCGGTTCATGAATCTTTTTCATCCCGATGCCCGCGGCTTGCGAACGCGGCTTCAGCAGCCACGGCCCC
>JGI25616J43925_10000611_pt1 | contig 13037 bp, 13 predicted proteins | sample GraSoi2013_100cm_FD_43925 | JGI IMG/M metagenome (IMG submission 43925) | reverse complement strand
GCAGCGTACTTTCCCCAAATCTCGCTGACGGCCACCGGCGGCTATCAAAGCTCCGCGCTGACGGGTCTCTTCGCCGGGCCAGCCGGGCTCTGGACACTCGGTGGCAGCGCGGTGCAACCGGTATTCGAAGGCGGCAGGATCCGGAACAGCGTCAGGCTGGCCCAGGCCCGCACCGAAGAAGCCGCGTTGTTCTATCAGCGCACGGTCCAGCAGGCGTTTCGCGATGTTTCCGATTCGCTCGTCGGATACCGCAAAAGCCAGGAGTTCCGCATCCAGCAGGAGCAGCTCACACACTCGGCCGAAGAAGCGCAGAAGCTCTCGAATATGAGGTACAAAGGCGGCGCGACCAGTTACCTTGAGGTCCTCGACAGTGACACCAGATACTTCTCAGCCCAGCTCTCGCTGGCCCAAGCCCAGCTTCGAGAGCTTCAATCCCTGGTGCAGATCTACCGCTCCCTCGGAGGCGGATGGCAGCCCTGATTGGGAGATCGGGTCATCGGGTCACAAGCGCCAACGCCCCAGCTCTCTCCGATGTCTCTCAGATGACCCGATGTCGCGATGACCAGATGTCCCGATCCGGGGCTACCCCCCTTGCGTCATGCGATTTCCCCAAGACAACCAAAGCTCCCCAAACGCCATCCTAATCGTCGGTTCAGATCAGCCTTGGAATAGCCCTTGCCGCCGCTTCGTCTATTACTGGGCATCAGTGCAGAGCCACGTCTACATACCGGGGGACAAAGTTCCTGTCAGCGGTATTTACGCCATAGAGCACGATCAGCACCGCCTCATGCACCAGGCTACCCTAAGCAAAGATATGTCCTTCCCGCTCTGCCGAACGTGCGGGACAGGCGTTCGATTTACTCTGGTCCGCGCAGTTCGCGGAGCAGTTCTGCCTTTCAGGACAAACACAATTCTTGAGGAGTATCCGGAAGGCGAAGACGACAGCAGCGCGGCTGCGGTCTAGTTCCCCCTGTTTGTCTTAGTGCAGGCCTTTTGCGAAACGCTCAAGATGAATATGATTAGAACCTGGTGGACTCTTTGGACTTTCACCGGCAGGCGTTGGTTGAGTTTCCCCATAAGGTCTTGGACCTTGCTAACTATCAGCAATGTCCATAATCGCTTGAAGAATAACCTGAAGCAAATCCGCATTCGGGGATGACGTGGGAAGCGCTGGCCTATGCATANTATAGAAATCATGTTGTAGCTACAAGGACAGCATAGTAGATTGCTACAAGATCCAGCCTGATTCCCAAAATGGTTCTTGACTCCAGTCTGGCGCAATGATAGTACATTGCACATGGGAAACCTAGGAGTCGTCTATAACAACATTTTCGCTCCAGACTATGCTGTCACCGGCATCCGGCAAGATATAGATGACGGCGCTCCCACCGCTCCTGTCGTTATTACCGGAAGCTATCGACCCAGTTCTGGCGGCCAGCCACAAGGATTGCTGTATCGCGGTCCGCTCTATGGAACGGACAGTTCCGGATACATTTTTCTGGAACCGAGGTTTCCCGGGCAGACGGTGACGTCGTCGATATTTTATGGGCCGAACACATCGTTGTTCGATCCCAATATTGGGGCTGGAAACCTCCGGGCGGTCGGCAGCTATAAGTACTCTAAGAGCGGGCCTGCCGACCACGGAATGATGTATGAAGGTAGCCCGGATGGCTCGGGAAAATGGACCCAAATCAATGTGCCGGAGACCGTGGCGGGCGCTAAGGTCGCTAATACCATTCCGCATAGTACGATGGGAGACTTGGTCGTCGGGGACTACGATCTAGCTGGCCAAGCCGGTTCCGGTAATGCGTTCATCTACAACATAAGAACCGGGGCGTACGAAGTGCTGGACATCGGCGACCTGGCAACTGCGTATGGGATTTGGCAAAACAATGGCGCCGNCAGTGTTTCCTATACAGTCGTCGGCGGCTATAGTACGGATGGCGCAGTNAATGTTGGGTTCATGCTGGACTATGACGCGAAGAGCGGCGCCATCAGCCATCTCACGCCCTTCAGCGGCGATAACCAGTACGGCTTGATCACGCATTTTGAAGGGATCACCGCTTTCGATTCTGGCTATTCGCTGGCAGCCACGACTGATGCTGGGGCCGCGTTCGCAATCATTGAGAGAAATCCCGATGGCTCATTTGGCGAGCCCACGTGGGTGGCGATTGCGAATCCGCGCAGCAAAGGAATCAGCACCGGTAATTCAGTCTACGCAAATAACCTGATCGGCATCTACAACCCGCAAAGTGGTGGTATTCAGAGCTACATGGCGACAGTCTCGCCCTAGGCCTGGCCCTTCTTGAAGAAAATGCTACGCGGCGCGGCGCCTGGTTCGCGTCTGCGCCGCTTTTTGGGCAGCTCGTTTGAGACCGGTCTTGCCGTTGGTCCGCACGGCCTTTGTTGCCGCGCGATGCCGAGCTGCGGCTCCGCGGGTCCGCGCTGAGCTGCGCGCTTGCCTGGCGAGGTTCTTGGGCGATGCAGCGGAATGTCTCTCGCGCTTGAGCGCGTTTGACGTTGCGCGTGAACGCTTGGCGGAAGTTTTCTGCTTGCTTGAGCTTTGTCCTTTGCGGATATCCTGCTCGGCCTTCTTTCGCACCTGGGCGGTTGCTCGTCCTTTTTTTGGAGCGGAAAGCTTCACGCCTGCACGCCGCGCTTTGGATAGGCCAATTGCGATGGCCTGCTTGGTGGACTGCGCGCCGTGTTTCCCCTCGCGAATGTGATGCATCTCTTCGCGCACGAATTCACCTGCCTGAGTGCTGGGCGCTTTTCCTTCCTGCTCGTCTTTCTTTGCCTGTTCCAGAGTCTCTTGATCCGGCATAACTTTTCCTCTCTTGTTGATTACTTACGTGGATGCGGCTTGCAGAGGAACAGGATGGCGTGCATTCGCCGGTGATCTGACTGCCGAATTCAAAGTCGCGAAGGCAAGCTGGGCAGAGTCTTGGATATCTGAATCAACCCAATCACACAAGGCAACTGGCGGCTTCCCTGCGTGGTTCCTAATATCTATCAGGGAGAGAAAATGCAACTGAACAGCTCTGCTTTTCAAGCGGGAGGTCCAATACCCGCGAAATACACCTGCGAGGGCGGGAACGTTTCGCCCGAGTTTTCGTGGAGAGATGCGCCCGCGGAAACCAAAACTTTTGCCTTTGTGATACATGACCCGGACGCGCCGCGTCCAGGCGGCTTCACCCACTGGGTGGTGTACAACATTCCGGCAAATACCGGACACATCGGAGAACACGTCCCCAAACAGGAAACAGTTCCTGATCTGGGGATGCAAGGCAAGAACGACAGCGGCGAAATCGGCTACACCGGACCTTGTCCGCCGAGCGGTACGCACCGGTACTTCGCGAAACTGTATGCCCTGGATACCAAGCTGCCGCTTCCTTCCGGCGCCTCATACAACGAATTAAATGGCGCAATCAAAGGCCACATTCTGGCGCAGGCGGAGTTGATGGGTACCTACGCCAAACAATCGAGCCGGGTAGCGTGACTGCCCGCATTTGTTCAAAGGTTCCAGCCAGCGAGAGCACGTTAGCGGAAATATTACTCATGGAGGTTTCTATGAAAGTTCGCGAAGCAATGACTCCGAATCCAGTGTGCTGCGTTCCGACTGACACCATCCAGCGGGCCGCGCGAATTTTGCGCGATGAAGATGTTGGCGCGCTTCCCGTAGTTGCTGACCAGCAATCGCTCCAACTCATTGGCATGATTACCGACCGTGATATCTGCTGTTCAGCGGTTGCGGACGGACATGACCCTAAAAACACGACGATTGAACAGTACATCAGCGCCGAGATTGTGACTTGCCGTGATGGCGAGAATCTCGACCAGTGCGAGCGAGCCATGCAGCAACACCAGATCAGGCGTATTCCGGTCGTAGACGGCGAAGGCCGGTGCATCGGAATCGTCTCGCAGGCGGACCTGGCACTGAAGGACAAACCGGAGAAAGTATCGAAAACCGTTGCCGAGATTTCCAAACGTCAGCGCCCGTCCATCGCGGCATGACGGACTGTCGTGGAGTTTGATCGTCGGCAAACAAATCGAGGTGGAGAATGATAGAACGGAAACTTAGCATAGCGGAGATCATCCTGATTGCCGGGACCCGAGTAGCGCTGGGCGCGGGGATCGGACTCTTGCTTTCCAGCCGTCTCACTGACGATCAAAGGAAAGCCGCTGGAATAGCGCTGGCACTCGTCGGAGGCCTCACCACCATCCCGCTCGCCATTGGCGTGATCGGCCGGAGAAGCGAGGTTCCCGAAGAACTGAGAGCCGCTTAAGTAGCGGCTCCTACTGTGGGGCCAGCTTTTGCACTTCCGGTGTGTCGCCTCCCAGCCAGTCCGGATGCTTGGCTGTGGAGTCGAAATGCGACGTTGTCTTGAATAGCTCGTAGTGGCCTGCTTTTGCGAGGTTTTGCGTCTTGCTCAGAATTGCCGCTACCTGCTGGTCGTCCATGAGCTTGAAAGTTTTGGCCGCTTCGAATGCCTGGTCCAGCACCTGTTGTTTGTCGATTCCGCAGATCACGACAGATGTCGGCAGGTTCAACGCATAGTGAATGCATTCGATCGGAGTTACTCCTGAGTTGCTCTTGGGTATTACGCCATCGCCGAGTGATTTCATGCCGAGTATCCCGATGCCTTGCTTCATCGCTTGCGCCGCCACCAGATGAGCGAAGCTGCGGAAGTGGGCGTCCATCACATTGAGCGGCATCTGCACCGTATCCAGATGGAAGCCGTGCTGTTGCGCGACTTCCAGCATGTAGAGGTGCACGCGGGGATCTTTGTGTCCAGTAAATCCGATGTAGCGTATTTTGCCCGCCTTCTTCGCGGCGACCACCGCTTCCATGGCGCCGTCGGCGGCGAAGATACGGTCAGGATCGTCAAACCGTAAGACTTCGTGGTGCTGCAGCAGGTCAATGTGATCGGTCTGGAGGCGGCGGAACGATTCCTCGATCTGGGCGTTCGCGTTTTCTTTTGTGCGTCCATCAATCTTGGTCATCAGGAAGACTTTTTTGCGGTAGCCTCCCTGCGACAGGGCTTTGCCCATGCGTAACTCGCTCTGACCGTCGTTGTAGTCCCAACAGTTGTCGAGGAAAGTGATGCCGCGGTCCACGGCTTCATGTATCAGGCGGATGGACTCAGCCTCCGTGAGGGCGGGCTTGCCCAGGTGGAATCCGCCAAGTCCGATCGCGGAGACTTGTTCTCTGGTGCTCCCGAGTTGGCGATAGAGCATCTCGCCTTTCAGCGTGCCCGGCGAACTTGCGCGAGGCAGTTTGGTGTTTTCCATATTGGTCGCCTCCTTGAGGAACAAAAGCAAAGCCGCGAACACTGGGCACTGTAGCACCGGCAGCGGCGAGTCCGGCGAGAAAATCACGTCTTTTCATGCGACCTTTGATGCAGCGTGTCGGCCGAAGGTAGACTACGAGACGGGAGAAGCAGGAGCCTCAGGAACTGAAGCCTAGATCCCCTTGGGCTTTTGCAGCACGGCTGAAGTTCCTTCGCCGCAGCTCAGGGCAGGCTATGCCCCTTCCAGACTGCCGAGTGAGTGAATGCCAGAATTGCCCGACATTGTTGTTTACATCAACGCGCTGGATCAGCGCATTCGCGGGCGCGTGCTCAAGAGCGCCGAGGTCCGCGGCCCATTTCTGCTGCGCACTGCTCAACCGCCGGTTGAGGCGCTGCACGGCCGGACCGTGACGGAGTTGCGACGCGTAGGAAAACGCATTGCTATTGGCTTTGATAACGATCTTTGGCTGGTCTTCCATCTTATGATCGCGGGCCGGCTGCACTGGAAGCAGCGCCACGTCACTCCGGACGGAAGACGCACGCTCGCCGCTTTCGACTTTGATTCCGGCACGCTTACGCTAACGGAAGCGGGAACCAGGAAGCGAGCCTCGCTGCACGTGGTCGCCGGTGAAGCTGGACTCAACAACATCGATCCTGGAGGAATCGATGTGCTCTCATCGTCGTTGGAACAGTTCAGAGCCGCGCTGACGCTAGAGAATCACACGCTCAAGCGGGCGCTCACTGATCCGCGATTGTTGAGCGGTATCGGGAATGCTTACTCCGACGAGATCCTGTTTCAGGCGCAGCTTTCGCCGGTGACGCTTACGCAACGCCTCACCGCCGGGCAGATTGACCGTCTTTTCGCAGCAACGCGCCAGACGCTCACGCAGTGGACCGAAAACCTACGCGCGGAATCAGGCGACAAATTCCCCGAGCACGTGACGGCGTTTCGCGAAGAGATGGCCGTCCATGGGAGATACGGCAAACCGTGTCCGCGATGCGGCAACAAGGTCCAGCGGATTCGCTACGCCTCGAATGAAACCAACTACTGTCCGCACTGCCAGACTGGAGGAAAGCTGCTGGCGGACCGTTCGCTCAGCCGCTTATTGCGCGAAGACTGGCCGCGCACGCCGGAAGAACTGGAAGAGCGCCGGCGCGGCTAGGCCCTCGACGCAGCACGAAGTCGGCTGCGGGAGCCCGTTTGCTTCCCGGTGTGACCCCTTTCACTTAGAAAAATTCCTCGCCCACATTGTTCGAGCGTTGTGCACGAACACTTCTCAATCATCTTCCGCAGGAGCATCTGCATGGTTCTGATCTCCTCCTGGAGCTTGTCCAGTTCCGCCAGCTTGCGCTGCGAGAGCCTTTGCCACCGCCGGGAAGCAGGCGTTTTGCCGCCAAAGCCAAAAAACATCTCTCGGATTTCGTCAAGCGTGAATCCGAGTTGGCGTGCCCGCTGCACAATGGCCAGCCGGTGCAGAACGGAGGAATCGTAACGCCTTTGCCCGCTGATACGTTGCGCCGTAGGAAGAATTCCAATCTGCTCGTAATAGCGGATGGCTGACGGGCGTAGCTGAAGCTGTTGTGCCACCTGGGAGATGGTTAGGAGCGCCATCCCTGAATTGTACGGCGACTTCCGCTCGCGGAGAGTCCTGCTCTTTTTTGGCCCGCTCAAGATTATCTGTTGACTTAAAGCCGACTTTAAGTGCTGGGAGACCTCGAATCCCAATCTGAATATTTTTCAAAAAAGCTCTTGCCTTCAAGTCAGCTTGAACTTGCATAGTGTTGATTGAAGGAGCACCAAAGAGGCAATGAACAAAAAAATAGCAGTCACTCTGTACGCAATCCTGCTGGTAGCCAGCGGCGGCTCGCAGACGCAAACCACGGCGGAGACGGTTGGCCCGGCACAGGTGTTCGAGGTCCGCATCACGACCATAGAGGATGAAGTAGTCCCAGCGGCGGAGGCCATGCCAGAAGACAAGTATTCGTTTGCGCCGGCCGGAGGAGAATTTGCAGACGTGCGAACTTTTGCCGAGCAGGTGAAGCACGTTGCCGCAGCCAATTATCAGCTGGCCTCGCCAGTCTTGGGCGAGGAGCCTCCCGCTGGAACCCGAGGCGAGATGGCACCTCCCTCGGTCAAGACAAAAGCGCAGATTATCGAATATCTGAAGGGCTCATTCGCCTGTTTGCATCGTGCGGCGGCCACGATCACGCCGGAGAACATCACCCAACCCATCCCAGGCACAAGCGGCACCTGGCAAAGAACGCGCCTCGGACGTTTGATGGATGCGCTGGCCCACGCCTCGAATCACTACGGGCAAATGGTGGAGTATTTGCGCATGAACAGGATCATTCCACCCGCAAGCCGTAAGAACGTCGCAAAGAAAGATCCGCACTTTATTTAAGGAGAAACAGACATGAAACTGTTGTCGATATTTGCCATGATCGGAATGCTCCCTGGCATCGTCGCGTTTTGCCAGGATGACTGCGACAAAGCAGCTACAATCACGAACCGTCACGAGTCGCCATTCGCTTGCGACCGATTGGCGCTCACTCCGGCGCAGAGAAAGCGCCACTTTGACGACTTAAGTCCGCAAGTGCACGCGATGGTGAAGTCCGTTCGCGAGTTACCCAACGGATATGAATTTGAGTTTGCGCCAGACTCGGCCACGNTCGGGAAGATCGCGGAGTGGGTAGCCGGGGAGCATCTGTGCTGTCCATTCTTCGATTTTGACATCCGTGTAGAACGAGAGCAGGGCCCAGCATGGCTGCGGTTGACCGGGAGAGAAGGGACGAAGGAACTCATCCGCGCCGATCTTGGAAACTGGATGAAGAGATAGGCCGTCTGTCAGGGCGGCTGCAGTATGGATGCGGGGCTCGATCGCAATGATATGATGGGCCCGTTGTGAGCACATCGCTACACATCAACAGCCGTTCTGATGTTCCGGACAGTCTTCTTCAGGAGCTGAAGAAGAGCCTGGTGTCGCGCCATGTGAGCCGCGGGATTGAGCTGCTTGATGCGCACGCCCAGAGTTTCAGCACGCTCGATCCGACGCAGAGGAATGCCGCGGCNTTCGTCTGCAGCGTGGGTCAATGGGTAGACATCGGCTATCGCGAACCTGAGTTGGTGGCACAGCTTCTGGCGCGCTTTCCCACGACCGTCCGCGGACATCTCGCGGTCAGCGACTACCTGAAGCTGCGGATGGCGCAAGGACTGCTCGCATTGCTGCGTGATCATCCGGATGACGCGATGCCGCATTTTGACCTCGTGCTGGCGATGCAGGATGAGATCGGCGATCCGGAATTGGTCTCGATTGCACACTTCTGGAACGCACGCTGCCACCGGAAGAAAGGCGAGTACGATGAAGCCCTGAAGCAGGCTGGACTGGGACGCAGCCAGGCTGAATCCCTGGGTCACGAAAAAATGGCCGCCGTTATGCGCGTGCTGGAGAGTTGGCTGTATTTTCAGAAAGGGCACCAGCGCGAGGCCACGAAGATCCTGGAAAAAGCAGAAGGGGTCCTGCGCAGTTCGGACGATGACATCACGCTGGGAAACATTTACTCCGCGCACGGGCGCATGGTCCGGCGCAAGGGACGCTACAACGAAGCCCTGAANTTCTTCGCTCAGGCTATTGCGCATTTTCGCAAGCGCAGCTCGCGGCATCGTAATCTGGCGCGATCACTGGTGAACACCGCGTACGTGCAACGGCTGGTCACCCTCCAGATCAGCAAGCAGATTGACGCAGAAACGCAACGCCGGCGCAAGAGTAAAAAAGCGAGCGCGACAGTCCGCCCAACCGGCAAGAACCAGTGGGAGCAATACGAAAAAATGCGGGCTGAGGCTTTCGCCAATCTGGAGCACGCGGAGAAAATTTACCGACACCACAAACACCATCACGGTATCGGCAGTGTCTACGAAAACCGCGGACTGCTATATGTCGACAGCGGCGAATTGGACAATGCAGTGGCCCAGGCAACGCAGGCTTACAACATCGGCAAAGAGGAGAACGATCCCATCCTGATTGCTCGCGCGCGGCTGCTGCAATGCACGATCGCGAACGCGCAACTGGAAGAACAGATTGAGGGCGATGCGCAATCCTGGGAACATGCCCAGGCAGCGCGCGACTACGCCCGCGAAGCGGTGGAAGCGGCCAAACACACGCAGAACCAGCGTCTGTTGGCGCGCGCATATGTGTGGCGCGGCCTTACGGCGTGCAATCCCGGCGTGAATGACATGGAAGACGCGAAGCACTGCTGCGATCTGGCTACGTCATTCTTGAAGTCCGTTGACTACGACGATCTTTGGGACGAACTCCAACTGCTGAAAAAGAAAGTTGTGCCGCGCGGAAATATCGATCCGCTGCTGCGCTCGTGGTCCCAGGGAATCACCGGCGAAAAAACCTTTCAGCAGATGACCGAGCAGTTTGCCGAACTCGTGATCCCGCGCGTCTGGGAAAGGGAAGGGAAGAAGATCTCCCGGGTCGCCTCCCGGCTGAAGGTTTCGCCCAAGAAAGTCCGGCGCGTTCTCGCCCGCACGGGCAAGTTGAAAAAAGGGAAGTAGCCGCGGTTTATCCGGACGACCGGTTTACAGCTTTGGCGCCCAGAGCAGGGAAGATACCGGGCCATTCTCGACGATCGTGAGCGGGTTGGTTTCAACCAGCGCTGTCGCCACATCGGCCCCTGCTTTGTTGCCCAGATATTCGCGCGCGGCCGAAAGTATGGGAGGGCGCTGCTGTGTATCGTGCGCGTCCGATGCTACCACATGGACCAACTGGCGTTGCAGCAACCACAGCGCCGCATCCTTGGCTTTGCGTCCCCAATGTCCGGTGAGTGAGTTTGCGGTGATCTGTACGAGGCAGCCCGCATCCACCCATGCCGGAATGAGTTTCGGGTCGCGCTGCAATAAAGGATTCCGCTCGGGATGAGTGAGGATTGGGACCACTTGCAAATCCGTCCGCATACGAAACAGCAGATGGTCAAAGTGCGGCGGCAGGCCGAAGTCGTTGAGTTCGATCAGCAGATACCTGGTCCCCTCGATCAGGAAATCGCCAGGATTGGCGAATAAAATTTCGAGATTCTCAAACGAGAGATGGAAGTCACAGCCCAGGCTGAACCGCAACCTACTTTCCGTCTCGATCTGTAACTGGGCGAGCCGCGCCGAGTGCGCCTGGCGGTCATACTGAAATTGCGAATTCGCGTGCGGCGTGGCAACGATATGAGTGATGCCGTCAGCATAGGCGATCCGGCACATTTGCTTGGCAATATCCCAGGACGGCGCGCCATCGTCAATCATCGGGAGAATGTGACAGTGGATATCAATCATGACGGAAGAGAATGTTGGTAAATGACAAGGCGCCTGGTGTTCACCAAGCGCCGGAAAGGTATCGAGTCAAGTTACGGGACATGCGGGCTAGGCGGAGAGCTAAATGCTCCTTCGAGCGCCAGACCGCCGAAAATTCCACCCAGCAGCGCCAGAATAATCAGCACCGTCAGCCATCCGGGAATGCCGGCTCTACCGGTCGGCGTGTTGCTGTTGGGTGCGTTGGCGGGAGCACGCACCATCATGTAGCCCGGCTCCAGTTTGGCGGAGTGAGTGCCATCCGTGATATTGAGAGCGCCGTCAAGGGCGGCAATTCGATCAACGCCGTTGGCGCTGATGAGTTGGAACTTTACGCTTTGGGCCGGATTCGACGAGATAGCGAGGTTGCCAAAGTGGGCGCTGAGGCCTCGCGGCGCTGTAACCAACACGTTGCCGCGTTCAAATATCAGCGAATTCCCCTGGTATTGAATTGCGGAGTCGTTGGCCATGGAAACCAGCGCGTCAGAGGACTTGATGACGGCCGATCCGCCGGCGGACGTTTGTATCCTGTCTCCCGGGAAAACCGTGAAAGAATTTGCCGCGGGTGAGCCATTGACCTGCACAGAACCGGAACCCATGAGCATGGCACCGTTCGTTCCCGCCAGTGCCACACAGCAGGAAGCCAAAAACACCCACACGAACGCTGCTTTTCTCATCACTGATCTGCACTCCAAGTCATTATCGCAATGCGAGTGTTAAGCATATCTATGCGGGGCACGCGGAGTCAATAAAGTTCTTCTAATTCTTGCGCTCGCACTTAAAAGACTAACACACAAGAAACCCAGGAAATGGGCCAAAGTTGCGCAGAAAATGAGATTCGTAAGCGTCCCAATTCGGCACAGGGGCCCGGGTTATTTCAAAATGGGCAATATTAGTTAGTGTGCGAGCCTGACTTTGCCGACCGTTTCTCCCACTTTCCCAACTCCAGCCTGGCCACGGCTTCGGTATGGACTTCGTCGGGCCCATCGGCCAGACGAAGAGTGCGGACATTGGCCCACGCGCCGGCGAGAAACGTGTCTTGCGAAACGCCCGCTCCGCCATGGGCCTGGATCGCGCGATCGAGAACGCGCAGCGTAACCTTGGGCGCCACTACTTTGATCATGGCGATCTCAGCCCGGGCTTCTTTGTTGCCGACCGTATCCATCATGTAAGCGGCTTTGAGAGTCAACAAGCGTGATTGCTCGATCTCCATACGCGAAAGTGCGATGTCTGCCCGAATGGTGCCTTGTTCGGCAATGGGTTTGCCAAAGGCCACGCGCCTCTGCACGCGCTTACACATGATTTCCAGCGCGCGCTCGGCTACGCCAAGACACCTCATGCAGTGGTGAATGCGCCCCGGACCGAGACGACCCTGGGCAATCTCAAATCCGCGGCCTTCGCCCAGCAACATGTTGGTGATGGGAACGCGAACGTTGGTAAAGGTGACGTCGCCATGGCCGTGCGGCGCGTGGTCGTAGCCGAAAACCGTCAGCAGTCGCTCGATCTTGACGCCCGGCGCGTCCATGGGAACAAGAATCATGGATTGCTGCTTGTGTTTGGGCGCGGCAGGATCTGTCTTGCCCATAAAGATGGCGATCTTGCAGCGCGGATCTCCGGCGCCGGATGACCACCACTTGCGTCCGTTGATTACGTAGTCGTTGCTGTCACGAACAATGCTCGCTTCAATGTTCGTGGCGTCCGACGAAGCCACAGCAGGCTCGGTCATGGCAAAGCACGAACGAATCTCACCCGCGAGCAGCGGCTTCAGCCAGCGCTCTTTCTGCTCCGGAGTTCCGTAGCGCGCCAGCACTTCCATGTTTCCGGTGTCGGGCGCGGAGCAGTTGAAGACTTCAGCGGCCATCACGCTCCGGCCCATGATCTCGCACAGCGGAGCGTACTCCAGGTTGCTGAGACCAGCGCCGCCTTCGGCGTCAGGAAGAAAAAGGTTCCACAGACCGACGGCACGAGCCTTGGGCTTCAGCTCTTCGATGACTCGCGTTGGCTTCCAGCGATCACGCTCGATCTCGTCATAGAAACGCTGCTCGTTGGGATAAATGTGCTCGTCCATGAACGCCGTAAGGCGCTGCTGGAGGTCTTTTACTTTTTGTGAGAACTCGAAGTGCATGGGAAAACCTCGGTATTTGGTTCTTGGTACTCGGTATTTGGTAGCCAAGGCGCTGTGCGCGTTCCGGGAGTCCACCAGGTACCAACTACTAATTACCAATTACCGTTTTTCACAATCTCCCCACCAACGTAGCTCCGCCGTCCACGACGACCGTCTGTCCCGTCATATAGGAAGCGCCATCACTGGCGAGCAGCACGGCAACCTCGGCGACCTCCGCGGGCTGTCCCAGGTGTTGGATCGGCTGCTGGCTTACGATTCTCGACTTCATCTTCTCGTCTTTCCAGTA